>Ga0134123_10002301_pt1 | contig 12520 bp, 8 predicted proteins | sample KB303_FD_96460 | JGI IMG/M metagenome (GOLD analysis project Ga0134123, IMG submission 96460) | Terrestrial soil microbial communities without Nitrogen fertilizer from Kellogg Biological Station, Michigan, USA - KB3-0-3 | ecosystem: Environmental > Terrestrial > Soil > Unclassified ...
AGATCGCGCGCGTACGAGTCGCCCCAGTGATGGTTGGGCATCTCGACGGGATTGCTCGCGGCGTCGCCCGCGCGGATCTGGTCGCGCGGATCCCGTTCGGCGCGATTGGTCTCGTAGCGGTCGCGATACTCGACCGTGCCGAAGACCGCGCCGCGGCCGACGTTCCATCCGCCGCTGACGCTCGCGTCGACGACCTGCCCGTCGGCGTGCGTCGTCGCGCCGGCCTTGACGTCGACCTTCAGCGGCTGCGCGTCGGACTTGAGCACGAGGTTGATCACGCCCGCGATCGCGTCGGAGCCGTACTGCGCCGCGGCGCCGTCGCGGAGGATCTCGATGTTCTCGAGCGCCGATGCGGGGATGGCGTTGAGGTCGACGCCGCTCGAGCCGCGGCCGACGGAGTTGTTCGCGTTGACAAGCGCGCTCGCGTGGCGGCGCTTGCCGTTGATCATCACCAGCAGCTGATCGGGCCCGAGTCCGCGCAGCGTCGCGGGACGCACGCTGTCGGTGCCGTCGGTGATGGTCGGCCTCGGGAAGTTGAGCGACGGCGTGAGCTTCTGCAGGATCTGGCTCGTTTCGCTCGACGGCGCGGTGGCGATGTGCTCCGCGGGGAAGACGACGACCGGCACGGCCTTCTCTTTTTCCGCGCCGATGGCGCGCGAGCCGACGGTGATCTGCTGCCCGAAGGAGACGCGCAGCACGAAGTCGTGCGTGACGTCGCCGCGGCTGACGTCGACGCTCGCCGTGCGCGACTGGAATCCCTCCAGCGCGGCGGTGACGTCGACGATGCCGCGCCCGCTGCCCGCCGGGATGGTGATCATGAAGTTTCCGTCCGCGTCGGTGACGACGGTGATCGGCGGGTCATCGATCGAGACGGTGACGCCGGGCAGCGGCGAGCCGTCCGGAAGCGTGACGCGTCCTCGAATCACGGTCTGCGCGGCAAGCGGGAGCGCGAAAAGCAGGGTGAGGAAAGCGATGATGCGGCCGAAGTGGGGCATCGGGGCTCCTTCCGTCAAATTTTTCTGGACGGGCAGAAGTATAGCGGAGCCACCTGCGCACATCTGACGTCGTATACTGAAGAATCACATCCCCAGGGAACGCACGCGTGGACGAAAGCGGCGGCACCGCGCAACGGATCCGCCCGGTCAGCCTGCTCGTCGATGGACGGCATGGACAGGTCTACGTCGGAATGGACCAGGTCCTGCGCCGCCGGGTGGTGGTCCGCCGTCTCGCGCTGCAATCGTTCGAAAACGCGGAGGCGCGCACACGCCTGATCGAGGAAGCGCGCCTCCTCTCGCAGATCGATCATCCGAACATCCTCCGCATCCACGACTACCACGAGCAGGACGGATTCGACGTCTTCACGCTGGAGTTCGCGGGCGGAACGAAGCTGTCGCGCGCGCTCGAGGAGGGGATCGATTTCGCGAAGAAGGTGCGGATCGCCACGGCCGTCGCGAGCGCGCTCGTGATCGCGCACCGCCACGGCATCGTGCACGGCGCGCTCTCGGCGGACAGCGTGCTGCTGACGGACAACGGCGAGATCAAGATCGTCGACTTCACGTCGACGAGCACGACGCTCGAGGTGCGCGCGGGCGGCAGGAAGCGGCCCGACGACATGTATGCGCTCGGCCTGCTGCTGCGGCAGCTGTTCGGCGAAGGCGACCGCGACGTCCGCGCGATCGTGGCGTCGCTGCTGCGCGAGGCGCCGAGCGAGCGAGCCACCGCGGCGGTGACGCTCACCAGCCTGCACCATCTCGGCCGGCGGCAGGCGCGGCGCGTCCGCACGGCGGCGGTGATCGTGGTCCTCGGTCTCTTCATCTTCGGAGGCGTGAAGTACGCCGGCGATCTGCAGCGCGAGCGGAAGGAAGCGCTCGCGGCGAAGGCCGAGGCCGAGGCGCGGCGCGCGGAGGTGAACCAGCTCGTCGCCTTCATGATCCGCGACCTCCGCCCCAAGCTCGAGTCGGTCGGACGCCTCGACATCCTCGACTCCGCGACCGCGAAGGGACTCGACTACTTCGCCTCGACGAGCCCCGACGATCTCTCTCCCGATGAAGCGGCGATCCACATCGACGCGCTGGTCCACCTCGGGCACAACCACCTCGCGCGCGGCAATCTCCCGGCGGCCATGACCGCATACCGGCGCGCGGTGAGCCTCGGCGAGGCGATGACGCGGCGCGCGCCGGAGAACCTCGAGATTCGTTACGCGACGGCGAGCGGTCAGGTCATGATCAGCCAGCTGCTGGACCGGCAGGGCGATACCGCGGGCGCGCTGCGGCATGCCGAGGCATTCGCCGCGACCGCCGCCGACCTCGTGCGCCGCGCTCCGGACAACCTGCGCTTCGTCCGCTATGAAGCCATCGCGCACAGCAACCTCGGCGCGAACCACGACCGGCGCGAAGAGATCGCGCAGTCGCTGCCCGAGTTCGTCACCGCGGTCGACCTCAAGCGCCGCGCGGTGAAGATCAGCGACGCGCCCGAGCTGCGCGTCGACCTCGCGGTCACGATCAACAAGGTCGGCATCGCGCTCTTCAAGCTCGGCCGGCTGCGCGAAGCGCAGACCATGCTCGAGGAGGAGCGGAAGCATCTGGAGTCGATGAGCGCGCGGCAGAGCCGCGACCAGCTGACGCGCGAGGTGCTGGCGCGGTTCGACGACTCGCTGGCGATGATCGCGCTGGCGGAGGGCGATCTCGCGGCCGCGGAACGCTACGCCGCCGCGCACCTCGCGCGGAGCCGCGAGCTCCTCCTCGTCGATTCCCGCAATCTCGACTGGGTACGCCAGATGGCGCTCGCGCGCACGTCGAGCGGCACGATCGCCCGCCTGCGCGGCGACCTCCCGGGAGCGCTGGCTCACCACCACGCGGCGATCTCGATGCTGGAGGCGGTGTCGAGCACTCAGGCACGCTGGCTCGTGCGAGACCTGGCCGCGGCGCGAACGGAGCACGCGCGCACGCTCCTCGCCGCACACCTTGCGGCCGCGGCGTCGGACGAAGCGCATCGCGCCGTCGAGTCTCTGCGGCAAATCCCGGATGACCTGCCGGCGCGCCGCATTCTCGGCGACGCGCTGCTCGTCAACGGCGAGGCACGCGCCGCCCGCGGCGATTCCGCCGGCGCCACGGCGCTCTGGGAAGAGGCGCTGCGCGTCGTCGGTCCGCTCGATGCCATCACGCCCGATCCACGCGTCGCCGATACCCATGCACGCGTGCTCTTCCGCCTGGGGCGCGGCGACTCGGCGCGGGCGACGATCGAGGAGCTCGTCGCCATCAACTATCGCAGTCCCGAGCTCGAGGCCCTGTCAGGGCCTCGAAGATTGAAAGGAGAGGAACCATGACCTGGGAAGAATGGGTTGGCAAGGACAAGAAGCCCGCTGTAAAAAAACCGGCCGCGAAGAAGCCCGCCGCGAAGAAACCGGCGGCAAAGAAGCCGGCGGCGAAGAAGAAGAAGAAATAACGCTCAGGCCCGGTGCCGCCGGATGAGGGCGACATACCTCTGACGGGCACGGTCATGGATGAGCCTCTCGAGGCGCCATCCCGTGCCCGTAAGGAGAGTCTTCATCTCTTCCGGACTCACGAGCAGGTAGTCGAACCACGGTCCGATGAGGCTGCCGAAGCGATGGCGGATGCGAAGTTGTCCGCTCATCCGTCCGCGTTTTCGGTTCATCGCGGCGTAGGCCCTGTCCGCCGGCTTCGCGCAGTGCGCGATGATCCGGCCGCCCGGCGCTGTAATCCGATGCAGCTGCCGCAGCAGTGGCTTCGCCTTCCTTGCGCTCTGCAATAAGCCGAAGTTGTTGAAGAACATCGTGATCGTGTCGAACGACTCCGCGCGAAAGCCGCCGAGCCTTTCGACCGGCATCCGGACCGTCTTCTTCAGGCCGCGCTTCCTGCAGACTTCAATCGCGCCCTTCGATGAATCGAGGCCGGTGACGTCGATGCCCTGACTCTGCAGGTAGAGTGCGTGCCTCCCCGCGCCGCAGCCGACGTCGAGCACGCGGCCATTGACGAGCTTCAGCGCCCGGCGCTCTTCCGGCGTCCATTCGTCGTAGCCGCTGAAATACAACAGCGCATGGTTGACGACGAGATGGCCGTCGTCGCGCTCGACGATCTCATGGAGCTGGCGTTCGCCGGCTTTGTACTGCGCGCGCAGCAGTTCGCCGAACACATCGGCGTCGCTCAGGCGTCCCACCATTTCGACAGGTTCTGCGTCGCGACGCGCGGGCGTTCGGAGTAGTGGGAGGTGTCGTTGAAGAGCATGAGCCTCGGATGCACGGGATTGCGGAAGTCGATGACGTTGAGACACGCCGGCGCCTGATCGAGGCGGTCGCGATAGCCGCGCGCGTCGAAGCCGAGGAGGCTGCTGAGGAGGAGACGGATCGTCGCCTTGTGCGAGACGACCAGCACGCGCTCCCCGCGATGCTTCGTGACGATCTCGCGAACCGCCGGCAGCGCGCGCGCGAGGACCGCCACGCCCGACTCCGCGCCGACCGGCGCGAAGGTGAACGGGTCTTCCTCCCACTCCGCGTATTCGTCCGGAAACCGCTCCTCGACCTCGCGCCGCGTGAGCCCTTCCCACCGCCCGTGACTGATCTCGCGCAACCCGTCCACCGCCACCGGCGCCAGCCCGCACCGCCCGCTGATGATCTGCGCCGTCTCCGCCGCCCGCGAGAGCGGACTGCTGTAGACCGCAACCACCCCCTCCCGCTGCATCCTCTCCCCCAGCCGCGCCGCCTGCCACCTCCCGTCATCCGAGAGCTCGACCCCCACCGCGCCGGAGAAGCGATCCTCGGCCGTGAGCTGGGTCGCGCCGTGGCGGACGAGGTAGATGCGCGTGGGATTCACTCGCTAATCGTACGCGGCTTCGCCGCTTCCGGTGTTCCGTGTTCCGTGTTCCGTGACCCGCGCCGTGTCGCCCAGGCGAAAAAGCCCGGGTCACAGAACACCAAGAGCGGCGCAGCCGCGCACGAATCACCGGTCCACGAGTGCCATATTCCGCTCGTTATACCGAGGCCCCGCGATCTTCCCCGGCGCCAGCGCGGCATCGATCTCCGCGATCTCGGCGGGCGTCAGCGCGAGGTCGGCGGCGGCGGCGTTCTCCTCGAGGTACTTGCGGCGCTTGGTGCCGGGGATCGGGACGACGTCGTCGCCGCGGTGCAGCAGCCAGGCGAGCGCGAGCTGCGCAGGAGTCGGGTTGCGCTCGGCGGCGATGCGATGCACCGCCGCGGCGGCGCGCATGTTCGCGTCGAAGTTCTCGCCCTGAAACCGCGGATCGCCGCGGCGGAAATCGCCCTCCGGATACTCCTCGGCGCGCCGCGCGTTGCCGCTCAGGAACCCGCGGCCGAGGGGACTGAACGGAACCAGCCCGATCCCGAGCTCGCGCAACGTCGGAATGATGCGCGCCTCCAGATTGCGCTCCCACAGCGAATACTCGCTCTGCAGCGCCGCGATCGGATGCACCGCATGCGCGCGCCGGATCGTCTTCTCCCCCGCCTCCGACAACCCGAGGAAGCGCACCTTCCCCTCGCGCACCAGCGCCGACATCGCACCCACCACATCCTCGATCGGCACGTCGGGATCGACGCGATGCTGATAGAGAAGATCGATGTGATCCGTCGCCAGCCGCCGCAGCGAGCCCTCGACCGCCTCGCGAATGTGCTCCGGCCGGCTGTCGAGACCGACCATCTTCCCGTCCACGATTTTGAACCCGAACTTCGTCGCGAGCGTGATCTCGTGCCGCCGCCCGCGCAGCGCCCGCCCGAGCAGCTCTTCGTTGCGGAACGGTCCGTACACCTCGGCGGTATCGAGAAACGTGACCCCGAGCTCGATCGCGCGGTACAGCGTCGCGATCGACTCCGTCTCGTCGGCCTCGCCGTACGACTGACTCATCCCCATGCAGCCGAGACCGAGGGCGGAAACTTCGAGAGAACCAAGCCGGCGTGTTTGCATCGCGCGGCAATCGTATACGCTCTCACGCAATGCGCGCAGTGCGACTGATTGCTCCCAACACACCCCTCGCCGAGGTTGAAATTCCAGACCTGACCCCATCCGATGACGTCATCGTGGATGTGAGGGCGTGCGGGGTGTGTCACAGCGACGCGCATTACCGGGCGGGGTTCGGGAGCGTGGCGGTGCCGCGGACGCTCGGGCATGAGGTCGCGGGCGTGGTGCGCGGGACGGGCGAGCGCGTGGCGGTGCACTATCTGCGAACGTGCGGCGCGTGCGCGCGGTGCGTCGAGTCGGGCGAGCAGTTCTGCGAGGGCGGGCAAATGATCGGGAAGCATTGCGACGGCGGGTACGCGGACTCGATCGCCGTGCCGGCGGCGAACCTCGTTCCGATTCCGGAGAACGTCTCGTTCGAGGCGGCGGCGCTCATGATGTGCTCGACCGCGACGGCGTATCACGCGCTGCGCGTCGGCGGCTTCGAGTCCGGCATGCGCGTGCTGCTCCTCGGGTTCGGCGGTCTCGGCGTGTCCGCGCTGCAACTGAGCCTCGCCCTCGGCGCGAAGGCCGTGGGCGTCGTGGAGCTGGTGCCCGAGAAACTCGCCGCCGCCGAACGCATGGGAGCCGTACCGGCCGGCGACCTCCACGGCTTCGATCTCGCGCTCGACTTCACCGGCCGCCCCGAAGTCGCGACCGCGGCCCTGCGCGGGCTCGCGCCGAAAGGACGGCTCGTGCTGATCGCGCTCTCCGAGGCGCCGATCACGATCAATCCGTACCGCGACGTCCTGTCCGACGAGCGCAGCATCCGCGGCTGCTCCGACCATCTGCGATCGGAGCTGTTCGAGCTGATGGACCTCGCCGCCAGCGGACGCATCGACATCGCGCAGGCGATCTCCGCGCGCATCCCGCTCGAGGCGCGCGCGATCAACGACGCGCTCGATCAGCTGGACCGCGGGACCGCGCATTTGCGGCAGGTCATCACAAACTCAAATTGACGATTACCGCGGCAGACCATACATCGTCTTTGATGACGTCCGCGAAAGCGTCACCGGCTTCGAGATATCCGAGCTCCAGCGAAAACGTCACGCCCTTCGGAACCTCGACCTGGAACGTGATATCCAACTCGCGCGCGGCGTTGCGGCCGTTATTGCGCGGATGACGCAGCCGGTAATCGCGAAGAGCGACGATCGTTGACTTGCTGTTGACGTCCTTGTCGATGCCGATGGGTTCCGTGATGAGATCCCAGAGCGAGAATTTGGTGCTCGTCCAGGTGAGACCGAAATACCGCTTGTCAGAAAGGCCGGGCGCGACGTACTGGACCCTTTCGCTGTTCATCTTCGCGAGCAGGGTCCCGAAAAACAGCCGGTCGGGAGAGAAGGTCCCGACTTCGCCGATATAGCCTTCGTCAGTCGTTTCGGTCTCCGGTCGGTCACCGCTGCCGAGGCCGAACGCGGCGGAGAACGTGTGCGGCGTCGTAGCGGCGCCAGCGGCTGGAATGTCGATGCGCGGCGTCCAGGTCAGAGTCAGCAGACCGACATACCCTCGTCCATTGCGGCACCTCGCCGCCGTCAGATCACTGAGGCACGATGCCGACTGTTGAAATCTTCGTGTACTGCGATAGCCGGCGATGCTCCCGTTGAATGTGTTGAGTACGGATCGTTTCCCGTCCGTCGGGTCGGGCGGAGTCATCGCCGGCTGGGGCCTGGCAAAAAACAGTTCGCCGCCGTAAGTCCGATATGTACTGCCAGGATCTTTGTCCTCCCCCTCCACCGCAATGGCGTCGAAGCTGCGGAACAACGAGAGGAATGTGCGTCGCGTATTGCTTTTCGCGTTTCCCTCTCTCCGCTCCCGAGATTGTTCCTCCCGATAGCTCCGCCCCAGAGGAATCGAGCGAGCATAGAAGTACCAGTCCTTCTTGTCCCGATTGCCATCGTCCGCAGTCCCGGCTGCGCTTTCGCGACGAACAAGATGTCCGAGAGTGTAGTATCGCCAGGTGTAGGCAAATCCTTCACCCGACTCGACGATGGCAATGCCGTTCGACGGAACCGCGAAATCGGCTTTGCCGGCTTTGAGGGAAAGGCCGTTGACACCGAAGATCGTGACCTGGTACTCGTCGAGTCCGACCTTATCGATGGTGCTTCCAAACGAGCCGTTGCGGAATCCCAGTGTGGCCGAGGCCTCGGCGCGGTCGCCGAGGTTGGGCGTGATCTGAATGCTTCCTTTGCCCTTGAGCTGCTGCGTTTCGTCGCCGACGAATGGATGTGCGGCACAGATGGCCGGCTCAGTCTTCGGATCGAAGGCGTCTTTCAGGGCCTTTCCGCATGGCGTGAAGTTGTCCGCCTGCCCCATGGGCGGGTCTCCCTTCCCTGGCGGAATCGTCGGGAAGGCCGGCTCCCGGCGGCCCGAAAGGGTTACTTTGGTTTTGGACGGAGCGGCGGAGCCTCGTTCCTCAAGCTGTGGGTTCCTATTCTCGTCGAATGCCGGAATGAGGCTGAGATACGCGCGTGAGTTGGTGATGGTGGCCGTCTCGCCGAGCAGTGCGACGTCGAAACGGATCACGCTTTTGTTGAACGCCGAGAGAATCGAATCCTCGAACAACATCTGATTCTGTGGCGGAATCGTGCGTGAGACCGTGCAGGCCTGTCCCGGCTGGCACTTGAACAGCGACCTGTCGGCCTGAGAAATCTTCGCGTCCTTCGGCAGAGTCAGGGATACTGAAAACGTGCGGTCGGAGGTGCGATTGTCGAACACGACTCCCGCCGGCGTATCGGCGGCGGGCAAAAGCTTGCCCTTGCCATCGCAGCGGATACACGCGGGATTGCGCGGATTGAGATAGTACCAGCTCGCGACGCCTGTATTGTCGAGCGGCACGACGGCAACGCGCATGGGCGTCTCTCCCTGCGTGGGCCTGATGCATCCGTTTCCGGGGGCGAACGTCAATTCGAACTCGAACGGAATGAAAAACGGAATGGTGCTGTCGGGCTTGATCTCTTGCTCGATGACGAATCTGACTTTCTGGTGGGTCGCGAGGCCATTGGCACCGACGAACGCCGAGGGATCGAAGCGGACGATGGATTCCTTTGTTCCGACAGTTGCGAACGCGATCCCCGTCTCCGTCGTCCCTGGAACGTTACTCTGCAGCTCAGCGAGGATCCGCTGTTTCTCACCCTCTGACACTTCGCTCATTTCCGAAGATGGCAACACCGCCGTCGTACGGCTATCCGTGCTCTCGATTCGTACCGATTTGTACATATTCAGCACTGGCAGTTGATTCGGTTTTTGCACGAGAGTTTTCGTCATCGAGCAGCCGCAGGATTCGTCGATGGCCCGGAGCAGATCGACCACGCAGTCCTTCTTTTTGCACGCCTTGCGAATGGCGTCGCACTCCGGACTTCCGCAGGTCGCGAGCACTTCGGGATTGGGTTTGCACAACGACGGGTTGCCCGAGACGCGCGTGCAAAGCGCGTTCGGTAAAGGAGGTCCCTTGTCAATCCCCGGGTCGTAGTCGCTGGTCTTCAGCGAACACAGTGGCTTGCAGCCCGACGGATTCTTGTCATTGTCGAACGCCGGTTCCTGCAATGTGACTCGCAGCGGACGTTCCGTGTTGTTGCGAAACACCACCACCGGAGGCAGCAGGGCAATGCCGCAGGTCTCCGCAGAAACGGGCCTGCTGTTGTGTTCCACCCCCAGTGTTGTTATTTCGACGTCGTTGACCTTGACCGTGTAGACCTTTACGTCGAATTCGAGCGTGTCCCCACTCCGTATCGGAATTTCCTCGATGACGGCACCGCGCGACTGAGCTGCCGCATACGGCGGATCGGCAAACGTCATTAACATCATGACCAGACAGATCGACCCGGTGGTGGCACGGCGCATCGTTCTCCCCCTTGATGAATGTATGAGAGACGCAACCCGTCATTTCCCCGCACGTTATGGTCTGCGGCGCTACTCCTCGACCGCCCACACGTCCCCGCCCTGCGGCAGGAAGCGGTCGAAGAGGATCCACTGGCCGTCGGGGGACCAGACCGGATAGTCGATGCGCGACTCGGGGTCGTCGAACTCGAACACCTTGCGCGGCGCGTCGCCGTCCAGCGGCGAGCACCAGAGCGTGCGGTGGCCGAGGACGTCCATGATGCGGGAGTGGTCGGGAGAGAGGGACATGTGCGCGCCGCCGATCACCTCGGCGGTCGGTTCCGGATCGCCGCCGGCCAGCGGCGCCGCCAGCGTCTTCTTCTGCGACGGACAGCGGAACAGCACGCGGCTGCCGTCCGCGGTCCAGCGGAGGAAATGGCCGGTCACGCCGCACGTGGTCAGCTGGCGCACGTTGCCGCCGCCGGCGCGCATCGCGAACACCTCGAGGCGTCCGTCGCGGTCGGACATGAACGCGATCGTGCCGCCGTCGGGTGAGAAGAACGGATTGATGTTGATGCCCTCGCCACGCGTGAGCCGCGTCAGCGCTTCACCTTCGAAGTCGTAACGCCAGAGATCGATCGCGCCGGCGCGGCCGGAGAAGAAGACCAGCGATTGCGCGTCGGGCGACCAGTTCGGCTGATAGTCGCCGCCCGCGCCGCCGGTGAGCCTGCGCGTTTTCCCGTCGCGCGTCGAGAGCAGCCAGAGGTTCATCTCGCCGCCGCGGTCGGAGCCGAACGCGATCCGCGTGCCGTCCGGCGACCAGGCGCCGCGCGTGTTCTCACGCGAGCCGGCGACCACCTGCTCCGGCGCGCCCGTCGCGGCGCCGGTTGCAGGATCGACCGGCAGACGCCACAGCTCCGCGTTCTGGCGAAGGATCGCGAAGACGAGTCGCTCCGCGCTGCGCGGCACATCGAGGTCGACGTCGTGTCCCGGCCCCGCGGTGATCTGCTGCATCGGGCCGGCGGGCGAGCCGTCGACGTCGATCGGGATGTACCAGATGTTGATGCCGCCGGTGCGGTACGAGGAAAAGAAGATCGACGCGCCGTCGAAGGACCACACCGGATGCACGTCCATCACGAAGTCGTTCGTGACCCAGCGGATGTCGCGCGTGCGGAGGTCGACGAGGCGCACGTCGGACTTCGTGCCTTCGATGTTCTGAAACACGATCTGCGCTCCGTCCGGCGACCATCGCGGCCGCACGTGCGCGGTGGCCTCGGAATCGTCGGTCGTGAGCTGCTGCGCGTTGCGGCCGCGCGCGTCGGAGATCCAGATGCGCCGCGGTCCGCTCCACGATGCGTCGAAGGCGATGCGCGTGCCGTCCGGCGACCACGCGGGGTTGAACGCGTTCTCGATCATGCGCGTCTCGCGGCCGCTCTCGAGCTCGAGCGACCAGACGTCGCCGCGCATGTCGGCGTAGCGGCCGAAGACGTCGGCCGGCTCGAAACGCGCGCCCGCGTCGGCGGCGCGCACGAAGAGCAGCGAGGCGCCGTCGGGCGACCACGCGGGATGGATGTCGTCGCATTCGCCGCGCGTGAGCTGGCGCTCGCTCGATTCCGCCGGCTCGCTGAGGATGAGCTTGCGCACGCGGCCGATCTCGCGCGCGAACGCGAGCTGCCGTCCGTCGGGCGAGAGCGCCGGGAACTGCTCGACCGCGCGCGCGAACGTGAGCTGCACGAGGCGCGGGAAGCGCCGCGTGGTCTCGCGCATCCGCTCGCGCACGCGCTTCAGCTCCGCAACGACTTCGCGCATGGTCGCATAACGCGCCGACGGCTGCTTGGCGAGGCAGCGGCTCACGACGCGCTGCAGCTCGGGCGGGATGCGCTCGTCGAGCGTGCGCAGCGGCGGCGGGTCGACGGCGGTGATCTGATGCACGGTCTCGGCGAGCCCCGCGCCGGCGAACGCGCGCCGGCCGGAGAGCACTTCGTACGCGACCGCGCCGAAGGCGAACATGTCGGTGCGCGCGTCGGCGGTGCCGCCCTGGAGCTGTTCGGGCGCCATGTACTGCGGAGTGCCGATGAGGAGCCCCGGCTCGGTGCTCGGCGCGATCGGCGTCGTGGCGTCGGCGTCGATGCGGCTCGGGTCGTTGAGCTTCGCGAGTCCGAAGTCGAGGATCTTCGCGTAGCCGTCGGCGGTGACCATGATGTTGTCGGGCTTGAGGTCGCGATGGACGATGTCGGCTTCGTGCGCCTTGGCCAGGCCTTCGGCGATCTGGATGAGCAGCTCGAGCGTCTCGCCGACGTCGTGCCGCCGCCCGATCCGCGCGCGCAGCGTCTCGCCGGCGATGTACTCCATGGCGATGAAGCGCCGCGGCGTGTCTTCCTCGGTCTCGCCGATGTCGTAGATGGTGAGGATGTGCGGGTGGTTGAGCGCCGACGCGGCCTGGGCCTCGAAGCGAAACCGCGCGATCGCGCCGGAATCGCCGACGCGGTTCTCGGGCAGCATCTTGAGCGCGACGTCGCGATTGAGCCGCACGTCCCGCGCGCGATAGATCACCCCCATCCCGCCCTCCCCGATGGACGCGACGATCTCGTAGACGCCGAACCGGGTGCCGGGTGGGAGCATTGGTAGACCGTGCTTACGCACGACCCCCTTTCAAACCGTGCGTGCGGATTTCCCGCACACGGCTTACCGGTGATCTTTCGGGAAGCAACATTACACAACCTCCGGGTATTGAATGGTCC
>Ga0134123_10002305_pt1 | contig 12507 bp, 8 predicted proteins | sample KB303_FD_96460 | JGI IMG/M metagenome (GOLD analysis project Ga0134123, IMG submission 96460) | Terrestrial soil microbial communities without Nitrogen fertilizer from Kellogg Biological Station, Michigan, USA - KB3-0-3 | ecosystem: Environmental > Terrestrial > Soil > Unclassified ...
TGGGTACACAACCAGTGCCCGACAAATGTGGGCGCCGCCGCTGAGGGAGCCGGCGGCGGTGGACTGCAACCGGAAAGCGCGTTCCAGGCAGAGCGATTGAAGGCGAGTCTCTCCTCTCAGGAACTTGCTGACGCTCCACGAGTAGGCAGTGGCCTCAAGCCGGATCCTGTTCATCGCGCCGGTAGCTTCGTCGTTGATGAAGTCGCGGAGAATGGCAGAGTATTTTCAATTCGCGGCGGAGACGGCGTTCAGAGGACGCTTACCCAACTTGAGGGTGTCGTCGATGGCCAGAAGGGTATTTTCGAGTGGATCGTTGATCCAAAGGGCAATGTGACCCATCAACGCTTCATTCCCGATGGCCGAATGACTGGATTTCCGAACCAGGTACCGTCGCGGCTACCAGGAGGGTCCTGAGGAATGACCGCCGAACCACTGCCTATGGATTTCGTTTTACGTCAACTGCCGCTATCTTGGCAGGACATCAAATGGGGCTACGATCATGGTTGGCTCAGCGCGACAGGGGTTGTAGATTACGCCATCGCACGGGCTGGTGAGGGGTACGACGAAAGTTCGACGGCTGTAACACTTGCAGGTCTCTCCCCGAGAGAGCTCGCCGAAGTTACCGCTCTTCTCTATGCTCTCGCCCAAAATGAGGAGAACAACGACGAGGCAGAATCGATGAAGAAATGGCTCTGCCTCATCCTCACCTGGGTTTACGGTCAGCGCGATCAGTTGCCTGACCCGTTAGGGGTTGTCGAGGAGCTCTATGCCGACTTCAACTACCCGGTCGAGATGCGAAGCTTTGTACGCTATATGCCAACGGAAGATGGCTACGAACCTCAGGCTCATAGTCATGAAGAGAATATCGCGCGGCTCTTCAAAGAATGGGAATCTTATCTTCAGTGCTGCCGCGTAGCTTCTCAGTAGCCAACGGGTCCGGGCGCCAGAGAGTAGACGATCCACGCGACCTCTGATTCACAATCACAGTGCTATCTCTACCTCCCAGCTCATTGGACCGTCCCTATGGTTCTACACTCAACCCTCAGCGCGTCGTACCGGTGAAGGTGCCCTGGCAGATCAGCCCGTCGACGCCGTTTCTCCGCCTCACGGCCTCCGAGGTCGCCGAGGACGGGTCTACGCAGGTCGAATTCGTCGCGCATTTTGCTCTCGAAGACGCCGGCGCAGGCCAGCCTCTGCCTCAGGGACGCGTCCTCGTTGTCTCAGATCCCACTGGCTCAACGCTGGATGAGCCTGCAAGCCCATCGCCATCGCCCTACAGAGTGGTGAAAGTCTCCTTCAACGCTGGAGCCTGGGCTCGGATCAGTCCTTCGTACTCGGATCACGAGGTCGTCCGGAATGCAGACTATGACTGGAGCGCACTTGAAGTGCCTTACCAGGCGGGAGCAGACACCTCCGCCTGGCTCCGACGTTTTCAGGAGAAATGGAGACAATCGGCGACCTGCCCAGATCCGGGCATGTATCAGATTGAGGGTTCCACCTGGCTCCGAGAGGTCGGTTGCAAGGATGAGCGCCTCAAACATTACCTCCTCCTCGGTCACGATGCCTGTGTGGAGGTACTGGCCCGTGGCTGGGAATGGTCGATCGTACGATCTCTTCCGGGCTGGTAGCTGATTTCATGCGAGCATTGCGCCATTCGCGGCGAGGTTCATGGAGAGGGGCTCACAAGATCGGCGGCAGGCCCTATTTCATTCAGGGCGAGCCGGATCTGGAAGATGAGGCCTCGAAGATCATGGCCGCAGGCTACCTACAAATCCTGCAACTCGATTTCCCGGGTGGCGGGGAAGATGCCCTCGTTTCGGGGAACTGGCCCTTTGGAGATGGAATGTTCCACCTCTTCGGCAAGCCGCCATTCGATCGTGACCATTGGCGATGGTTCTTCGAATTGTGACCAGGGGCTCCGAAAGGTAGACGCGCCAGCGAAGAATCGGCGTCACCGCAACTCCTTGCGGATGACAAGCTTCAAGCCAGACCAGACTTCGCTCACGGCGCAGACCTTCACGTCAACGAAGCCGAGCGGTAGGGCCACCTCGCGAATTGTATCTTCCGTGATGTCGGTCGGTACCTTCGACGCCTTCTTGGGCCACGAAACCCATACTACACCATCCTGCTTGATGGAATTCCGCAGGGCTTCGAGCTCTGTTTTCAGATTCTCCTTTCGGTCGCTGAAGACGTGGACGATGTCAGTCGCCTGCGAGACCACTTCCTCGAAAAGGACGCCCGCGGGCAGGGGCTCGAGCAGATGGGCATAGTCGTCTGGAGCGTGCTTCGTGACAACGCGGCTGCCCTCGGTGATACCGAGCTTCCTGGCGAGTGGCGTTCCCGAGTAGCCGGTGGGCTGCACTACAGAGCCTTCCACTTGAGCAGCCACCGGGTCGGCGACCTGAAAGAGTCCATTTCACTGATCGACAGTGAAGACCACCGAACGTCCTTCCTCTGCAGCTCTGCGCCAGAATTCCTTGAGCCCGGAAAGATATTCCCAGGCGTACTCGCGGTCGTCCGCCTCGTCGTCTCCAGCCGCCTCCAGGAGCTTCGCCTCCTGGTCTGGCGTAAGAGCGAAATGAACGCCCCGACATGCCATACACACCTCCTGGCCGAGGCCGAGGGACCTCTTTGCCGAAGACGGTCTCTCCGCCACCGAGTCGCAGGCGATCCTATACTCTGTGAGGTCGCCATGAGACAGAGGGAGATGAACGCCGAGGAGTCGAGAAGGTGAAGCGGCTCCGCTGGTTGCTCGCTTCGAGGTGAGCCGGAGGAGGGGAGCGCGAGGGAGAGGGACCGGAGGGCGAGGGAGCGTTGTAACAAGTAGCCCTCTTCCTCCGTATCTAAGGGCGGGAGGAACGAACGATGGCCCCTCTGCTGAGCTTTGCCGCCTGGATCTTCGACCTGTTCCTGGGATTCGTGAGCGCCGCCACGGCCGGCTGGTTCTTCCTCCTCTCCCCGGTCTTCCGCCAGGAGGCCTACGCGCGGTGGGCGCGGCAGCCCCAGACCAAGACCCTCGGCGAGATCGGTGAGGGCGCGGTCGGCGTCGCCGGCACCCTGGCCCTCGTGGCCCTGGCCGCCGGCACCGTCGTCGTCCTCGCCGGCACGATCTGAAGGGTGTTTTCCGAGCAGGTGGAGGAGGGTTCTCGCGGCGGTCACCTGCCCCGAAAGCGTAGTGACTGCGCTTCTCCCGGCGGTCACCTGCCCCGAAAGCGCAGTGACCGCGCTTCTCCCGGCGGTCACCTGCCCCGAAAGCGTAGTGACCGCGCTTCTCGCGGCGGTCACCTGCCCCGAAAGCGCAGTGACCGCGCTTCTCCCGGCGGTCACCTGCCCCGAAAGCGTAGTGACTGCGCTTCTCCCGGCGGTCACCTGCCCCGAAAGCGCAGTGACCGCGCTTCTCCCGGCGGTCACCTGCCTCGAAAGCGCAGTGACCGCGCTTCTCCCGGTCCATGGCCGTCAATTCTGCTGTGACAGCCGACTAGTTTCCCGAAGGCCTAAGGCGCAGGCGCGAGACCGTAGCTTTTTCGATGGCCTGCGGGCTCCAGTGGACCGGGTGGGGCTGGCCGTTTAGAAAAGGCTGGATCTGGTCGTCGTAGTGGTCGTCGCTCACATGGCCGGACTGACCGCCCGGGAGCACGGCCAGGGAGCGGTCCGGGTTGGCCGTGTCCGCGATCCAGCGCATGGAGGGGCCGAAGACCACCGGCTGGACATCCTGCCGCCAGACTCCGCTGAAGGCGGCAATCGTGGTCGCCGAGCCCCCCACCGGGAAGAAGCCACGGTTGAAGAGACGCCCGACGTAGGGCACCTGCCCGAGGGGGTTCCGCAGCACGAGCTGGTGGATGTCGGCATAGCGCCACTGCGCCACGTCAGAGCCCCAGCGCGACGCGCCCATCTTCCAGGCGCGGTCGAGGGCCCGCGTCACGATGGCGCGGCGATCCTCGATCGCGGGAGTCGAGACGTCGTCGAACCAGTCCTGGCTCATCCCGCCTTCCAGGGCGCGCAGCACGCGCTCCCGGGAATAGACCGGTGGGATCTCCAGCTGCTTGGCCTCGTCCCCGAAAATGCCGGCCGCCAGCTCGTGCTCGACCATCGCGTAGAGCGCCGACGGCCCCTGCAGCCCCATGCTCCCGTCCCATCTCTGCAGGGCCGCGGATGCCCGCGCCGCGTCCCCCTGGTAGGGTCCGGCCACCAGGTGCACGATCTGGCGGGCATAGAGCGAGACCGCGTCGCTCTGCATCGCGGCGAGGTCCTGCGGGGTCCACGCCTGCCGCGCCAGGAGGACCTCGCGGATGCGCTGCGCCCGGTGAGGCAGGTCGAAATCTCCCGACCAGGGCAGGTTGTAGCCGGCGGTGCGGCTGTCGTTGTTCGCCGAGACCAGAACGTCGTCGGCCGGCCGCAGGACAGTGGGATTGGTGGCCTGCGGGCGCAAGCCGTCCCAGCCACGCTCCGGGTTCCAGGCGGGCTCGGGAAGGCGGCCGTCACCGCTGCGGCGCTGCGGGACGCGCCCAAGGACGGTGGAGAGCAGACCGCCGTCGCGATCGGCCACGATCAGGTTCTGCGCCGGAGCCACGTAATCTGCAATGGCCGCGGGGACCTCGTCCAGGGTGCGGGCGCGGCCGAGCTTGAGGAGGGCGCCAAAGGAGTCCCCGTGCTCATAGAGCGTCCAGAGCAGGGAGCGGGCGGGCAGACCGTGCTCCGGCTCGGCCGCCAGCAGCGGACCCAGGTCGGTGGCGCGCCGCCGGGAGGTCACGGGCTCACCGTCGCGGACCTGAATCGTGCCCAGCTCCTCGCGGACCGGGGCCCAGCCGTCGCCGCGCCGGACGCGGGTGCCCGAGGCGTCCAGCTCCTCGAAATAGACGTCGGCCGCATCGAGCATGGAGTTGGTCAACGCCCACGCGAGATGGCGGTTCTGGCCCACCACGACCACCGGCAGCCCAGGCAGGGTCACGCCCGCGGCTTCGTAGTCGGGAGAGCGCAGCATCACCTGGTACCAGGTGCAGGGAAGGCCGAGCCCCAGATGCATGTCATTGGCCACCAGAGGGCTGCCGGTGGCGGAGCGGCTGCTGCCCACGGCCCAGGCGTTGCTGCCGGGGATGCCGGGCGGCTCGGCGACCGCGATGGCCTTTCCCGGGGATTTGGCAGCGAGATGCAGGACCTCCGGGGACAGCTCGACCGGGTCGGATCCGATCAGCTCGCGCGTCTTCTCCGGCCCCAGGGTCGAGACCCATTGGAAGCGCGTCTCTTCCTGGATGCCGCCGACGAAGCTGAGATCGGAGGCCATGAGCGACACGAAGGCCAGGCTGTCCACCGGCGTCCAGGGCGCCAGGTGCACCCCCTCCAGGAAGCCGAGGGCGCGCAGCTCGGTCGGCAGGTCTCTGCCGCGCTCGGCCAGCCAGGCGTTGACCCCCTGCGAGTAGGCGGTCAGCAGCGCACGGGTCTCCGGCCCGGCGGCCTTCCAGCTCTTCTCCGCCGCGTCATACAGGCGCAGGGTCCGGGAGTATTGGTCGCGGGCGACGAACGGCCGCCCGAACAGCTCGGCCAGGCGGCCGGCGGCCAGCCGCCGCCCCAGCTCCATCTGGACGAACCGGTCGTTGGCGTGCAGATAGCCGAGGGCCGCCGCCAGGTCGCGGCTGCTGCGCGCTTCCACGTGCGGCACGCCCCAGCGATCGAACCGCACGTCGGCGGGAGCGGAGAGCCCGGCGAGCGCGACCTCGCCGTCCCGCTTCGGCAGGCCGCTCCGCGACAGCGTAAGCCAGAGCCCCCCCGAGACTGCGACAGCCAGGAGGAGCAGGACGGCGAGACCGATCAGCGATCGTTTGACAACGTTTTTCACGGCGTCAAAGCTGCTTGAGCGCGATCGTTGGGCTGAGCCGGCTCGCCCGCAGCGCCGGCAGATAGCAGGCCACCAGCGAGACGAGGGTGAGGAGCAGCGCGGTGAGCACGAAGGTCTCCGCATCGAGGCCGGTCACTCCATAGAGAAACCCGGTGATCAGGTGGGTCGCCCAGTAGGCGATCAGCAGACCCGCGAGGATCCCCAGGGCGACCGGGAACAGGCTGCGTCGCAGCATCATGCGGAGGATCTCGCTGCGTGGCGCGCCGAGAGCCATGCGGACTCCGATCTCGTGCGTGCGCAGCGACACCAGATAGGAGAGCAGGCCGTAGATGCCCACCACCGCCAGGACCACCGCCAGCAGGCTGAAGCCGCCCAGCAGTGTGGCGCCCATGCGCTGCGGCGTCAGCACGTCCTCCATCTGTTCGCGCAGCGTGCGGGCGCGCAGCACCGGCAGGTCGGAATCGAGCTGCGCCAGCTCGCTGCGCAGGGCCGGCACGACCCGGGCCGGATGGGCCGCGCGCACCACCAGGCTCATCTCGTCGAGCCCCGCGGTCTCCATGTGCTGCAACAGCGGCAGGTACATGTAGGTCGTGGCGTCCTCGCTGAGCGTCCGGTACTTGCTGTCCTCGACCACGCCGATGACCTCGGCCCAGCTCTCGCCGCCGGTCAGGCTGACCCGCCGGCCGACCGGGTTCTGGCCAGGCCAGTAGCGTTCGGCCAGGGTCTCGTTGATCAGCACCACCGGCGCGGTGCCGGCGCGGTCCTGCTCGTTAAACGTCCGGCCGCGCAGCGCGGAGAGCCCCATGGTCTTGAAGTAATGGGGCATGACGTAGTTGATCATCACCGAGGTGTCTTCCCCCTGGGCGGGCGCATACCCCTGCACCGTCAGCTCCTCGACGCGGGCGCGCCGGAACGGCATCAGGTTGGCCCAGGACGCGGCCTCCACCCCCGGCAGCGACTGCACGCGCTCCACCGCCTGGCGGTAGAACGTCGCGGCCTGCGCCGTCTCGTAATTCCGCAGCCGCAGGTTCACCGACGCGAAGGCGACCCGGTCGGGATCGAATCCGACATCGCTGGTGAGCGCGTTGCGCAGGCTCTTGAGGAAGAGCCCGCCGCCGATCAGCAGCACCAGGCAGAAGGCGAGTTGGACGACCACGAAGGCGTTGCGCATCCGAGCCCTGGACGAGCTCTGGCCCGGCACCTGGTCCTTCAGGATGGAGACCAGGTCCGGCCGCGAAGCCTGGATCGCCGGGAGCAGGCCGAAAAGGATGCCGGCCACGGTGGAGAGCAGCAGGGTGAAGCCGAGCACCTGCCAGTCGATGCCGAGCCCGAGCGTGCCGACGATGATGCGGCCGGGGAGCTCGGACGAGGCGATCAAGCGCAGGATCATCTTCGCCACCAGCAGGCCGGCGAGACCGCCCGCCACCGCCAGAACCAGGCTCTCCAGCAGGAGCTGCGCCATCAGGTGCCGCCGGCCTGCCCCCAGTGCCAGGCGCACGGCGAGCTCCTTGCGGCTGCGCGTGGCCCGGGCAAGCTGCAGGCCGGCCACGTTGGCGCAGGCCACCAGCAGCACGAATCCGACCATCAGGGCGAGGGCCCAGATGAACTTCCGCAGCGTCTCCTCGTTCTTCAAGCCGAGCGCCGTGCTGGTGACCGACAGGAGATGGACCTCGCTCTCACGATTGATGTCCGGGTACTCCCGCAGCAGCTGCTTGTTGAGCATGCCGAGCGAGGCCTGGGCACGCTCCGCGGTCACGCCGGGCTTCAGCCGGCCGATCATGCGCAACCAGGTGAAGTCGCGCGCCGTGAGCTGCATGTCCGCCATCGGCCCGGGGTTCACCTGAGGCGCCGCCTCGAGCGGCATCCAGACCTGCGGGTTGCTGCTCAGGCTGGTGCCGCGGAAGCGCCGGGGAGCCACACCGACCACCGACAGGCTCTGATCATTGAGGGTGACCGTGCGGCCCACGATCCCCGGATCGCCACCGTACTCCCGCCGCCACAGGTCGTAGCCAATCACGGCCACTGGCTGCCGGGCATCGTCGGGCCCGAAAAAGCGGCCGGCAGCCGGCTGCAGGCCGAGCGTCGCGAAGAAATTCGTGGACACCAGGGAGCCTGCGATCAATTCGGTCGATCCCCCCTCGCCCAGGCGCATCTCGTCGCGCGTCGAGAATGCGGCAAACTGCGAGAAGACGTCCGAGGATCGATTCCGGAAATCGACATAATCCGGGTACGACCAGGACATCTCGACCTCGACGAGATGCTCCGGCTCCCCGACGGGGAGCGGGCGCAGCACGACTGCATCGAACAGGCTGTAGATCGCGGTGTTCGCCCCGATGCCGAGGGCGAGAGTGATCACCACGATCGCCGTGAAACCGGGCGATCTCCGAAGGGCTCGGAAAACATAGCTGAGATTCTGAGTGGGCATGGCCATCCTCGTCTTCGCCTCGTGTGGGACGCCGCAACGTCGTGCATGCGCCCTGAGTGATTCTGGTTGACTACAACGATCCGTCTTGGAGCTCTGATCACAACAGCCGTACCACAGAGGAAGGAGAGCGGCAGGTCAGGAGACCCCCATATCAAGTATAGCCGATCTGCCGTGAGCTCGCAACCTGTACGGATATTTCTTTTCTATTTGGTGGCTCTCGCGGTCCTTGCGTCGCGGATCGCCGCGGCAAGCTTGACTGCGTTGTACCTGAATTCCGCCGGCAGCTCGCTGCTGCGGTGAGCGGTGTAGCGCGGCACCGGCGGGGGCCCAGCCTTCCAGACGGCGCCGGGACCGTAGACCAGGAAGACGTCCCACGCCGGCTCGTTCTTGATTCCGAGTGTGGCGGCGAACGCCTGGGCGATCTCCGTGTCTCCGACCCAGAAGTGCCGGACCCGCGGATCGGACAGGTCGCCGGCTGCCCGGCGGGCCGTCTGGCTGGTGTCCTCTTCGCTCAAGGGAAGCCAGACGACGAAGACCCGCAGGCGGGGATCGTCGATCTGCTCCAGCACGTACCGCTGCACCAGGCGGGCGCCCATCCGGCACATTTCGCAGGTGGGGGCGAGCAGCAGGACGAGCCGTGGCGCGCCCTGGTCGAAGTTGAAGTGGGCCTTCAGATCCTCCGGGCCGGCGAGGACCAGCAGGTCCGCCGCGGCCGGCCGGGTCTCTCCGCCGCGGCGGAGGACGAAGGGCGCCCCCTTCCCGCCGTCCGCCGGAGAGAACTCACCTTCGATCCGCTGCGCGTCCTCCGACAGCGTGCCGATGAAACGGCCGCGAGCGGGGCGGTCCTGGTGCTCGAACGCGACCGTCCGGCCCTGAACCGCGACACCGGCGAGCACGTGCCCCTCGACATTGGCCGCGGGCGCCGCGAGCCGGCCGCTCCAATTCCCTTGCCCGGATCCGGGTCCGGAATCGGCGAGGTCGACCTGGAGGTCGATCTCGACCTCGGCAGGGGTCCAGATCACGGACCCCTCCCAGCTCCCGGCCGGGCTCTGCGGGTCCGCGGACAGACCGGCGGCCCCCGCGAGGAAACAGGACAAAAACAACAGGGCATGGTGCAGGCGACGGCTTTGCATCTTCAATCCTTTCTCTCGAGCGCCTCGCCGAGCAGCTCCGCCAGGCGGGCGGCCGCGGGGAGACGGACCAACGAGTAGTGGTGGCCGGGACAGGTCGCGACCTCCAGAGCACCGGCGAGCTCCCGCCAGGCGGCGGTCGATTCTGCCGCGGACGCGGGCGCAGTCTCGGGACGGACCAGGAGGACGGGGCCGGGGTAGGGCCCCCCCGCGTACGACTCCATGGCGTCCAGGTTGGCCGAGAAGACCTCGAAGGCGCGCCGCAACTCGGGAAACGCGAGGTCGTCCGGCAAGATTCCGCCCTGGCGGGCGCGGTCATGGAGCACGCGGAGAAGCTCCTCCGGCGGCAGGCCCCAGACCGGGTCGTCCGCTCCGGGCAACGGCAGCTCCCGGCCGGACAGGCCGAAGAGGTCGCGGGCGAACCGGGCGATGCGCTCGGCGCGGGTGAAGCTCCGCGGCTCCCCTCCCCCGGCCAGATAGGAGTCGATCAGGGCGAGGAGACCGACTTCCTGGCCCTCCCGCCGGAGCTGGCGCGCCATCTCGAACGCCACCAGCCCCCCCATCGACCAGCCGGCCAGGTGCCAGGGGCCGGCGGGTTGCAGTTCGCGCAGGGCCGCAATGTAGGCGGCGGCCATCTCCCCGATCCGTTTCAGAGGCTCATGCCCCGGCTCCGGATCGGGCACGCGGAGGCCGTAGACCGGCCGGTCGGTCCCGAGACTGCGGGCGAGGTCGAGGTAGCACAGGACCTCGCCGCCGATCGGATGGACCAGGAAGAGGGGAGCGAGCTTTTCCGGCCTCCCCGGCTGGATCTCGACCAGGGTCGAGCGCCGCTCCGGCGCCGCTTCGGTGCGGAGCCTCCGAGCCAGCCCGGCCACCGTGGGGGTCTGGAACAAGGCCGACAGCGGCAGCTCGCGGCCGAAGCGGCGGCGGATGCGCGCGGTCAGGCGCAGGGCGAGCAGGGAGTGGCCGCCCAGCGCGAAGAAATCGTCGAAGACGCCCACCGCCCGCACCTCCAGGAGCTCCTCCCAGATCCGGGCGAGCCGCAGCTCGGTCTCGTCGCGGGGGGCCACGGAAGCATTCCCGGTTGCAGTCGACAGCTCGGGCGCGGGCAGGGCCTTGCGGTCCACCTTGCCATTCGGCGTCAGCGGCAGCGACTGCAGCGGGACGAAGGCCGAAGGGATCATGTACTCCGGCAGGCGTCCGCGCAGGGATTCCCGCAGCTCGGAGACAGGGAGGAGACCCTCCGCCGGGACCATGTAGGCCACCAGGCGGCGGTTCCCGGGAACGTCCTCACGCGCGATCACCACCGCCTGCTGCACGGCTGGATGTTCAGCCAGGACCGCCTCCAGCTCTCCCGGCTCGATCCGGAACCCGCGGATCTTGACCTGCGCGTCGACCCGGCCGAGGAACTCGAGGCTGCCATCCGCCAGGCGCCGCGCGCGGTCGCCGGTGCGGTAGAGCCGGCCTCCCGCGTCTGGAGCACAGGGGTCCGGCACGAAGCGTTCCGCCGTCAGGTCCGGCCTGCCCAGGTAGCCTCTCGCCACGGCGGGGCCGCCGATGTAGAGCTCGCCGACGACGCCAACCGGGACCGGTCGCAACCAGGGGTCGAGCACGTGAAGGACGATGCCGTCGATGGGCCGGCCGATGGGAACCGCGCCGGAGACGGAGGCATCCGGGCCCGTCTCATGGACGCAGCAACCCACCACGGTCTCGGTCGGGCCATACTCGTTGATCACGCGCGCGTCGGGGGCTGCGGCGCGCCAGGGAGCCAGCGCCGCCTCGCTCAGGGCCTCGCCCCCGACGACCAGCGTGCCGGTCCAGCCCGCCAGCTCTCCGGGCGCGAGCTCCCGGCCCAGGAGCTCCAGGTGAGACGGGGTCAGCTTGACGAAGCTGAAATTGCGCTTCGCGCGGAAGCTTTCGACGAGGCCGAGCCCCCCGGCCGCCTGGGGTGCCAGGACCACGGTGCGCCCCGTCAGGAGAGGTCCGAAGAGGCTGGTCACCGTGAGGTCGAAGGCGACGGAGGAGTGGAGCGGCGCGCCGGCGCCCTCGCGGGCGCGGTAGCGGTCCACGGCCCAGCACAGGTACCGGACAAGCCCGTCGTGCGTGACCATGACCCCCTTGGGGCGGCCTGTCGAGCCCGAGGTGTACATGACGTAGGCCAGGTGGTGCCCTTCGACCGGGGCGGTCGCCGCGGTGACGCGGGAGCCCTCCTCCGCACCGCCCTCCTCGTCCACGCACAGGACCTCGCAGCCGGCTGCCGCGAAGCGCCCACACAAGGTGGAGCGGGTGAGCAGCAGGCGTGCGCGGGCGTCGTCGACGAGGAGCTGGAGGCGCTCCGCGGGATACTCGGGATCGAGAGGGACGTAGACCCCGCGCGCCGCCAGAACGGCGAGCAACGCGGCGATCAGATCGACCGAGCGCTCCAGACAGACGCCGACCAGCACCTCGGGGCCAACCCCCCGGCGGCGCAAGCGCGCGGCCAGCCGGTCCACCCGCTCGGCGAGCTCGCGATAGGTCACCCGCTCGGCGCCTGCCGCGACGGCCACGGCCTCGGGTGTGCGGCCGGCCTGCTCGGCGAACAGGGCCGGGAGGAAGCGGTCTGCCGGCCGGTTCGCGCGCGTGTCGTTCCACTCCAGGACGAGCTGGTGGCGCTCGGCCTCGCCCATCAGGCGGAGCTCCGACAGGGGCCGCGACGGCTCCACGAGCACCTCGTCCAGCAGCCGCTCCAGGTGCCCGACCCAGCGCTCGACCGTGGTGTCGTCGAACAGGTCGGAGTTGTGCGCCAGCGCACCGGCGACGGCTCCGCCGGTCTCCTGGAGGGCCAGCGTCAGATCGAACTTGGCCATGGCCATGCTGCCGCCGCTCGCGGTCCAGGGACGCAGCACGAGATCGCTCGCCTCGATCGCTTCGGCCGGGACGTTCTGCAAGGCGAACATCACCTGGAAGAGCGGCGACTGGCTCAAGCTGCGCTCGGGCGCCAGCTCCTCCACCAGCTTTTCGAACGGCACATCCTGATGGGTGTGCGCCTCCAGAGCGGTCTCCCGCACCTGGGTCAGAAGCTCCGCGAAGGACGGAGCTCCCGCCATCTCGGCGCGCAGGACGAGGGTGTTGACGAAGAA
>Ga0134123_10002308_pt1 | contig 12499 bp, 12 predicted proteins | sample KB303_FD_96460 | JGI IMG/M metagenome (GOLD analysis project Ga0134123, IMG submission 96460) | Terrestrial soil microbial communities without Nitrogen fertilizer from Kellogg Biological Station, Michigan, USA - KB3-0-3 | ecosystem: Environmental > Terrestrial > Soil > Unclassified ...
ACGCGCGTCTGCCGAAGCCGAAGGACGTGGCGGCGTTCGTCCTGACGGTGATGGAAGGGGCGGCCATGCAATCGCGCGCCTACGGATCGATCGAGCCGTTCGACGCGTGCATCCGCCAGCTGCATGCGCACTTCGATGCGCTGGCACCGTCGGCCAGGAGAAAGCGCCGCCCATGAATCTCCGCCATCTGACTGAGCTGCTCGACTACCACTACTGGGCGCAGGAGCGCGTGTTCGACGCGGTCGAGGCGGTCACGCCGGAACAATTCACGCGGGACCTGGGCAACAGCTTCGCTTCCGTCCGGGACACGCTCGCGCACATTCATTTCGCGGAATGCCTCTGGTATGCGCGCTGGCAGGGCGAGCCTCTGCCGGCACCGTCGACGGCGGCGTTTCCGGATCTCGGGTCGATTCGACAGGCGTCGCGGGCGCAGGAGACGCGGACGCGCGCGCTGCTCGAACGCCTGGGCCAGGACGGGATCAACCAGCGCCTGGATTACACCAGCCGTCTCGACGGACACGACCACAGCTCGCTCTACTGGCAGATGTTCCAGCACGTCGTCAACCACGGGACCTATCACCGCGGGCAGCTGACGATGATGTTGCGGCTGCTCAGAGGCAAGCCCGTGGGCACGGACCTCATGTTGTTTTACTGGGAGCGTGAACGATGATTGCACTGATGCTTGCTCTGATCCTGGCCGACGACCCTGTCACGGTGACGAAGATCGCGCAGCCGGCAAGAGCGCTGCGGTTCGAGGTGATCGTGCCGGCGCCGGTCGACGAGGTGTGGACGGCGTTCGCCACGACCGAAGGCCTGGCGACCTGGCTCTGGCGCGACGTCCGGGTGGACGCGCGAGCCGGCGGCGACTGGCTCGTGCTCTATCCCGGCGGCAAGACCGGCGGCGGGACCATCCTCTCCATCAACCCGAAGCAGCAGATCGTGATCGCGGCGCTCGCGCCTGAACAATTTCCCACCGTGCGCGCGACGAGAACTCGCGCGACGTTCGAGTTCTCACCGGTGTCGGCGACGTCGACGAAGGTGACGCTGGTTCAGACCGGCTGGCAATCCGGTCCCGAGTGGGACGCCGCTTACGACTACCTGACCGACGGCAACGCCCAGCTGCTGACGCAACTCCATCAACGATTCACAAAGGGCCCCGTCGCCTGGCCCAAACCCTAATAGCGGCTCATCGTCATCGTCGGTAGTGTCCGCCTTTAGGCGGACCCTCTGAGGCGCTTCTCGCACGGCAATCGCTCCCGGCCTCCCAGCAACGCGCGGCCGGAACTGCGGTCCTCCGGTCCCTACCCTTTCGCACCCGCGGCGATCAGTTGCTGGCTTCATCGACATCCGCCTCCGGCATGCACCGCCTGATGTAGTTCGGTTTATTCGGATCGCATTCACGGAGATCGCCGCGATGAGGACCTGCGGCCCGCAGTTAGTGGGATCCTGTCCGCCCCCGGTTGAGGTCCGGCCGTGAGCGACCGCCGCGCGAGAAGCGCGCAAGTGGCTACTGCGGCCAGATTCCTGGCCTGTAGAGTCGGACTCCGAAAAGCTCTTCGTCCTTCACTCGGCATGAACTACATTGTGCGGCACAATGCAGCCGCGTCAGATTCCAGAAGCCAAGCGTGTAGTCATAACGGTTCACGGTGTGCGCACCAATGGGCGTTGGCAAAAGAGCGTAACGCCACTTCTGAACGTTGAGCAGCTAATTTCGTATCCGCACGACTACAAGAGGTTTGGAGTCATTCGCGGACGATTCGAGTACTTCCGTCAACAGGAGATTGAAAGATTCCGCGAAGAGTACGAGAGGGTCGTTAACAACAAGGCCTTCGGGCTGGCGCCAGAAGATCCTACGCGGCGGCCCTCGGTCGTCGCACACAGTTTCGGCACCTATATCGTGACTGAGTGTATGAGGCAACACAGTTTCGTCCGTTTGGATAAGCTGCTTCTGTGTGGATCTATAGTCAGTCCTCAGTTTGACTGGTCAGAACTGTTTGCCGGCGACCAGATTAACTTCGTCCGCAATTTACGCTGCATGAAGGACTGGGTCGTCCCTCGTGCTCGATGGATGGCGCCCAAGGCCGGGCCGAGCGGCGTCAAAGGATTCACCTACTGGGGAACTTTGCTGAACGACTACAAGATGGGAGACTGTCGGCATAGCGGCTTCTTCTCCGAGGCGGATGTCAAAGAGCACTGGCTGCGTTTCCTTGCTCGCCGACCGTCTGAGTTTCGCATCATGCAGTCCCGCGACATAGAAAGCGATGCAACGCTCGAAGATGTTCTCTCGCAGTGCCGTGCGATTGACTCGGAGGTGTACAAGAATCTCCCGGGCTACACCGAACAGGCCTTGAAACCGGGGCAATCCAAGGGCTGGCTCGAGATAAACAGAGACATCTACACCTTCCTACTGGCACGACCTGAAGACACTGCAGTTGGCTACGTCAACGCGATGCCGATCACGGAGGAGTGTTTCCAAGACATCGTTTACCACAAGAAGGCCGACAACGAAGTCGTACCTCGAGATGTCGTCGACTATTCACCTGGCTCGACGCCGGCACTCTATCTCATGTCGATGGCCGTTGATCCTGGTTACAAGAAGACCTCTCGTGGGCTCGACTCCGAACCGGTCGAACGTTTGACGAACGGAATCGTCGCGAAGCTTCTCCACTACGCAATTCAGAAAGAGGTCCGGATTTCAAAACTCGCCGCCGTCGGCTGGACCGACATTGGCCAGAAGCTGTGTAAGCGATTCCAGATGGAACCGACTGGAACCACGGACAGGGACGGCCACCCGATATTCGTGATTGATTTCCTCAAGGCGGCGAGCCGTCCTGAAAGCGTCAGACATCCTGGCGTTCAGCGTTTGTTGAAGGAATACGCCTCGATCGCACAACGGCAATCCTGAGCCCACACAAGGAAAGGGCCGCCTGCTTTCGCGGGCGGCCCTCACTTAGCCAGTTATCCAGTTACCCGATTACCAGATTCTATTTTCCCACCAGATGTTCGACGTCCTTGTTGTTCTCCTGGCAGATGTACTCGATCAGCTCGCCTTTGAGCAGCGTCGGCTTGGTCGTGAACGTCCACGTGCGCGAGAACGTCTTCGGGTCCTCGATGATGTGGACGATCTCCATGTGACCGAGGTCCGTGCGCGTCATGCGCTCGATGACCTTCATGTCCTTCGAGTGCGGGACGCCGGCGGCGTCGAGCCACGTGATGTCGTTCTGCCCCACGGTCTCGACGACGAGCGTGTCGCCTTCCCAGTGGCCGATCGAATCGCCGAGCCACGTTTCTTCGGCGCGCGGATCGTGCGGGCGGCCGTCCATGAAGATCTTGCGCCAGATGTGCGCGCCGCCTTCGTAGACGATCCAGATCTCTTTCGGCGTCTGCAGGAAGCTCCACGGGTACGGCGTCGTGCTCATGCGCGGGACGCCGGGCGGCAGGCACCGCGCTTCCGGATCGTCCTTGCCGAGCGCGGCCTTGCGCTGGTCGTAAAGGGCCTTCGCGGCCGGCAGCATCGGCACGTCGATCCCCGCTCGAATCATGTCCACGTTCGCGCCGATGGCGTTTGGCTGCCAGTTGCCGGTGAAATCCGGATGTCCGTCAGCCGTGCGCGGCGTCGGTCCGGCCGGCGGCCAGTTGGGATCGCCCCCACGGCCGCCGCGGCCCTGGGCGAGCGCCATGTCCGAGGTCAGCAGAATCGCCGCAACCGCGGCGACAGCAAGGGTTACGCGTTTCATGGTCAGTTGCATGCAGGAGAGATTATCACGGCCTGCATGCACACCTGAAGGCCAGCCCTAAGCCCTAAGCCCTAAGCCCTGAGCTCTATTGCTTTACGCACTGGCCGCCTGGACAGCGGTTGTTCTCGTTACAGACCATCTCGTAGAGGCCGGTCTTCTCCCATTCGGGATGCTGGGTCAACTGCCAGTGCTCGGTCCAGGGCGCCGTAAAGATTTTGGGGTCGTCCACGGTGAAGTCGTACTTGATGGTGTTCGCATCCACGCGCGTGAGGCGCTCGATCGTGTGGAACGCGTCGCTGTGCATCCGGTATTCCTTCGGGTTCGCGTAGTAGTTGTCGTCGAGCGACCAGCGCTTGAAGTGCGTCGTGTCGATGACGAGCGTGTCGCCCTCCCACTTGCCCACCGGATCGCCGTAGAACGTCGGCTCGATGTCGGCCTGATGCGGACGGCCGTCGAGCGGGATGATGCGCGTCACGCGCATGAACTCGGTCATCATCACGAGGTACTTCGCGTTCTGCACCATCTGGACGGGATACGGGCCGAGGAACGCCGACGGAAATCCCGACGGCATGCAGAACGCGCGCGGCTCGTCGTGGCGCGGATCGCCGGTGCGCGGCTCGTAGAACGCCTCGCCGCCGGGCTTGAACGGCGGGAACTTCGCCTTGTCGAACGTCGTCGGAATCCGGTTCGTGCCGGGCGGCTTCGGGTTGTCCCAGATGCCGGAGAAGTCCGGCTTGCCGTCGGCGGTCCGCGGAATCGCCGGTTTCGTCTGCGCGCTGACGAGTGCCGCGAACACAACGACGAGAAGCAGAATGAGTTTCTTCATGGTTGCGCCTTCAGTCCTTCCATCGCCGTGAAGACTCGTCGGCCATCGGGGAACGTCACCGTGTCGCCCGACCCATTGCTCGACCCGTCTTTGGCGCGGTAGCCCTGCACCACCACCTGATCGCCGATCTTCATCGACGTCCGGCTGATGCCCCGCCGCTGCAGGACGCCGGGCGCGCCGCCGGAGAATCCCCAGTTGGTGACCGTGCCGTCGGGATTCTTCACGTCGACGTAGAACCAGATGTGCGGGTTGGTCCATTCGACCCGCGTCACGGTGCCGCTGACTTTCACCGGCTTTTCGAGGTCGTATTCCGCGATCGCCGAATGATGCGCGAGCACGGGCGCACCGGACAACAGCAGGAGCAACGCGATTACTTGACGATGCTTTCCCATTTCGGACAGCTCCTTTGAGCGTCGGGAATGTCGTACTGCCGGTAATTGCTCTGGTCGATGACGATCGCAGGAAACACGACGTCCTTCGGCACCGGCAGCTTCCGCAGCGTCCGGATCGCGGCCATCGTCCCGATGCAGCCCTGGATGTAGCCGTTGTTGTCGCCGGAGGCCAGCAGCCGTCCGGCCTTGATCGCGTCCATCGCTTCCTTCGTGCCGTTGACGCCGACCGCAAGGACCTTGCGGTTCGCGCCGTCGAACGCCTCGAGCGCGCCGAGCGCCATTGCGTCGTTGGCCGCGAGGACGCCCTGGATGGCCGGATGCGACTGCAGCAGATTCTCCGTCACCTGCAGCGCCATCAGCCGCTGATAGTTCGCCGGCTGCGACGCCAGCAGCTTGATGCCCGGGAACTCCTTCAGCGCCGCCTGGAATCCTCGCAGCCGCTCCGAGCTCGTGAGGACGCCCCGCACGCCTTCGAGAATGATGATCCCGCCCGTGCCGTTCATCTTCTTGAACAGCGTTCGCGCCGTCGCGAGGCCGACCGAATAGTCGTCCACGCCGACGAAGCTGACGATCTGCCCCTTCTCGATCTTGTCGGTGATGTTGACGACGGGGATCTTCGCGGCGTTGAGCTTCACGACGCCCGGGCTCATCGCCTTGAAATCGACCGGCACGAACACCACGGCATCCGGACGCTTCGTGATGACGTCCTCGATCTGGCTCATCTGATCGGGAATGCTGTCGGGCCGCGTCGGCACGTACTGCGTGACTTTCGCGTTCATCTGCTTCGCGGCGTTCTCCGCGCCCATGCGAAGGAGCGTGAAGTACGGATTCGTCTGGTTCTTGGTGAAGACGGCGATGCGCTCGCCATCTGCGTACACACGCCCCGCTGCGATCACGATCACGACGATCAACGCAGAAACCGCAGAACACGCAGAGCCAGGCCCTTTCTGCGAGTTCTGCGAGTTCTGCGTTCGATGGTGGTTGATTTCCAACTATTCCACTCCGAAGGCCAGCAGCACATTCCCCGCGCGGCCGGCGAGCGAGCCGTAGCCGGATCCGACGAACAGCATGCCGCCGGCGACCGAGGGTCCGGCGCCGCCGAACGACGCGCCGTTGCCTTTCACGCCGTTCACGGTCGGGAATTCCCTGTTCGCGTCGAACGTCCACACGATGCTGCCGTCCGTCGTCGAATACGCGCGGAGGCCGCCGTCCATCGCGCCTGAGAAGACGATGCCGGGGATGACGGTGATCGCCGCCGACTGGACGCCGCTGCACCCGGGGCCCTGAGCCGTGCAGATCGGGGCCGGAGCCGGCGTGAGCCAGGCGCGCTGACCCGTCGCAAGGTTGACGGCATGGAGACCGCCGGGATTGGGCAGATTGAAATCAGAGACGGCGAAATATGCGTTCTGCGCGTCGACCGCCGGGCCCCATTCGATGCCGCCGAGCGCCGTGCCCCGGCCCGCGCGGTATTCCCAGATCACTGCGCCCTTCTTCTCGGGATCGAGCGCCCAGCCCTGCCCCGACTTCTGGCCAACGATGATCACGTCCCTGCCATTCGGGAGCTTCGTCAGAATCGGCGAGTCGCCGAGGTCGTAGTCCGGTCCGATGTCGGAGGCATTCGACGCGCAGTTGTGCGCGGCGGCCGTCGACGGACAGCCGACGATCCACACGTCCTTCTCGAGCCGCTGCGAGCTCCACTTAATCTTGCCGCTCTCGAGATCGATCGCCACCACGCTGTCGCTCGTCGTCAGCTGCGGTTCGGTGTACTGGTTGCCGGTCGAGACGTAGACGACTTTCCTGACCGGGTCGATCGTCGGCGACGACCAGATGCCCGCGCCCGACGGTCCCCAGCGCTGCGTGCCGGCTGACGTCTTGCCGAGCGGCTTCGCGTTTTCCGGCAGCATGTACGTCTTCCAGACGGTATTGCCGGCCAGATCGAGGACGACGAGGTTGCCGCGGAACTTGCAGCACGCGTACGTCGGATTCCGCGCCGTCGCTTCTTCCTGGGACGCGACGGGCACGTACAGCCGATCCTGATAGAACGTCGGCGCGCCCGTGACGCGGGACGAGGGCTGGTCGTCCACCTTGTGCGCCCAGAGCAGATCGCCCGTCTGCGCGTCGAGCGCGTACACGTGCGCCGCCGCATCGCCGACGTAGACGGTGTAGGCGCGCTCGCCGGCCTGATTCCGCCGCGCTGCCACGGTCGTCGCCGCGCGGACCGGCGCCTGCGCGCGATAGGTCCAGTAGGTGCAGCCGGTCTTCGCGTCGAGGGAATACACGGTGCCGTTCATCGAGCCGATGAAGACGCGTCCGCCGACGACCGTCGGCTGCGACCACGACGACACGGCCTCGGGAAACGCGAAGGCCCATTTCAGTTTGAGGTTCGGCACCTGCGCGGCGGTGATGCCCGCCTGGTCGGCCGGCTGAAATCTCGTATTGGCCGCGCCCGCGCCCCACCCGTTCCATGACGGCCCCGCATCGGCGGCAAAGGGCGCGTTGAGCATCTGCGGGGCGCATCGACCGGCCTGCGGTGCCTGTGCAAAGGCGGCGGATGATGCCACGATCACCGCAACGCACGCGACGATCGCAGTGATCAGTATTCTCAGCGGGCGTTGCGCGCTCCGCGGTTTATCGTGGCTCATGCTTTTGCCTCGGCTCGTTGTCGTGTTATCACGTCGATCCATACCGAAAGAATCACGATCACGCCGGTGACGAGCGGCTGCCAGTTCGCGTCGACGGCCAGCAGGTTCATGCCGTTCACGACGAGCGTCAGCGTCAACGCGCCGATGAGCGTGCCGGTCAGGCTGCCGGAGCCGCCGAAGAGCGATGTGCCGCCGATGAGCACCGCGGCGATGGCCGGCAGCGTGAGCGGCTCGCCGATGTCGGCTTCCGCCGAGTTCAGCCGCGCCAGGTAGACAATCGCGGCGAGTCCGGCCATCGCGCCCGACAACATGTACACGAGGTTCAACCGCGCGCGCACGGGAACGCCCGAGAGCCGGGCGGCCTCGCGGTTCGCGCCGATCGCGTAGACCTCGTGACCGAACGTAGTGTAGCGCGTAACGATTCCGCCAGCGACGAGGAACACCGCCATGACATAGATGGGCACGGGGACGCCGAGCCAGTAGCCGCTTCCCAGCTGCCGGAAGCCTGGCGAAAAACCATGGATCGTCTCGCCGCCCATGAACCAGTACGTCACGCCGTTGAGCGTCCAGAGCATTCCGTAGGTCGCGATGAACGGCGGCAGCTTCAAGAGCGTGATCATCAGGCCGTTGAGCACGCCGACAAGGACGCCGAAGCCAAGACCGGCGACGGCGCCGAGCGCGATCGAGTCCGTGGACTTCATCACCGTCGCGGCAAGGCACGCGGACAGCCCGACGTTGGCGCCCACCGACAGGTCGAGTCCCGCCGTGAGAATCGTGAGCGTCAGTCCCGAGGCGATGAGAAACGTCAGGCTGGCCTGCCTGAGCACGTTCAGCAGATTCGCCGGCGTGAAGAACACGTCGGTGGCAAGCGTCAGCGCGGCGCCGATCAGCGCGACGGCGATCAGCCGATACGCCACGGCCTTCATCGTTTGAGCACCGAATCGATCACGAGCGCGACGACGACCAGGACGCCGATGCTGGCGACCTGGAGCGACGAAGACACGTCGAGCAGGTTCAGGCCGTTCTTCAGGACGCCGATCGTGAGGACGCCCACCAGCGTGCCGCCGAGACTGCCCTTGCCTCGCTCAAACGACGTACCGCCGACGATCACGGCGGCGACCGCGTCGAATTCCATGCCGATGGCCGCCGTCGGATGTCCCGAGCTGATGCGGCCCGTCAGCAGGAGCGCGGCGGCGCCGGCCATGAAGCCGCCGAGCGCGTACACGGCGACGTGATAGAGATTGGCCGGGACACCGGCCAGCACGAGCGCTTCCCTGTTGCCGCCGATGGCGGAGGCGTAGGACACGAAACGGGTGCGCGTCAACGCGAAACGAAAAACGACAAACGCGGCCGTTGCGCTCCAGATGGCAAACGGAACGCCGAGTGGTTCACGTGCATAGAGCGCCGGCAGCGTGTCGCCGATGCCGACGACGCTCTGGCCGCCGGTGAGGACGAGCGCGACGCCCTGCGCGATGCCCAGCGTGCCCAGCGTCGCGACAAACGGCGGCAGGCCGAGCCCGACGACGAGCACGCCGTTGGCGACGCCGAACGCCGTGCCGACACCGAGCGCGGCCAGCAGCCCTGCGGCCAGGCCCTTCTCCTTCGTCAAGAGCGTCGCCATCACGACGCCGCAGAGGCTCAGCACGGCGCCCATCGACAGGTCGATGCCCTCCGTCATGATGACGAGCGTCATCGGCAGCGAGAGCAGCAGCAGGATCGACGACTGGACGCCGATGTTGAGAAGGTTCGGCAGCGTCGCGAACCCGTGGCCGAAGATCGCGAACACGACGACAAGCGGGGCAAGCAGATAGGCCGCGCCTGGAACGGTCCGGCTGAAGCCGGACACTACCGACGTGCTTCGGTAGTGTCCGCCTTTAGGCGGACTACTCATGGTGCATCGCCAGTCTCAGGATGTTCGCCTCGCTCAGCTCGGCCCGCCCGAGCTCGCCGACGATGCGCTTGTCGCGCATGACATACGCGCGATCGCAGACCGCGACCATCTCCGGCAGCTCCGAACTGATCATCAGCACGGCGGCGCCCTCCGACACGAGCGTCTCGATGACGCCGTAGATCTCGGCCTTGGCGCCGACGTCGATGCCGCGCGTCGGCTCGTCGAAGATGAAGAACCGCGAGCCGGCGGTGAACCACTTGCCGATGACGACCTTCTGCTGGTTGCCGCCGCTCAGCAGCCGCGCCGGCCTGGCAATCGACGGCGTCGCGATCCGCAGCCGCGCGACGATGTCATGCGCCACCGTCGCTGCGGCTCTCGCGAAGTACCAGCCCTTCGGAAAGAGCCGTCGAAGCCCGGCCAGCACGATGTTGTCTTCCACTGACCGGTTGAGCGCAAGACCTTCAGTCTTCCGGTTTTCCGGAACGAGCCCCATACCGGCGCGAACCGCGGCGACCGGCGAACCTCGTCCTGCCCATCCCGCCTGTCCTGCCTGTCCTGCCAAGATCCGACCATTCACCGTCACCGATCCGCTCGTCACGCGATCGGCGCCGAAGATCGCCCGCGCCAGCTCGGTGCGGCCTGCGCCGACCAGACCGGCCAGGCCCACGACTTCGCCGGCGCGAACGGTCAGCGAGGCTGAGGCGACGCCCGTGTCGGACGCGAGGTCGCGCACATCGAGCATCACCCCGCCGGGCCGCTCGCAGAACCTCTGCCGGTAGGTCGTCTCCACCCGGCGACCGACCATGAGGTGAACGAGGTGCTCGAGGTTCACGGGGTTCTCGAGGTTCGCGACATTCTTTCCGTCGCGCAGCACGGTCACGCGATCGGCAATCGCCGCGATTTCCTGCAGCCGATGCGAGATGTAGATGATCGCGACGCCGTCGGCCTTGAGCGCCCTGATGCGCGTGAACAGGCGATCGATCTCGTGGTCCGAGAGCGCGGCCGTCGGCTCGTCCATCACGAGAATCCTGGCATTCTGCGACAGCGCCTTGGCGATCTCGACGACCTGCTGTTGTGCGATGCCGAGCTCGTGGACCAGCGTCGTCGTGTCGATGTCGACGCCGAGCGTCTGCAGGAGCCGTCGCGCCTCCGCGTGCATGCACCGGCGGCCGGTTTCGCGTCCGAGGAAGACGTTCTGCGCGACGTCGAGATACGGGACGAGCGAGAACTCCTGGAAGATGACGGCGACGCCGAGCCGCCGCGCATCCGCGGGTGAGTGCAGCCGGACGGCCTCGCCGTCCAGCCGGATCTCACCCGCCTCAGGCTGGTGCGCGCCGCAGAGCACCCGCATCAGGGTCGATTTGCCCGCGCCGTTCTGTCCGAGGAGGAAATGGACCTCGCCGGCCCTCACCGTCAGCGAGACGTCGTCCAGCGCGCGGACGCCGGGAAAGCTCTTGGAGATGCCGCGCATCTCGAGCAGGGGCGTGACGCCGTTGACGTCGCTCACAGCGGGCGGAATTATAATGCCGCGGCCCGCATGCAAAATCCGTCCAGCTCGTCGTGGCTCGCCACGGCCGGTCTTCGTCTCTCCGGCTGGTTCGAGCGGTGGTTTCCCGACGCGTTCGCCCTCGCGCTCGTGGCAGTGCTGATCGTCTTCACCGCGGCGACCTCGATTGGCAACTCGCCCGTCGCGGTCGCGACGTGGTTCGGCGCCGGCTTCTGGGATCTCGTCAACTTCACGATGCAGATGACGCTGATCATCGTCACGGGGTATTCGGTGGCGACGGCGCCTCCCGTTTACCGGATCGTGTGCCGGCTCGCCGAGGTGCCGAAAAGCGCCCGCACGGCCGTCGCCTTCGTCGCGCTGTTCTCGATGCTGACGTCGCTCATCTCGTGGAGCTTCAGCCTGATCATCAGCGCGCTGCTGGCGCGCGAGGTGACGCATCGCGTCAAGGGTGCGGACTACCGCGCGGTCGGCGCCGCGGCGTACCTGGGCATCGGCAGCGTGTGGGCACTCGGCCTGTCCTCGTCGGCCGCGCTCATCATGGCTGCGCCCGGATCGCTGCCGCAGTCGATCATGAACATCAGCGGCGTCATCCCGCTCAGCCAGACGCTGCTGCTCTGGCAGAGCCTCCTCACCGCCGGCGCCATCGTCGTCCTGTCGATGGCTATTGCGTACTACTCGGCGCCGAGCGAGGCGGACGCGCGCAGCATGGCGGACATGGGCGTGAAGTACGAGCCCGTCGTGATGCCGAAGGAAGAGCCCGAGACGCCCGGCGAGTGGCTGGAGTACAGCCCGATGCTCAGCGTCATCGTCGGCGCGCTTGGGGTCGCGTATCTCGTCAGCGAGGTCGTGGCCAAGGGGCCGTCGGTGATCCTCGAGCTGAATCACTACGTGTTCCTGTTCCTGATCGCCGGGATCCTGCTGCACTGGCGGCCGCGATCGTTCGTGAAGTCGATCGCCGCCGCGGTGCCGTCGGTCGCGGGCGTGCTCGTGCAGTACCCGCTGTACGCGGGCATGGTGAAGATGATGACCGAGTCGGGGCTGGCGTCGCGGATGGCCCATTTCTTCGTCGACGTCTCGACGCAGCACAGCTATCCGCTGCTCGTCGGCATCTACTCGGCGGTGCTGGGACTGTTCGTGCCGTCGGCCGGCGGCAAATGGCTGATCGAGGCGCCGTACATGCTGCAGGCCGGCAAGGAACTGCACGTCCACCTCGGCTGGGTCGTACAGACTTACAACGCGACCGAAGCGCTCGCCAACCTCATTCATCCGTTCTGGATGCTGCCGCTGCTCGGGATCCTCGGGCTCAAGGCCCGCGACATCGTCGGCTACGCGGCGCTGCAGTTCGTCGTGCACGTGCCGACGGTGCTGTTCCTCGTCTGGATCCTCAATTACACGCTGCGATAGTGCGTCCTCAGTTCCTCCGTGGTTGATCGTCGTGGTACATTCCCAGCGTGAAACCGCGTGTTCTCGTCAGCCGTGAAATCTCCCCGGAAGCGCTCGCGCG
>Ga0134123_10002309_pt1 | contig 12497 bp, 16 predicted proteins | sample KB303_FD_96460 | JGI IMG/M metagenome (GOLD analysis project Ga0134123, IMG submission 96460) | Terrestrial soil microbial communities without Nitrogen fertilizer from Kellogg Biological Station, Michigan, USA - KB3-0-3 | ecosystem: Environmental > Terrestrial > Soil > Unclassified ...
CAACACGCGCGTACGACAACCCGGCGGTTTTCATTTGCCGAACGTATCACGCGAAAGAACATTCAAGACTGATAGCGGCCGAGCGGTCTTTACAGTTCACAGCCTACCGGAAATCAGAATTGATCCCAACCAATTCCTGATGATGACCATTCGCAGTCACGATCAATTCAACACCACAGTTTATGGACTGGACGATCGCTATCGAGGGATTTACAACGGACGCCGCGTTGTTTTCTTGAACGAGCACGACATAAAAGCAGCAGGCTTTAAAGAAGGAGAAGTTGTAGATCTGACAAGCCATTTTGAGGGTGAACAGCGCGTGGCGCGGCGCTTTGTTGTGGTGCCCTACAGCATTCCCCGCCGCTGCGCCGCGACGTACTTCCCGGAGGCGAATGTACTGGTTCCGTTGCGAAGCGTGGCTGAGAAAAGTAATACGCCCGCTTCAAAGTCGGTCGTGATTAGTATTCAAGCGTCGGCTGAGAAATAATTAATGACCTTCCAAGTGACAACTAATAGCCTTGGTTCCAAAGCCGAAGTCTACGCTCAGCTTGCCGAGCAACTTCGCAGTTTGCTGGCAGGTGAGCATGACTTCATTGCCAACGCGGCAAACTTCTCCGCGCTGCTCTTCCACTCGCTTCCGGATGTCAGTTGGGTTGGGTTCTACCTGCACAAGGAAGGCGAGCTCGTGTTGGGACCATTTCAGGGGAAACCGGCATGTGTGCGCATCGCCATCGGCAAAGGCGTTTGCGGCACGGCTGCGCAACAACGACAAACGATACTGGTCGACAACGTGCACGACTTCCCCGATCACATCGCTTGCGACAGCGCCTCAAATTCCGAGATAGTGGTTCCGCTTTTGGAAGGCGAGGAATTGATTGGCGTGCTCGATCTCGACAGCACGCTGTTCGCTAGATTTAGCGAAGAAGATGCACAGTGGTTAAATGAGCTGGCAGAGATTTTTCTGGCGGCAAAAAGAGTTGAGGCAATTCAGTGATCAAAGTTCGCAAGGCGGAGGAGCGCGGCCATTTTGATTTTGGCTGGCTTAACACCTATCACAGTTTCTCCTTTGGCGAGTACTACGACCCGCAACAGATACGCTTTCGTTCGCTTCGAGTAATCAACGAAGATTTCGTCCAGCCGGGTCATGGTTTTCCCACCCACGGACACCGCGACATGGAGATCATCACCTACATTTTGCAGGGCGCTCTTGAACATCGGGACAGCATGGGCCACGGATCGATCATCCGCCGCGGCGATGCCCAGCGCATGAGTGCCGGTACAGGCGTGACCCACAGTGAGGCCAACCCTTCGCCGAATGCGCCGGTACATTTGTTGCAAATCTGGATCATCCCCAGCGAACAGGACCTAACACCCGAATACGAAGAGAAGAGGTTTTCAGATGAAGAGAAACGCAATCAGCTGCGGCTGATAGTTTCGCCAGATGCTAGCGAAGACTCAGTGAGAATTCATCAGGATGCGAAGGTCTTTGCGTCGCTTCTCGATGAGGGGAAGGGAGTCGATCACGCTCTGGATAACGGACGGAGTGCCTGGCTTCAGGTTGCTGCCGGCTCAGTGACTCTAAACGACGTCGCCCTCAAGCAAGGCGATGGCGCCGCGGTTAGTCAGGAGTCAAGCCTCCGTATTGTTGCGCAGGAGCCCGCCGAAGTTTTGCTATTTGATCTAAAATGAATAAATCTGAATCGAGCTATTTATGACCACTGAAAACGCCAGCGAAATCCTCGCTGCCTGGGAAACCTCCTCTCAATACTGGAACAAACACCAGGCATTGATCGAGCTTATGTACGCACCTTTATCGAGTGCGCTCATCGAGGCTGCCAATATCGGCCCGGGACAAGCAGTGCTGGATGTTGGCGGTGGAAGTGGCGAACCTTCGGTGACAATTGCACCGATCGTCACCGAGTCGGGTTCAGTTACCTACACCGATCCTGCCGCAGGAATGGTGCACGCCGCGCGAGCTGCTGGTGAGCGAAAAGGCTTGCGGAATATTAAGTATCACCAATGTCCGGCGGAGCAACTTCCCTTCGATGACAATTCTTTTGACGCCGCTGTCGGCCGGATGTCGGCAATGTTTTTTCCTGACGTAGTTGCGGGACTTCGTGAGACGCTGCGAGTAGTAAAGCCGGAAGGTTCTATTTCATTTCTGGTGTGGGCGGATAAGGAAGTAAATCCCTTTTTCAGAGTTGTGAGTGAGATTCTCGATCGGTTTGTGCAAGCCGAAGAGGAAGAGCCAGACGCACCAGGGGCTTTTAGGTTTGCCGCCCCCGGAAAACTTGCGAGCCTGATGCAGGAAGCGGGAGCGACTGACGTAACCGAGCGCACTGTGACATTCACAATCGAAGCGCCGATTAATGTCGACCAGTTTTGGGAACTGCGCACCGAAATGTCTGACACTTTTAGGAAGAAGCTGGCCAGACTTGTACCGGATCAGATAGCTGCAATCAGGTATACAGTGCAGAAGAAAGTTGGCAGCTATTTCAAGTCAGGCGGCATGAGGTTTCCGGGGACCGTCTTGATTGTGACTGGAAAGAAACCAACGTAGAGCCGGACAATTCCGGACATTAGTTCTCAAGGTCTGTGCGTCAGGGCGAGGCCAACCCCGGCAGCTATCAAGAAGCCACCAGCAATCTGTCCCTGCAAAGAAGCGAACCTGGCTGGAAGAAGACCACTACCTCGTGCGCTGAGCCATCCGTAAGCGGTTAATACCGGAAACTCCACCGCGATCGAAATCACTCCTAACACCACGAACTGCACAATAACTCGCCCGCCTGGATGAATGAATTGCGGCAACAGCGCCGTGAAGAACGCAATTGCCTTCGGGTTTGCCAACTGTGTCAGGACGCCCTGTCCGAATAACGTGAGCGGCCGGTTCTTGTGAGATGCAGCGATCACGGACATGGCCTCGGCCGTGCTTGCGTATCCGCGAACAAACAACATCCTGATGCCTGTCACAATCAAGTACGCGATCCCCAGCCACTTGATCACTTGAAAGACTGTTGTTGATGCCAACAGCAGCGCGCCCAAGCCGAGCGCTGACAAGCAAAAGTAAATTGTGTTTCCGACTACGATACCAGCGACGCCGTTCAGACTCGACTTGAAGCCGGCCCTCACCGCCTGGGAAATGATGAGCAATACCGCTGGACCTGGCGTTAGACATAAGAGGAATTCTGTGAGGACAAAGACGAGCAGCAGTTTGACTGACATTGCCGTTATTGAGTTCGAGCGGTCGTTAATTTCTTATGATCTTGATTCATCTGACTTCGTGAGCGCAAACAGCAGCGGAATGATTGCCAGATACATCGTCAAGCCGCGCAGCCAACTCAGTCTCTGCCAGCGTTTTCCTCTGGCGAGCCATTCAGTTGCAGGTACGGTTGATTCAGGACTGTGCTTGAAGAGCGCCAGTTCGGGGATAAAGTAGAACGCTGATATTAACAAGACGATTACATAGACGATGAAGCTGAAGGCGATCAGTTTGCGTCGGACTCTTGAGTTCCAGTTCAGCAGCAGAGCAACAACGAGCGAAATAATCAGCAGCGGGTGGATGATTGCCCAGAATATTACTTCGTTCAAACCATAAGGCCCATTTACCACGACCGCTGAATTGGGAAGGTCAGACAGATATACAGGGAAGTAGACGAGGTGTGAATAGGCGACGCCGCCGAGTAGTGTTCCCCAAAGAATGATGGCGACCATTAACGCTGTCGTACTGAGCCTATGTCCGATCATCTTTTGCTTCTCCTGATTTGGCGGTCTGGCAATTCCTAATCGCGGACAAACTAGCAAACTGCTGTAAAGCAAACAAGGTTCTCCGAGCCCGAGTGAGACTACAGCCCTCAATCATCTTCAATCGTCATGCGAGGGTCGCTGAGGCGCGCAATCACTTCATTCGTCACTGCAACGAGCGAAGCATCCGGCTCCATTTGTTCGATGACAGATTGAACCCTTTCCATCCAGGCTTGGGTCAAGCGTTCCTTATACTTCGTTTGGCCAATGCCATGGTGAACAAGAAAGCGCAACAGCCCGATCCGCATCTTCCGCAGTGCTTCCGTGGGCGCTGAAGTAACAAGATAGTAGGTCGCGACTGTTAAATGGCTCAAATGCGTGAAGCCGGCTTTGTCAGTTGTGCACTCTTCAAAACCCTCGACGACCGCGGCAATCTCAGCTTCGGTTGAGTAATGACCCATGCTCTTTGTCCTCCTTCCAAAACAAAAACGAGGCGGACCGAATAATCGATCCGCCTCGGATGTGAAATTGTTCTTAGGTGAAACTTACTTGGCTGCTGCCGCATTCGAACGAGCTGTCAAGCGCGATTTGTATCGCGCAGCCGCGTTCTTATGCAAGGCGCCATTTTGCACTGCCTTGTCGATCGTTGAAATCGTCTGCGGCAAGAGCTCCTGAATCTGCTTGGCGTCGCCGGTCCCGATGGCTCCGCGAAGATTCTTGATAGAAGTTCTCAAGCGGCTGCGATTGCCGCGATTGATCTTTCGGCGCGCCTCGCTCTGGCGCATTCTTTTCTCGGCTGACTTATGATTCGGCATTCAGTTCTCCAATGTAGTTCCTGATTAACGCACGCCTGCTGGTTTTTCGTAACCAGTTTACACAATAGCGAGGCGCGCGCAAGTGAAGGAGTATAGGGAGCGCCTGATTTAGTGTCAAGCAGCGTCGCGTCGCGTGCCTTTGCTCGGCTGGCCAATATTTGACACCTATTGAAGGCTGTAGTAGCGTCGAAGCCTACAGCATATGCCAGTAATTCCAGCACGCTCACGCACACGAATCTTGGTCAATAAGTCATCTCTGAGTTTGTCGCCGGCAGAAAGAGAGCGCGACAGGATTTGAAACAAATCGAACTTCCTCCTCGCGGCCTGGAAACGCTCTTTGGTGTTCATGATCAGAACATCAAATACCTCGAATCACTCCTCGATGTTCGCATTGACGCAAGGGGACAGGACGTCTCCATCGATGGCGGCCCTGAAGACGTAGCCACCGCCCAACGCATACTCGAAGACTTCTCCGATCTTTTTCGCGAGGGCCGTTCCTTTACCGACAAGGAGCTGCGCGAAGCCTTCGCGCAGATTGCCGAAGATCGTGCGTTTAGTTTGCGCGACTATTTTACCAAGTCGCGTTTCAATCCGGCCGGTAAAAAACAAGTCGCACCCAAGTCAGCTACGCAACGAAAATACATCCAGGCAATTCAGGAGCAGGACGTAGTTTTCGGAATTGGCGTTGCCGGTACAGGAAAAACCTATCTGGCGGTAGCGCTCGCCGTCCAGGCGCTGATGCAGAAGCAAGTCAATAGAATTGTGCTTGCCCGTCCAGCAGTTGAAGCGGGCGAGAAACTCGGTTTTCTTCCAGGCGACCTGCAGGAGAAAGTAGATCCTTATCTGCGTCCGCTGTATGACGCGCTGTTTGATTTGATCGACTACGAACGCGTGACGAAGTTGCTCGAGAAGCAGGTGATTGAAATAGCGCCTTTGGCCTTTATGCGCGGCCGCACTCTTTCCGACGCCTTCATTATTCTTGACGAAGCGCAGAACACAACCAGCGAACAGATGAAGATGTTTCTGACGCGCATCGGCTTTGGATCCAAGGCGGTGATTACCGGTGATGTGACCCAGGTTGACCTTCCCGCCGGCAAACGCAGTGGGCTAATTGAAGCTGAACGTGTCCTCGCAAATCTACAAGGCATCGAGTTTGTCTATTTCACGGAGAAGGATGTTGTTCGTCATAAGCTGGTCCAAATGATTATCAAGGCTTATGAGGAGCACACCAACAAGAAGGGCCACATTTAGCCGGGCCGGACCTAACAATTTGAAAAAGACAAAGAACACACTGCGCCAGCGGTTCCTCACGCTATTGAATTCCCAATCGGTTAAAGCTACCGAGTCACACGAATGATTGAAGTTGTTAATCGCCAGCGCAAGTTGCCCCTCGACTGCCAGCCCTGGCAAATTTTCGCAAGCAAAGTGATGAAGCTCCTGCCGACCGCGGTCGCAGGTGTAACGATTGCTTTTGTGTCGGATCGGGCGATGCGTGAACTCAACCGGCTTTGGCGCCACAAGTCAGGCACAACAGACGTGTTGTCGTTTCCCGCAACTCAGGACCTATTTGAAATGGCTGAAGGTCCTAATCTGGGAGACGTGATAATTTCAGTGGAGCAGGCGGCGCGACAAGCAAAAGAGCATGGGCTGACATTCCAACAGGAAATTGCGCAGCTTATACTTCACGGTCTAATACATCTTTGCGGGTACGACCATGCGACGGATAAGGGCGAGATGAATCGGCTGGAACTGCGGTTGAGAAAGAGGCTCGGCATTTAGCGAGAACACGGGATTTTCCATTCATCATTTCTCATTTCTCATTTGCCATTTAAGAGTTTGCAAGGGTGCGAGTTGAGTTGTGAGGCGTTCGAGTTTGGCAATGATAAATGAGAAATTTGAAATGATATATGGAAAATCTTCTTTCTGGCCCTCGTAGCTATTTAACTATTCGCGATTTACGATTTACTATTGACGGCCTAAATGCAGAACGTTGAATTCATTCTGGCCCTCTTGCTCCTGGTCGGGTTGTCCGTGCTCGCGACGGTCGACATGGCCTTCGGCCAGCTGAGCGACGTTGGTTTGCATCGGCTGATTTCCGAGGCGGAGGAACGCGCTAAGCTGCGTTCGTCGATCTTCCTGAAGCAGGTGCTGGAGAATCGCCCTCGCTTCAGCTTTGCCATCTCGGCAACAATTCAAATCCTCCTGGTAGTTATCGCTGTGCTGGTTACATCGATCTCGCTGAGCCTGTTTCAGCAGGATCGTTTTGTATTAGTCGGTCTACTGGGTGGCCTGGTCCTTGCCGGTATCTTCCGCCAGCTGATTCCTTTGTTTATTTCGACGCGCGATCCGGCAGGGACCTTGCTGTTCCTCTTGCCCGTGATTCGCCCGCTACTGCCGCTGATGGCTTTCGCCGCTGATCCTTTTCACCGTCTGTTTGATCGTTCGCGACGCAAGGAGCAGGAACTGGACAACGGCGAGGAAGACGAAGAGCAGGACGCGGGCGATGATATCCAGGCGTTGATTGACGTGGGCGAGGCGGAGGGAATCCTCGAAGAGGAAGAGGGCGAACTGATTCATTCGATCATCGAATTTGGCGACACTCGCGTAAACGAAGTGATGACGCCAAGGCCTGACATTGTTGCGGTGGCGGCGGAGGCTACCGTGCGCGAGGCCCGCGACATCATGATCGAATCGAAGTACTCGAGACTGCCGGTCTATCGCGATCAGATTGACAACGTCGAAGGGCTCATCTACGTGCGCGACCTGCTGCAGCGTTGGTCCGAAGGAAACGAAGACGGACCGATTTCCCCGCTGGTGCGTCCGGTTTACTTTATTCCTGAGACCAAACCAGTCGCCGACTTGCTTGAGGAGATGCAGAAAGCACACGTGCAGCTTTCGATGGTTATCGATGAATACGGCGGCGTTTCCGGGCTGGTAACTGTTGAAGACATACTCGAGGAGATCGTCGGCGAAATCGAAGATGAAGACATTGCCGGCGAAGAGCTCAACGACATCGTCGAACAGGGCGACGGATGTTTCGAGGTGCTTGGTTCCACGGAGATTGGCAAGATCGAACGACTGTTTGACATGGAAATAGAAGCCGACGATTTTACGACCATTGCCGGACTCGTGATTAATGAGTCAGGTAAAGTGCCGCAGCCCGGTGAGCATCTGACGTTTCGTGGCCTTGAGCTGGAAGTGTTGGAAGCGGACGAGCGACGCATTGGGCGGTTGCGCGTCAAGCGAGCAGCCGGCGAAAACTCCAACGAGCTGAGCCATTCAACAAAAACTTCGTAAGGCGACCGATTGCAAATGGCAAAACGAACAAGCAAGTTTTTAAAGGGACGAAGAATCGATCCGGCGCCGATAACTTCGACGACGAGCATTGCCGATCTCGTCGACGGTGCATTTATCGCTTACAACGGCGCGCGTTTGCGTGAAGCTTGCCAGCTCTTCACGCAGAAAATGCTGGAGCCGGAAGTGACCATCGGCATGTCGATTACGGGAGCGTTGACTCCAGCGGGTTTAGGAATGTCGGCGCTGATTCCACTGATCAAGGCCGGCTTCGTTGACTGGATAATCTCAACTAGCGCGAATCTTTATCACGACACCCATTTTGGTATTGGCCTGGTCATGCGCGAGGGCCGGGCGGACATCTCCGACATCGTGCTGCGCGAAGAGGAAGTGGTTCGTATTTATGACATCTTCTTTGACTACTCCGTGTTGCTTGATACGGACGCCTTCTTCCGCAAGATCATCGCGGGGAAAGAGTTTCAAAAGACGATGTCTACGGCCGAGTTTCACTATCTGGCCGGGCGCTACGTGCACGAGCGTGAACGCGCCCTGGGCTTGAAGGATAAGTCTCTGCTGGCGGTTGCTTACGAATATGCGGTGCCGATTTACACATCATCGCCCGGCGATTCCTCGATCGGCATGAACGTGGCAGCGAAGTCGCTCCAGGGGAACAAGCTCGGGTTTGACCCGTCGTTGGATGTGAATGAGACTGCGGCCATCGTGTTGGCAGCGAAACGAGGTGTGCGTTCGGCAAAAACTACTAAGGGTCGCGCTAAGAATTCACCCGGACTTTCGGCGTGCTTTATTCTTGGCGGCGGTTCACCCAAAAACTTCCTGCTGCAAACTGAACCTCAGATTCAGGAAGTGCTGGGCATCGACGAACGCGGGCACGATTATTTTCTGCAAGTAACTGATGCGCGGCCTGACACCGGCGGCTTGTCAGGCGCTACGCCCGGCGAAGCGGTGTCGTGGGGCAAGGTGGATCCGGAACGTTTACCCGATGCAGTTGTCTGTTATGTCGATTCCACGGTAGCGCTTCCGATCATTACAGCTTATGCTTTGGCAAAACATCAGCCGCGCGAGCCGAAGCGGCTCTACGATCGCCGCGATGAGTTTATGAAGTTGCTCCGCTCCGAATATGCAAAGTCAAAGCGACGCTGAGATTCGAGCACCAGAGCAGGATTGCCGGACAAACAGATGAAAAAGGAACCAAGCGAACATGGGCTTAAAGCCAGCCACGGGATCCAAGGCACTAAAGTATGACTGCGACAAGTGTATCGCCTATTGTTGCTCAATCTACGATCGCGTTCAGGTTACGCCGCGTGACATCCGCAGACTCGCGGCGCATTTTGGCGTGTTACCTGAAGTGGCGACGCAACGGTTTACCAAGGTCTACAACAAAGAGAGAATTCTGCGGCGCAAAGCTGACCGGTTGTTTGGACAGGCTTGCGCATTTCTGGATCAGGATACGCGGAAGTGCACCATCTACAACGCGCGGCCGCTGGTTTGCCGCGAGTTTCCGACCACGTCGCGCTGTTCTTACTATGACCTGTTGGAATTTGAACGCGAGCAGCAGGACGATCCGGACGTTATCCCGCTCGTGAAGATTACTTTTAAGAAAGGCAATGGCAAGCGGTAGCAGAGTTACCTGAGACTGCCGGCCTTCGACTAAATCATGCAGACTTTGCTAGCTAAGTTTTTGGGCAAGAAGATAGATGTCTACTGCGGAGGAGCGTCGAGCCTGCGCGGTGAGGTTCTGAAAGTCGAAGAGGGCGTGCTGCACCTGAAAGACAGTGACGGCAAAACCTGTTACGTCGCGATAGATAAAATCATGGTGGTTTGGGAAGCGAAAGACGAAGAACATCGCGCGGGGTTCGTAGGGTCGAGTTCATCTGAGAAGTAAACACACTCAGACTGGTTGGAAAGAAAAACGCCGGCGCTTCATGAGCGTCGGCGTTTCGGTTTCCTGGCGATCTGTTTTTGACTAGTCAGTTACCAGCGGCTGCGGCACAGGAACTTTCCGGAAGCCGTCGATGCGCGAGAGCCAGTAGTCGTTGAAAGGCGAATAGACGACGCCATGATGGCGCGAAGCGTGGTAGAAGCCGTGTTCGTCAACCACGATCCCTACATGGGCAAGATTGCTGAAGAAGACGAGGTTGCCAAACTTGTATTGTTCTTCGGAATCTGGCGCGGCGAAGCGACCCCACAAAGTTCGCGCACTCCCGCGTTCAAAGCTAATCCCGGCCGCTTGATAAATGCTCCAGACAAAACCTGAACAGTCGAACGACGACGGACCGGTGGCACCCCAGTGATAGGGAGAACCAAGCCGCTCTTCTATCGCCGAGGTCAGAAGTTGTCGCATTTGCAGGCTGCCGCCCCTTGTTGATGAGGGCTTTGCAGCTTTGACGTCTTCTGCCGAAGCCAGGGAGACGATGACCGGGTCATCATCCAGAGCTGAAATATCGTAAGTTTGGATATTGTGCGAGACCTGACGCTGGCGAGTATCGCCATTCTGCGCGGTGGCCGTTAACGGAAGCGCGAGGGCAAAGCAGGCCGCGAGCGCATAGGGGAACAGTTTTTTACAAGACAAAGGGGTCGAACTCTCCTTAAATTTTTTCTTGGTGAGGGGGGTAAAACCTGAAGGCCAGAGCGATTCTAGTTGTCGAAAGTCGGAGGAACAAGCGGCAATGTGACTGTTTCGTGACGAATCACACTTGATCGAAGAGATACGAACCAAAAGAGGTCACAGGCATTTAGGAGAGAAACTAACTTATGCTGGTTGTTCTCTCCGAAAATGTTTTGTCTTCAAACACAGTCAGTCAATGTGAAGGGGCGTTCTTCAACAATCTCGGCGATTCTTGGGCAGATTTCGGAACAGATTAATTGCGAACAACAGTGTGATTGCGAGAGTCATGGGGCTCGGGCTCCTTACTAATTGCGTTGTGAAGGAGGAAGACAGTCAATTACGCACGATTTCCTTTGCGAACATCCACGAGAACCTCAGTCACCATGTGAAGCTGCGTGATAATTCAACCCGACAGTCATTATTTTTTGTAGCAATTGATCGTAAGGCAGTCCGCTATGGGCGGCGGACTCAGCAAAGTCCTCGCCTGCTGCGATCTGAGGATTAGGGTTCGCTTCGAGCAAGTAGAATTGCCCTTCTTCAGTCAGACGGTAGTCCAACCGCGCATAGCCACTGAGAAAAAGGTAGCGATAGATTCGTTTGGACAGGCGTTCTAGTACTTTATGTTGCTCGGGCGTGAGTTCAGCGGCGCGCGTCTTTACGCCCACTTTTTCCTGGTAGGCAGGGTCCCACTTGACCTTGAGCGTGGCGATATTTTCGGAGCCTTCGGGAAGCTTTTCCATCACCAGCTCCCAGGGTGAGTAGGTTTGAATATTCTGGTTGCCGATGACGCCAACGTAAATCTCGCGGCCCTTGATGTATTGCTCGGCGATGGCGGTTGTCTTGTTTTGCCGGTGAATAAACTCTACCCGCTGCGTAAGCTTTTCGTCGTCATGAACTACCGAAGCCTGCGCGATGCCTACCGAGCCCTCTTCGCTAATAGACTTGACCAATAAGGGGAACTTCAAACGCTTGGGCCGTCTCACTTTGCGATTCATGGGAAACACCGCGAAGTTTGGGACCTGTAAACGATGATAGGCGAGAATCATTTTGGTGAGCGCTTTGTCATGAGCCAGGGTCATGCCGCGGGGATTACAGCCGGTGTAAGCCTGTCTCATTAACTCCAGGTAACTAACCACGTGCTGATCGTAAAGTGGATAGCCGTGAAATTCTTCAAGCAGATTGAAGGCGACGTGGGGTTTGTGTTCCAGCAGCGCGTCGCCAATCACATTCAACTGGTTGTACAAACCGATCGGATAAACTTCGTGACCCATCTTCTTGAGTGTGGAGATGACGTCGTATTCAGTTTTAATCTCAGCCTTCTCTTTGTCGCTTAGCCCGTCGAGTGAGTCTGGCGGCACAAGGTCCTGATGCACGAGGACGATAATGCGAAGCTTTTTTTTCGGCTCGAAAGCCTTAGCGCGTTTCATAACGATCAAAGGGCGATGCGATGATAACCCGAGTGCAACACATTCATGACCTGAACTGTTAACACAATCATTACGCGGCGGCGTGCTTCTCTTGCCGGCGTCGCGACTCGCAACTTCAGATCCTTACAACGGTCGATCATATTCTCGAGCACATGATCGATCGTGTATTGGTGAACGCCGGTTCCTTCGGCAACAATTTGCCGGACTTCGCGGCGAACTGAGCGTAGAAAACTTGCAGCGCTGGGTCTCGAACTGTGCCGTGGATCGTCCGAGAAGATGCGAAGGAGATCGCGATCGTAAACCGCGGGCCAGTCGAAATTGTACTTCTCGCGTTTCTGCCGGTAGTGTTCGCGCAGCGTGGTCCGTACTTCCGAGATTGGCTCCACTTTCGTGCGGGCGCGGTTCCGCGGTTTTGTTCCGGCCACTTCGCCCATCAGGTCGTCGATATACTCCAGCTTATGCAGAGCCGGCCAACCTTTATAGCGCCGGCGCCAGCGAGAACGCGGTGTTAGCCAAACTGCAAACGTTTCGGCAAAGTCTTCGGCCGGATGTGCCTGCGCGTACCAGGCGGGTAGATGCAGCACAAACTTGCGG
>Ga0134123_10002312_pt1 | contig 12486 bp, 10 predicted proteins | sample KB303_FD_96460 | JGI IMG/M metagenome (GOLD analysis project Ga0134123, IMG submission 96460) | Terrestrial soil microbial communities without Nitrogen fertilizer from Kellogg Biological Station, Michigan, USA - KB3-0-3 | ecosystem: Environmental > Terrestrial > Soil > Unclassified ...
CGGTCTCGCGGGCGCGGCGGCGCCGCCGCCTGGCGGATGACCGAGTAGTTCACCGTCAGCGGCGAGTCGGGGCGAATCTCGATGCGCCGGCTCTTCCTCACCCTCTCGAAGCGCACTTCCAGCGTGTGCGAGCCGGCGACGATATTGTCGACCCGTGAGCCCGAGCGGCCGAGCGGCGCGCCGTCGAGATAGACCTCGAGCGCCGGGCCGGCCGACTTGACGCCGTTCTGCAGCCAGAACGACGCGACCTGCAGCACGCCACGCACCACGATGGTCTCGGTCACCGCGCGCTGCGGCGAGATATCGACCGTGAAACTGTGCCGGAAGCCGGTGCTCGGCATGAACAGCTCGATGAGGTGCTTTCCCTCCTGCAGCAGCAGGCTCGCGTTGGAGACTTCCGGGCGCCGCGTGCCGTCGACGTAGATCTGCAGCCCCGGCGGGTCGGTGCGCACCTCGAGGATGCCGGTCTGGATTTCCTTGCGCTTGGTGCCGGTGACTGAAACGAACGGCATGTCCTTGACGCCGGCATAGCTCGGGATCGGCAGCAGCACCGGCTGGTGGAATTCGTCCAGCGAGCGCCCCTTGACCTTGGTCTCGCGGAACAGCGCGGTGATGTTCGAGTAGACGCTGTCGACCGAGAGGTCCCGCGTGTCGTTTTCGTACACCTCCGCGCGCGCGCGGCGGATGTTCTCGAACAGGCAGTAGGAAAGCGCGCCGTGGCGCAGCTCGTCGTACTCGGCGGACGGCTGGTCCTCGCGGCTGGAAGCGAAGTAGGCGATGCGCTTCTGCGCGGGCGCCGTCGGGGCCTGCTCGCGGATCTCGAGGTTGCGCATCTTCTGCACGTCGCGCACGCCGCGCTGCGGGCCGCTGTACTCGAACGAGCGGATCGAATAGCCGAGGTTCTCGAAGAACAGCTCGCCGAAAGCCTCGGTGCCGCTGTAGCAGGAGTCGAGGATGATGACGATCGACTTGGCCTCGATCTCGGAGAGCTGCTTCGCCAGCCAGGCGCGGTTGATGAACGTCTCGTTGCCGATTTCCTTGCCGGTGGAGAAGAAGCTGCTCGCCGCCGTCGAAGCGTCGGAGGGCGCGAGGAAGATGTTGGTGTCGATGGCGCCGGTCTTGCCGGTGCGGCCGCCCTCGATCGTGCCCGGCATGCCGTGCCCGGCGAACATCAGGATGAAGTGATCGAGCGGCTGCCGCTTGCTCGCGCGCACCACCTTGCTGATCTCGTCCATGATGCGCGCCTTGGTCGCTTCGGTATTGAGCACCACCGCGACATCGGAGCGGCGGTAGCCGCCGAACTCGGTCAGGATCTGCGAGAAAGTCTTGACGTCGGCATCCGCGTACTTGAGGCCTTCGAGCTCGGCGTACTGGCTGATGCCGATCAGCAGCGCGCGGTTGTTGAGCGCGGATGCATCGAAGGAAGCCAGGCCGAGCAGGGCGAGACCGAGGAGCAGACGCCGCAGCTTCATGTTTGTTCGTATCCCCCGTTGCACCGCCACCGCCGCGAACCGGACGGGCCCGCGGCGGCGTCAATTTCGGCCTATTTTCCCCCTTCTAGCACCCGTCGCAGCGCAAAAACTCGCAATAAACCAGGTGATTATTACCCTTGCCTAGAACTGGAACGTATAGCCGAGATGCCGAACAGGCCGAGCCGGGTCCAGCTCTCGATACGATCGTCGCCGCCGTTGAGCCACTGGTACTTGAAGCCCAGCTGGGCGTTCAGGCCGCCGACGATGTTCCAGTAGCCGGTCATGGTGAAGTCATAGCCGAGAGCGCTGTTCTCCACGTTGTTGCAGGAGGCCGCGGTGCCGTTGCGCGTCTGGTTGACCTTGTTGTACTTCAGGCGCAGGTCCGCGCGCATGCCGAGCTTTTCGCTGAACGGGACGATCGCGCCGCCGCCGAAGAGCGGCCCCTTGAAGTCGGTCTTGGTTTCCAGGTGCTTGGTGCCGTTGCAGGCCCAGACGAAGGCGGAGGACGTCGGGATGTCGTAGGTCTGCTCGAGCTTGGTCTTCGCATACCCGACCAGCAGGTACGGCGAAACGGCGCGCGTCGGGAACAGCCAGCGCAGCGTGTATTCCTCGTCGGTCGATTTCTGCGGGCCCGTGTACGACAGGGTGCCGGCGGTCGCGTTGAAATCGCCGTCGCCGCTGCGGCGCGTCGCCTGCAGGGTCAGGTTGCCGTAGGCGCCGAAGAGGTTAAAGCCAGGCTGCTTGTAGGTCAGCGTCGCGTCGCCGACCTCGTTGCCGTTGTTGTCGACCAGGGTGTAGTTCTGCCGAACCCACCAGTATTCGACCGCGCCGCCGAGCTTCCACTTGCCGGCTGCAGCGACCGTCGGGTCGGTGACGACCAGCGTTTCCTCGATGGTTCTGCCCTGCGAGTACGCGGCGGAAGAAAACCCGACGGCCCCGAGAGCCATTGCAGCGATAGCAAAGCGTCGCAAAGTAACCTCCCCTTTTGGTTCGTTGCGGAAGAACGCAGGCATGGTAGGAACCGCTACTTCGCCTTGTCAATTCATCCTTCCGTGCTGAACTGGTAAACCTTTGTGGCGTTGGTCGCGAACAACAGGGGCGCCGTGTAGGGGGGATAAGCGTCACTCGACGACGATATTTCCTTCGCGCGCGACCTTGAGCCACTTGTCATAGTCGGCGCGCACGTAGGCGGCGAACTCCGACTGCGTCATGTCCATCACCTGCACGCCCATGCCGCGGTAGCGCTCGCGCACCGCCTCGACTGACATCGCTCTGCGCAGGGCGGCGCTCAGTTTCTGGACGATCGGCGCGGGGGTGCCGGTCGGGGCGAAGATGCCCGTCCAGGTATCGGCCTCGTAGCCTTTCACGCCCAGCTCGTCGAGCGTCGGCACATTCGGCAGGAGCGGCGAGCGCGTGCGCGACGAGATGGCGAGCGGCCGGATGCGGCCTTCCTTGATGTGGCCGAGCGAGGCGGTGAGCTGGTCCATCATCGACTCGACCTGCCCGCCGATGAGGTCGATGAGCGCCGGCCCGCTCCCCTTGTACGGGACGTGCAGCAGCTTCAGGTCGGCCATGCGCATGAGCAGCTCGATGGCGAGGTGGTTCGACGAGCCGCTGCCCGCCGAGGCGATGCTCACCTGCCCCGGTTTCGCTTTTGCCAGATCGGTAAATCCCTTGAACGATGAAATATTGGTCTTCAGCGCCACGGTCAGCACGATCGGCACCGACTGGATCGGGCCGACGGCGACGAGGTCCTTCGGTTCGTAGAGGCGGTTCTTGAACACCGCCGGGCCGGCGGTCACGGTGCCGCTCGAGCCGAGCAACAGGGCGTAGCCGTCCGCGGGCGACTTCACCACCGCCTCGGTGCCGATGCGGCCCCCTGCCCCGGCGCGGTTCTCGACGATCACCTGCTGGCCAAGCGCTTCGGCGAACGCCGGCGCTACGGTGCGCGCCGTGATGTCGACGTTGCCGCTCGGCGGCCAGGGCACGACCAGGCGCAGCGGGCGGTCGGGGAATTCCTGCGCATGCGCCCCTGTTACGAGGAGCGCCATCAGCAATACAATTTGTCTCATGAGCAAGACCAAGGTCAGTGACCTCCGCAGATACTACCCGGACATGGAGGCGGCGGACCGCGACTACCCGCCGCTCAAGTTCAAGTCGTTGAAGGGCAAGGTGAGCCCCGCCGAATGGCAGGCGCGCGTCGATTGCGCCTGCGCCTACCGCCTGGTGCGGATGTTCGGCATGGACGACCTCGTCTACAACCACATCTCGGTGCGGGTGCCGGGAACCGAGCACTACCTGCTCAACCCCATGGGCCTCATGTACGACGAGATCTGCGCTTCGTCGCTGCTCAAGGTCAACCTGAAGGGCGACGTGCTCTGGGAGCCGGAGTGGCCGAAAGGCCTCGACTACAAGTTCAACTATGCCGGCTTCGTCATCCACGGCGCGATCCACGAGGCGAAGCCCGAGTTGCACTGCGTGATCCACACCCATTCGGTGGCGTCGATGGCGGTCTCGGCGCTGAAGAAGGGCCTTCTGCCGATGACGCAGATGGCGATGCGCTTCGACAGAGTCGCCTACCACCCCTATGAAGGCGTGGCGCTCGACCTCGACGAGCGAAAGCGCATGGTCGCCAACCTCGGCGACTGCGACGTGATGCTGTTCCGCAACCACGGCGCTTTGTCGGTTGGCCGCACCGTGGCGGAGGCCTTCAACTCGATCTATCGCCTGGAGAAGGCCTGCCGCGCGCAACTCCTGGCGCAGGGCGCGAACGACGAGATCATCATCCCGCCGCGCGCCGTGCAGGAGAAGACGAGCCACGCCTACAAGCGCGGCGTGCGCCGCATCGTCGGGCTGATGGAGTGGCCGGCGATGCGCCGCCTCGCCGACCGGCTCGACCCGTCCTACAAAACCTAGCGTGTTCGCCGCCGAGCGCTGCGGCGCGTGGGCCGAGGCGCAGAGAAGCAAGCCGCTCGCGCCCGAGGTCCTGCACCACGCCAAGCGTGCGGTGATCGACTGGCACGCGGCGCTCTATCCGGGCGCGGTCCTCGCCCCGGCAACCCTGCTCGAGAAATCGCTCGCCGAGGAGCTCGGCCAGGGCGATGCGTTCCTTGCGCTCGGCAAGCGCGCGACCACGCGCGCCGCCGCGCTGATCAACGGCACCGCAGCGCACACGGTGGAAGTCGACGACATCTATCGCGACGGCATCTATCACCCCGGCGCGCCAACGATCGCCGCGGCCCTCGCCGTTGCCGAAACGAAACGCCTTTCCGGCGGCGCTTTTCTGCGCGGCGTCGTGGTCGGCTACGAGATCTCGACCCGCATCGGCGCCGCCATGGGCCGCGCGCACTACAAGCACTGGCACAACACCGGGACAATCGGCTGCTTCGGCGCGGCCGCGGCGGCAGCCGAGCTTCTTCAGTTGAACCAGAAGCAGTTCTCGCACGCGTTGGCGACAGTGGCCACCTTCGCCGCCGCGCTCCAGCAGGCGTTCCGCATGGATTCAATGTCGAAGCCGTTGCACGCAGGACGGGCGGCGGAGGCCGGCGTGACGGCCGCGCTCGCCGCGCAGGCCGGCGTCACCGGCTCGCTCGACTGCATCGAGGGCTTCGGCCGGGCGATGGGCGACGGGCCGGACTGGGAGAAGGCTCTCGCCACGCTGGGGACCGAATCCCACATCACGAAGATGACGTTCAAGAACCACGCGTGCTGCGGCCACACCTTCGCGGCGATCGATGGCGCGCTGGAAGTGAAGAAGAAACTAGCCGTGCAAGCCGGTGATATCCGCGGCGTGAAGATTGGAACCTACCGGGCCGGCCTGGAGGTCGCGCACTATGAAGAGCCGCGCACGCCCGCGGAGGGCCGCTTCTCGCTGAAGTACGTCGTGGCGACGGCGCTGACGCACGGCAGCGTGCGCCTCGCCGCGTTCGAGGAGGATCGCCTCAACGACCCGTCGACCCGCGCGCTGATGAAGAAGGTCACGGTCGAGCTCGACCCGCAGCTCGACGCTTCGTTCCCGGCGCAACGCGCCGCGCGAGTCCGCATTCAGCTCGAAAATGGAAAAAGCGAAGAGCACTTGCAGCCGACGCGCAAGGGCGACCCGGACATGCCGCTGTCCGACCAGGAGTTGAACGACAAATTCCTCGAGCTCGCAGGCCCGGTCCTCGGGGCGGAGGCAGAGAAGAAGCTCGAGCAGCTGTGGCGGCTGGAAACGCAATCGACCCTCGCCTAGCGCGCGCGTTGTTCGCGCCGCGCGCGGTGGCGCTGGTCGGCGCTTCGGGCGACGCGGCGAAGAATACCGCGCGGCCGCAGCGCTACCTGAGGAAGCACGGCTACAAGGGAAGGATTTTCCCGGTCAATCCCTCCAGGAAAGAGATTTTTTCCGAACCCTGTTTCCCTACGTTGGGCGACATCACCGAGCCGGTCGACCATGCGCTCATCATGGTGCCGGACGTCGAATCCGTGCTCGAGGATTGCGCGAGGCGCGGCGTGCCGGTGGCGAGCATCTACAGCGACGGCTTCGCCGACGCCGGGCCGCAGGGCGCCGAGCGCCAGGCGCGGCTGGTCGGGCGCGCCCGAGCGCTCGGCGTGCGCCTGCTCGGGCCGAACAGCATGGGCGTGATCGACATTCCCGGCCGGCTCGCCCTCACCGTCAACGCAGTGGTGGAAATGGACGCGCTGCCGGCGGGCGGCACGAGCCTCGTCTCGCAGAGCGGCACCATGCTCGGCACGCTGCTCTCGCGCGGCGCGGCGCGCGGCCTCGGCTTCGCCAAGCTGGTCTCGGTGGGCAACGAGGCCGACCTCGGCGTCGGCGAGCTGGTCGAGCTGCTGGCCGACGACGCCGACACACGCGTCATCCTGCTTTTCCTGGAGACCGTGCGCGACGCGACCCGCCTCGCGAGCGCGGCGCGACGCGCGCACGCCGCCGGCAAGCCGGTCGTCGCCTACAAGCTCGGCCGCTCGGCGGCGGGCGAAGCGCTGGCGCGCTCGCATACCGGCGCCCTCGCCGGCTCCGACCGGGCGCTCGACGCGTACTTCCGCGACTGCGGCATCGTGCGCGTCGACATGCTGGAGACGCTGCTCGAAATTGCGCCATTGCTCCTGGACAGGAAGCCGCCTGACTTGCAGCGACCGCCGCGCATCGCGGTCGTCACCACCACCGGCGGCGGTGCGGCCACCGTCGTCGACCGCCTGGGCCTGCTCGGCATCGAAACCGTCTCGCCCGACGGCAAATCGCCGATCGTCGATCTGACGATGGCGGCGACGCCCCAGAAGTATCGAAGGGTTCTCGAGCAGCTTCTCGATTGGAGCGGCTGCGACGCAGTGCTGGCCGCGGTCGGGTCTTCCGCGCAGTTCCATCCCGAATTCGCGGTCGAGCCGATCCTCGGCGCCAAGCAAACGGACAAACCGCTCGCCGCCTTCTTCACCCCGCACGCCGAGCGCTCGCTCGCGCTCCTCGCCGTGCGCGGCATCGCCGGCTTCCGCACGCCGGAAGCGTGCGCCGACGCGTTCGCGGCGTACTTCGCCTGGCGCGCGCCGCGCGAGCGCCCGTCACCTACGTCCGCGAAGCACGAGAAGGACGCCTTTCGGCTGCTCGAGTCCCTCGGCATTTCCGTTGTCGAGCAGCAGGTCGCCCGCGCGCCAGATTTCGCCCATGCGATTCCCTACCCCGTGGCGGTCAAGGTCATTGGCGTCGAGCACAAGACCGAGGTTGGCGGGATTGCGCTCGACGTTTCCGAAAAGGAATTCCGGAAACACACCAAGGGTGAAGCGGTGCTCGTGCAGCGCATGGTCAAAGGCCTCGCCGAAGCGATCGTCGGCTACCGCGTCGACCCCGTGGTCGGCCCGCTGGTGCTGGTCGGCGCCGGCGGCACGCTCGCCGAGCTCTACCAGGATGTCGCCCTCGCGCTCGCGCCGGTGAGCGAAGCCGAGGCGATGGCGATGATCGAGCGAGTGAGGGGACTTTCGGTGCTGCGCGGCTATCGCAACCTGCCGCGCGGCGACGTCCAGGCGCTGGCGAGAGCGGTCGCGGCGCTTTCCCGGCTATGCTCCGTGGCAACGATCCAGGAGGCGGAGATCAATCCGCTCATCGTCGGCGCCGGCGGCGTCGTTGCCGTCGACGCGCTGGTCGTAACCAAGGAGTGACGATGGATTTTCATCTCGCCCCCGAGCAGCAGCAGTTCCGCGACTCCGTTCTGAAGTTCTCTCAAAAGGAGCTTGCGGCGGGAGCATTGGCCAGGGCCCACGACCCCCAGTACCCGTGGGACGTGGCGAAGAAGATGGCGAAGCAGGGATTGCTCGGCATCACCATCCCGGAAGCGGACGGCGGCCAGGGCGGCACGCTGATGGACGCGGTGCTCGCGATCGAGGCGGTCGCCTCGGCCTGCCCGCGCAGCGCCGACGTCATCCAGGCGGGCAACTTCGGACCGATCCGGGTCCTGGCCGAATATGGCTCGGCCTCGCAAAAGCAGCACCTGAAGAAACTCCTGGCTGGAGAAGCCGTCATCTCCGTCGGCATGACGGAACCGGAGGCCGGCTCGGCGGTGACCGACCTCGCCACCAAGGCGACGCGCGACGGCAAAGGCTGGCGCGTCAGCGGCTCGAAGATCTTCACCACGCATTCCGCGTACGCCGACCTGATCCTCACCTACGTGCGCTTCGGCCCCGGCGTCGGCGGCATCGGCTCGGTGCTGGTCGAGGCGAAGGACGTTCGCCGCGGGAGAAAGTCGCACTTCATGTCCGGCGAGGAATGGGCCGAGTTGCACTTCGACAACGTGTTCGTGCCCGAGGCGATGGTTCTCCTCGGCGAGGGCGGCTTCAAGAAGCAGATCGCCGGCTTCAACGTCGAGCGCATCGGCAACGCCGCGCGCTCGCTCGCGCTCGGCCGCTACGCGTTCGAGCAGGCGCGCGCCTGGGCGCTCGAGCGCAAGCAGTTCGGCAAGCCGCTCGCCGAGTTCCAGGGCCTGCAGTGGAAGTTCGCCGACATGAAGCTCAAGCTCGAGTCGGCGCAGCTGCTCCTCTACAAGGCGGCGGCCAGCGCCGACCGCGGCCTGCCTTCGCCCGAGGACACCGCGCTCGCCAAGCTCGCCTGCAACCAGGCCGGCTTCGACGCCGCGAACGAATCGCTGCAGGTGATGGGCGCCACCGGCTACAGCCAGGAGACCCTGGTCGAATACTGCCTGCGCCGCTGCCGCGGCTGGATGATCGCCGGCGGCTCGGTCGAGATCCTCAAGAATCGCATCGCCGAATCGATTTTCGACCGCACCTTCCCGCAGCGCGGGGGATAACGGACACAAGGGAATCCATGGAACCGCTCTCCGCTTTTTTCAGCCGGTATCTCGCGGCCTTCGGCAACCCGACGCAGATCGCTACGTTCTACAACGAGCCCTTCATCGCCGCGCGCGGCGGCACGATACGGCTCTGCCAGACGAAGAAGGAGATCGAGGCGTTCTTCAAGGACGTCCTGGAGAAGTATCGCGCCAAGGGTTTCGACGGCGGCAAGCTGCTGGCGATCGACGCGGCCGAGCTGGGCGTCAACGGCGGCCGGGCGATCGTCCGCTGGGCGTACCAGGACCGCGCCGGACGGACGCTGTGGGAATCGACCTTCTCCTACAACCTCTACAGCGTCGGCAGAGCCTGGAAGATCGTCCTCCAGACCCTGCACGACGAATGACGCCCCAGCCGCACCCGACCCTCAAGGAGAGACCCATGAAGCTTCGCCTGCCTCGCCTCGCCGCGGCACTTGTGCTCGCCACCGCGACCGCCGCCGCAGCGGCCGCCGATCTGAAGGTGTTCAGTACCACTGCGCTCACCGAGATCTGGCTGGAACTGAAGCCGAAGTTCGAGGCGCGCGGCCACAAGCTCGAGCTGGCGCTGCAACCCTCGGGCGCGATCGGCAAGCGCGTCGCCGGCGGCGAAGCGGGCGACGCGATCGTCAGCACCACCGCGGGCATCGAGGCGCTCGAAAAGGGCGGCAAGATCGCCGCCGGCACGACCCGCACGCTGGCGAGCTCCGGCATGGGAGTCGCGGTGCTCAAGGGCGCGCCGAAGCCCGACATTTCCACGCCCGAAGCTTTCAAGCGGGCGCTCCTTGCGGCGAGGTCCGTCGCCTACTCGGATCCGGCCGGCGGCGGCGCGAGCGGCGCGGCCTTCGTCAAAGTCCTGAAGGACCTCGGCATCGCCGATGCGGTCAACGCCAAGGCGAAGCTCGGTCGCGGCGTTCCCAACGCGGAGTTCGTGGTCAAGGGCGAGGCGGACATCGCCATCCAGCAGATTCCCGAGCTCATGGTGGTCCACGGCGTCGACATCGTCGGCCCGCTGCCCGCGCAGCTGCAGACCGTGACCGGATTCGCGACCGCGGTGCTGGCGGGCAGCAAGCACCCGGCGGAAGCCCGGGCGCTCGTCGATTTCCTTGCATCGCCGGAAACGCTCGCGCTGCTCAAGTCGCGGGGCTTCGACGTCAAGCCGCAGCCGTGATCGAAAGCCTGGCGCGGCTGGTGAACGCCGACGCCGCGATCGTGCGGTGGGGCCGCCAGATGAACGACACGTTCATGGTCGAGGTCGGCGACCAGCAATACCTGTTGCAGATAGAAAACGGGTTGATCCGGAAGGTGGAGAAAGGCCCGTTCGTGCAGCGCACCTGGCGCTTCGCGATCCGCGCCAGGCGCGAAGCGTGGGAGAAGTTCTGGCAGAAGACCCCCGCGCCGGGCTGGCATGATCTCTTCGGCCTGCTCCGGCGCGGCGAGGTCGCGTTCGAGGGCGACCAGAGGGTGCTGATGGCGTACCTGCAGTACGTGAAGCTCGTGCTTGCCGCGCCGAGGAAGGCATGAAGCTCGAATCGATCGTCGGCCGGTACGCGCATATCGAGAATCACCGGATCTATTTCGAGGAGGCGGGCCAGGGAATTCCCCTGCTTTGTCTCCACACCGCGGGCTCGGACGGCCGTCAATACCGCGCGGTGCTGAACGACGCGCAGATCACCCAGAATTTCCGCGTCATCACCTTCGACATGCCCTGGCACGGCAAGTCCTCGCCGCCCGCGGGCTGGGAGAAGGAGGACTACCGCCTCACCACGGGCTCGTACACCGCGATGATCATGGGCTTCGCCCGCGCGCTCGGGCTGGAGAAACCCGTGGTGATGGGCTGCTCGATCGGCGGACGGATCGTGCTCGATCTCGCGCTCAAGCACGCGCGCGAGCTGCGCGCGCTGGTCGGCCTGCAGAGCGGCGCCTTCGTCGAGCGCTACTACGACTCGTCCTGGCTCGACCATCCCGAGGTGCACGGCGGCCGCGCCTGCGGCGCGCTGGCCTACGGCCTGATGTCGCCGCTCAGCCCGGAGAAGGAGCGCTGGGAGACGGTCTGGCACTACATGCAGGGCGGGCCGGGCGTTTTCACCGGCGATCTCTACTTCTACCAGGTCGAAGGCGACATCCGCGGCCGCATCGGCGAGATCGACACCTCGCTCTGCCCTCTCTATCTCCTCACCGGCGAGTACGACTACTCGGCTTCGCCGCGCGACACCGAGGCGGTGGCGGGGCGCGTCAAGGGAGCGAAGTTCACGACGATGAAAGGCCTCGGGCATTTCCCGATGAGCGAGAACCCCGAAGCCTTTCTCGGCTACCTCAGGCCGATCCTCGACGAGATCAAGGCGCGGGCGTAGTCGACGCGCGCCACCTCGGCGATACCGCCGCCCGCGACGCGGCCCTCCACCAGCTCGTAGCCCATCAGCGCGAACACCCGGTTGCGGATGAAAAGCGGCCGCGAATTACCGTACCAGTCGACGCACGACGCGCGGCAGCCGTCGTCGGTATTCGCCGGCGCGGCATCGAGCGTCCCAAGCTCCGAGAAGTTCAACGAACTGTTTTTCAGGTAGAGAACGGCGGCCGATGCGCGGCGCAGCTGGTACCGCATGGCGCGCTCGCCGCCGCCGATGATCGGCAGCCCGAGCAGTCCATCCTCCGAGCGGTAGAAGAAACCGTGGCTGCGGGTCTCGCCCTGCGCCGCGTTCTCGCGCCGGTACTGGCCGGCCTTCACCGGGTACGGCGCGAGCCGCAGGCTGGTGAAGAGCAGGTCCTTGCCTGCCGAGCCGATGGCCACGGCGTCATTGCCCAGCGCTTCCAGGCGATCGACGCGATGGTTGAGCGGCAACCCGAAGCTCGCCCCGTCCGAGTAGCGCACCGCGTACAGGCTCTGCCCGCCGTAGAGCAGGTACGAGCCGACGAAGCGGTTCTGCAGCTGCCAACCCGCGACCGAAGGCAGCGCCTGGTAGCTCTCCGCCGGCGCGGCGTCGCGGCCGTCCGAGAACTTCGAGAGGTGCACCCGCAGCAGCGAAAGATCACCCGCCCGGGCTTCGCTCGACCACATCGCCTCGCCGCGGCCGTTGGCGCGCACCAGCACGTTGAGGAACCCGTCGCCGCCCTCGAGGAACGAGAACTGGTCGATCGGGCTGCCGGCGACCTTGAGCGAGCTGGGCGCCGAGCCGTCGAGCGGGATGCGGAACACCGCCGACTTCACGTTCCAGACGAACACGGAATTCGGCGAGACGTAGAACACCCGCCCGGAGGGCCCCATCACCGAGGTGCTCTCGCAGGTCATCTCGGCCTTGGCGAGGTCGCAGACCGAGACCGTGTGGAGCGCGAGGCCTTGCGCCGGGTCGAGCGGCTCGTCGCTGCGGTAGATACGGGTCGCCGGCGCGATGCGCTTGAACTCGCCCTGGCCCCACTGGCGCATCGCCGGCAGCGCGTCGTACGGGCTGCCGCGCCAGGGATTGAGATAGAGCGGCGAGTAGAACACGAGCTTCGAGCCGATCAGGCGGCTCGCGTAGTTGCGCGACGAGTAATAGTCGTTCGAGCGCAGGTGGTAGGTGGCCTTGTACGAGAGGCCGCCCGACGGCGAGACGTTGAACAGGCCGATCTCGGTGCCGCCGCGCGCGTAGCTGTAGCCGATGACCGCGATGGTGTTGCCCCACATCAGCATTTCGTCGTACCAGGCGCCGCCGGGCGACACGCCGTCGCCA
>Ga0134123_10002314_pt1 | contig 12477 bp, 9 predicted proteins | sample KB303_FD_96460 | JGI IMG/M metagenome (GOLD analysis project Ga0134123, IMG submission 96460) | Terrestrial soil microbial communities without Nitrogen fertilizer from Kellogg Biological Station, Michigan, USA - KB3-0-3 | ecosystem: Environmental > Terrestrial > Soil > Unclassified ...
AGAGCACCAGCTCCTCGGCCCAGAGCAACGTTCCCGTCACCTTCGGGCAGGCGTTCAAGCAAGGCGCGGTCGGCAGCGGCTCGACGGTCGTGCTCAAGCAAGGCAGCACGGCGATACCCACGCAGCTCGACGTCAAGACGCGCTACAGCGACGGCTCCGTGCAGCATGGCGTGATCTCGGCACGCGTCCCCTCGCTCCCCGGCGGCGGCTCGGTGCCGCTCACGATCAACTCCACCGGCGGATCCTCCGGCGGCGGCGTTGCTCTCTCGGCACTGCTCGCGACCAGCTTCAATGCGAGCGTGGCGCTGAACGTCGGCGGCACGACTTACTCTGCCTCGGCGCGCGAGCTGCTCGGCTCGCAAACACCGACGCAATGGCTGTCCGGCCCGGTCGCCTCCGAGTGGGTCGTGAAAGGTCAGGTCAAGACTTCCGGCGGACAAGCGCATCCGCACCTCGCGGCGCAGTTCCACGTGCGCGCCTACGGCAATCCCATCGACGCCGTCCGCGTCGACGTCGTCATCGAGAATGGCTACACCTTCGTGAGCTCGCCGACGTCCTTCGGGTACAGCAGCCAAATCTCGGTCGGCTCGTCGGTCGTCGATTCGCGCAGCGTCACCCACGCGAGCCACACGCGCTGGCACAAGCGGTTCTGGTGGAACAGCTCGCCGCAGGCCTACGCGCACATCGACACGCGCTACTTGCAGGACACGAAGCTGGTACCGAAGTACGTCGACTCGACGCCCTCCTCCAGCTATCTCGCAGGCCTGGCGCAGAGCGTCGAGCCGATGGAAAACGGCGATCAGTCCGACGCCATGCCGGACACCGGCGCGCAGTCCGGCATCGGCCCGCTGCCCCGCTGGGCCGCCGTCTTCCTGTTGAGCGGCGACCGTCGCGCGTTCAACAACCTGCTCGCGAACGACGACGGCGCGGCGGCGTACAGCATCCACTATCGCGATGAGGACACACAGCTGCCGGTGTCGATCATCGACCACCCGAACTCCAGCATCAGCTACCCGAACGACGTGCAGACCGGCAGCGGCGGCAGCCGCTTCACGCACGACAAGGCGCACCAGCCCTCGGAGGGCTACACGTCGTACCTCGTCACCGGCGACATGTTCTACATGGAAGAGATGCAGTTCTGGTCGTCGTGGAATCTGCTCGCCACGCATTCGCAGTACCGCAACGGCGCGGACGGCTGGGTCGTCGGCCGCGGCCAGATGCGCGAACAGGCGTGGATGCTGCGCAATCTGGCGCAATCCGCGCGCGCGACGCCGGACGGTCACCCGCTGAAGGCGAAGTTCACGCAGAACCTCAACGCGAACCTGGCGCACTTCCGCGATGAGTACGTCAACAATCCGTCCGCCAACAAGCTGGGCGCGATCGAGCCGTACGAGCCGCTGAGCGAAATGCGATTCTGGGAAGACGACTTCTTCACCTGGACGGCGGTGCACATCGTCGAACTCGGCTTCGATGCGCGCGACATCGCGCTGTGGAAGTCCAAGTCGCCGGTCGGGCGCATGGGCAACACCGACTACTGCTATATCCACGCAACGCCGTACACGATGGCAGTCGGCACCGGCGACACGTGGTACACGTCGTTCCGCCAGGCCTACGAGGCGAATTGGGGCGCCGTGCCCGCTTCCTGCCCGGACGGTCAGGCGATCGACGGCTATCCGAGCGAGCCGACCGGCTATCCCTCGAACATGCGCCCCGCGCTGGCTGGCGCGGTCAGCATGGGTGCACCGGGAGCGGCCGCTGCATGGGCGCGCTTCCTGGCGTCCCGCCCGCAACCGAACTACTCCGACTATCCGAACTGGGGTGTGATGCCGCGCGCCACCGGCCCGACCCCTGAGCCGCCGACTAACGTCACCGTCGAGTAACGTTCTCGGTCGAAAGCGGCCAAGGCCCTTTCGACAGTCGGCGCAACCACTCGACGCAGAGCGCGTTCGCGCGCTCCAAGTCGTTGCGCGTCGAGAAGGTGTGGTCAGCGGTAACGAGCCGCTCGATGTCGACACCCGCACGTTGCGTCGCCTGACTCCAGCGGCGCGAACGCTTGCACAGGTCCTCGAACTCCGCTGCCGTCAGGTCGCGTCCGCTGATCATCAGCAGGACGCGGCCGCGGAAATTCGCGCAGCCCTTGAGCATGCGATCGATGAACGACTCGCGCGGCGCGCTTGCGGCGACCGGTGCCGCTTGTGAGCGCCTCACTGTTCCGAACAGACCTGCGACGGCGCCCACGACCGGCAGTTTTCCCTTGAACAGCTTCGCCCAGAACGAGCGCTGCAGAACGCGCCGCGGATAGTAGTGCCACAGCTGTGCGCTCGCCTCGCCTTGCAGCGTGCGTACCCAGGGATTCAACACGATGAGGCCCGCGACGCGCGGGTCGTCGAGGCAATACATCAGCACTGCGGAAGCCGCGTCGCAGAGTCCATAGAGCACGACCTGCGACACGCCGCATTCGTGCGTGAGCGTGTCGATCGCCGTGCGGATGTCTTCGTGCACGCTCTCGAACGTGCGTTGCTCGCCGTCGCTGTCGCCCATACCGCGATAGTCGAAGCGCAGCACCGGAAAACCTGCGGCCGCCAGCGCGCGCGCTGTCAGCACGAATTGCCGATGACTGCCCGCGCGATATTGCGGACCACCCACGACGATCACGACGCCGACGCGCTGACCCGCTGTCGCTGCAGGATGCACGAGCGCGATGCAGCGCCCTCCTCCGCATTCGCGCACGACTGCATATTCGCGCGACTCAGCCATCGATCCCTGCCAGCACATCGGCAGTGCGCGCGACCATCGCATCGAGACAAACGATCTCGGTCGCCGACCAGAACGGCTCGCCCGCTATCGCATGCGAAGTTGTTTCGATGCCCGCGGCGCGCGCTGCTTCGATTGCTTTCACCGACGGGGCCGGCAGCTCGGCATCGGCGGAGCGCACGGCTTCCATCCAGTGCACGGCGCCGAGATGCGCTCCGAGAAAGCGCTGCAGCTCGGCAGCATCGAGTTGATCTGCGAGTGCGCCGCTGATCTCATAGCCCGCCACTTCCAGCAGCTCGCCGGACTTGAGACGGGCACGCAGCGCCGCGACCGTTTCCTTACTGTCGCCGCCCATCATGCTCGCGGCGACCCGCAAGCGCAGAAACTGCTCGAGAAAGCGGCGACCGCTCGTCACCGGCTGCCACAGGACCGTTCGCCGCACACCCTGGCCGATGCCAGCGAGCGCCTCGCTGCCGAGGATGCAGCCGAGCCGGATCGCCAACATGCCGCGGATCGGCGCGCCTTCCGCTGTGGACCATTGCACGGCCGCAGCGAGATCCGCTCTCCAGCGCTGCCAATCGGCTTGCGCGAATTCGCCTTCGCTATCGCCCGTGCCGAACAAGTCGACCAGCAGCATGCCGACGCCGCTGCCCTCGAGGCGTCGGCCGACCTCGGCGATCATGCGGCGGGATTTGTTCATCTCTTCGGCGAAGGGCGGCGCCACGAGGACCGTCGGTCCGCCCGACCGCCGCGGCGGTCGCAGCACCACGAAGGGGCGCCCGCCCTGTCGGGCCGACGCCGGAGCGTCGAGAAACTGCGCGCGCAACCCTAGCCTTCAACCTTGCTGTCGACGAAGGCGGCCAGGTCGCCGAGCGTGGCGAAGATGTCGCCGCTCACTTCGTCGTCGGCGATGGAGATGCCGAACTCGTCCTCGATCATCGTCAGGACGTTGACGACGGCCATCGAGTCGAACTCCGGGATCGAGCCCAGCAATGCGCTGGCCGGCGTCAGTGCCTCGGCGCGGTCCGCCAGCTGCAACGAGTCGCGCAGGATGCCCTTCAGTCTGTCGACAGTCGCCATAGTCTGCCTTTCAATTGCGAATCTGCTTCGAGTTTGCGCGCCCGGCGCGCTGCTACGATGGTAGTTTAGGGCGCAAAAGATAGCAGGTTATCGATGCCAATCCTCGGATTCGTGAAGCACGCAGCCGGCGGGAGCGATGCGGATGCCGCCACGGCTTACGTGCAGCGCCATGCGGCGCCGGCCGCACTCAGCCTGCGTCCGGGACGCAACGGCGCGACCGGCTTCATAAGCGCGCTCCAAGCTCACGAAGCCGGTGGCGTCTGCGTCGCCTTGCAGGGGCAGCCACGCTGGCGGACTCGCGATAGCGGCGCCGCCAACGCCGCTGCCATCCATACCGCTTATGTCGCGCATGGCCGGCGCTTCCTCGAGGATCTGCTCGGGCCGTTCGCACTGGTCCTGGTGGATTCGAACGCAGAGCGCGTGCTGCTGGCCATCGACCGCATGGGCATCGAACGTCTGGCCTACGCGCAGACCGGCGACGTGCTCGCGTTCGGCACCTCCGCCGAGAAGATCGCGCACATGCCAGGCATCGGCGCAGCCGTGCGCGGCCAGGGCATCTACGACTTCCTCATGCTGCACATGATCCCGGCGCCCGACACGATCTTCGAGCGCGTGCGCAAGCTGCCGCCCGCCAGCGTCGCCGTACTCGAGCGCGGCAAGCTCGAAGTGCATCGCTATTGGTTGCCGCAATTTCGCGAGCGCGACCCCGAACCCTTCGAGCGGCTGCGCGACGAGCTGCATTCCAGCCTCGCTGACGCCGTGCGCGATAGCGCGCCCGATGCTGCTACCGGCTCGTTCCTCAGCGGCGGGCTCGACAGCTCGACCGTCTCCGGCGTGCTCGGCAAAGTCACATCGACCCCGGCGCGCACGTTCTCCATCGGCTTCGGCGTCGAGGCGTACAACGAGCTGCAGTACGCCGACATCGCGGCCCGCCATTTCGGCACGCAGCCGACGCAGTATCACGTAACCGCCAACGACGTCGTCACGGCATTCCCGCTGATTGCTGCCGCGTATGACGAGCCGTTCGGCAACTCGTCCGCGGTGCCGACGTACTTCTGCGCACGTCGCGCCGCGGAGGCCGGCGTCACTCACTTGCTCGCCGGCGACGGCGGCGACGAGATCTTCGGCGGCAACGAGCGCTATGCACGCCAGCAGGTTTTCGACTTCTACTACAACGTTCCCGGCATCCTGCGCAGCGGCCTGCTCCAGCCCGCGAGCAAGGTGCTCGCCGCCGGCCGCGCCTTCAAACCGTTCGGCAAGTTCTGCAGCTACGTCGAGCAGGCGCGCATTCCGCTGCCCGAGCGGCTGGAATCGTGGAACTTCGTCTACCGCGAAGGCAATCGCATGCTGGAGCCGCAGTTCGCCGCGAGCGTCGATCCGCGTGCGCCGTTTCGCTTGATGCACGAGGTCTACACTGCTGCACCCAGCCAGTCGACGCTGCACAAGATGCTCTACTACGACTGGCAGTACACGCTCTCGGACAGCGACCTGCGCAAAGTGAACACGATGTGCGAGCTCGCGGGCGTGAGGGTCTCGTATCCGATGCTCGATGCGCGCGTCATCGATCTCGCCAACCGCGTGACGCCCGCTCAGAAGATGGAGCGGCTGGCGCTGCGCTCGTTCTTCAAGAAGGCGATGCGCGGCTTCCTGCCGGCGGAGATTCTCGACAAGAGCAAGCACGGCTTCGGCCTGCCGTTCGGTGACTGGCTGAAGAGCGATGCGCAGCTCGCCGAGCTGATCTACTCGCATCTCAACGACCTGAAGAAGCGGCGCTTCGTGCGACCGGCATTCCTCGACGAGCTGATCGACAGCCAGCGCAGCGGCCACGCCATGTACTACGGCTATGCGATCTGGGATCTCGCCATGCTGGAGGCATGGTTCAAGGCGCACGCGCCCGGCGCCTGATGCCAGGCTCTAATTCGCTGGAACAGGCACCGCAGTAGCGCTCAGCTCACGCCGCGCGCGCAACAGTCGTGCGGCGAATCGCAGCGCCGTCTTGTCCCACGGCATGAGTCGCGGCAGCTGATAGCGATCGGAACGGCGCGTCGCGGCGCCCCAGGCAGTAGACACCGCTGCAGCGAAGCCGCACGAGCGCACGATCTCGACGTGCGTGCCGTCGTAGTCGTCGTACGGCCGGCCGTTCGGATACGCGAACAGCGGGATCGACGCCCCGGTGATGCCTTGCAGGATCTCGCGACTCGCACCGATCTCGCGCCGCGCCGCCGCTGCGTCGATGCGGCAAAGAATCGGATGCGTGATGGTGTGCGCGCCGATCTCGATTCCCAGGCCGTGCAGCTCGCGGATCTGCGCTTCGCTCATCATCAGGTTGGTCGGCAGACCGCCGCCGACGCGCTGTTCCAGCGCCGCGGCTTTCGCCAGGCGCTCGTCGAACTCCAGGTGCTTCACGTTAGTCAGGATCTGGTCGATGGCGCGCACGCGCGCGCGATCGTCGGCGAACGTGTACCGGCCCAGCCCGAGGTCGGACAGGTCGAGCTCAGCGCCCGCGCGGCGTACCGACTCGATCACGGTGTCGTTGAACATCCGGCCGTTGCCGATGTAGCCGGTCGATACGAATACCGTCGCCGGTATTCCACGAGCGCGCATGATCGGTGCGGCCACAGTCAGGTTGTTCAGATAGCCGTCGTCGAACGTGATGCAGGCTGCCCGCGGCGGCAGCGTGCCCGCGTACAAGCGTTCGACAGCTTCCGAGAGCGGCAGCACCGTGCAGAGCTCCGCGATGAGATCCATTTGCGCCGCAAACTGCGTCGCGTCCGGCTCGTCCGGTTGCAGCGGATCGTGACGTTCGAGCACACGATGCAGGATCAGGATCAGCAGTGACCCCGCCGCGCCCTTGCCGGATAGCACTGCATGCGCGCTGCGCAGACCGAATCCTGCAATGGGATTCAGGCGGTTCACTGCAGCCGGCTCGCGCCGAGGCGCTCGTTGAAGAACTCGATGACGTTGGTCGCGACCCGATCCCAGCTGCCGACCTGCTGCATCAGGCGTTGCGAGATGGCAGCGCGATCCCAGTCGACGCGCTCGAGCGCCTTCGTGAGGCGATCGGCCATGGCAGTTGCATCGTCGACCGGCACCAGATGTCCGCTGATGTTCTCCTCGACGAACCAGGCGTTGTCGCCCGCCGGCGTGGTCACGACCGGCAGGCCAGTCGCGAGCGCCTCCAGCACAGCGTTACAGCAGCCTTCACGCGCCGTGCCGAGCGCGAACACATCGGCGGCTCGCAGCCACGTCGCGACCTTCGGCGGCGGAATGTTGCCCATGATGGTCACATGCTCGCCGAGGCCGAGCGCAGCGACTTGCGCTTCGAGCTGCGCCGGATACTGCTGCTCGAACGACGGCGCTCCCATGATCACGAGCCGTGCGTTCGGCAGTCGCTCGCGCACGCGCGCGAACGCGTCGATCAGTACGTGATGACGCTTGCGCGAAATCAGATGGCCGACGGACACGACGAGCGGTTGCCGCGCATCGATGCCGAGCTCCGCTCGCGCCGCATCGCGATTGCCAGGATGAAACAGTCCAGCGTCGATCGCGTTGTGAACCACGCGCACGCGTTCCTCGGCGACGCCGAGGCGAGTTGCCAGTTCCTTGAGCGAATGACTCACGCTGACGCAGCCGGTCGCTGCGCGCATCGCGTTGACCAGCTGCGGCCCGACGCCGGGGCGGCTCGCGAACTCGTTTTCGAAGCCGCGGATCGTGATGAAGGCGGGAATGCCAAGACGGTGCGCGATACGCAGGCACGCGGCCCCTTCCGGATAGCCGAAGTGTGCGTCGATCAGGTCGATCGGCTGCTGTGCGTGCATCCCCTCGATGCGACTGCCGATGGCGCGGGCCAGCCACATCGCGTCGGCGGTCTTGAGCACGCCCGGCACGTAGAACATCGGCGCATGCTCGATGCGCATGCTTTTGAGCTGCCGCGTCCGCTCACGCGCCCACACCGGCAGACGACGCAGCACCGGCATGTACGGCACGGGTTGAATGACGTGCACTTCAGCATGCTCGTGCATCGCCGCCAGACGATTGGCGACGAACACGCCGTCCGATGCGTGATCGGGATTCGGCAACGAGCGACAGACGCTGACGATGCGCAGGCGCCGGGTCATAACGAGGCGCGCAGTTTCTCCGGGCCCGCGGCTTGCGTCGGCTCCGACTGCTTGCGCAGGAAGCCGTCGAACATCAGCAGCGACCAGAGAATGGCACTGTGGTCGCGCCGGCCCGAATGATGATCGTCGACGAGACGCACGAGCATCTGCCGATCGAAGATGCCGCAGCTCGCGAGCCGCTCGCCGCGCACCGCGTCCGCAAGATGCGTGCGCAGCGAGCCTCTGAACCACATGTCCAGCGGCACCGCGAAGCCCTGCTTCTTGCGATACAGCACTTCGTTCGGCAGCACCGGCTCGAGCGCGCGTTTGAGAACGTGCTTGCCCTCGTTGCCGTGCAGCTTGATCGAGCTCGGCAGCTTCGACACCCACTCCACGAACTCGTAGTCGAGGAACGGCGTACGGACTTCCAGGCTGTGCGCCATGCTGGCGCGATCCACCTTCGTCAGGATGTCGCCCGGCAGATAGGTCTTGTAGTCGAGGTACTGCACGAGCGCGAGCGGATCGCTGAACTCCTTGCCGCGCGCGTGATTGCGGAACACTTCGCCAGCCGAGTAGCCCTGCAGCTCGCGACGGAACCCCTCGCTGTAGAGCCGACCGCGCGTGTGCTCTTCGGCGATCGAGATCGCGTGCATGTACGCGTCGACGGTGTCGCGCGCCAATGCCTGGAACGTGGTCTTGCCGCGCACGAACTGCGGCGCCCAATCGAGCTTCGGATAGACGCGACCGAGCGCGCCGAAGATCGGTTTGCGAATCCCGAGCGGCAGCTTGCTGCGCAACCGCTCTTCCATCGCGAACAGGCGATACCGGCGATAGCCGATGAAGTCCTCGTCGCCGCCGTCGCCGGACAACGCGACGGTCACGTGACGTCGCGCGAGCTGACATACGCGATACGTCGGAATCGCCGAGCTGTCGGCGTACGGCTCGTCGTAGATGTCGACGAGCTTTTCGAGCAGGCTGTAATCCGAGGCTTCGACGACTTCCGTCTTGTGGTCGGTGTGTTTGGCGTCGGCGACCATTTGCGCGTAGGCCGACTCGTCGTACTGCGGCTCGCGGAAACCGATCGAGCAGGTCAGGATCTTGCCGCCGCCGATCTCGCGCATCATCGCGACGACCGCACTGGAGTCGATGCCGCCGGACAGGAACGCGCCGAGCGGCACATCCGAGATGAGACGTTTGCGCACCGACTCCTGCAGACGCGCACGCAGCTCTTCCTGCCATTGCTCCGGTGTTCCGGACAGGGCGCGCTCGCCGGCAAGCGGCACTTCCCAATAGCGCACCGGCTTCACCGCATCGCCGCGCTTGACGCAGATGTATGCGCCCGGCTCGAGCTTGCGCACGTCGCGATAGATCGTCTTCGGATCCGGCACGTAGCCGAACGCGAAATATTCCTCGACGGCGAGCGGATCGATGCGCCGCGGCACGTCGGGGTGCACCAGCAGCGTCTTCAGCTCCGAGCCGAACACGATGCGGCCGTCGGCCAACTCCGCGTAGTACAGCGGCTTCACGCCCAAACGATCGCGCGCCATGAACAGCGTCTTCTGCCGCTTGTCCCACAGCGCGAAGGCGAACATGCCGTTGAAGCGCGCCAGGCAGTCGACGCCCCACTCTTCCCACGCATGCACGATCACTTCGGTGTCGCAGCGGGTGCGGAAGGTGTGGCCGCGCTTCACCAGCTCGACCTCGACCTCCTGGAAGTTGAAGATCTCGCCGTTGTAGGTGACTACGACCGAATGATCCTCGTTGTAGACGGGCTGCTTGCCGCCTTCAGGATCGATGATCGCCAGGCGCCGATGGCCGAGCCCGACGCCAGGCTCGAAGTGAAAGCCGTCGCCGTCGGGGCCGCGATGTCCGATGATGCCGTTCATGGCGCGCAGCACGCCTTCCGGGATCGGCCGCGCGCCCTTCAGATCGACTATTCCGGTGATGCCACACATCAGGCAGCCTCCTCGACGGCATTGCACTGGGCGCGATACAGACTCTCGTAGTCCGCCAGCATGCGCCGCAGTGAATACTCTCGCTCTGCACGTGCACGCGCGGCACGCCCGTGCCGCTCGCGCATTTCATCGTCGCTCGCGTACGCCAGCAGCGCGCGCGCGATCGCGTCCGAATCCGCGGCCGGCACCAGCATGCCGGTCCGGCCATCCTCGATCAGCTCGAGGTTGCCGCCGGTTGCCGAAGCAACGACGGGCACGCCCGAAGCCATCGCTTCGAGCACCGTGTTCGAGATGCCCTCGCGGCGCGAGCTCAACGCGAACACATCCATCTCCCGCAGCAGCGCAGCGACATCGTCGCGGCTGCCGGGCAACCACGCGTTCGCAGCTTCACCTGACTCATCGAGCAGGGCCTGCGCCGGCGCGCGCAACGAGCCATCGCCGACCATCAGCAAGCGCAGCCGCGAGCCGCGTTGCTCGCGTCGTGCCGCAATGAATCCGCGCACCAGATTCAGCGGATCCTTGATGTCCATGAAGCGCGTGACGCTGCCGACGACGATCGAGTGCGGCGGAAAGCGCTCCGCCGGCAGCAGCGTGCGCTCCGGCGAGCTGCGCGGCCGGAACACGTCGGTATTCACGCCGTTGCAGATCCGCTGCACTTTCGCCGCCCGAATCCCCACATTCTGGATGAGCCACTGTTCCAGCTCACTCGACACCGTCACGAAACGGTCGATCGTCGGGTTGAGCATACGCCGCAGGGCCCGATATTTGCGATTGGTGCCGTCGGGGTCGTACGTGTCCCAGCCATGCTCGCCATGGATGCGGCTCGGCACCCCGGCCAGCCGCGCCACCAGCGTGCAGTCGAGCGTGCCCAGGTTGCGCGTATGCACGATCGCAGGACGCAGCTGCCGGAGCAGCCGGAACAAGCGCATGTACGAGCCCGGATCCTTGCCCGCACGCTTGTTGAGCGTGTGCACCGCGACGTCCTGTCGGCGGATGCGACGCTGGAAATCCGAGGCGTCGGTCAGTGCGATGACAGTGTGCCGGAACAGCGTTTCGGGCAGGCCGTTGATGACGTTCACGACGCCATTCTCCAGGCCGCCGTAATCGAACCGAAACACGACGTGCGCGATGAGCGGGCGTTCGTCAGCGGCGCTCATGGGCGTACTCGGCAGCGGCCTTGCCGCGCTTCGCCGCCGTCGCATAGACGTCGCGATAGTTCGCGGCCGACAAGGCCCAGGTGCATTGGGTCGCGACGTACTGCCGCCCCTGCGCCAGCAACGGCGCCCAGCCGGCGCGCTCGGCGAGCACGCGCAAGGCGACGCGCGCGAGATCGGCCGGATCGTCGGCCTTGAAGAGATTGGCGCGCAGGTGCTGGGGAATCAGCTCGCGATGACCGCCGACATCGGAGGCGATGAAGCAGCGCCCCAGCGACATCGCTTCGAGCGGCTTCAACGGCGTGACCAGCTCGGTGAGACGCGTCGACTTGCGCGGATACGCGAGCACATCGATGACCGAGTAGTAACGGCGCACTTGATCGTTCGGCACGCGGCCGACGAAACGGATGCGCTCGGTTAGGCCGAGTTGCGCCGCGAGCTGCTTCACGTGCGGCTCCGCAGGCCCGCCACCGACGAGCAGCACGCTCGCCTGCGGATGCTCGCGCAGAATCGCCGGCAGCGCAGCGACCAGAACATCGATGCCTTCGTAGCCATACAGCGAGCCGATGAAGCCGAGCACCGGACCGGCGCCGAGACCGAGCTCGCGCCGCAATGCTTCGTCGGTGCCTTCGATCACGTCGAAGTCGCGGATGTTCACGGCGTTGCGAACGATCGCGATGCGCTCGCGCGGCACGCCACGCGACGCGATCTCGCTGGCGAGACCTTCGCAAATCGCGACTACGGCGTCGGCGCGCCGGATCACGGATGTCTCCAGCCCGCGAGTCAGTCGATAGCGCAGACTGCCGGCAGTCGTCGTGCCGTGATCGACGGCCGCGTCTTCCCACGTCGCTCGCATCTCGTAGACGACGGGTACGTTGCGTTTGTGCGCCACTGAAAGAGCAGCGAGCCCGGTCAGGCACGGCGAATGAGCGTGCACGATGTCGGGCCGCACGCGATCCCACACCTGCTCCAGCCGGCGCTGAGTGTCCCACACGACCATCGCGTTGTTCATGACGGGCAGACGCCGCAGGATGCTCGGACGCACATTGGTGCGCATGAACGTCATACCCGCGGCTTGCTCCTCGTCCGGCGATGCCGCGTAGTGCTTCGGCGTCGTCAGGTGGAAGGTTTCCCAACCCATCGCGCGCTGCTCGCGCAGCAGCGCCAGCGTGCGGAACGCGTAGCCGCTCTGCAGCGGCAAGGAATGATCGAGAACGTGCAGGACGCGCAATGTCATAAGGCTATGCTACCGCGGCGCCGCGCGAGAACATCGCGTCCAGGTTGCCGAGAGTGGCTTCCCAACCGTAGTGGTCGCAGACGTACTGGCGGCCACGCGTGTCTGTGGCGTCGGCCGCAGAACGTTCGAGCGTCGCGAGGACTGCAGCAGCGAACTCAGCCGGCTCGTTCGCCAGTGTCACCGACGGAACGGGCCGATGA
>Ga0134123_10002316_pt1 | contig 12468 bp, 10 predicted proteins | sample KB303_FD_96460 | JGI IMG/M metagenome (GOLD analysis project Ga0134123, IMG submission 96460) | Terrestrial soil microbial communities without Nitrogen fertilizer from Kellogg Biological Station, Michigan, USA - KB3-0-3 | ecosystem: Environmental > Terrestrial > Soil > Unclassified ...
CCGATTCGGCCAGCCGTCCTGCCGAAGGCCGATGCCCGGCATCACCGAGTTGTCGACGGTGGAGTGACAGAACGCGCAGGTCACACCAAGCTGCGTAATGTGGTTGTTCGCGTCCACCGTCGCTTGAATGCCCACGATCGCATCCATCTTGAGCAGCGCGACCGTCGTCGCCGGACTCTTGAGATCGACTTTCTCCAGGATCCCTGGCGGCAGCACCGTCGAGTCCACCTTGAAGCCCACCTTGAGGGCAGTCAGCGGGTCGACGCTCTTTTCGACAATCTCGTGCAGGCGAAGCGTATCGGTCCAGACCTGTTCGTCACCAAAGGTGTCGAACCGGAAGACGCGCTGCCCCTCGGCGATCAATGCAGGCGATGTCTCCTCGGCCGAAGCACGGCCTGCGTCGGTGCGTGTGTCTCGGGAACCGGTGATCATGCCGCATCCCGCGAGCATTCCGGCTGTCAACGCCACGAAGACGAACGGGCGTACGTTGAAGCGTCTCATCGAGACAGCGTAGTGTCGATGGACGGCGACGTCTGTGCGGTTCTGCACAGACACCGTCGTGTCCTCAGGCGCCGGGCAATAGCGGGCAATGCGCCACGGCATCGGCGGCATCGATGGCAACCGTGGCATCTTAGAATCTGTAAGTTAACGAATCCATTGGAGGCGTGAGAGTTCGAATCCCACCCTCTCCGCCAAAATAAGTTTCTTCTAAATCAATCACTTATATTCATGGGGTTAAGGTCCACCCAGATATCACTCCGTGAGTCCCGCGCCGAGGCGCGCATCCTTCCGACGGAATCTCACCTTCGACTTCAGACACGCTGAGCGCCGTCGAAGTTCGCGGCCGGTTCATCCACCGCACCGGACTACGACCTGCTCGGTGATCGCTTGACTGCTAGGCGGATTCTCGCCCAGGCCTAGCGAATGGAGGAACTCGTGAATCACGACGATCTCCGTGGTCGTGCGATTCTGCTGAAATCGCTCCCTGAACTGCGGTCCGCAGACGCGAATGAGCCGAGAGCCACGCTGGGTGAAGGCCAGCGTCGTGCCGGCGCCGCATTGCGGCGCCGCGCCGTCATCGAAAAATCGCAAGACACTGAAGGCCTCAGTTGGACTCTTTCCGCTCGCCGCGAGCGTGGTCGAGAGGCGCTGGCCGTCTGCATCGGTAAAGTCGGCGAAAAGCTTCTGGCAGCCGGGGCGGGCGAGACGGGCGGCAGCGCCCTCGACCGCGCGCCGCACAGCCAATCGAATGTCGCTGTCCATGTATCCGAGCAGCACCGGTGTTTGCGCGCCGGCGCGACCTACGATCCCAATCAAGAGAGCGCAGGAAAGAACTCCGCGGCGCCACATGACCTCCTGCTTTCTGGAGGCCCTTACGGCGGCGGCCGAATGGCCTCCACCGGGTCACGCGAGAACGCCGCAAAACGTCCCTCATGTCCTTGACGCGGTGCCGACGACGCGGCACGATGTGACCGCTTCCATGCCATGAATGCGTCCGGTCACGACGTGACGGCGCTCCTGCATGCCTGGACCGCGGGTGATACCGACGCCCGTGACCAGTTGATGACGGTGCTGTACCAGGAGCTTCGCCGTCGGGCAGCCGCACGGCTGCGTCGCGAGCGACCGGGGCATAGCCTGCAGCCCACGGCGCTCGTGCACGAGGCCTATTTGCGGATGGTGGATCAGCGCCGGGTGGTATGGCAGAACCGGGGCCAGTTCTTCGGCGTCGCGAGTGAGATGATGCGCCGCATTCTGGTCGATCGAGCGCGAGCGCATCGCATGGCGAAGCGGTCCGGACGATGGGCGCGTGTCACGCTCCACGAAGCCGCCCGCGTGGCGCCGGCCGTTGATGTTGACGTCCTCGACCTGGACGCGGCGCTCACGCGTCTCGCTGCATTCGATCCGCGTAAGAGTCGGCTGGCCGAACTGCGGTTCTTCGGCGGACTCTCAGTCGAAGAGGCTGGTGAGGCGCTTGGCGTCTCACATGCTACCGTCGAGCGCGACTGGCAAGCCGCGCGCGCGTGGTTGTTGAAGGAGCTGGCTGGCGAGCCGCGACATGACGCCTGAACGCTGGCGGCAGGTGACGGCGGTGTTTCACGCGGCGCTCACGCGCACCGAATCAGCCCGGGCGCGCTATCTCGATCAGGTGTGCGCGGGCGACCCCGCCCTGCGCGCAGAAGTCGATGCGATGCTCGCGGTACCTTCCGAGAGCGCCAGCCGTGCTGCGATCCCCCTGAAGATTTCGGCCACGACCACGTCGCAACTCGAACCCGGGACACTGATCGGGCCGTATCGAGTCGAGTGCCTGATCGGCGCCGGTGGGATGGGTGAGGTCTACCGCGCTCGCGACACGCGGCTTCGGCGTGACGTGGCGATCAAGCTCCTGCCGTCCGCCTTTATCGCCAATGCCGACCGTCTCGTCCGCTTCGAGCGCGAAGCCCGCGTGCTCGCATCACTCAATCATCCGCACATCGCTGCGATTTACGGCGTCGAGGACGCGCCCACTGAAGCCGGCACACAGGTCCGCGCGCTGATCCTCGAATATGTAGACGGCGACACGCTGACCGAACGCATTGCACACAGAGGATCGAGGGGTCTCCCGATCAAAGAAGCACTGGACATCGCCCGCCAGATCGCCGACGCGCTCGATGCCGCCCACGAGAAAGGCGTGGTCCACCGCGACCTCAAACCCGCCAACATCAAGATTACGCCGCAGGGCGTTGTGAAGGTACTCGACTTCGGGTTAGCCAAGCTCGAAGCGGGCGGTGACAAGGGCGCGAACGGAGTCACGGAGCTGCCGACCATCACGCTGAATGACACGCGCGAAGGGCTCATCGTCGGAACTGCCGCGTATATGAGCCCAGAGCAGGCGCGCGGCCAAGCCGTAGACAAACGCACCGACATCTGGGCGTTCGGGTGCGTGTTGTACGAGATGCTGAGTGCGCGGCCTGCGTTTCCCGGCGCGACCATCTCCGACACGATCGCCGCGATTCTGGAACGCGAGCCGAATTGGCCGGCGCTGCCGGAGAGGACGCCGGCCATCATTCGACGGCTGTTGCAGCGGTGTCTGGAAAAAGATCCCAGCCGCCGCTTGCGTGATGCCGGCGATGCGCGGATTGAGGTCGAGGAAGCGTTCGCCGGGGCGGTCGCATCACCTGTGTCAGAGCCACGCCGAGGTCGCGAGCGCCTCACATGGATGGCTCTGACCGGCCTTCTTCTTCTCACGACGCTGGGCCTCGCCGCTGTCGTGTCTTTTCAGCGCGCCCCGGCGGACACGCGCGCCTACCGCACCTCGATTCTGCCGCCCGAAGACATCACCTTTTCGAGCCAGACGGTCCCAGAGAGTCGGTTCGCGCTCTCGCCAGATGGCCGGCGCCTGGCGTTCGTGGCAGGGGCACCTAATCAGCCAAGGCGGCTCTGGGTCCGTCCGTTGGATGCGTTCACCGCGCAGGCGCTCGCTGGCACAGAAGACGCCATAGGGGCGTTCTGGTCCCCCGACGGCCGCTTCCTCGCCTTTTTCGCACAAGGCAAGCTCAAGAAGATCGATGCGTCTGGCGGGCCGCCCTTGACGTTGGTCGATTCTGTCCCCAGTAGCACGGGCGCGGGCGCCTGGAGCCGAGATGACGTGATTCTCTTCCACTTTACTAGTGGGGGGCCTCTCTATCGAGTGTCTGCGTCAGGTGGTGCACCGGCCCCCGTCACGAAGCTCGACGCCGAGCGCGGCGAGCTAGCGCACATATATCCCTTCTTCTTGCCCGACCGCCGGCACTTTCTCTATTTCGCCCGCGCGACCACGACGGGCGGCCCCACTGGCGATGGCGCGGTTCGAGTAGGCTCGCTTGATTCGAAAGAGGAATCCAAGCTGCTGTTGCAGGGGGGCGCTAACGCGAAGTATGCGCAGGGCCATCTGCTCTTCCTGCGCGAAAGCACGCTCATGGCACAGCCGTTTGATGCTGGGCGCCTCAAACTGACCGGCGACGCGGCGCCGCTGGTCGATCGGGTGGTGATTGGTGGCCCCAGCGGGCGGGCCGGCGCCTTTGCCGTGTCGGAGACGGGCGTTCTCGCCTATCAGCGAAGTGGGGAGGACGTCCGCTCGCAGCTCGTCTGGTTTGACCGCAAGGGGAACCAACTGGCGACGGTCGGTGACAAGGAGGACCAAGTAGGCCTGGAGCTATCGCCCGACGGCAGACGCGCGGCGGTCAGCATACTCGATCCGGCCAGAAATACCCGCGACATCTGGATCTACGAAATCGCTCGTGGCCTGCGGACGCGGTTCACGTTCGATCCGGCCGATGAACTTGAATTGGTGTGGTCGCCCGACGGCAGCCGCATCGTCTTCGCCTCGCGTCGTAAGGGACTTCTCGATCTGCATCAGAGGGCGTCGAGCGGGGCCGACACCGAGGACGTGGTGCTGGCGGACAAGCTCGATAAATATCCAATGAGTTGGTCCGCCGACGGCCGTTTTATCACCTATTACAACGGCGGTCAGTCGAGTCCTCGAACGGGCCGTGATCTCTGGGTCTTGCCACTCTTTGCGAGTCGCAAGCCGACGACGTTTCTGCAGACTGCATCGCACGAGATGTCCGGTCGCTTTTCTCCTGACGGGCGGTGGCTTGCGTACGCCTCGGATGAGTCTGGTCGATTCGAAGTATACGTGCGCCCGTTTCCTGGGCCGGGGGGCCAGTGGCAGGTCTCCGCAGGCGGTGGAACGGAGCCACGATGGCGCCGCGACGGCAAAGAACTGTTCTACCTCGACGCTGACAATAAGCTCACGGCGGCAACCGTAAACGGCCAGGGGTCTGCATTCGAGGTAGGTGTCGTCCGACCGTTGTTCGAGGTCCGTCCCCGAATCGCACTGTATCTGAACCACCTGGCCCCTAACTATGACGTCGCCGCCGATGGCCAGCGGTTTCTGGTTAACACAGTTGTCGAGCAAACGACGCCGATCGACGTTGTCGTCAACTGGAGCGAAGAGCTGAAGCGGCTCGTGCCCACGAAGTAAGGACGGCGCGTTTCGAAAACACTTGTTTTCCGGACGCGTTGAATCCGCAACTTACGGATCATTCAGCAGGTCGTCGATCGTGAGCGCTCTTGAATGGAGCGGCCTTGCCTCAGCCGGCTTGATACCGGATGCCAGTGCCCGGCGTCAGGCGACAAAGAATTTGAAGAAACGGTCCAGACACTGCTCGGGCATTTCCTCTTGTATGTAATGGCCGGTGGCGAGCGGCTCTATGCTCACGAGATTGCGCGCGAATTTGCGCCACACCGTCGGATATTCGTCTGTCGGCGGCGCGCCTCTTGTGCCCCAGAGCACGAGGAGCGGAGTCGTGATCTGCTTGTCCTTGTCGGCCGCGTCCATTTCGAAATTGATGGTCGCACCCGCGCGATAGTCGCGACAGGCGCCGGTCACGGTCTTCGGCGTGAAGCAGCGTATGAACTCGTCCATCACGATCTTGGGTCGCTGCCGCGGATTGCCGCCGCGGCTGGTGAGAAACCATTCGGGACCCACGGCATTGATCATCGTCTGAGGGAACGGCTCCGGTTGAGCCAAGAACGCCCAATGCCAGGTACCAAGCGCCCACTCTCTCGTCGTGTTGGTCCAGACGTAATAGGTCGGCAGCATGTCCAGGAGGCAGACCTTCATCACGCGCTCCGGATGGTCGAGGCACATGCGATGGGACACGCGCGCGCCACGATCATGGCCAATCAGGAAAAAACGCTGATGGCCGAGCTGTTCCATCACTTCGATCATGTCTTCGGCCATCACGCGATGGCTGTAATTGACAAGCCTGTCGCCGGGCTCGGGCAGCGAGGAATCGCCATAGCCCCTGAGATCGGGACACACCACGTGATAGCGCTGTGCGAGCTTTGCCGCGACCGCGTGCCATAGCACATGATTGTTCGGATAGCCATGAAGCAACAGCAACGGCGGCCCCGAACCGCCATGGCGCAGGCGAATGACGGCGCCGTTGATGCGCATATCGAGATGCTTGAAGCCGGGGAACAGCGCCGCAGTTTGCGCGCTGCCCCAGCGCGTCGGATCACGCGCATAATCGGCGGCGGAAGCTTCGGCCAGAACGGCCGCGGTTTGCGCCAACGAGGGCGCAGCCAGGCCGGCGGTTACGGCGCCCGCGGCGCCGGCGGCCGCCACCTGCATCAGATGACGCCGGCTCACTCCTTCTCGGGGGGCATTGGGTGATTTCGAGTGCGAGGTCATTTCAGCTCCTTGTAGTTAGAAGCTTGGGAAACTGACGAAGCAGTTTACCTGCACTCGGGAACCTGTCGTGGAACGTACCTGACCGATTTCGTTCACGCACGCCGCCAGCGGTCAACCACCGTCGCCTGCGCGGCTGAAAGCCGCACGTCAGTCGCAGTAAACGCCGATCTGGTGACCGAACGACTGCAGGCGCGCGGCTCGCGTAGCTCGCCACTTTGCGACGACAAGGGCGTATTCCGGAGCACTGACATCCGGGGCGGCAGGGCCAGGCCTGACGCGAGCCGTTCAATTCTTCGACACGATATGAGGAACCGCTGGCCATCAGGCGAGACCTCGTACGTCCGCCCCCGGTTGCCGCCTGGCGTGGTGAAATAGCCTTCGTCAGCGGGTGCGACGGCGCGCCGGTGATCGACGCTCGAGGAGGGACGATGCTCGCCGGCACAGTGGCCTGGCCCGCCGAAACGGCCGCACGCTACCGCCGCGAAGGCTATTGGGATGGCAGGGATCTGTTCGACATCGTCCGCCGCGGCGCGGCACGCCGGCCCGGCCAGATCGCGCTGATCGATCGCGATCGGCACTGGACGTACGCCGACCTGCATCGCGACGCAACCCGGCTCGCCGCGCGCCTGCTCGCACTCGGCCTCGCGCCGCGCGACCGCGTGGTGATGCAGCTGCCGAACGCCGCGGAGTTCGTGCTCGTCTACTTCGCGCTCGCGCGGATCGGCGCGATACCGGTGATGGCGCTGCGTTCGCACCGCCAGGCGGAATTGCGGCACTTCCTGAACGCCTCGGGAGCGACCGCGTACGTGATCGGCGATCGCGCCGGCAGCTTCGACTTCCGCACGATGGCCGACGCGTTGCGCGCCGAGGCGTCGCCGCTGCGGCACGTCATCGTCGCCGGCGAGCCGCTGCCTGGGCAACACGCGCTGGCCGACTTGCTCCGCGACGGCGACATCGACGAACCTCCGGTGACGGTCAATCCGGCCGAGGTCGGCACGATGCTGCTGTCCGGCGGCACGACGTCGATGTCGAAGCTGATCCCGCGCACCCACCAGGACTACGTGCTGAACGCGCGCCTGTGCGGGGCGGCGGCGGGCTTTGACGAGCGTACCGTCTTCATGGCGATTCTACCGCTCGGCCACAACTACAACCTGGCGTCACCCGGGGTTCTGGGCGCGCTCACCTTCGGCGGCGCGGTCGTCCTGTCGCCGTCGACCGACACCGACTCGGTGTTCGCGACCGTTCAGCGCGAGCGCGTGACGGTGATCGCTGCCGTGGTGCCGCTGATCGCCGGCTGGCTCGAGGCGCACGTCGAGCAGCGCTTCGATCTCGCGTCACTGCGCGTCGTACAGAATGGCGGCGCGCGGCTCGCGCCGGAGCTGCGCCAACGCCTCCGCGAGCGCTTCGGCGTCACGCCGCAGGAGATCTACGGCACCGCTGAGGGGCTCATCAACATGACACGGCTGGACGATGACGACGAGCGGCTGCTGCACAGCTCGGGCGCGCCGGTGTGCGACGCCGACGAGATCGTCGTGGTCGATGACGACGGGCGTGAAGTGCCGGACGGCGAGGCCGGCGAGCTGATTACCCGCGGGCCATACACGATCCGCGGCTACTACGACGCCACGGAGAAGAACACCGAGGCCTTCACTGCCGACGGCTTCTATCGAATGGGCGACGTCGTGCGCCGGCGCGGCCGGTACCTGTACGCCGAAGGGCGGCGCAAAGACTTCGTCAATCGCGGCGGCGAAAAGATCTCGTGCGAGGAGATCGAGGCGCTGATGCTCACGCACCCGAAAGTGAAGCTGGCGGCACTGGTCGCAATGCCCGATCCGGTGTTCGGCGAGAAGGCGTGCGCCTTCGTTGTTCCGCATCCGGGCGAGACACTGGGCCTCGCCGAACTGATCACCTTCCTGCGCGCGCAGCAGATTGCCGCGTTCAAGCTGCCGGAGCGGCTCGAAATCGCGGCCGAGCTGCCGCTGAGCCCGGTTGGCAAGATTCTGAAGCGCGAGCTGCGCGAGATCATCGCCGCAAAGTTGGCGCAGGAACAGCGGCGTTGAAGATCCTGATCGTCGGCGCCGGACCAGCTGGCCTCTACCTGGCGTACCTCGTGAAGCGGCACCAGCCGCGGCACGACATCCGGATCGTCGAGCAGAACGACGCCGATTCGACTTTCGGCTTCGGCGTCGTCTTCTCCGATCGCGCGCTCGACTTCCTGCGCCACGACGACGAGGAGACCCATCGTCTGGTTGCAGCGGCGATGCAGCGGTGGACCGATCTCGCGCTGTTCCACCGAGGCGAACGCGTGGTTATCGACGGCGTCGGCTTCGCGGCAATCGGCCGGCTGGCGCTGTTGAAGTTGCTGCGGCAGCGGCTGGCGTCGGTCGGGGTGGTCCCCGAATACCGGCACACCGTGGCCACCGAAGCCGAGCTGTCCGGGTACGACCTGGTCGTCGGCGCCGACGGTGTCCACTCGGTCGTGCGACGCCTGTCCGAGGCGGCGTTTGGTACGCGCGTCCAGTTTCTGTCCAACCGCTTCGTCTGGTACGGCACGACGCGCGCCTTCGAGACGTTGAGCCACACGTTCGTCGATACGCCATTCGGGCCGATGAACGCGCACCACTACCGTTACGCGCCGGCGATGAGCACCTTCATCGCCGAATGCGACGCGACCACCTGGCAGCGCGCCGGCTTCGAGACGATGGACGACGCGCAGACGCGGGCGGCGATCGAATCGGCTTTTGCCGGCGTCTTGCGGGGGCACCCGCTCGTCGCCAACAAATCGATATGGCGTCGCTTTCCAAAGATTCGCAACGAGCACTGGTCGGTCGGCAACCGCGTCCTCGTCGGCGACGCGTTGCGTACCGCGCACTTCTCGATCGGGTCGGGCACGCGCCTGGCGTTCGAGGACGCGATCGCGCTCGCGCAGGCGCTGAGCGACCAAGGCGGCGACGTCCCGGCGGCATTGCAGGCGTACGAGACCGCGCGCCGGCCGATTGTCGAGAAGCTGGTCGCGGCAGCGAACCGGAGCGCTCAGTGGTACGAGCATTTTGGTGAGCACATGCTGCTCGACCCGTGGCGACTGGCGTGGAGTTACATCCAGCGCAGCGGCCGGGTCGACGTCGATCGGCTGGGGCAGGTGTCGCCGCGCTTCGTCGCCCAGTACGAGGCCCGGATCTCAAACGTCAGCGGGTGACGGCGTCGGCCGTAGTGCTCCGATGGATCGACCTCACGCTTGGTCGAGTCTCGACAGGCAAACGTGTGCCTCTCATCGTCGACAGCACCGGGCTCTGCTGGGTGAAGGGGAGTGGGCTGCGGCGAAACACGGGGGACACGGCAAACGAGGCTGGAAGAAGCACCACCTGGGTGTCGACCGTTCGGGTGAGGATCATGCTGTGCACAGATGGCGGTGTCACGTTGAAGTAGCGCTGAAAGTCGGCTTCGGCCGGCCTGCGCCGATTCAGCTTCGTGTACGTCAGTGCAAACGCCAGGTACTGACCTTGAAGCTTCGTGAACTGCGTTTCCAAGGGCTCCAGCTTCCGGTATTTCGGTTGGTTCAGCCGTCTAACCGATACTGGAATTCAGCGGCGGGCGCAGCCCGTCCGCTGCAATTCCGGGTTAACCAGCAACCCCGCTTGCTCGGAGCGTGTCTTCGATGAACGTCGACTTCGCCGCCCGGTAGCCCTCGTGTGAGCCACCGTGCCATCGGCGCTTGAGTTGGTTGTAATCGCTCAGGACTTGCGGCGATCGGCGAAGGAGGTCTCGCCATCGGACGAAGAAGTCCTCGGTGCCGCCGCGGACCACGAGCTGCACACCGACCGGAACAGGCTTCGATTCGTCGACGAAGGATGAAAGAGACTCTGTTTGGTCCGAACCGACATTCCGCGCGAACCTCTCAGCCAGCACCCGGTCGGCTTCCCGAAAAGCGCTCGCATCCACAAGCACGCAAACGTCCAAGTCCCCCTTAGTAACAGCGCCTGGGATCGCCGTAGAGCCGACGTGCTCAATTTCCGCCGCTGGAAGAACTTCCTCCAGCGTTATGCGGAGTTCTTCGAACACCGAGAGGACGCTCGACCCAATCCTCTCTCCGTCGACAAACTCTACGGAATCGGTGTTCATGTCTATCAACGCCCACGCATCACCCGCGGCGCTTCAGAATTCGCCGTCGGGTGCATGCGATGGAATGGACTCCTTCTGCCGATGCGGCATCATCGTGCCAGGTGAAACGGCCTCTTGAGGGCCACGGACAGGAGGAATCCACATGGAGCATACGACCATCGCTGTTGATTTCGCAAAGTCCGTATTTCAGGTTGCGGTGTCTCACCGAGCGGGCCGAGTCGATGAAGAACGGCACCTGACCCTTGATCGAGCGCTACCCCTTGATATGGGGCCGCGTGATTCTCGCCAAAGGATAGTCCTCCGGCAGCGGAGTATGGCATGCAGGACGAGGCAACGCGCGCGTGGAATCTTCATACCGCGCTGTACTACAAAGGGCAGCGGGATCCCTGGCGCTTGCTCCGCCACGCCATCGACCTGCAGACGTGCTTCGTTGGCGTGAGCTTCTATCGCAGGGCCGAGGGCGAGAGGCTGCTTACGAGCGTCGCGCAAGTCTTGAATGAGCGACGCCAAGGCAGCGAGGCGACTCGGGCCTTCACTTCTTGCGGCGCGGGGGAGTCGTCCAGTTCTCGATGGCGAGGCCGCGGACGCGCTCGAATTCCGCGGTGTTGTTCGTGACGAGCCTCAGGTCGAGCGCGCGGGCGTGTGCGGCAATCAGCAGGTCGTTGGCGCCGATGAGCGCGCCACGCTTCTTCAGGTCAGCTCTGATCTCGGCGTAGCGAAGTGCGGAGTCATCCGTGAAGTCCAACGCCTCGACGTAGGGGAGGAAGGCCGCGAGCGCTGCGGCGTCCTGGGAGCGACGAGGCGAGACCTCCACGCCGTACAGCAGTTCAGCCTTGGTGATGATCGACATGCAGACGTCGCTGACCGGCACCGCCTGCAGACGCTTGAGCACGATGGGGTGCGAGCGCTTCATGATGTAGGAGCACGTGTCGGTGTCGAGCATGTAGCGCGGCATCACCCCTCGCGCTCCTGCACGGGCAGGTCCTCGCCATCGGCCATGAACGCGTCGGAGGCCACGGGCGCCGATTCCAGGTAGGAGCGCCAGTCGCGCGGACGCGGCGAGAGGATGACCTCATCGCCCTCCTTGCGAATGAACACTTCGGCCGTAGAGAACTGGTACTCCTTCGGCAGTCGGACAGCCTGGCTGCGATTGGTCATGAAGACCTTGGCAGTGCGGGGCATGGTCAGAAGCCTCCGCCCCATTATGCCATATACGTTACGTATACGGCTCCGCGTGCGCATTACGTGCCTCTACCCGGGCTTTTCAGCGTATCTGGCGGATCTGGAGGATCGCGAGTTCCGGTAAGTTCTTTGTTTTCAACAACCGGCAGTGGTTCGAATCCCACCCTCTCCGCCATTCATCGATCATTTGTTTCCAACAACTTAGCTAGCGTAGTGGGTTCTCGTGGTGCAACGCGGGCGAATTTTCGCCGCGATTTTCGCCTCGATTCCTCCTTGAAATAGGCCTATTTCGGCCACGCGGTGCAGTCAGCACCCTGCCACATTCCTGTGTAGAAAAACCCGGCGTTTGCGAATGGCGTGGGGTTCCTGCGCGACGGTCGTAGAAATGGTGGAGTCCGTTTCGATTGCTCCGCTTGTGGGACGGTCTGACAGACCCTCTCAGCCCCTCGTCAGCCTCCCCCCTCATGACAACAACCGGGTTCATTCTCTCCGCCAGATTCCCGTTGGCGGAATGTCGATCACTCGTCAGGTTATTAGCTCGGACAAATCAGTCCGACGTTGAAAGACCCGGTGTTGCCAAGGTTGCTCGCGTTGACGCGTACGACGTAGGTACCGGTGGCGGGCAATGTGAAGTTAGCTTGGCTGTCCGATCGCAAGGAACCTAACAACGAACCATCAGGCGCGAAGAAGGTCAACAACGCGCTACTGGTGATGTTCCGTCTCGTACTGAACCCGCCAGTGCTTGCCAACGTAAGCGTCACCGTGTGCCCGAAAGCGGAGACAAACGAGTAGAGATCAACGTCGCCCGGGGCGGTGATTGTCCCTGTTTGTAACGCGCCACATTGGAGCATCGGGGTACCCGGCGTGGGCGGCAGCAGGCAGTGGAAACTCACGTTGTACGATCCGGTGTTCCCCAGGTTGCTCGCACTGACGCGCACGACGTAGGTTCC
>Ga0134123_10002322_pt1 | contig 12461 bp, 20 predicted proteins | sample KB303_FD_96460 | JGI IMG/M metagenome (GOLD analysis project Ga0134123, IMG submission 96460) | Terrestrial soil microbial communities without Nitrogen fertilizer from Kellogg Biological Station, Michigan, USA - KB3-0-3 | ecosystem: Environmental > Terrestrial > Soil > Unclassified ...
CATGCCCTGGGCGCGGATGTGCTTTTGAACCGAGACGGCGATCTTCTCGGCGTCGAGCTCCTTGGCGCGCTTCTCGATCCGGTCTTTGTCCTGCTGGGTGAGGGTCCGGGCCTTTTGCTGGAGCTCTGAGTACAGCACCTCTTGCTCGTGGTAGATGCCCTCAAGGCGCGCATCAAACTCATCCTTACCAGGCGCTTGCGCGGGCTCGCGTGAGGCCAGCGTGCGCTCGTAGAGGCTCATCATCTTCGAAAAACGCTCGTCGCTCTCGCGCCGGGCCTGCTCGGCGGCGCTCATTCGCTCTTGCATTTCGCGATAGCGATTTCGCTTCTTCTCAAGGCGGCTTTGGCCCCTGGGTCGCTCTTCTTCGGCGGCGGCGGGGCGATCGTCGTCGCCCTCCTCGTCGTCGCGTTCAGAGAGGTCGATGACCGGGCCCTCTTCATCGACCTCGAGCGCGCTCTGGGAGGTAGGGGCGGTCTTGGTCTTGCCGATGCGCTCGGCCAAGCGCTCCTTGGCCGAGGGTTTGCCAGAGGGGCTCTCTACACTCGCGTCGTCGTCGTCATCCAAAAGTGGGGGCATGGCTTAGTATTCCTCTGCGATGAAAGGGACCTGGGGATTGCGCGCGGCGCCCGACTCGGTCACGAGCACGTGCGCGGTGATGGGCCGACCTTCTTTGTCGGTGCGACGCTCGCAGCGCACGGCCCACTGCCGGCTGCGGAGCTTGTCTTCCAAGTCTTCGTCGGCGATGAGGTCGCCGCAGCGCAAGATCAAGAGCTCTTCTTCTTTGCCGCCGATCATGTCGCAGGGCAGCCGCCAGGGCGCCAAGCGGATGAATTTGACGATGTGCCCCAGGCCCGAGCCATGGTCATGGAGCACATCGAGCGCTTGCAGCCCCGCGCTGACAATGATGCCGCGAGGCGCTTCATTTCGGTTGCGGCTCTTGCCCTCATCGCTCATCAAGATGCGCGTGTCGCCGTAGCGCTCGATGTAGTACGGGATTTGGTAGACCAGCATCCGGTCATAGAGCGCCCGCTGCGCGAAGGCGCCATTGGGAATGGCGTAGTGCAGGCGTCGCTCTTCAAGCAATGGCGGTAACCCGAACGCGCCCGGCGGGGCGAGGGCTTGCTTTTTCTGGAGCGCCCTCGGATCGCCTTTGCTCAGGAACTCAGCGGCCGTCTCATTGATGGTCATTTCGTCTTGCCCTCGATCATGGATTCAAACTGCTCGATTTTTTTGAGCGCCTCGGCAAAGCCACGGACCTCGGGATCCAGACTGACTTGCGCGGCCCCGCGAAGGTTGGTGAGCGCGTGGGCCTTTTGTTTCGCGAGCGCCGTGCGCAACATCTCGGTGCACGGATGCGCCGCGAAGTTCATCCACATCTCGTCTCGATCAAAGCTCACGGCGAAGCTCCGTGGGTGTTAGGCGCCGGGCCTCCCGGCCCGGGCGGCGAGTTGGTCGGAGGCCCTGCGCCCTGCGGCGGCGGGCGCGGCTCGCCGCCCTGACCGCCACCCTCTTCGGGTTGTGGTTGCCCGGGTGGTTGCCCGGGTTGTTGCCCCGGTTGCTGTCCGGCCAGCGGCGCCGCAGGCAGCATGCCCATGGGGCCCATCGGCGTCGGGCCGCCGAAGAAGGCCGGGGCCGGGGGCTCGGGCCCCAGGCGCTGCAAGAGCTCCCACTGATTGCGCGCTTCAAGGCAGTTTTTACACGCTTGCCACCAGTAGCTCAGGTTGTTTTGCAGCGCTGGGACGGTGGTCGCGAGGCTCAGCGCTTCGTCGGCCTCTTGCACCCGTTGGGCGTCGCTGGTGAAGCGCAGGTCACTTCTGAGCTCGACCCGGTAGTCGCGTTGGTAGAGCGCCTTGCCCACAGTGACGCTCTCGACGGTGCCGTACTTGTGGTTGTTGATCTGGATGATCTCTTCGTCGGGCAAATAAATCGCGTTGAGCTTGGCGTTGTTCTTCAGAACGCCGAGCACGGTGCCGTCACCATAGCCGCGCGTGCTTTCTGACAATTGCTTGGTCGCCTGCTCGATGCGGGTCGCGATGCCCCGATAGGTCTCGCCGGACTTGCCAGGCTCGCCCGAGAGCACCTGCGGGGCTTGGGCTGCCGATTGCCCGAACTCGGTCATGAAGCTGACCAGATCCATCAACTGCGGATTGGCTTGGCTGGGCTTGAGCTCGTAAATCGATTTGTGAAGTTGCTCGGCCGAGACGCCGATGGCCTTGTTGTGATGGCCAGGCGAAATCTCGAACTCGTCTTCAAATTCAATATCCGTCGTGATGATCGACCAGATGTTGGCCAAGGTGGCCGAGTCGGTGAACTGCGACAGCGCGATATTGGCGGCGCGGTTCAAGTCGGCTTCGAGCATCCCCAGGCCCAGGCCCAGCGACCCGAAGATCGGCTCGACGTTGACCGTGTGCGTGAACATCTGGATCGGCACCCAGCGCACGGGCCGGGGCGCGGTCATCGGATCGTCGGGGTCTAGGCCCTGCTCCTCGGTCCAGCGCGGATAAGGGGGTGGCGGCGGAAGGGGCTGGGCTTGTAGCGCTTCTTGCATGTGCGCGACCTCGGCCGGGTCATGGCTTGGGCCCTGCATCATCATGCGCAGCTGCTGTTCTTGCGCCTGCAACGCGGGGACCATCTGCTGGTAATTCGCGTTGGCCAGCTGGTACTGCTCGAGCTCCATGGCCTCTTGATCAAAGCGCTCGCGGTCTTGCCAGTCTTCTTCTTCCAAGATCATGAGCTTGACGCAGGTCTCGGTCGTCATATCGACGATGGCCATGTACTGGCGGTCGTAGTCATCGCCGGGAAACTCGCAGTAGCCTTCGTGCCAAATGAACTTGTAGGGCAGGTTTTTGACGTCGTCGGGGACGTCTTCGCCTTGGATGGACGCGAGCTCCAGGCGCCCCTCATCAACCGGGTCATCATTGACCGAGGGCGGGTCGCGCTTGAGCACCTTATCAAGACCCCACCAGTCTTCCCGCATGCGCTGGACTTCGTGGCGGTGCATCTTGCAGATCTTGCTCTTGAAGGGGCAGTCCGAGTAATCGGGCTCAACGGACGTGTACAAAAACGGAACCGTGAAGTCGCTTGGCGTCAGGATTTCATGGCAGTTGCGGCGCTTGGACTTGTCGTAATAGCTGTGGGTCGTGACATCGCCCACGACCAGATAGGTCAAGAGCCCGCGGTGCATCTGGCGCTTGAAGTCCGGGATCTGATTTCGGATTTGCCAGTTGCCATGCAGCGTCAAGATGCGCGCGATCTCCTTGTCGTCGGGCCCGACCGGCTGCACACCCATCACGTTCTGCCAGTCGCCAAAGAGCTCGCTGCGCGCACGAAAGTACAGGCGCGTGATGGCCTCGAACATGATGGGCACGTGCGCGTTGGCCATGTTCGTGAACGGGGGCTTTTTGGGCTCGAGGGTGCCGCGAAAGATCTCCCAGTTGGCGTTCATCTTGGCGCGGTACTCTTCGGTCGATTCCCAGCTACTGCGGTGCTCTTTGAGCACCTTGCGCGTCACCTTGCGCACAAACGCCGCCCCCTCTTCGCTCGCCATGAACTCGGGCACGAGGTTTGGCGAATTCTGGTCGTAGCTCAGTGGCGGCGGGGCCGGCGCGTCGTAGAGCTCGGCGAGCGGGTCAAACTCACTGCCTTCGGGGGGCAGCTCGCCCGGGCCGCCCATCTCGTAGCTCGGGGTATCGTCGTCGTCATAGGGAGCAGCCATGATCAAGCCCTCGTGCCATAGCCGGCGTGGCGGCTGAGAAGTTGCCGGCGATCGCGCCGGTCGTGACGGTCGCGCTTGCCGCTGTAGTGAACGTCGGGGTCTTTGTCTTCGTCGCGCTGGCGCGTGCGCGCGATGCCCGCGCGGCCTCGGCTCGCATACGCGCAGCCGTACAGCACCGCGTCGTGCCAGTGATCGTCGCCGCCATCGAGCGGGCTCTCGGAATCGTCGGGATCGACCTGAATCGAAGGGATGGTGCGCCGGCACTGCTTACAGTTGGCAAAGAACACGATGCCCGGTTGCCGGCTCTTGTTCTCGTGGCTCTTCAGGCGCGAAAGAAACCGCTGCGCGTTGCGAGCGCGGTTTCTCTTGTCGGCAGGCACCCAGTGCACGCCCACCTTGGCCATCTCCTCGGCCATGGTGATGCCGCTACCGCCGCGCTCTTCCCACAATTGCGTATCGGCAGGCCCGGTGATGGCCGAGCGCCCACCGACCCAGAGCTCGGCGTCTTGTTCGATGTCGCGGATGCGCTTGGCAACGGCGGTAGCATCCAGGCCCTTGAAGGTCAGTTCGCGCTCGACGTACAGATTTTCATCGTCGTCCATCGCAAACCACAAGCAGCAGCCGGGCATGCGATGGCCCCAGTCCAGCGACCGAAAGCGCTTCCAGGTGGGCGGGATGCGCTGGGGCGGACAGACGTGAACGGCGTCTATCCAGTCTTCGCCGTAGTAGCTATCAGGAACGTTGTACCAGTTGCCCTCGACAAGGGCTTGGCGGATGTGGGCGGGCTTATCGCCCAGCTGTTCTTCATACTGGCGGATGAACTCGGGGTCGGGGTTGTCGGACAAGCGCGCCGGCAGATACAGCCGCGTATAAATGATCGCGCGGCCGTTGACGGCTTTTTCTTCTTCGAGGATGACGTTGCCGTCGGGGTTGGGATCGACAAAGCGCTTGCGCACCCAGTGCGGATCGCTGCCGGGGGCGGGGTTGTAGCTGCCCTCGCGCCGGCGCACCGGGTTACTCATCGCGCGGATCTTGAGCATCTGCGCGAGCACAGGATCGCTCGTGCGGCGGCGGGTGTTGATGTTGAAGTACTGCTCGGGCTCGAACTGGACGAGCTCGTCGTAGCCGATGTAGGTGAACTCGAAGCTGTCGTAAATCATCCAGTCGTCATTGTTGCTGCAATGACCAAACTGGTATCGGTACCCGCTGCGGAAGAAGAACGTGTGCTTCTGCGCGTCCCAGCGGACCCTGGGATCGATCTTGGGAAAGATCTTGTGGGCCCGGCCCACGCTGAGCTCGAGCATCGGGAACTGTCTGCGCAGGTGCAGCGCCCAGCCGACCGACTCGCCCCAGCGCTGGTGGTGGGGATGCTCTTTGTCCAGGCACCGCTCGTGCTCGACCAAGATCTGATCGAACGGGTCCATCAAGAGCACGATGGACTTGCCGGGCCCGGCCGACCCGGCTCCAAGCGCCTCGCGCACGCCCGAGCCGTCGCGCTGCGGCGCCTGTAACCCGTGAAACTTCGCCCCCCACGGCGAAGGTTTGTAGTGAAACTCGAGCAACGCTACATCGCGTGATTTCTCCCGGTGATGATCGACAGAGCTTGGGTCATGACTTCACAGTGTCTCGAGCGCGGCGACGCGCGCTTCCAGGTCTTCGAGGGCCTGGGCGAGCTCGGCGACTTGCCGGCCGAGCTCTCGCAGGTAGGGGATCACTTCGCGGTTGAGCGTCTCGGCTTCTTGGCCCTTGGCCACGGGAAGGTGACTGAGCGAGCGGGCGGGCATGCTAGCAGTACTTTCGCAAAACGCCCATGATGGCGTCGTAGAGCTCGGCCCGGATGCCGTCGCCACCAGGCCCCTTCTTCATGAACTCGATGCGCTTTTCTTCGCGCAGATTGAGCCAGGGCTGTTTGCTCTGCACGTGGTCGCCAAGGAACATGCAAAGAAGCCGGTCGGCGACGAACGCCACTTGCGCCATCTGCATGGGGCTGAAATTGCGGACCTCGACCTCTTCGATCCACTCGCCCATCACAAACGGCCGGGTCACCTCGTCGTTGGGGCGGTCGAGGCGAATCCGCGTGGCGTTGCCCTCTTGGTAGAGGTAGCCGCGATCGCTGGTGGTGCGCGAGCGGTACCAGACGCGCTCGGGCGGGGCATGCAGCGGGCTCTTGTCGGGGTTCACTCAGACAGCCTTTGGCGGGGATATGTGGGTGGTGTGACCACAATCTGAACTGAGATCCCAAGCGGCGCGGCGTCCAGCCCCGCGTCCTTACGCCCCTTGTGTACGGCGACCACGACGCTCTTGGCAAGTTGCAGCGCAATCGGCGCATCCTTGGCCGGCATGCCGCCAGCCACCGCGATCGCCTGGCGCCGCAGCGCACGGTCGCGATCGCCAAGCTCGGCGCTCCAGCGCTCGAGGGTGCCCTCTTGCCCGAGCTCGGGAAATCGCAGCGCGTCGCGCAGCATGCCCATGCTCTCGAGGTAGATCTCATCTTCGAGCGCTCGCAGCTGCGCGTGCTCCCAGCGCTCGCGCGCCAAGGACGCGGGGATGGCCGGCCCGGGCACCGGCTCCGCGATCGCCCTGGCCATGACAGTCGGCGTAACAGCAGGCGGGGTTGAGCCAGGCTCGGGCACGGACGTGGGCATGCCGCAGAGCCTAGCTCAACCCCGAAGCGGACAAAAGCAGCACGGGCCTGGGCGCACGGTCACCGAGCCTCGGGCATGGGTTGGTGTCCCCCACAGTACGCCCCCGACCCGTGCCTGAACTTAGATAGCAGACTGCCAAACTGGCATCCATCACAAAGCGTCCATCACAACGTCACGCCTGGTAGCGCTTGTCGGGATCGACGTCGGGCCCTCCTTCAAAGTACTCGCCGGTCATCTCGAAGTGCCGGTCGCGGACGCGCCTGTACTTGCTGAGCAGCTGGACGTATTGCCCGAGGAACTCCTGTTCGCGCTCCATCAAGCGGCGGGTCCAGAGCACCGAGGCCCGCATCTCCACCACGCGGCCCATGTAGTAGGCGCAGACGCTGAGGATGGCGAGCGCAAGAACCACCGGCCAGGTGACGGCGCGCTGAAAGAGCCCGAGCCCGGCGGTCCAGATGAACACCACCGCGGGCAAGAGCCACGGCGGGCGCACCCGGCGAAGCCAGCTGATGACGGCGTTCATGACGAGAGCTCGCTGCGGGTCAGTTCATCGATGAGGCTCTGAGCCAGCAAGATCTGTTCGTGTCGAGTGATGTCCATCGGAGTCTTCCTGTAAGATGTCGTGGAGCAAAAGCGCGGCCTCCATGGCCTTGCGCATGGAGGTGGCCCGGCCAGCGGGTCGGAATCGCGTAAAACGCACTTCGGCGCACTCGCCAAAGTACCACTTGCGGGCGGTATGCCCGATGACCATGAGCATGCGCCCGTTGCCGAGCGGGTAGCGGTAGCGTTCGACGCCGCCGTGGATGCGCACCCAGCCCGGCAGGGGATTGGGCATGGCTCAGCGTCGCCTCATCAAGAGCCACGACGCGATGCCGAGCACGATGAAGAACGCCAAGAGCGCCAACCCGACGTTGAGCCAGAGGCAGAGCGGCAGCGAGAAGTACTGGCAGGTGTCGAGCTTCATGGCACGACCGGCGTATCCGGATAGGCTTGGGCCTTGGCCAGCGCGTCGGCCTCATCGACGCTGAGCGGCGCGAACTTGGCCGGGCCGGCGAGCATCTTGGCCACGGCGCGAGCCTCGTCGCGCTCCTGCGCAAGCACGTTGCGCTCGGCCAGCACCGCGACAGCCGCTTCGAGCGTGTCGAGCAATGCCTTGTACAGGCGGGGCGAGAGGGTCATGCGACCTCTTCGGGCTCGGGCTCGGGCTTGCGCGACTTGGTAAGCAGGCGCTTGATGGCGCGCCAGGGCTGGATCTCGAACACGTGCCACACGTACGTGACGCTGGCGCCGGGCAAGAGCACCGTGCCGTGGTGGACGATGTTGTCGGTCTGCTGCCAGGTTTGGCCGGTGCCGTAGACGACGAACTCGCGGAGGATGGAGCTCTCGGCCTCGGGCCAGACCATCACCCACATGCAGGGCCGGCCATACTGGACATCGACGTGCAGGATTTCAGCGGGCGCGAGCATCTCGATCTGAAAGCTCGGCTCGATGTCAAACGGGTATTTGTACACAGCGACCTTGGGTCCCATGGCTCATACCTCGTACTTTTTGAGACGCCGCTCTGTCTCTGCGGCGACGCGGGCGACCAGGTCCACCATGTTGCCGCCGCCGACCTCGTGCTTGAGCAGGTCTTCGGCATTCATCACGTGCACCACGGCCGCAAGGCAGGTGAGCATCACGGCATAGGGAACGTAGGCGACATCCACCTCGCGCTCACCAGCCGGGCCATCCCTACGCAAGCCGAGCATGAGCCCGGCGCGATGGTTGGGCTCGACCTCGGAATCGGGCAAGATGGCAATCGTTGCGAGCTCGAGCGGCACGACGTGCTGGCCGTAGGTGATTTCGTGCACGAACAAGAGCGGCGGAGTCCCCTTGGGGATGACGCCCACCAAGACGCCATCGACGACAAGGTGCTCGCCCTCGGGCTTTTCGGTTGGGTTATCGGGCTGGGGATCGGGCGGGCTATCGGGTGGGGGATCGGTCATGACGTGCCCTCACTGAAGCGTGGGTTTACAGCCCCGAAGGGCGTTGATCTTGGCGGCGAAGTCCGGGTCGCCGAGCTCGCGATCGAGGATGCCGAGCATGGTCATCTGCGCCATGATGGCCACCATGCAGGCGCCAAGGTCGGCATACGACACCTTCATGATAGAGACCTCGGGCCCGGTGAGGGTCCTGCGCTCGGAACACAGCAAGAGCCCCGCTCGGCCGTCTTTGAGTGCACCGGGAGCGATGGCAATCGAAAAGAGTAACCCCGGCTCTTGATAGCGGCCGTCGGTCATCTGTTCGGTGAAGTCGGAGATCTCAGCATCGGGCCCCAGCACGCCGACCATGATGTGGTCGATCTGGGTTGCCATGGAGGTCTCCAGAGGATCGGTTTTTTTGCTGCTCGCTCGGTTGTTCATAGAGCGGCAGAATGCACGCGCCCGATCGCGCCCGCAACGGTGTTATGCAGCGCGGTGTACAATAGGTGCGACATCTTTGGCTGCCCGCGCCATGGATACGTTGCCCTACTCAAAGGCTAGCGCCAGATGCGTTCGCCGGCCATGCGCACGTTCCGGAAATACTTCACCGACGGCATCGGGTGCCAGTCGTTGCCGCCACTGGCTGAACCGTAGAACTTCATGTACGTCTCGACGCTGTCATGGCCGCTGCCCTTGGTGATGACGCCGCTTTGCTCGAGAACCTTCTGCCCGTTGACCCAGAGCGTGACGGTGGTGCCGCCGCCCGGCTCACACGATGAGCCGCCATTGGCGCTCTCGCTCCATACGTAATGCATCTCGACGTCGAACCACTCGCCGACGGGCAAGCTGACGCTGGACCAATCGGTCTCATGATTGTGCTCGTGCCAGGACCATTTGACGCGCATCGAACCGTCTTCGGCGAGCATGAGGCCAGGCTGGGTATCCCAGCGCGAGCCCGGGCCCACCGAATGAAAGTCCCAGAGGTTGACCCACGGGTTGGTGTCCAGGCCGCTATTGGCGGTGATGGCTTCCGGGAAGAACCACTCCTGGGCGATGTAGACGCCGTTAGGGCTCTGGACCAGCTGGCTAAAGGTGCTGTTGGCAAAGCTGTAGATGCCGGCCTGCGAGCGCGAGCCGCCGTTGTTGTCGAAGGTGGCGATCTGTTTGAGCGCGAAGCCATCGCCGCCGGGAGCGGGCACGCGGGTCATGTTGACTTCGGCGTTGCCCTGCACGGCCTGCCCGATGGGCCGCTCCAGCTGGATTTGCGAAAAACCCCAGGGCGCTTCGCAGGCGCTCTGGATGCCATCGGTCCAGAGCACGCCGTGGGGGATGGCGACCGGCGGGGGCGGCTCTTTGATGCGGTCGCGCAGGGTGACGTTGACGTGGGTGCAGCCAACCAGCAGGAGAGCGAGCAGAGCGGCGTTGCGTTTCATGGAGCCTCGGTAGGCTCGGTGAGTAGCTCAACGGGGCCCAGCGTAGCACAGGCCCCTAAGGGTCGTCTTTGAGCAGGAACTCCACCTGCTCGGTCGCGGCCTCGACAACTTCGGCGACCGTGTGTCCTGAGAACAGATTCTGGCCTTCGACAAAGCGGTGCCCCATGCCCCGGAGCCAGAGCGACCAGCCAAAGCGGGTGGGCTCGAGGTTGGGGCGAAAGCCTCGGTCGGCGGTGCTGTTCTGGAGCGGCACCGACCTCAGCCACCAGCCGCGTACGATCTCGAGGGCTTCATCATTGGTCATCGGCTGCGTCATGGGCTCTTCCAAACGGGTTCGCGCACATCGATGGTGCAGAGACACGCGATGAAGCTCGAGGGCGTGACCAGGCCGCAGACGTGACAGAGCCAGCGGTGACGATGGACCTCGGGCGGGGCACCGCAGGGAGAATGCTGGTGAGGCCAGCGGGCGATGAGTTGCACGTGGAACCGATCTTGACGGTGCGCTGCAAGGCAGCCGCAGAGGCAAAGGGTCAGGAGCGAGCGGAGCACTCTCGCATCATAGATGCCCGGTGAGCTTGAGCACCATGACCACGGCGCAGACCAGCGCCAGCACGTAGAACATGAGCTTGATGAGGCGCTCCTCGATGTAGGTGCCGACGATGACGAGCACCACGATCACCAGCAAGAACCATAACCAGCTAGGCATGTCCGTTACCTTTCGCTATCCCCTTGCACCGTCCACCACGTACCACTTGCCGTGCAAGAGGGCGTCGCGGAGGGGTGGCTGGAGCTGGGCCAGTCGCCACTGGCGGTCCTTCTCGCGCTCGCGCTTGTAGGCGTCGTAAGCGCGCTGCCACTGAGCGCGCATGGCTTGCTGGATGTCCAGGTCGAGCGGCTCCACGTACGCGGTGGTCCCCACCGGAGCTTCATCGAGACTGTCGATGGCGTACCCCGAGCCATCGATCTGCTGACACCAAAGCGGTTCACCAGCCTCGCGCGGTCGCGCTCTAGAGGGGGCAACCGGCGGGCCGGCCACGTTGGACCAAGTCTCCCCATCACGCGGCACGAGCCCGGCAAACGTGCGCTCGGCCGTCAGCCGCTCCACCCTGCTGCCCACCGGCGCCGAGCTCGGGACAAACCACATCTTGCGTTCGGGCTCGAGGATGACCGGCGCAGCAGTTCCCAGAACACCGATGCCCAATACCTTGAGGAAGTCACGTCGGTTCAGCATGGGCCGCACCCTATCCCATCACACGGCCTGCAGTCACGCAGTGCTGGACGGCCACCTTCTGACCGAGGCTACGACTCCCCAGCCACCAGAGTTGCCAAGGTCCCGCACGAGCAACCCCGCCCTGGCCGTGGTCACCAGCGGGACAATGTTCGCGCCCATGACCACCCGTTAGCAAGCATGCAGACTGGATGGGGCATGTACGCCAGGGTAGCACATGACATCAGACGCAAGGGACACCAAAGCAATCGGGCTTCACGCATCTAAGATAGAGTGACATGTAGGAGAGTAACCACACTGGCTACCGATCGGCAATTTTCAGCGGGGTGTGGCCCGCCCCATCCGAAGGGGGGGGCCTTCCCCCTGGAAGGGGGTAGGTCCGAGCCTTGGCTCTGCTTCAGATTGTATGCGAGCCGTGAGCGATCGTACTACGCTCACATACGCACAGATGCGAGAGAGCTTACGCTCGCATACATAGAAGGTACATGCCACCCCTTGATTGCATGCCCCTTGCAGGCATGGCCCTAGGATCGGGCCATGGGGTCAGGCTGTCCTACCCCCCGAGAAACACCGAAGGTGAAAGGCGGGGTGGCGGAGGAGTGGCGACGCCACGACGGGGCCGACCTGGTGAGCAACTGGCCCGCCGACGATGCACCGATGCCCACCCTAGGATGCGAGCCGAAGGCATGGCACGAGGATCGGGCAAAGGGGATTATACATACTGTCACATATGGCTGTCAATAGACTTTTCAGCCATAATGCGAGTAGATCCCGATATTCGAGATCTACCCTGTATTCTGACAGTGAGCCTAGACTTGCTGCTTTGCAGCAGCTACCGCATCGTAGTCGTCTGTGGGACGCCACTGCACCCGGAACCAAGTGTTCCGGTCCGGGGTGAGGTAGCGATTGCGAAACACGTGATTACCCGATTCGGAAGCCATGTACTCCCAACCATCCGCAGACCCATATTGGTCAATCAGGGCTGCCCATGCTCGCTCCCAACCCTTGACGCTGGAGTCTAGGCACAAGTCGTCATCGTGGCGCAGGGCGGTCATCACACGCCCCCTTTGCAAGCAGTCCACACAGTGACCGCTAGGCTGGCCAGCGCGAGCGTCATGCTGAAGTACTCAATCATCGGTCGTTTCTCCTTTCCAGCGCTGGTTATGCGCCGGTCAAAGGGTCAATCTAGCAGTGTGATGCAACGTGTCAATCGATCTGCATAACAAATGTGCAGATGCGAGCTGTGACTCGATGCCAGGTGAGTGAGTGCCAGCTCACGTGAGCCACCGCTCGAGCCGCCGGCGGTTGTGAGCAAGCGCTCGAGCAGTGCCGGCAACCCAAGCGAGCACTCGCTTACACACTTTTGTTATGCTTTGCGTTTGACAGTCTGCATATCAGCGCTAGATTGCTCTTTGTCAGGAGAACGAACGTGGAAACGAGATTCAACGTCGGAGACAAGGTGCGGCTCACTGGCAAGCA
>Ga0134123_10002323_pt1 | contig 12455 bp, 7 predicted proteins | sample KB303_FD_96460 | JGI IMG/M metagenome (GOLD analysis project Ga0134123, IMG submission 96460) | Terrestrial soil microbial communities without Nitrogen fertilizer from Kellogg Biological Station, Michigan, USA - KB3-0-3 | ecosystem: Environmental > Terrestrial > Soil > Unclassified ...
CCAGCAACCTGACCGGGCAGGTCCGAAACATCGCGGACGTGACCACTGCGGTTGCTACCGGTGACCTGTCGAAGAAGATCACGGTGGATGTGAAGGGCGAAATCCTGGAACTGAAGGACACCATCAACACGATGGTGGACCAGCTGCGCTCATTTGCGGCGGAAGTGACGCGGGTGGCGCGGGAAGTGGGTACCGAAGGCAGTTTGGGCGGCCAGGCCGACGTGAAAGGCGTGGCCGGTACCTGGAAAGACCTGACCGACAGCGTGAACTCCATGGCCGGCAACCTGACCGGCCAGGTGCGCAATATCGCCGACGTCACGAAAGCGGTAGCGAGCGGCGACCTGTCGAAGAAAATCACCGTGCAGGTGAAAGGCGAAATTCTGGAGCTGAAGAACACCGTCAATACGATGGTCGACCAGTTGAGTTCCTTCGCTTCGGAAGTGACGCGGGTGGCACGCGAAGTGGGCACCGAGGGGCGACTTGGCGGGCAGGCTCGGGTGGAGGGGGTTTCCGGTACATGGAAGGATCTGACGGACAGCGTCAATTTCATGGCCGGCAATTTGACTGCGCAGGTGCGCAACATTGCCGACGTAACCACCGCGGTGGCGACGGGCGACCTGTCGAAGAAAATCACCGTCGACGTAAAAGGTGAAATTCTCGAGCTGAAAAATACGATCAACACCATGGTCGACCAGCTAAGCTCGTTTGCCGCAGAGGTGACGCGCGTCGCGCGCGAAGTCGGCACCGAAGGAATTCTGGGCGGGCAGGCCGAGGTTACCGGTGTGTCGGGAACCTGGAAGGACTTGACCGACAGCGTGAATTCGATGGCCGGCAATTTGACCGGTCAGGTGCGCGGCATCGCCAAGGTTGTGACTGCGGTCGCCAACGGCAATCTGGACCAGAAGCTGACGGTGGAGGCCAAGGGAGAAATTGCCGCGCTGACCGATACGATCAACAGCATGATCGACACGCTGGCAACCTTTGCGGATCAGGTGACCACGGTGGCGCGCGAGGTCGGGGTCGAAGGCAAACTCGGCGGTCAGGCGAAAGTGCCAGGCGCGGCCGGAACCTGGAAGGGTCTGACGGAGAACGTCAACCAGCTCGCCGCCAATCTCACGACCCAGGTACGCGCCATCGCCGAAGTGGCCACCGCGGTGACTCAGGGCGACTTGACCCGATCGATCACCGTCGAGGCGCAGGGCGAAGTGGCGGCGCTGAAAGATACCACCAACGAGATGATCAGGAACCTGCGGGATACGACGCAGAAAAACACCGAGCAGGATTGGCTGAAGACCAACCTTGCAAAGTTCAGCCGGATGCTGCAGGGACAAAAAGACTTGAACACCGTAGGCCGGCTGATTCTATCCGAGCTTGCACCCGTGGTCAGCGCGCAGCAGGCGCTGTTCTATGTGCTCGATGCGGTTGGGGAAGTGCCACGGCTGACCCTGCTCGCCAGCTACGCGGCGGCAGGCCTGCAAAGCACCCCGCGGCATCTGGAGATCGGCGAAGGATTGATCGGCCAGTGTGCGATTGAGGCCAAGAAAATCCTGCTCACCCCGGTTCCGTCGAACTATTTCAATGTTGCCTCCGGTCTCGGTTCGGCGCCGGCAAAAAACGTTCTGGTGTTGCCGGTGGTGTTCGAAGGTCAGGTCAGGGGCGTTCTCGAGTTGGCGTCGTTCGAGAGTTTCAACTCTACCCACCAGGCGTTCCTGGACCAGTTAATGGAGAGTATCGGCATCGTCATCAACACCATCGAAGCCAACATGCGCACGGAAGACCTGCTGACGCAGTCGCAATCGCTCGCCCAGGAGCTGCAAAGCCGGCAGCAGGAGTTGCAGCAGACCAACCAGGAGTTGCAGGAAAAAGCCGGCCTGCTGGCGCACCAGAACCAGGAAGTGGAACGCAAGAACCAGGAAGTCGAACAGGCACGCCAGGCCCTGGAAGACAAGGCCAAGCAGCTGGCCTTGACTTCAAAGTACAAGTCGGAATTCCTGGCCAACATGTCGCACGAGCTGCGCACCCCGCTCAACAGCCTGCTGATCCTTTCCGATCAGCTATGCCGCAACCAGGACGGGAACCTCAGCCCCAAGCAGATCCAATTCTCCAGGACGATCCATTCTTCGGGCAACGAATTGCTGCTTCTCATCAACGACATCCTGGATTTGTCGAAGATCGAGTCGGGAACCGTGGCGCTGGATGTGAACGAGCTCGCATTCGACGAACTGGAGCGCTACGTCGAGCGTACCTTCCACCACGTCGCCGAATCCAAGAGCCTCGAATTGATCACCCATCTGGCGCCGGATTTGCCGAAGTCGCTGTTCAGCGATGCCAAGCGGCTGCAGCAGATCATCAAGAATCTGTTGTCGAATGCGTTCAAGTTCACGCATCGCGGTGGAGTGACCCTTACCATAGCGCCGGCCCAGGCCGGCTGGAGCCGCGACAACGAGGAGTTGAACCGCGCCACAGAGGTGATTGACCTTTCGGTAACTGATACCGGAATCGGCATCGCCCCCGACAAGCAACAGATCATTTTCGAGGCATTCCAGCAAGCTGACGGCAGTACCAGCCGCAAATATGGCGGCACCGGACTCGGACTGGCCATCAGCCGCGAACTGGCGCGATTGCTGCACGGCGAAATAACCCTCAGCAGCACGCCGGGGAAGGGCAGCACGTTCACCTTGTACCTGCCAAGGACCTATGTGTCCTCGCGCGCATTGCGCAGGGTCATTGCGGTTGACGACGCGCCGGGCAGCGAGCCTGCCGCTCCGGTGGCCAGGACCAATTCGCCCGGCCGGCAAATGGAACGACATGAGGGTGCAATGGAACCCACGCTTGTCCGAGGCAATCTTGCGCTTGAACCGACGGCGGACCTCGATTCTGCAATGCCGGTGCTCATCAACGAAGTAGGTGATGATCGCGACAATATCCAGGCCGGCGACTCGGTGGTGTTGATCGTGGAAAACGACATGGAGTTTGCCCATTTCCTGCTGGATACCGCGCGTGAAAAAGGCTACAAGGGGCTGGTGACTTCGTTGGGAGCGGGCGCGCTGATGATGGTGGAGAAATACCAGCCAGCGGCAATCACGCTGGACATTTTCCTGCCCGACATAGCCGGGTGGCGGGTTCTCGAGAGGCTCAAGTATCAGATGTCGAGCCGCCATATCCCGGTGTGCGTCATCTCGACAGAAGAGGAGGCGGACCGGGCCTTGCGCTCAGGCGCGCTGACGTTTGTAACCAAACCGGTGCAAAGCAAGGAAGTTCTGGAAGAACTGCTGGACGAATTGAAAAGCTTCTGCAGCCAGCCATCGAGGGATGTGCTGCTCATCGGCGCCGACGTGGCGGAATTCCGGCAACTGCAGGAGCAGCTCGCCAACAACGAGAGCGTTCGCACGTTGCAGGCTGAAAGTGGCAAGGCAGCACTGGCTTTGCTGCGCAAACAGCGCTTCGATTGTGTGGTAGTGCACACCGGGGCGGCGCTTATTTCACCCGACATGCTGGCCAAGACGGTTCACCAGACGCATGCAGGCCGCCCAACCGCAATGATCGTCTACGACGACGGAAGCCACTGGAATGAAGAGTTCGAGCGCGTCGTGCACAACGATCCGCGCGCGCACCGCGTCCGCTCCTTCGAACGCCTGCTCGATCAAACCATGCTCTGCCTGCATCAGAGGGTCGCCGCGCTGCCGGTCGTGCAGCAACGCATCCTCGAGGAAATCTATCAATCCAACAGGGCGCTGAGCGGCAAGAAGGTGCTGATCGTCGATGACGACATACGCAACATCTTTGCATTGTCGTCCGTGCTCGAAGACAACGCGATGAAGATCATCAGCGCCGACAACGGCCGAGCCGCCATCGACATCCTGCGCAAGGAACCCGACATCGATATCGTGTTGATGGACATCATGATGCCGGAGATGGACGGCTTGGATACGACCAGGGAGATTCGCAAGATGACCGCCTGCAAGGACCTGCCGATCATCGCGGTGACAGCCAAGGCCATGAAGGGCGACCGCGAGCGCTGCATTGAGGCGGGGGCATGGGATTATCTGTCGAAGCCGGTTGACATCGAGCAGATGCTGGCCGTTCTAAGGTCATGGCTCTTGCGCTGATTTTGCCCGATCCGGCACACCACTCTGCTACGTAGATTACCTGCCATGCCTAAAGCCGCAATGCATGAACTCGCTGCCTCCGGCAGCACCCCCAGGGCCAACATCCTGGTGGTCGACGACCATCAGGACAAGGTGCTGGTGTTGCAGACCATCCTCGAAGACCTGAACGAGAACGTGGTGGTGGCGAGTTCGGGCAAGGAGGCCCTCAAACTGATGCTGGAGATGGAGTTCGCCGTCATCCTGCTCGATGTGAAAATGCCGGAGATGGACGGCTTCGAAACAGCGGCGCTGATTCGCGGACGCAGGAAGTTCGCCCATACCCCGATCATTTTCGTTACCGCTTATGCGGAGGAGATGCATACTTCGGAGGGCTACTCGCTCGGCGCCGTCGACTACATCCTCACCCCGATCGTGCCGGACGTGCTCCGCACCAAGGTCAGCGTGTTCGTGCAGCTCTTCCACATGACCAACAGGATCAAGCAACAGGCGGAGGAAAGGGTCATCCTGGTGCGCGAGCAGACGGCGCGTGCCGCGGCGGAAGAGGCGATCCGCCGCTCCACTTTTCTTGCCGATGCGAGCCATGTCTTGAGCAAATCCCTCGCGGTGGAGGAAACATTGACGGGACTCACCCGCTTTGTGGTGCCTTTTCTCGGAGACCTTTGCGCGATCGTTCAATTCGATGACGCGGGCGGGGTCCGCAACACGCAATTGGCATGGACCGCTGGACGCGGAGGACCCGTCAACATTCAGCAGGCAACGGTCGTACGGCTGTGCGACGAAAAGATAGCGGCAGGGCTGGCTCGTTCCCTGACCCGGACGGATGTCGAGCTGCTGGAACTGGAAAGCGAACAGATCGCGCTGGCTGCGGACAGCGGCGGCGGCTCGCCAGACTTGTTGGCGCTGGGTTTCGCGCTGGGCAAACTCGCGATCTTTCCGTTGGTGGCTCGCGGCCGCCAGTTGGGAGCGTTGTTGTGCGGGGTTTCGACCTCGCGCAGTTTTAGTTCGGCCGATCTGGCAATCGCATCAGATCTGGCCGGCCGCACGGCGATTGCGCTGGACAACGGGCTGCTTTATTCCCGAATCCAGTCGGCAGATCAACGCAAGGATGAATTTCTCGCCATGCTCGCCCATGAACTGCGCAATCCGTTGGCGCCGATCCGCAGCGCAGTGGCGGTCATGCACCGCGTTGGCAGCCAGACGCCGTTGATGATGTGGAGCCGTGACGTCATTGAACGCCAGGTCGCGCATTTGACGCGGTTGGTCGATGATCTGCTCGACGTTTCGAGGCTCACGCAGGGCAAGATCCGCCTGGAAAGGCAGTCGGTGGATCTTGGGTCGGTCATCGAACGTGCGTTGGAGGTGAGCCGTCCTTCGATCGACAGCCACAAGCATCGTCTCCAGGTGATGCTGCCAGAAACGCCGGTATATCTGGACGGCGATCCGGTGCGCCTTGCCCAGGTGTTTTCCAATCTGCTCAATAACGCGGCCAAGTTCACGCCGGAAGAAGGCAGGATCAGCGTGATCGCGGAACTGGCCGCGAACCGGGTGCGGGTGCGGATCCAGGACAATGGCTGTGGCATGCCGGCCGATCTGCTTCCGCACGCATTCGATCTGTTCACGCAGGCCAATCGGTCGCTTGCGCGCTCGGAAGGCGGGCTGGGCATCGGTTTGACCCTGGTGCGCACCCTGGTGCAGAAACACGGCGGGTCGGTGGAGGCGCACAGCGACGGCCCTGGCAAGGGCAGCGAATTCATCGTCGAGTTGCCGGTGGTGCAGCGCAAATCTCGGGTGACAAGCACGAAGCGGGACGACAGGACGGTCCAACCGCCGGCACTGCGCATTCTGCTGATCGACGATAACAGCGACGCGAACGCGACTCTGGCGACCCTGCTCGGGTTGTGTGGGCAAGAGGTCCGCACGGCGTTGGATGGACCCACCGCGTTGCTGGTGGCGGCCGAATTCAGGCCGCAACTGGTATTTTGCGATCTTGGCCTGCCAGGGATGGACGGTTACGAGGTGCTGCGCCTTCTTCGCGCACAGGCTGCCGACCCCATGCCGGCAATTATTGCCCTGACCGGATACGGCCGGGCTGAAGACCAAAAGCTTACCAGCGAGGCCGGTTTCGATGGACACCTGGTAAAACCGGTGGATTTCGAGAGACTGCAAGAGCTGATTGTTGCGCAAACGCAGAATGGTCCGGGGAGCCTGGCCGTCGCGGCAGAGGCTTCCCGGAGACTTTCCTGAGGGCATTGAACGGCGGGAAGTCTTATAATCGCTTTGATCAGGCAGGAGCCACACACGAATGTCGAACAAGAGCCAATTACCGGATTTCCGTTCCTTGAACAAACCGCCCGTTGATCAGCAGCCGATACGCCGTAGAGTTCTCATCGTGGATGACAATCTCGACGCTGGAGAGTCGCTCGCGATCCTGATGAAAATGGCGGGTCATGAGGTGCGGATGGCTTTTGACGGTTTGGAAGCCGTCAAGGCTGCGGAAGCCTTTCAGCCGCATGTCGTGTTCCTGGATCTCGCTTTGCCAAAGCTCAGCGGTACCGACGCGGCCCGCCGCATACGGCAACAACCCTGGGGCAAGAACATGATGCTCATTGCGCTGTCAGGGTGGGGCCTGGACGAAGACCGGCGCAAATCCCGCGAGCTGGGCTTCGATGATCATCTGGTGAAGCCGGCCAAGCTGGAAGATCTCACCAGGATTATCGATAAGTTGCCGGTCTAGCATCACGGTGTCGCCAAACAAAAATGCCACCGCGAAGGGTGGCATTTTTGTTTGGTGGAGGCGGCGGGAATGTGTCTGGCTCGCCTTAGGGCGATCCAGCCATCCTTCACCGCATGCGGCTCAGGACCGCCGCTGCGCTCTTGCGCATCGGCGTCCAACACAATGTCCCCCGGACATTGCGTTGTAGTTCCGGCGTAACGCGCCTTGAGGCGCATTAGCCTGCACTGAAACTCCGTTCCTCGTTTTCGAACCAGCGGGTTCTCATCCCAACCACCTCGCCAAACAAAAATGCCACCGCAAGGGTGGCATTTTTGTTTGGTGGAGGCGGCGGGAATCGAACCCGCGTCCGCAAGCCCTCTACAGGCAGCCCTACATACTTAGTCAGGTCATTTGATCTAACCACTTCCACGCCGGCCGACAGGCTGGAAAGCGGCGAGTCACCTTGGTTTTAATACTGCAGTAAGTGACCCACGGCAGCACGATCTCACGTATATGGCTCCGCTGCTGGTTGCCCAGCCCGGCCCGTGAGAGAACCGGTGCGGAGTCCAGCCGGGTTTAGGCGGCTAGAGCGTAACGTTCGTCGTTGGCGACTATACGTTTTCCAGCTGTATTAACAAGGTAACTGGGCCTTGGTATGCACTGCACTGCTTCGCGACCCACGTCGAGACCAGGTCGCCCCCATGTGAACTTAGATGGTGCCGGCTCCGGAATGTTTCAAGCGGAACCATATGCATTCTATCAGATCGGCCGCTGCGCCCCGTCGAAAAGAACGCTCAACAAGTCCTCGGGGCTGTCGATGAAACCGTCGGCGCCCCACTGTTCGGGCGGTGCACCATTGCCCAGATAACCGTAGCGTGCCACCACGACAGCCATTGCCGCAGCATGTCCGGCTTGTACGTCACGTTCGTCGTCGCCCACGTAGAGGCACTGGCGTGCGGGAATACCGAGCTTTTCCGCCGCTGCGAGCAGGGGCGCCGGATGCGGCTTCGGGTGTGGCGTGGTATCGCCACAGATGATGCAAGCCGATCGTTCGAATATTCCCAGCGCGCGCAGCAGGGGAAAAGTGAAGCGTTCAGCCTTATTGGTAACGATGCCCCAGCGCAACCTGCGCCGTTCGATCTGCTCCAGAAGCGCGGACACACCCGGGAAGAGCCGGCTGCTGCGCGCAAGGTTCTGCTCGTAGATGTCGAGGAACTCGTCGCGCATGGCCTCGTAGCCGCTTTGACCCGGTCCGATGCCGAAACCGACTTGCAACAGACCGCGCGCGCCTGAAGAGGCCTCTGACCTGACCGTAGCGATCGGCAATTCGGGCATCCCCCGGGCAAGACGTTGTTGATTCAGCGCGAAACCCAGATCTGGAGCGGTATCCACGAGAGTGCCGTCCAGATCGAAGAGCACGCCACGGCCGGCCACGTTGGAAAATACCGCCATGAATTTCCGGATTCTATTTGGCCAGCAGTTCCAGCAACTGCTCGTCAGACAGCATATCCTCCAGAGCCTGCGAAACCGCGGTGTTCACCAGCATGGAGCTGTCCTTTTCGAACGGAGGCGAAGCACCGTCCTTGCGGGTGCGCACGTTGAACTGCCGGTCGTAGTATGTGGGGCCATTGGCCGCATGGACACCGACCTCTGCCCGCAATTCGGTTTCGAAGGTAAACGCTGTCTTCACCGACTTCAGCTGCAGGCTGCGGATGTCCACCTGCAGCTTGCGTTCCACTGCATCGCTGTAAGGAACTACCGAGAAACCGAGTTTCGCAAGCGCCTCTTCCAGGCGCGCGTACACCGCCGGACTGGGGTCCTCCTCCACGGCGACGTCCACCATCTTGGTGTTCGGGTCACCGACTTCACCGAGCTTCCTTTCCGTGCGCGAGTCAGATGCCAAAAGTCCGATCGTCCTGCCATTGCCGATCGCAGATTCAGTCACTTTGAGCGGCGGATCGATGCGCAGGTTCTGCGGCTTCAGGGCACAGCCCTGAATTGCTGTGAACATTCCGAATGCCACCAATACCACGCCGAACCTTGTTTTCATGGTGTGATCTCCTTTCAGGTGTGGTCAAGAAAGTGAAATGACTGCAAAAACCGCGGCGGGCGCCTGTACAGGTATCGCGCTCCCGGTTAGACCGCCTGCGCGCTGAGAATGAAGTTCACCGAACTGTCCGGTCCAAGCGCATAAGTCCTCGTGAACGGGTTATAGGTCATGCCGGTCACGCGTCGCGTTGATAGTCCGCCACCGCGGCAAAAGCGGCCCAGTTCCGCCGGAGTGATGAACCTGGAATAGTCGTGCGTGCCGCGCGGCAGCAGCTTTAGAACATACTCTGCGCCCACGATCGCGAACAGGTAAGCCTTCAGGTTGCGGTTGATGGTCGCGAAAAAGCACCATCCGCCAGGGGCGAGCAAATCGGCGCAGGCCTTTACGGTGCTTGCCGGGTCCGGAACATGCTCGAGCATTTCCATGCAGGTGACGGCGTCATAGTGATGCGGCTGCTCACGGGCGAGTTGCTCGACTTCCACTTTGCGGTATTCCACGGCGAGCTTGCTCTCCAGAAGGTGAAGCTGCGCCACTTTCAAAGGTTTGTCGCCCAGATCTATTCCGGTCACGCTTGCGCCGCGGGCTGCCATCGCCTCGGACAGCAGGCCTCCGCCGCAGCCCACGTCGAGAACCTTCTTGCCCCGCAGATTTACGATGCCGTCGATGTAGTCGAGCCGCAGCGGATTGATGTCGTGCAGCGGCTTGAACTCGCTGTTGGGGTCCCACCAGCGATGAGCGAGCTGGCTGAACTTTTCGAGTTCGAGCGGATCGACGTTGATCATCTCATTCTGTTCCGTTCAGTTTGCCGCCGCCACGCGCGATTGCCATTCGATCGCCTTGCGTGCGACGGCCTTTTCGTCAACCCGCAGCAGCCGGCCACGTTCAACCTGCAGCCTTCCGGCTACCCAGACGTGACTGACATGCTCCCGGCCGGCGGCATAAACCAGGTGCGAGGCCGGATCGTAACAGGGAGACAACTCGATCGACGCCAAGTTCACCGCGCAGAGATCCGCGTGCTTGCCGGCCTCGATCGATCCGATTTTCTGCTCCAGCCCCAACGCTTTGGCCGCATTGAGCGTCGCCATGCGCAAAGCGACATGCGCGGGCAGCGTTTCCGCGTCGCCGCTGGCCGCCTTAGCCAGCAGCGCCGCGAGCCGCATCTCCGCAAGCACGTCGAGACGGTTGTTGCTTGCCGCGCCGTCCGTTCCAAGACCGACGTTGATCCCGGCCTTGAGCATCGCGCCGACCTGAGCAATGCCACTGGCAAGTTTCAGGTTCGAGGACGGGCAATGCGCGACCGACGCACCCAATTGTGCCAGCAGGGCGATCTCGGCCGGCTCGAGGTGGACGGCGTGAACGGCGATGAAACCCGGCCCCAGCAGGCCCAACTTTTCCAGCCGGGCCAGCGGCCGCATGCCGAACTTGCTCTCGCTTTCGCGGATTTCCTCGCGGGTTTCATGCAGGTGCGTGTTGATGGGAATCTGCAATTGTTCGGACAGCGTGAGGATTTGCGCGAAGCTCTTGTCGCTCACGGTGTAGGGCGCATGCGGCGCCATGCAGAAGGACAGCAAAGCCTCGCTCTTCAGTTCGTCGCGCATCGCCAGACCCTTGCGCAGGTAATCCTGCGCATCGCTGGCGTACTGCGTGGGGAACTCGATGAGCACGATTCCCAGAACGGCACGCATGCCGCAATCCAGCGCGGCGCGTGCGGACATCTCCGGATAGAAGTACATGTCGTTGAAGCAGGTGACTCCGCCGCGCAGCATCTCCGCGCAAGCGAGCAGGCTACCATCGTAGACGAACTGAGCGGAGACGTGCCGGGCTTCCACAGGCCAGATGTGATTTTGCAGCCAGTCCATGAGCCGCAAGTCGTCGGCGAGGCCGCGCATCAGTGTCATGGCCGCGTGGGTATGCAGATTTACCAACCCGGGAATCAGCGCGTGAGTGGCGAGCTCGATGGTCCGGCCGGCCTTGCAGCGACGGCGCATTTCCGCGCGTGGCAAGACTGCGGTGATAGAGTCGCCGGTAACGGCCACGTCATGGTCGGTCAGCACGGTTCCGTGCGGTTCCACCGGGATGACCCAGCGTGCCTCAATCACGGTATCAGCGGAAAACACGGCATTCATGCGGGATGGGGAGGTCCTAAAAAAAAGCCCTGCGTGCGCAGGGCTCTCGATTGCTTGCGGACGGGCGTTCTCTCAATTGGACGGTTTGGTCGCCGTTACGCTGACATCCACGCGGCGGTCCGGCTCCAGACAGGCAATCAACGCCCTGCCGCGCTGGCCCTTGCAGCTGTCCCCGGTCACCGGATCCGATTCGCCGCGTCCCTCGGCTTTGATCTTCCGCGCCGGCACGCCCTGGCGCACCAGGTAGGCCTTTACTGCATTGGCACGACGTTGCGACAGATTCAGATTGTACTTGTCGCTGCCAATGCGGTCGGCATAGCCGATGACTTCGATCGAGTCGTACTGCGTTCCTTTCAGACCGGCGACAAATTCGTCGAGCTTGCTGCGCTGATCGCTTCGAATCGTGGCCTTGTCGAAACTGAACAGCGGTTCTGCTTCGAAGCTGACCCTCATCGGCGCCTTCGCCACTGCCGGAGGCGTGGCCACGGGTTCATCGGCATACTGTTTGGGTTCGCTGATCACATTTTGTGCGGCAAGCTGCTGCTGCTCGGGATAACTCATCGTGCCCGACTCGTCGGGCTGTGTGCCCAGATCGGCAACTTCTTCCTCGGGCTCGTCAGCCATTTCCGTGGCCTCGCCGACTACGGCGCCTTTTTCTGCGAGATCCTGTTCCGGATATTGCACGCTGCCCGACTCGTCAGGTTGCGTGCCCAGATCCGCGACTTCCTCTTCTTCAGGTTCGTCAGCGGCCTCCTGCGGTTCGCCGACCACGCTGTCCATCGCCGCGAGGTCCTCTTCCGGGTATTGCATTGTCCCGGATTCGTCCGGCTGCTCGCCCAGGTCGGCGACTTCCTCTTCGGGCTCCTCAGACATCTGCTCGGGTTCGCCGATCACACTGTCCATCGCGGCGATATCCTCTTCTTCGTACTCCATCGTGCCGGATTCGTCAGCCTGCTCGCCCAGGTCGGCGACTTCTTCCTCTTCCTCTTCTTCGGCAACCTCGGTCGGTTCGCTTACCACGCTGCCCCGGGCGGCCAGTTCCTGTTCGGGGTACTGCGCAGTTCCCGACTCGTCCGGTTGCGTGCCGAGGTCGGCAACCTCCTCCTCGGGCTCGGCTTCCGTCGCTTCGACTTCGTATTTGGTTATAGGAAAATCGGGAAGGGGCTGCTCAGGTGCTTTTGCGGCAGGCGCCGGACGCGGCGGCGGTGTTTCCTCGAGAGGGCGATCCACGAACTGCACATTCTCGCTTTGTGGTTCGTAGGCCGGTGCGGGGGCAGGAGCAGGAGCGGGGGCCGGCGCCTGCGTCTGTTCCACTCCGCCGCCAGAACGGCTGCGCTCGGTCTGGCTGGCACAGCCCGCAAGCGCTGCGCCGATCAACAACATCAACAGCCGATTGGTCTTGGGTCGCATTTCGGGTTCTCCTGATCATGCTGGTCAAGGACTTTTCGCATTATTGC
>Ga0134123_10002326_pt1 | contig 12443 bp, 11 predicted proteins | sample KB303_FD_96460 | JGI IMG/M metagenome (GOLD analysis project Ga0134123, IMG submission 96460) | Terrestrial soil microbial communities without Nitrogen fertilizer from Kellogg Biological Station, Michigan, USA - KB3-0-3 | ecosystem: Environmental > Terrestrial > Soil > Unclassified ...
GCACCGTGCAGGAGGAACCTCGACGACAACGGCCTCGACACCCACCAGCCGGCGAACACGGCGACGGCAAAGACCACTGCCGTGATCGCGATGAAGAAGAGGGTGTAGTTCTTCGCCGGGTCGCCGCCATTGAGCGGGTTTTCGACAACCGGCAGCAGCGGCACCGCGAGCGCGATGAGCGCGATCTCGAGGATGAGCGCGCCGATCACGATACGTCCCCAGCGGATTCGTTCGTCGGCCGGAGCTATCGTCGTCACGTTTTCTTTCGTCATTGTCGGCATCGTTTCGTCAGGAGCTACCGGCCGTTCCCGGCGGCCGGCCGCGGCGCCGGCTTCGTCGCGATGCGTCCGGCGGAGATCAACCAGGCAGTCCCCTGTTTGACCACCACGTAGTCGGCGACGAGGAGTCCCTCGCCTTTCGACGTTCCGGTCGTCACTTCTGCATCGACGATCGCGGTCGTGGGGTTGATGAAGCGGAACTTCGTGACCTCGAGGTTGAAGTGGTAGGTCGGATCGTTCACGGTCAGCTGTTTCTCGATGGCGGCACGACCTGAGACGAACGGTCCCTGGCTCGAACGAAAGTCGCCGTCTTCGGTATAGCAGAGCGCTTCGGCATGCGCGTCGCGCTTGTTACGCGCATCGGCATACGCGGCCAGACGCGCACGCACGGCGGCTTCGTCCTCAGCGCTCTGGGCGGAAAGTGGAAGCACCGCACCGAGCACGAATACGCCGGCCAGAAGATGTCGCGATGTCATCGCGTCATCATAATTCCTCGGCACTGTGCAGAAATACACAGACTGTCCGTAAGTGCGCAGCCGCGCCTGCGCGCTGACACGCTGTCCCAGCGAAATTCCCGCCTGAATCGCGCGCAAACCCCTCTGACCCTGGCTGGATCGACGGTTGCCCTCCTTCACGAGCGAGGGTCGAGGTCATGTCTCAAAGAACCGTCCAGCTGCTGATCGGACAAATCGTCACCGACGAAGAACTGCGGCGCCGCTTCGTTCAACAACCGCTCGAAACGCTGACCGCGTTGACGGACCAGGGCGTCGAGCTGACGCCGTGCGAGATCGAGGCGCTCGTCGACACCGACAAACACTTCTGGAACTCGGCCGCCGCACGGCTGCATCCGCGTCTGCAGCGGTGCTGCCTCCGCACGTCGTCGCTCAAGGAGAAACAATCGTGACAAAGGGTCTCTTGCTCATCGCGTTCGCGCCGCTGTTGTTTGCGGCATGCCAGACCACGAAAGCCGCCGCCCCGCCGCCACCGCCGCCGGACGTGACCGTCGCTGATGTCGTGCAGAGAGACGTCCCGATTACGAGCGAGTGGATCGCGACGCTCGACGGCTACGTCAACGCGCAGGTCCGGCCGCAGGTGTCGGGCTACCTCATCAAACGCAACTATCGCGAGGGCGCGGCAGTGCGAACCGGTGACGTCCTGTTTGAAATCGATCCACGCCCGTTCGAAGCTACGCTCGCGCAGGCCAGGGCGCAGCTCGCCCAGGCCGAGGCGCAGCTCGGCCGCGCCGCTCGAGACGTCGAACGCGACACGCCGCTGGCCCGGGAGAAGGCCATCGCGCAGAGCCAGCTCGACAACGACATTCAGGCGCGGCTGGCGGCCGAAGCGTCCGTCGAGTCGGCCAAAGCGCTCGTGCAGACCGCGCAGCTGAATCTCGGATTCACGAAGGTGACCTCGCTCGTGGACGGCGTCGCCGCCATCGCGACCGGCCAAATCGGCGATCTTGTTGGTCCGAACACGCTCCTGACGACCGTCTCGCAAATCGCGCCGATCAAGGCCTACTTCCCCGTCAGCGAGCAGGAATACCTCCGGATGGCAGACGCGCTCAACGGCGCCGATTCGAGCCGGCCCTGGGGCTCACGTGCAGAACTCGAGCTCGTCCTGAGCGACGGCAGCGTGTATCCGAAAAAGGGATCGTTTCTGGCGGCCGATCGCGAAGTGGATCTCAAGACCGGCACGATTCGCCTGAGCGCGACGTTTCCGAACCCCGGCAACATCCTGCGCCCCGGCCAGTACGGGCGTGTCCGGGCCAACACGCGCACGCTGGTCAACGCGAGCCTGATTCCCCAGCGGGCGGTCAGCGAGCTTCAGGGCGGATATCAGGTGCGCGTTGTCGGCCGCGATGGACGGATTGCCACGAGGGCAGTGACCGTGGGCAGCCAGGTCGGCCACCTGATCGTCGTCTCGTCAGGACTGAAGAACGGTGAGCGCGTCGCGATCGACGGCGCCACGTCCGTGAAGGACGGCGCTCTCGTCACCGCGAAGCCGTTCACGCTGCCGGTAGATCGCGAGTAATCCCATGTCGAAGTTCTTCATCAACCGCCCCATCGTCGCGATCGTCATCGCCATCCTCACGGTGCTCGCCGGCCTCGTGTCGATGCGGGCGCTGCCAATCGCCCAGTATCCGGAGATCGTGCCGCCACAGCTTCTCGTTACCGCTACCTATCCCGGCGGCGACGCGGTCACGATGGAACAAGCCGTGGCGACGCCGATCGAACAACAGATGAACGGCGTCGACAACATGCTGTACAAGCAGTCGATCAACGCCAACGACGGCACCACGCAGCTGCAGATCACGTTCGACACGGACACCGACATCAACACGGACCAGGTGAACGTCCAGAACCGACTGTCCCAGGCGCAGCCGAACCTGCCTCCCGAGGTCAATCAGTTCGGCATGCAGGTCCGGAAGTCGACGGGGCTGCCGCTCATGGCCGTGTCGCTCTACTCGCCGAAGAAGACGCACGACTCGCTGTTTCTCGGGAACTACGCGAACATCAACCTCGTCGACGCGCTGCTGCGCGTGCCGGGCGTCGGCCAGGTCATCATCTTCGGCAGCGCCGACTACGCGATGCGGATCTGGGTGAAACCGGACGTCCTCGCCAAACTCGGCCTCTCCGTTCCCGATCTGTCCAGGGCGATTCAGCAACAGAGCGCCGTCAATCCGGCCGGCCAGATCGGCGCGGCCCCTGGTCCCTCCGGCCAGGAAAACACGCTCACCGTCCGCGCGCGTGGCCGGCTGGAGACCGCGGAACAATTCGGCGAAGTCGTCGTGCGCTCGAATGCCGACGGATCCGTCGTCCGCTTGAAGGACGTCGCGCGCATCGAGCTGGGCGCGCTGGCGTACAAGCAGATCGGACGTCTCAACGGCCTCCCCAGCTCCATCGTCGCGGTCTTCCAGACGCCCGGCTCGAACGCGCTGGCGGTCGCGGCGGGTGTCAGAAAGACGATGGAGGACGTGTCTCCGCGGCTGCCTGAAGACGTCGCCTATGCGTACTCGCTCGACTCGACGCTTCCGGTGACGGAAGGCATCCGCGAGATCGTCAAGACGCTGTTCGAAGCAATGGCGCTCGTCGTGATCGTCGTGTTCTTGTTCCTGCAGAACTGGCGCGCCACGCTCATTCCGATGGCGGCGGTTCCCGTGTCGCTCATCGGCACGTTCGCGGTGTTTCCGCTGCTCGGCTTCTCCATCAACACGCTGTCGCTCTTCGGTCTGGTGCTCGCCGTCGGCCTGGTCGTCGACGATGCGATCGTCGTGGTCGAGGCGGTGGAGCATCACATCGAACAGGGCATGTCGCCGCGGGACGCCACGGCGCGCGCCATGCGCGAGGTATCGGGTCCCGTGATCAGCATCGCGCTGATTCTGGCTTCGGTCTTCGTTCCGATCGCGTTCATGGGCGGCATCCAGGGCCGGCTGAACAAGCAGTTCGCGCTCACCATCGCCGTGTCCGTCGTGATTTCCGCGTTCAATGCCCTGACGCTGTCACCGGCGCTGGCCGCGATGTTCCTCCGTCCACGGCGCGCGGCCACGGGCGCGGCGTCCAGGTTCTTCGGGGCGTTCAACCGGTGGTTCGCGACGGCGACGAGCGGCTACGTGCGTCTGAGCCACGGACTGATTCGGAAGTCGCTGGTCGCGGTAGCAATCGTTGCCGGATTCGCGCTGCTCGACGGCGCGCTCGGCAAGGGCCTGAAGACCAGCTTCGTGCCTGAAGAGGATTACGGCTTCTTCTTTCTGAACGTGCAGCTTCCACCGGCCGCGTCTCTCGAGCGCACCGACGAAGTCTGCCGCCGCATCGAAGATATCCTCGCGAAGACCGAGGGCGTCGACAAGGCCACGACGGTCGCGGGCTTCAGCCTGCTCACGCGTGTGTCCTCGTCGAACAGCGCGTTCTACTTCATCGCGCTCAAGCCATGGGAGGAGCGGAGCGCGGCGAAGCTTCACGCCCGTGCCATCGTGAACCGGCTGAACGGAACGCTCGCGACGCAGGTGCATGAAGCGGTGGCGTTCGGGTTCATGCCGCCGTCGATTCCCGGACTCGGCAACTCGGGCGGGTTCTCTTTCTGGCTGCAGGACCGCAGCGGCGGCTCGCCGGAGTTCCTCGACGAGCAGCTGCAGGCGTTTCTCGCGGCCGCGCGGAAGCGGCCGGAGCTGGCGGGCGTCACCTCGCTGTACTCGGCGTCGGTGCCGCAGCTCTATGCGGACGTCGATCAGGGCAAGGCGCTCAAGCAGGGCGTCGCCGTCGGCGACGTCTACCAGACGCTGCAGACGTTTCTCGGCGGACTCTATGTGAGCCAGTTCAACCGCTTCGGCCGGCAGTGGCGCGTCTTCGTGCAGGCCGAAGGCGACGCGCGGACGCAGGCGGACGACATTGGCCGGTTCTATGTTCGCAACAACGACGCGAACATGGTGCCGCTGTCTGCGCTCGTCTCGACCCGTCCGATCCTCGGGCCCGAGTTCACGAACCGCTTCAACCTGTACCGGTCCGCGCAGGTCATCGGCGGCGCGGCGCCCGGCTACAGCTCCGGGCAGGCGCTCGACGCGCTCGAGGACGTCGCCAGGACGACGCTGCGGCCCGAGATCGGCTACGACTGGGCCGATCTGTCGTACCAGGAGCGCAAGACGACGTCCGGCGCGGCAATCGCGGTGTTCGCGCTGTCGATCGTGTTCGTGTTCCTGATTCTCGCGGCGCTCTACGAGAGCTGGTCGCTGCCGTTCTCGGTCCTGCTGTCGGTGCCCATCGCGATCTTCGGTGCATTCGCCGGACTCTACCTGGGCCGGTTCGACCTCGATGTCTTCGCGCAGATCGGTCTCGTGATGCTCATCGGACTGGCGGCGAAGAACGCGATCCTGATCGTCGAGTTCGCCCGCGACGAACTGCGGCAGGGTCGCAGCCTCGTCGAAGCGGCGCTCGAGGGAGCGCGGCTCAGGTTTCGGCCGATCCTGATGACGTCCTTCGCGTTCATCTTCGGCTGCGTGCCGCTGCTGCTGGCATCCGGGTCGGGAGCGGCCTCACGCCAGGTGCTCGGCACGGTAGTCATCTCCGGCATGTTCGCGGCGACCGCTATCGCCATCTTCGTCATCCCGGTCCTGTTCGTGCTCGTCGAACGTCGTCTGTCGCGCCGCGCGGACGCGACGATCTTCTCCGTCGAACCCGGGACCTCAGAGGGAGGGGCCTGACGTGAAATCGATCACTCGTTCCATCCTCGTCCTGGCCGCGCTTGCGTCCGGCGCGTGCACCGTGGGCCCGAACTATTCCCGTCCGATCGTGCAGACACCAGAGGTCTACCGCAGTGCCAGCCCGGATAACGCGACGACGCCGGCCGGCGCCTCGCTCGGCGAACAGCGATGGTGGGAGGTCTTCGAAGATCCCGTCCTGCAGGATCTGATCAGGACGGCGATCCAGCAGAACCTCGACGTCCGCATCGCCGCCTCGCGCGTCCTGCAGGCACGGGCGCAGCTCGGAATCACACGCGCCGATCAGGCGCCGTCGGTCACGGCGAACGCCGGCGCGGCCCGCGAACGGCTGCCGCAGTCGCCGGTAACAGCTGCGTTGCAGACGAGCGTGTTCGACGTGCAGGCCTCGGCAGCGTGGGAGCTGGACTTCTGGGGCAAGTTCCGCCGGGCCACCGAAGGCGCGCGCGCAGAACTGCTCGCCAGCCAGTGGGGACAGCGGGCGGTGGTGACGAGCCTGGTCAGCGGCGTGGCGGGCGCGTACTTCACGCTTCGCGCGCTCGATCTCGATCTCGACATCGCCACGCGGACGCTGACCACCCGGCGCGAGTCGCTGCGGTTGACGGAAGTCCGCGCGCGTGGCGGCGCGACGTCGCTACTCGACGTCCGGCAAGCCGAGCAGCTGGTCTTCGGCGGCGCGGCGGAAATCGCGAGCCTCGAGCGCCAGATCGAACAGCAGGAAAACGTCATCAGCATTCTGCTCGGGAACAATCCTTCCGGTGTGGCCCGCGGCCGGTCGCTGACCGAGCAGCCGCATGCGCCCGACGTGCCGGCCGGCCTGCCGTCAGCGCTCCTCGAGCGCCGGCCCGACGTCGTTCAGTCCGAGCAGCAGGTGGTTGCGGCGAACGCGGACATCGGCGTGGCCAAGGCCGCGTACTTTCCACAGATCGCGCTGACGGGCTCGGCTGGATGGCAAAGCACGGCGCTGTCGGCGCTGTTCACGGGTCCGGCGGGACTGTGGTCCGTCGGCGGCGCCCTCGCGCAGCCGGTTTTCACGGCCGGGCGAACGCGGGCTCGCGTGGATCTCGCGGCGGCACGCCGGGAGGAAGCCATCCTTATATATAGGCAGACGATTCAACAGGCGTTGCGGGAGGTCTCGGACGCGCTCGTCGCCTACCAGAAGGGCCGGGAGTTCCGCGAGCAGGAAGAGCGCCTGGCGCAGTCAGCCGCGGATGCGCGGCGGTTGGCGGAACTGAGGTATCAGGGCGGCGCGACGAGCTACCTCGAAGTGCTGGACAGCGACAGCCGGCTCTTCTCCGCCGAGCTCGGGCTCGCCGATGCGCAGCTCAACGAGCTGCTGGCGTTCGTCCAGATTTATCGCGCGCTCGGCGGTGGCTGGCAGCAATAACTCCGCCCGGCAGGCCTGAAGGCCTGCACTACAAGCCGTACTTGCGGAGACGCACGTAGAGCTGCGTGCGCGACAGACCGAGGCGCCTGGCGGCTTTGACCTTGTTGCCGCCGGTTTCGCGCATGACGGCTTCGATGGTCCCGCGCTCGACGACGCGAAGATCGGTGGTCGCGGCTCCGGCTGGACGCTCGGTCGTGCGCAGCGCCAGATGCTGCGACGTGATCAAACCACCCTCGCAGACGATGGCCGCGCGCTCGAGCGTGTTCCGCAGCTCACGCACGTTGCCGCGCCAGTCGTGCTGGAGGAGCGCGTCTTTCGCATCGCGGGTCAGGCCGGCCGGCGGCCGCCCGAAAGACCGTCCGATCTCGTCGAGAAACGCCTCGGCCAGGGGCAGGATGTCGGCAGGCCGGTCGCGCAGCGGCACGAGCGGTATGTCGAAGACCTGCAGCCGATAGTACAGATCCTCGCGGAAATCGCCGCGCTCCATGGCCTTTTTCAGGTCGCGGTTGGTGGCCGCGATGACACGGACGTTCGCCTTCTGCGGCCGCGTCCCGCCCAGCCGCTGGAACTCGCGCTCCTGCAGCACGCGCAGGAACTTCGCCTGCGCCGACGGGCTCATCTCGCTGACTTCATCCAGAAAGAGCACGCCCCCGGCCGCGAGCTCGATCTGGCCGGGCTTGGACTGCTGGGCGCCAGTGAAGGCGCCCCGCTCATAGCCGAACAGCTCGGACTCGAGCAGCTGCTCCGGCAGCGCCGCGCAATTCAGCGCCACGAACGGTCCGCTCTTCCGCGCCGACGCGCGATGAATGAACCGCGCCACGACTTCCTTGCCGGTCCCCGATTCGCCGGTAATCAGCACCGTCGTGTCGGTCGCCGCAACCTGCGTCGCCTTCCGCAGCGTGTCCTTCCATTCGTCGGACTGCCCGACGACGCGGCCGTAACCGGTCTTCGAGTCGAGCTCCTCGGCAAGGAGTTTGACCCGCGCTTCGAGCCGCTCGGCGCGGCCATGGGCTTCCGCCACCTGCCGGGCGGCGTCGGCGAGCTGTTCGTGCGACACAGCCAGCGCCACGTGGTCGGCGACACGGCGCGCGATGGGAAAATCCTTCGCGCTGAACGCGGCCGGCTGCTTCGACCAGACACTCAAGCCCATTTCCTGATCGCGCACGGCCGTGCGCACCGAGAGCCACGAGCGATAGCCGGCCGCGACGAGACGCGCCTGCACGCCCGCCGGCTCGACGACCGGTAGCGTCTCCTTTGTCAGATCGTCGATCAGACGGAACTCCGCGGACGTCGCCGCGCCGCCTGTCAGCTTCAGCCGTTTGAACTCCGGGAACTCGTCGCTCGACGCCGCCTCGACGACCACGTCCTCCCGATCGTAAAACGTCATCGTCATCCAGTCGTGCGGAAGGATTTTCCCCGTGATCTCCGAGATCTGCGGAAACACCGTTCTGATGTCGAGCACGCCGGCGATGGCCCGCAGCAGCTCGACCGAGCTCTCGAGCGCCGCGGAGTGCTCGCGATCCACTGCGGCGAGACGCGCGGCTTCAGCCAGACGCTGGTGCGCCAGTGCGACAGCCACGTAGTCGGCCAGCCGCTCCACCAGTGCCAGATCGGCGGTGGCATACGCGTCGGGACGCATGGACAGCAATCCGATCACGCCGATCGTCTCCCCGTCAATCTTCACCGGCGCGCTCACGCCGGAGAGCAGGCCGCGCCTGAAACCCGGTCCGGGCGTGAACAGCCGCGGCTGCGCCGGGTCGCGCAGCATGCAGCGGTCCTCGCGGCACAGCAGCTCCGGCGGGCCCTCGGCGGTGCTGGCGAACAGCCGGAAGTGCTCGCCGTCCTCTGTCAGCAGCGCAAGATTGGCTTCGTCGTGCGGGACGATGCGATCGGCGACAGCGCTCAGATGGCGGAAGACGTCGCGCACGTCGAGGGCGCGCGCGATCGTCGGCAACAGCTCGTGAAAGGCCTCGAGACGGCCGAGATCGGCCGGATGCACATCGACGGTGGTGCTCATGAGCGTTTTCTCTTGCGGCCGGGCTTCCCGTGCACGCTGATGGGCAGCACGGCCGAGATTTCATGAATGAGGTCGGAGTTGACGGAGATGAAGCGGTGCTGCCCGGCTTCCCGCACGGTGATGACGCCGGCGTCGGCGAGGATCTTCAGGTGATGCGAGATCGTCGGTTGCGACAGGTGAAAATGCGCCTTGACCTCGGTGCAGGACAGCTCGCCCGCCGACGCGATTTCGCGCGCCATGCGGATCCGCTTCTTGTCCGCGAGGGCCTTGAGCGCCTTGACGAGTCCCGCTTCGTCCATCTGAGGCTGTTTCAATATATCGAAATGTGTCTAAGTAATCAACCTGCGTAGATTCACGCAGGCCATGTGTGCCGCGGACACGCGAAACACGCCGGAACGGCGCGTCTTTCACGCCGGCGCCGCCCGGCACCGCGCTTGCCCTTCCTGCCGCCGGTGGCCACGGAGGCCACATGGAGGCAATCATGAAACGCTCGATCGCAGTCCTCATCGTCGGGATGTCCCTGGCCGGCGCCAATGCCGCGCGTGCCCAGGAGACCAACGCAGGGCCCGGCACACTCGAAGTCACGGTCGTCCCCGGCGGCGGCACGTTCTACACGAGCAGCAACCAGGGGCCGAGCTTCGGCAATTACACCCTCGGCGCCGCCGTCGCCTACAACATCAACCGCATCGTCGGCATCGAAGGCGAGGTCGCCGGCGCGCTCGGGATCGCGCAGAACCTTCAGTTCGCCGCGATTACGAGCAACCAGAAAGGGCCCGACCAGCTGAACTACTCGGGCAATCTGGTCCTGTCCGTCCCCACGCATTCGGCGTTCGTGCCGTACGCGGCAGCCGGGGTCGGCGGCCTGACGACGTTCTCACGGGCGAGCCTCGGGATCACCAGCACGGACACGTCGCTGACGGGCGACGTCGGCGGCGGCGTGAAGTGGTACGCGGGCAACGGCCGCTGGGGTCTTCGCGGCGACTACCGGTTCATCGCGGTGAGAGCCAGCAACGACGCGACCGCGTTCTTCAACCAGGACACGCGCTACGGACATCGCGTCTACGGCGCCGTGATCATCAACGCCGTTCGCTGAACAACGGAGCCACGCCCTCGCGTTCGGCGCCGTCGATGGCCGCCTGAACGCGAGGCGCCGCGCTCATATCTCGAGAGGAGCAGCGTCATGACGTCATTGACGGGATATTCGGAGTCGAGGCCGCTCGGCGTGGCACGCGACGCCGGCGAGCGCAGTCTTGCGGGAACGATCGTGCTGTGGGGCGTGCAGATCAGCGCGGCGGCGATGGTCCTGTTTGCCGGCAGCCTGAAGCTGCTGGGTGCCGCGCCGATGGTGCAGATGTTCACCGTCATCGGCCTCGGCCAGTGGTTCAGGTATGTGACGGGCACGATTGAAGTGGTATCCGGCGTGTTGCTGCTGGTGCCGTCGCTGGCGTTCTTCGGCGCAGTCGCGCTCGTGCCGACCATGATCGGCGCGATCATCACGCACCTGTTCGTCATCGGCGGCAGCCCGGCGCCGGCGATCGGCCTGCTGGCCGCGACGAGCGCTGTGGCGTGGATCCGCCGGCCGCGATAACAACGACAACAAGAGGACAAGACCAATGGCGATTCAGATTCTCGGCACCACCGCCCTCGTCACGGGCGCCAATCGCGGCATCGGCCGCGCACTCGTCGACGCGCTGCTCGAACGCGGCGCCGCGAAGGTCTATGCGACGGCGCGCCGCCCCGAAGCACTCGCGGATCTCGCGGCGCGCTTCGGGGATCGCGTGGTGCCGCTCCGGCTGGATGTCACCCAGCCGGACGACATCCGCGCGGTGGCCGATCGGGCGACCGACGTTCGGCTCTTGATCAACAACGCCGGGGCTCTGGCAAAGCTCGGCGGCGAGTTCACCGACAAGGGCTGGATTCAGGCCGCCAGGGACGAGTTCGAAGTGAACGTGCTCGGCGCCTGGGCGCTGACGCAGGCACTCGCGCCAGTCCTCCAGCAGAAGCCCGGCGCGACCGTCGCGAACATCAGCTCGGTCGCGGGGCTCGCGGCGTTCCCGTCCGGGGCATCGTACAGCGCCAGCAAGGCGGCGCTCCGTTCGCTGACGCAGTCCACGCGCGCGATGCTGGGACCGCATGGCGTCAACGTCGCCGGCGTCTATCCTGGACCGATCGACACGGACATGGCGCGGCCGTTCGAGATGGCGAAGACGTCGCCGTCAGCGGCGGCGAACGCGATCCTCGACGGGATTGAAGCCGGACAGGAAGACATCTTCCCGGATCCGATGGCGAAGCAGGCGGGAGCACTGTTCATGCGCGATCCGAAAGCGCTCGAACAGCAGTTCGCCGCGACCGTCGCCGTGGAGGATAGTTAAGAACACATGGGCAACGCGCGGAGCGATCACTTCGACGGCGCACGGTTCTTCAACCCGGCCGGACCGGCGTTGCAACCGCTGACCGCGGTGCCGCGAATGCTGCTGACGCGCCGCACGCCGTGGCCTCGAGCCGTCGAGGTGACCGAGCGCGACCCTCCCCGGCGGGATGGCGCCGACATCGTCGTCACGTTCATCGGCCACTCCACATTTCTGATCCAGACGCCGGCTGAGACCATCCTCACGGACCCGGTGTTCTCGGATCACGCGGGTCCATTCGGCATGTTCGGGCCGCGACGCGTGCGTCGTCCCGCGATTCCGTTCGATCGGCTGCCGCCTGTGTCGCTGATTCTCCTCAGCCACAACCACTACGATCACTGCGACCTGCGCGCGCTTCGCGCGCTCGCGCAGCGATTCGATCCGGCCGTCATCACGCCGCTCGGTAACGCCGGGCTGCTCCGCTCCACGGGACTTCGCCGGATTGAAGAGCTCGATTGGTGGGACAGCGCCGCCTGCGTGGCGGCGCCCATCGTCCTGACCCCGGCGCACCACTTTTCCGCCCGGACGCCATTCGATCGCAATCGCGCATTGTGGGGCGGCTTCGTCGTGACGTGCGGAGCGCGCCGCGTCTACTTCGCCGGCGACACGGCCTACACCGCGCTCTTCGCACAGATACGCGAGCGCGTCGGTGTCGTGGACCTCGCGCTGCTGCCCATCGGCGCGTACGAACCGCGATGGTTCATGCAGTCGGTGCACATGAATCCCACCGAAGCCCTCCAGGCGCACGTCGATCTCGGCGCGCGCGCGAGCATCGGCATGCACTTCGGCACGTTTCAACTGACCGCTGAAGGCATCGCGGATCCGATCCGAGAGCTCGCGCACGCGCGCGAGTCCCACGGCCTCGCGCCGGACACCTTCCGTACTCTAGATTTCGGGGAGTCGATTACCCTGCGCTGAGACGCCGCGCGCCGCGCCGCTGACGGCCAGGCCGCGCGCCACGGAGGTGAACTCGTCCCCCGTCTGGAGCCGTTCGGCGCCGAAGCGCGACTCGAAGATCCGTTTCACGGCCGGCACGAACGACGTCCCCCCGGTCAGGAAGACGCGATCGATATCAGACGCCGCAACGCCGGTCGATTCGAGCAGTCCGTCGACGCACGCCTCGACGCGGGCCAGCTCCGGCGCA
>Ga0134123_10002327_pt1 | contig 12442 bp, 8 predicted proteins | sample KB303_FD_96460 | JGI IMG/M metagenome (GOLD analysis project Ga0134123, IMG submission 96460) | Terrestrial soil microbial communities without Nitrogen fertilizer from Kellogg Biological Station, Michigan, USA - KB3-0-3 | ecosystem: Environmental > Terrestrial > Soil > Unclassified ...
CGCCACGAGTCCTGCGCGAACATCTCGTAGCGGTTGAAGCGCAAGTGCACGGTGACGTCGTTCTGCGCCTCGGAGTAGGTGCAGCCGTTCCCGCAGAGGCCGTCGACGTTGCCCGTCAAGAAGTTCTGGAACGCCGAGCGACCACCGCCGATGCCGAACGTGAAGTTGCCGTGCGTCTGATTGGAGGCGTTCTCGTTCTTCTGCTCGAAGGTGACCAGCCCGCCCGCCTTGAAGGCGTGGGTGCCGTGCTGCCAGGTGAAGTTGTCGGTGACGGTGTAGTTGTTGTACTCGATGGTGAAGAGCTGGTTGGCCCCCGCCTGCGACAGGCCGGTGATCGTGATGAACGGCACCAGCCCGGCGGCGTTGCCGGGAAAGAACTCCTGCAGGTTGACGCCGTAGTCGGACTGCCGGTTCCGGGTGCCGCTCGGCGTCTGCGAGCCGATGCGGTTGCTCGAGAACTGGAACTGCACCTCGTTCATCATCGACGCGCCGAGGACCCCGCGCAGCGCCGCCGAGGCCACCTGCCCCGGCACATTGGTATCAGTGGTCGCGATGTTCGGTACCTGAATCGTCAGGAACAGGCCGGTCGGCTCGCGCGTAAAGCTGTTGTCGTGGGTGTAGCGGCCGGTCAGCCGCCAGTTCGGGTTGAAGTCGTAGTCGACACGCGCGACTTCCTGGCGCGTGTTGTTGATCGTCGGCTCGCGGTTGACGTATTGCAGCCGTCCGGGGACGTTCGGTGCCGGCCACATCTCCAGCAGCTTGACCGCGTTCGGGTCGCGCTGGGCCGGCGGCACGTAGTTGGCGTTCGCGGGATCGGTCAGCCACGACGGGTCGAAGACGTTGGCTGAGAGCGACGCCGGCTCGCGGTTGATCCGCCGCAGCTCCTCCGAGAAGAAGAAGAACATCCGGCCCGGAATCGCCGGCCCGCCGACCGTGCCGCCGAAGTTGTTGTATTTCAGCTTCGACGGCCGGCTGTTCAGGTTCGGGTCGCTGCTCAGGTTGCGGAAGAACGAGTTGGCGTTGAGCGCATCGCTGCGGAGGAACTCGTAGAAGCTGCCGGCGAAGCGCGACGATCCCGACTTGGTCACGACGTTGATGATCCCGCCGCCGCTGCGCGGCCACTCGGCCTGGTAGCCGTTGGTGATGATCTTGAACTCTTCGATCGACTCCAGGCTCGGGGTCGAGAGCAGCGTGATGTTCGAACCCACGTCCACGTCCGACACGCCATCGACCAGCCAGTTCACCGCGTTGCGCCGCGAACCGTTGATCGACATGCTGACGATGCTCGCCAGGCCGACGCCCACCTCGTCGGAGAGGTCGCTCGACACGCCGGGCGCCAGCGTCGCCAGCTGCACGAAGTTGCGGTTGTTCAGCGGCAGCTCCTGCACCTGCCTCGTCCCCATCGTCGTCTGCAGCGCCGCAAGCGGCTGCACCAGGGGCGTTGCCGCGTTGACCAGGACGCTCTCGGCGACGCCGCCGACCGCCATCTTCGCGTCGATCTGCAGTCGATCGTTGACGTGCAGCGCGATGTTGCGCTGGGTGACGCTCTGGAACCCCGACAACTCGAAGGTGATCTCGTAGGAGCCGACCGGCAGCAGAGACGCCATATAGAGACCGGCATCGTTGGTGACGACGGCGCGGACCGAGCCGGTGTTGGTGTTCTTGACGGTAACGGTGACGCCGGGGAGGACGGCGCCGGTTTGATCGGAAGCAGTGCCGGTGATGGTGCCGGTGGTCTCCTGCGCTGCAGCCGGAAGCGCAATCGCCGCAGCGAGAAGGATCTGAAGCCCGAGCCTTCGCATGAGCTGGATCTCCTTGTCGCAGAAAAAATTATACGGCGAGAACAATTTTGCCGAGGGCGCCCGGCTCCATCACCGCCTCGTGCGCGCGCGCCGCATCGCCGAGCGGCAGCTCGCGTCCGATCATCGGATTGAGCGTGCCGTTGGCGAGGCCGGCCGTAATCCCGGCGTGGATCTCTGCGAGGTCTGCGTCGTTGACGTTGAACAGCGTCATGCCGAGCACCGCCGCATCGCGTCCCATCGCTTGACGCGGATCGATCTCGACGCGGCCGCGGTTGCCGACGACGACGACGCGGCCGAATTTCGCGAGCAGCCCGAGATCGCGATCGAGGTTGACGTGCGCCGCCATCTCGACGATCACGTTGACCCCCTGGCCGCCGGTCGCGCGCATGATTTCGTCGGTGTAGTTCGGGCTGCGATGGTTGACGACCACGTCTGCGCCGCGTTCGCGGACGCTGGCGAGCCCGGCATCGGTGCCGCCGCTGCCGATGACGCGAAGGCCGCGCGCGTGCGCGAGCTCGACGCAGGCGATGCCGACGCCGCCGGTGGCGCCGTGCACCAGCACGGTCTCACCCGGCCGCGCGCCGGCGCGCTGGAACAGCGCGCGGTAAGCGGTCGCGTACGGAACGCCGAGTGCGGCTCCCTGCTGAAAGGTGGTGCGCGACGGCAGCTTGTGGAGGTGCGCCGGGAGCACGAGCGCGCGCTCGGCATAGCTGCCGCTGCCGCCGGGGTTTTTCCCCGGACCGCCGATGTAGACGCGATCGCCTGGCGCGAACCCTTTCACGTCGGCGCCGACGCGCTCGACTTCGCCGGCGCCATCGAAGCCAGGCGTGTAGGGCAGCGGCGGCTTGCGCACGTAGGTGCCGGAGTGGATGTAGGCGTCGACCGGGTTGACGCCGGCGGCGCGGATGCGGACGAGCACGTCGCCGGGACCCGGCGTCGGGTCGGGCGCGTTGTCTTCGAGCTTCAACACGTCGGGTTTGCCGAACTCGCGAACGACGATCGCTTTCATTGAGGTGGCTCTCTGTAGTGTCCGCCTTCAGGCGGACCGTGATCGGAGGTCCGGCTGAAGCCGGAAAAGGTGGGCGATGCTACCATGAGGATCTTCGATGACCCTGGTGAAGCTCCACAGAACCGTCGGCGTCAAAGTCGGCCACGTCCAGGTCGGCGGCGGCGCGCCGATCGTCGTCCAGTCGATGACGATGACCGACACTGCCGACCCCGCGGCGACGGCGCAGCAGTGCATCGAGCTCGCCGAAGCGGGATCGGAGATGGTGCGCGTCACCGTGAATCTGCCGGAAGCGGCGGCAGCGGTGCCCGAGATCAAGCAGCGGATGCTCGACGCCGGCGTCCGCGCGCCGCTGATCGGCGACTTCCACTACAACGGCCACCTGCTGCTGACGAAGTTTCCCGCGTGCGCCCGCGCGCTCGACAAGTACCGCATCAACCCCGGCAACGTCGGCACCGGCCGGCGCCGCGACGAGCAGTTCTCCACGATCTGCAAGGTGGCCGTCGACCACGGCAAGCCGGTGCGGATCGGCGTCAACGGCGGCTCGCTCAACCAGGAGCTGGTCGTCGCGAAGATGCAGGAGAACACCGACCGCGACCTGGGCAAGTCGTCCGAGGACATCATCAACGAATGCATGGTCCTGTCCGGCGTCGAGTCGACGGCGCTGGCCCTCGAGAGCGGGCTGCGGAAGGATCAGATCATCATCTCGGCGAAGACCTCGCGGCCGCGGGATCTCATCGCCGTGTATCGCGCGCTGGCGCGCGAAACCGATCAGCCGCTGCACCTCGGGCTGACCGAAGCCGGCATGGGCACCAAGGGGCTGGTGTGGTCGTCGGCGGCGATGGGCGTGCTGCTGAACGAAGGCATCGGCGACACGATTCGCGTGTCGCTCACTCCGCGGCCCGGCGGCGACCGGCGCGAAGAGGTCTACGCCGCCTGCGAGCTGCTGCAGTCGCTGGGGCTGCGATCCTTCTCGCCGAGCGTCACCGCCTGCCCCGGCTGCGGGCGCACGACCAGCTCGACGTTCCAGGAGCTGGCCGAGCGGATTCAGGACTACATCCGCGACAAGATGCCCGAGTGGAAGACGACGCACGAAGGGGTCGAGACGATGACGCTGGCGGTGATGGGCTGCGTCGTCAACGGCCCCGGCGAGTCGAAGGCGGCCAACATCGGCATCAGCCTGCCGGGCACCGGCGAGGAGCCGAGCTGCCCGGTCTTCATCGACGGACAGCATGTGAAGACGCTGCGCGGCACCTACGACGAGCTGGCCGCGGAGTTCCAGCGCCTGGTCGATGAGTACGTCGAGCACACTTACGCCCGACGCTGATCGCCTGCTCGCCGACGCGCTCCACCGCGTCTGGGGCTTCGCCGGGTTCCGCCCGCTGCAGCGCGATGCGATGCACGCCATCCTCCAGGCGCGCGACAGCATCGTCGTGCTTCCCACCGGCGGCGGCAAGTCGCTCTGCTTCCAGGCGCCGGCGATCGTGCAGGACGCCGGCCTCGCCCTCGTGGTCTCGCCGCTGATCTCGCTGATGAAGGACCAGGTCGACGGCCTGCGCGTCGACGGCGTCGCCGCGTCCTACTTGAACAGCACGCTGCTGCCGCACGAGCGCGACGACGTGGTGGCGTCGGTGCGGGACGGACGCTGCCGGATCCTCTACGTGTCGCCCGAGCGGATCATGGGCGAGGGCGGCCAGGCGCTGCGGCGGCTGCTGCAGCAGGCGGGGGTGCGCTTCATCGCCATCGACGAGGCGCACTGCATCAGCCAGTGGGGCCACGACTTCCGGCCCGAGTACCGGCAGCTGGGACGCCTGCGGGAGGAGTTTCCCGAGGTCTCGTTCCACGCCTTCACCGCGACCGCGACCGAGCGCGTGCGGCACGACATCGCCGGCGAGCTGCGGCTGCGCGATCCGCTCGTGCTGGTCGGTTCTTTCGATCGGCCGAACCTCGTTTACCGGGTGCTGCGGCGCGGCAACCTGCACAGCCAGTTGCTCGCGGTGCTGGCGCGTCACGACGGCGAGGCCGGGATCATCTACTGCGGCTCGCGGCGCGAGACCGAGGCGATTGCCGCGTGGCTGCAGGGTGAAGGCCGCAGCGCGGTGCCCTACCACGCCGGCCTGTCCGACGAGATGCGCAGCCGCCACCAGGAGCAGTTCCTCGACGAGCGGGTCGACATCGTCGTCGCGACGGTGGCGTTCGGGATGGGGATCGATCGGTCGAACGTGCGCTTCGTGATCCACGCCGGCGCGCCGCGCTCGGCCGAGCATTACCAGCAGGAGTCGGGTCGAGCGGGCCGCGACGGCCTGCCGGCCGAGTGCGTGCTGATCTATTCGGGCAGCGACTTCCTGCGCTGGCGGCAGATGCTCGAGTCGAACGGCGAATGGAACGACAGCGCGCGGACGCTGCTGCGCGACATGGAGCGCTACGCCGCCGGCACGCGCTGCCGGCATCGCTCGCTGGTCGAGTACTTCGGCCAGCCCTACGACCGGACTGACTGCGGCGCGTGCGACTGGTGCCTGAAGGAGCTCGACGCCGTCGCCGACTCGCGGACGCTGGCGCGGAAGATCCTCTCGTGCGTCGCGCGCGTGAAGCAAACGTGGGGCACGGCGCACGTCACCGACGTGCTGGTCGGCAAGGCGACGGAGAAGGTCGTCGCCGCCGGTCACCAGGAGCTGTCGACGTTCGGGCTGCTCAAGGAGGAGCCGGGAGCGGCGATCCGCGGCTACATCGAGCAGCTGGTCGGCTGCGGCCTGCTTGCCCGCGAGGGCGCGCCGTACCCGGTGCTGCGGCTGACCGCGTCAGGCGCGTCGCTCCTGCGCGGCGAGGGCGACTGCGTCCTCTATCGCGAGGTCGCGCCGCCCGGGCTCCGGAAGAAGAGCCGGTCGGGCGTGCGCGATTCGTTCGCGATGCCGGCCGATTCCGAGCTCTTCGACGTGCTGCGCGAGGTGCGGCTGCGGCTGGCGCGCGAGCGCGGCGTGCCGCCGTACGTCATCTTCCACGACACGACGCTGCGGGATATGGTCGGGCGCCGGCCGAAGACGGTGGATGACCTGCGCGATGTCTACGGAGTGGGCGATCGGAAGGCGGCGCTGTTCGGCGACGCATTCCTCGATGCCATTCGCACCTTTCGCAAACCCGAGTGACGAACGTACAACGCAGAACCCGCGGAGCCCGCAGAACTATTCTTTTCGTACGAGGAAGAATTGCTCTGCGTTCTCTGCGTGTTCTGCGTTGAGCGTCGTAATCAGTGAACGGTGTAGGGTTCGTGCAAGGCGAAGGGCGCGATCTCGACGTCGAAGTGATCACCTTCCTCGGTGACCATCTGGTAGGTGCCGCGCATCACGCCCGTCGACGTCTTCAGCGGACACCCGGAGGTGTACTGGAACGACTCGCCGGGGCGGAGCACCGGCTGCTCCCCGACGACGCCGGCGCCTTTCACCTCTTCGACGTGGCCGGTGGCATCGGTGATGATCCAGTGCCGGGTCAGCAGCTGCACCGTCTCGTCGCCCTCGTTGGCGATGCGTACGGTGTAGTGGAAGAACCACTCGCTGTGGAACGGCTGCGAGTGTTCGGGCGCGTATTGCGATTCCACTTCAACGCGAACGTTGTTGGTGACGGCTTCGGAGCTCGACGCGTGCAGCGGCTGATCTTTGAGTTCGGACATGGCGCGACTCGTCATGATACCAACGTTTCCCGCTCCGCGTCCCATCGCCACGGACTGCGGTCGCGCCCGGCCAGGTGGACGCCGCCGCGCCAGAGGTCGATGCCGTTGAGCGAAACGTGGTCGCGCTCGCCGTCGAGGACGCGCCGGCCTTCGTCGGTGATCGCGACGGCGTGGCCGCGAAGATCCTGCCCGGCGTAGCCGCCGTCCACGGTCACGAGCGGGACCGCCGACGCAGCCAGCCGCTTGACGTTGTCGAAGAACGTCCAGTCGCCAATGAAGGGCCGCGGCTCGCGCGCCTGCGTGTCGCCAAACAGGCGGCCGGCGTCGAGCGGCGCGTCGCGGAGCGCGCCGAGCATGAGTTGTTCGGTGCGCGACAGGCCGTTGGAGACCGACGGAAATTCGGCGAGGAAGCGCAGCAGCGCGTCGCGGAGAAACGGCAGCGGCCGGCAGCGCCCGGCGTCGGCCGCGACCGCCAGCAGCCGGCGCGGATCGGGCGAGCGGAACGCAGCCCACGCCTCGGTTGCCAGCGCGAACTGCCCGTCGCTGACCGGGTGTTCGGTGCCGACGAGCGTGGCCATCTGCTCCGTGGACAGCTGCCCGAGGCCGATGAACGGCTCGACGCCGGGGAAGCGGTCGATGCAGATCAACGACACGGCGGCATCGTACGCAGCGCGCGGCTTCACCCCCGCCACGAGGTCGAGCACGCGGATGAGCGCCAACTGATCGAACAGATCGTGCTCGAACCACAGCACGACGCGGCCGCCGCGCGACGCCGCCACGATCGCGCGATCGGTGGCGGCCAGCTGCTCGCTGATCGCCTCGCCCTGCCCGTCGCCGAGAAACGCGCCGCGGACCGCGTGCCACGCGTCGCCATCGACCGGCGGCGCCGGACCCTCGTGCAGCACATCGGCGGCGATGACGACCGGGTCGGCGACGACGCGCCGGATGATCTCCGCGGCGCAGTCGCCGTTGGTGACATGCAGAGTCGGCACGATAGACTTAGATTAGAACGTATCGGACCCCTATGCATCAGATAGAACCGGCCCGGTTGAAACCGGGTGTGACGACAGATTCGATGGCCGCGCCGGCCCAACCTGCTGCCGCCGCCAGCGCACAGGCCGCCGTCATCCGCGGCAAGGCGCTGATCTTCTGGGACCTCAAGGTACTCGGCAAGAAAAAGAAGCTCGACGCCATCGACACCGACCAGATCACGCCGGCCGCCGACTGCGTATCGGAGAGCCTCGAGACGCTCGACGAGCGGTGGAAGGCGGGATCGTTCCGGTACCTCATGCCCGACTTCCGCGCCCGCGTGCACCGCGGCGAGACCTTCCTCATCGCCGGCGATCGGTTCGCCATCGGCTCGTCGCGCGAGATGAGCCCCGCCGGCCTCAAGGCGATTGCCGAAGAGGTGGGGCGCGAGATGGTGATCGTCTGCGGCAGCAACATGGGCGACATCTTCCGCCGCAACGCGCTCAACCTCGGCCTGCAGGTCGTGCAGAGCCCCGATGCGGTCGCCGACGCGAAGGACGGCGACGAGTTCTCGTTCGAGCCGCAGTCGAGGCGGCTGACCAACGAAACGCAGGGCAAGCAGTACGATCCGGTGCCGCTGAGCCCGAAGGAAGACGAGATCCGGCAGACCGGCGGGATCTTCGCGGCCGGCCGTCGCGAGTTCAAGCAGTCGGTCCAGACCCGCCCCGACATCGTGTGGCCGGACGCGGAGCTCGCGCGCCGCATGACCTCGACCGAGCAGATCGTCTGGGCGCATCGGGTCGACAAGTCGGCCACGGTCGCGCCCGGGGCGACGCTGCGCGTCTACGCCGATCTCTTGCCGGCGTCAGACGGCACCGCGCCATTCGCCATCCACACCTTCAACCAGATCACCGGCGGCAACGCGATCTTTCCGCGCCAGGCGGCGATCGCCAACGATCACTTCGTCTTCACCGGCAAGGACGACGACAACAAGCAGACGGCGATCGGCCGCGACTTCGCGCGCGTCCACGGGATCGCCAAGCCGTACTACGCCACACCCGGCGACGGCATCTTTCATTTCTATTTCCCCGAGCAGGGGCTGGTGATGCCCGGCCAGTTCATCCCCGGCGCCGACTCGCACAGCCGCGCCTACGGCGCCTACGGCGCAGTCGGCATGGGCGTCGGCTCGACGACGCTCGGCTTCGGCTGGGCGACCGGCTACATCTACTTCACGCTCGCAAAGGCGCGTCGCGTCACCTTCGCCGGCCGGCTGCAACCATGGGTCGGTGGCAAGGACATCGTGCTGGAACTGCTGCGCCGGTGGGGCGCGAAGCAGTCGCAGGGGATGTCGGTGGAACTGGTCGACGCCGACCGCCAGCTGCCGATCGTCTACCGCAACACGATCGCGAACATGATGGCGGAGGCCGAGGCGTTGAACGGCATCTTCGCGCCCGACGACATCACCTACGCGTGGTACCGCGACAAAGGGATCGATGCGCTGCCTTACCCGCGTTTCGCCCCCGGCGAAGACGCGGTGTACGAGATCGACGAGACGATCGACCTCGGCAGCGTCTCGGCGATGATTGCCAAGCCGTTCAGCCCCGGCAACGCGTTTCCGGCGGAGGAAGTCGCGCGCGAGCGGCTGACGTTCGACAAGGCGATGATCGGCTCCTGCACCAACGGCAGCTACGACGACCTCTTGTCGGCGGCGCTCGTCGTACGGGCCGCGCGAGCGCAAGGCGTGTCGAAGACCGCGACCGAGGTCGTCGTCTTCCCCGGCTCCGGAGGCGTCGGCCGGCAGATCGAGCGGCCCGACCCGCGGCTCGCCGGCGAATCGATCGCGCAGGTGTTCCGCTCGGTCGGCGGCGAGATCCGGGAGTCGTGGTGCGGCCCCTGCTTCGGCCAGGGACCGGACGCTCTGCACAAGGGCCAGCGCGCGATCACCTCCTTCAATCGCAACTGGCAGAACCGGATGGGCCTCGGCGGCGAAGGCTTTCTCGCCAGCCCGGTGGTCGTCGCCGCGTCGGCGCTGGTCGGCTACATGGCGCCGCCCAACGAGCTGGGCCTCGAGTGGAGCCCGGAAGCGTTCGGTGTCTGAGTCGCAGGCGGCGATCGCGGCGACGATTGGCGTGCCGGTGGCGCGCCGCCACATCTTTCTCTGCTGCGATCAGACGACGCCGAAGTGCTGCGAGAAGGAGCGGGGGCTCGCGGCGTGGGAGTACTTGAAGGCGCGGCTGAAGGCGCTCGGCCTCGTCGACCAGGGCGGCATCCTGCGCACCAAGGCCAACTGCCTGCGGATTTGCGAAGGCGGACCGATCGCGGTCGTCTATCCCGAAGGCGCGTGGTACGGCCAGTGCGACCCGCCGGTGCTCGAGCGGATCATCCAGGAACATCTCATCGGCGGCCGCATCGTCGGCGACGCGCTGATTGCCCGTCGCCCCCTCCCGTCCGCTGACAACCCTCCGCCGCGCCCGGCCGTCTAAAGTCCCGCGCGGGGGACAACGCATGGATACGCTCCTTCAGGACATCCGCTTCGGGCTGCGCCAGTTGCGAAGGACGCCGGGCTTTACGATCGCCGCGGTGCTGGCGCTGGCGCTGGGCATCGGCGCGACCACCGCGATCTTCAGCGTCCTCGACCGCGTCGTCCTGCGTCCGCTGCCGTATCCCGATCCCGATCGTCTCGTGACGGTGTGGGAAGTCAACGACAGCAAGGGGCTGTCGCACGAGCGGATCTCGCCGGTCAACTTCGTCGACTATCGCGCCCTGAGCCAGGTCTTCGAGGATGCGGCGGCGTGGTGGTATCCGCAGTTGACGCTGACCGAGACCGGCCACGAGCCGATGCGCGTCAACGCGATTGAAACGACGCCGAACTTCTTCCACGTGCTCGGCGTGCAGCCGGCGCTCGGACCAGGGTTCCCGCTGTCGCCGGCCTACGGCGCGCCGATGATGGCCGTGATCAGTCACCGGCTGTGGCGCGAGCGGTTTGGCGGCGACCCGGCAATCGTCGGCAGGAGCATCGCCCTGAACGGCCCGCTCTTCATCGTCGTCGGCGTGATGCCGCAGGGATTTCAGTATCCCAACGACACCGACGTCTGGCATCGGATGACCTGGGACGTCGCGCAGCACAGCCGCGGCGCGCATTTCATGGAGTCGCTGTTCCGCCTGAAGCCAGGGATGACGCCGGAGGCGGCCAACGGCGAGTTGCGCGCGCTGACCCGGCGGCTCGGCGTCGAGAACCCGTCGACCAACGGCGAGTACTCCGCGCGCGCGGTGCCGCTGGCCACCGAGATCGTCGGCTTCTTCCGGCCGGCGCTGTTCGCGCTGTTCGGGGCTGCCGGCTTCCTGCTCGTGATCACCTGCACCAACGTCGCCAGCCTGCTGCTCGCGCGCGCGACGGTGCGCGAGCGTGAAGTCGCGGTGCGCGCGGCCATCGGCGCGAGCCGCGGCCGCCTGGTCCGGCAGTTCCTCACCGAGAGCATCCTGCTGGCGGCGCTGGGCGCGGCGCTCGGCGTCGCGGTCGCGGCCGCATCGGTTCGCGCCCTGGTGGCGACGACGCCGGTGGAGCTGCCGCGGCTGGCGGGGGTCGGCGTCGATCTCCGGATGCTGCTGTTTGCACTGGCGATGGCCGTCGCGACCGCGGTCGCCTTCGGCGTCGTCCCGGCGGCGCTGATGGCGCGGGGCGACATGAACCGGCCGCTCAAGGAATCGGGCCGCGGCGGCGACGGCGGCGGGGCGCGGCGGCGCGCGCGCAGCGTGCTGGTGGTGGCGGAGATCGGCCTCGCGGTGATGCTGCTGGTGGGCGCGGCCCTGCTGGCGCGCAGCTTCCAGCGGCTGGTCCAGCAGGATCCAGGCTTCAAACCGGCGAACGCGGTGACCGCGCGGGTCGAACTGCCGTATTCGTACTCCGACTGGACCAGGATCGTCGACTTCTACGATCGCGTTCTGACCTCGCTTCGCACCGAGCCGGGCGTGGCGATTGCCGGCGCCAGCAACTTCCTGCCGCTCGAGGCCGCGTGGCGCGGGCCGTTCTTCGTCCAGGGGCGCCCGCAGCCGCGATCCGGCGACGAGCCGCAGGCGCAGCACCAGACCGTCACCGAGGATTACTTCCGCGCGATCGGCGTGCCGCTCGTCAAGGGTCGCTTCTTCGATCCGCGGGACACAGCGTCGGCGCCGCCGGTCGTGATCGTCAACGAGGCGCTGGCGCGCCGGCAGTGGCCGGCCGAGGATCCGATCGGCAAGTCGCTGACGTCGCCGATCTCAGTGGTCGGGCCCCTGGGACGGTCGCTGCTGCCGCCGCACTCGATCTTCCAGGTGGTTGGCGTGGTGGCGAGCGTGAAGAACTCGACGCTGGTGCGCGACGCCGAGCCGGCGATTTTCTACACGCAGCGGCAGTTCCCGTTCCGCGGCCTGGACATCGTCGTCCAGGGCCCCGGGGATCCCGCGGCGCTGGTCGCGGCGGTGCGGTCTTCGGTGCAGCGGCTCGATCCGAACCTGCCGATCGCCTCGGCGCGGACGCTCGATCGCATCGTCGGCGAGGCGACCGATCGGCCGCGCGCGCTGATGATGCTGATGGGCGTCTTCGCGGCGCTGGCGCTCGGGCTGTCGGCGCTCGGGATCTACAGCGTGCTGTCGTACAGCGTCAACCAGCGGCGCCAGGAGTTGAGCGTACGGATGGCGCTCGGCGCGCAGCCTCGCGATGTGTTGTGGCTGGTGGTGCGGCAGGGGCTGTGGCTGGCGGCGATCGGCGGCCTGGCCGGCACGGCCGGCGCGCTCGCCATTGGGCGCGCGATGTCGAGCCTGCTCTATGGCGTCTCGGCCGGCGATGCGGCCGCGTTCGGCACGGCGATCGCGTTGGCGATTGTGACGACGCTCGTTGCGTGTCTCCTTCCCGCGCGCCGCGCAGCCGGGCTCGATCCGCTCGAGGGGCTCCGCGCGGAGTAAGAACGAAACGCACGAACCCAGAACCGATAACCCCGAACCTCGAACCCCGAACCCCGAACC
>Ga0134123_10002328_pt1 | contig 12441 bp, 8 predicted proteins | sample KB303_FD_96460 | JGI IMG/M metagenome (GOLD analysis project Ga0134123, IMG submission 96460) | Terrestrial soil microbial communities without Nitrogen fertilizer from Kellogg Biological Station, Michigan, USA - KB3-0-3 | ecosystem: Environmental > Terrestrial > Soil > Unclassified ...
GAGAGCCGGTCCTGGGCGACCTCCTGCGCGAGCACTTCCGTGGCTGTGCCCTGGTCCTCGTCCGCGGCGAAGCCGCCGCGCCGCTCCTCCAATCCCCTGCCGAAGGCCAGGAGCGCTGGACCATCGCCGTTCCTGGAGAGGCCGCGCGCGCCTTCGCCGCCGTGGACCTCGCCGAAGCCCTGCGCAGCCCCCGTCCCCCCTGGGCGCCCCCGCTCCCACCCCGGCCGCCGAAGCCGCCGAAGAAGGTCAAGAAGACCAAGCAGGAGAAGAAGCGGGAGCGGATCGAGAAGCGGAAGAAGAGGACCCTCACCCCCGGCCCCTCTCCCACGAGTGGGAGAGGGGAGAAGGTTGGAAGGGCTCAGAGAGCTGCCGGAGGTGAGGGCCTACTCCGCCCGTAGCGCCACGATCGGGTCCACCCCGGCCGCCGCGCGGGCGGGGAGATACGAGGAGAGCACCGAGACCGCCGCCAGGAGCGCGGTGATGGCCGCGAAGATCGCCGGATCGGTGGCGCTCACCCCGAGCAGCAGGCTGGCCAGGAACCGGGTGATCCCGAACGCCAGCGCGAGGCCGAGACCGAGCCCGATCGCCGCGAGCACCAGCCCTTCGCCGACGACCAGGCGCTCGATGTCGCGCGGGCGGGCGCCGAGAGCCATCCGCACCCCCATCTCGCGGGTGCGCTGCGACACGGCATAGCGGATCAGGCTGTAGAGCCCGATGGTGGCGAGCACCAGGGCCAGCACGCCGAACGATCCCAGGAAGCTCGCGGCCAGCCGCTGGCTGAACACCGAGATGCGCAGGTGCTCGCGCATCGTCTTGACCCCGATGAGCGGCAGGTCGGCGTCCAGATCCCGCATCATGCGGCGCAGGGTGCCGGCGAGCGCCGCCGGATCGCCGGCCGTACGCAGGTGGATGGTCATCTCCGACCGGTACGCCTGGAGCACGGGCAGATAGAAGTGGCTCTGCGGGGCCTCGTCGAGCTGGTGGTATTTGCCGTCCCTGGCGACGCCGACGACGGTGTACGCCGTCTCGCCGATGCGCACCGTGCCGCCGATCGGATCGCGGCCGGCCCAGTAGCGGCGCGCCATGCTCTCGTTGACGATGAGGGCGGGAAGAGCGCCGGCGTCGTCCTGCATCGTGAAGTCGCGGCCGGCGACCAGGGGAAGGCCGAGCGTCCGGAAATAGTCCGGTCCCACGATGTAGTACTCGACCACCACGTCCTCCTGCGGCCCCGGCGCATAGCCGGTGATCTGGAGGCCCATCGAGCTGGAGCCGCCGAAATCGAGCGGCACTCTGGAGGAGAGGGAGGCCGACTCGACGCCGGGCAGGGTCGCGGCGCGGCGGAGGAGCTCGCGATAGAAGAGCCGTCCCTTCTCCGCGTCGTAGCCGACGGGAAAGAGGTCCATCGTGGCCAGCAGGACGTTGCGTGACGAGAACCCGGGATCGAGGTCCGAGGCCCGGCCCAGGCTGCGCACGAAGAGGCCCGCGGCGATCAGCAGCAGGCACGACAGCGTGATCTGCGCGACCACCAGGCCGCTGCGTACGAACCCCTTTTTCCCTCCGGACACCGCGCCTCCCTCGTCGCGCAGGGTCGACGACACGTCCGGCGAGGTGGCCTGGAGCGCCGGCGCCAGGCTGAACAGGACGCCGGTGGCGAGCGACAGGAGCGCGGCGAAGCCGAGCAGCCCGGCGTCGAGGGGGAATCGCGGGTCCACGGGCGCGTCGGTCGGGGGGACGAAGGCGAGCAGCATCTGGCGTCCCCAGGCGGCGACCACGACGCCGAGGGCGCCGGCGAGCAGAGCGAGCAGCAGCCCTTCGACGAGGAGCTGGCGCACGATCAGGCCGCGCCCGGCGCCCAGCGCCAGCCGGACCGCGATCTCCCGCCGCCGGCCGAGGGCCCGCACCAGCAGCAGGTTGGCGACGTTGGCGCAGGCGAGCAGCAGGACGAGCAGGGCCATCGCGCCGAGAACCACCATCACCGGCAGGAGGAAGCCCGAGGCGCCATGCGGCGCCTTCCAGAACCGGAACAGCAGGAGGCGGACGCCGTCGTTGGTGTCCGGATAGCTGGCGGCGAGCCGTGAAGAGAACGTGTCGAGAGCCGCCTGGGCCTGCTGCTGGGTGGCTCCGGGAGCCAGACGGGCGAGGCCCTCGAGCCAGCGGTTGCCGCGCTCGGTGAGCCGGTCGCCGCCGGGGACCACGAGCGGCTGCATGGCGAGAGGCACGAAGAGGTCCACGCGCAGGCCGACCACGGGACCCTGGAACTCCGGCGCGGCGACGCCCACCACCGTGAACGCCTGGCGGTTGAGCAGGAGCGTGCTGCCGACGATCTTCGGATCGCTCTGGAACCTCCGCTGCCAGAGCTCATGGGACAGGACGGCCACCGGATGGGTCCCCGTGGCCGTGTCCTCCTCCGGGCGGAAGGTCCGCCCCACGGCCGCGCGCACTCCGAGCACGTCGAAGAAGTTGCCGGTGACGACCATGCCCCAGACCTGCTCCGGCCGTTCGCCGACCTTGAGGCTCATCGTGGTCATGTCGTACGCGGTGACCTCCACCGGCATGCCGCTCTGCGCCAGCTCGCGGGCGTCGGGAGCCGAGATGCTGCGCCAGTCGCCGCTCCGGGCCTGGCCGGTCACCACGCGGAGGCGGCCTTGATCGGGCACCCCGGGGAGGGGCTCGATGATGAGCCCGCGGATCCAACTGAAGACGACCGTGGTGGCGCCGAGCCCGACCGCCAGGGTCAGCACGGCCACCAGAGTGAACGCCGGGCTCTTGGCGAGCATCCGGAAGGCGAAACGCAGATCGCGGAGGAGCGAGGTCATGGCGAGGCCTCCTTGGGACGTCCTTCTGGCTCCTACGGGTGGCGGAGGGAAAAGTTACAGGCGCCGGACCTGGGCCTGTCGCGCAACGAGAAGCTCGGCACCGCGGTAGAATGGCCGCTCGATGCGCGACGGCTCAACCGAGTCCTGAGGTGAAAATGAGAAGAGTATCGGGGTTTTTACTGTTGCTGATCCTCTCTTCCCTCTGTATGGTACGGGCGCAGACGTCTGGGACGGAGGACCGGCGCGCCGACGGTTCGACCGGTGCGCCGATCACGCTGAGCGTCGACGCGAGCGACGCGCCGCGCAAGCTCCTCCGTGCGCGGCTTTCGATTCCGGCCGCTCCGGGGGAGCTCACGCTGGTCTATCCCAAGTGGCTCCCCGGCGAGCACGGCCCGACAGGACCGATCACCGATCTGGTCGGCCTGAAGATGTCGGCGGCGGGAAAGCCTGTCACCTGGCGGCGCGACCCCGACGACATGTACGCTTTTCATCTGGAGGTTCCCGCTGAGGCGGGCTCGGTCGAGGTCTCGCTCGAATTTCTGTCCGCTACCTCCGCCGCCGGTTTCACCTCCGCCGCCTCGGCGACACCGCACCTGGCGCTGTTGACGTGGAATCAGTTGCTCCTGTACCCGCAGGGGCCAAGCTCCGACGCGCTGACCTTCAAGGCCGACCTGCGACCCCCGGCGGGCTGGAAGTACGGCACGGCTCTTCCCGTCGCTGGAGAGTCGGAGGGACGGGTCGAGTTCGCGCCTGTTTCCCTGACCACGCTGGTCGATTCTCCGGTGCTCACCGGCGAGTACTTCCGCAGCGTGCCGCTCGGCCGGAACGTCCAGCTCGACCTTGCCGCCGACAGCGCCGCCGCCCTCGACATCAGCCCCGAGGTGACGGCCAGGCTGAAGAAGCTCGTGGCAGAGGCGGATGTGCTGTTCGGCGCGCGACACTTTGAGAATTACCATTTCCTGCTGACCTTGAGCGATCATGTCGCTCACTTCGGTCTCGAGCACCATCAGTCCAACGACACGCGCCTGCCTGAACGCACGCTGGTGGAGGAGGCCCTGGGCAACCTGGGATTGTGGGTTCTGTCGCATGAGTACGTCCATTCCTGGAACGCCAAGTACCGTCGCCCGGCCGGCCTCGCCACACCTGATTTCCAGTCGCCGATGCGCGGCGAGCTTCTCTGGGTCTACGAGGGGCTGACGCAGTACCTCGGCAACATGCTCGCGGCGCGCAGCGGCCTCTGGACGCCGAAGCAGTACACGGAGCGCCTCGCGCAGGTCGCCGCCTATCTCGATCATCTTCCGGGCCGGACGTGGAGACCTCTGGTCGATACCGGGGTGGCCGCGCAACTGCTCTTCCCTGCGCCGGGAGAGTGGGCGGCCTACCGGCGCGGCGTCGATTTTTACAACGAAGGGTGGCTGATCTGGCTCGATGCCGATACGCTCATCCGGCAGCAGACCGGAGGCCGCCGCTCGCTGGATGATTTCTGCCGCCGCTTTCACGGCGGCACGAGCGGCCCCCCGGTCGTCAAAACCTATACGTTCGAGGACGTGGTCACGGCGCTCGACGAGGTCGCCCCCCATGACTGGCGCACATTTTTCAACACCCGCATCAACTCGACCGACTTTCACGCTCCTCTCGACGGCATCGAGCGCGGCGGTTGGCGCCTCGTCTACAACGACACGCGGAACGAGTATCTCGAGAATGCCGAGAGTCAGGCTCCGAGTTTCACTGAAGCGGGCTATTCCATCGGAGTCAGGATCGCGGAGGACGGCACGCTCCGGGACGTGATCCCGGGCATGCCTGCGTTCAAGGCCGGCGTCGGGCCTGGCATGAAGCTGATCGCGGTGAACGGCCGCCGCTGGTCGCCGGTCGTGCTGCGCGATGCCTTGAAGGCGGGAGAGACCGGGCCGGGAGAGCTGGCGCTGCTGGTCGAGAACGAGGAATTCTTCAAGACGTTCTCGTTCGAGTACCGGGACGGCCTGCGCGAGCCCCATCTGGAGCGTGAATCTTCCAAGACCGACCTGCTCGGGAAGATCCTCGCGCCGCGTGCTCCGGCCGGCGGCTCGCCGTAGAACAGGCGCAATGGCCCGTTGAGCGCGCGAAAAACGCCGATTCCCCTGCGCACCGCGGTTTTTCTCCTGCGCAACGGCTCGATACGCGAGCGAAAGGCTCCGTTTCCCGTGCGCACCGTAGTTTTTCTCCGGCGCCATGGCCCGATGCGCGTGCGAAAGACTCCTCTTCTCCTGCGCACCGCGGTTTTTCTCCTGTGCACTGGGCCACTGCGCGTGCGAAAAACCTCGCTTCCCGTGCGCACTGTGGTTTTTCTCCTGCCCCATGGCCCATTGGGCATGCGAAAAACTCCGTTTCTCCTGTGCGCCGGGGTTTTTCTCCTGCACGCCGGCTCATTTCGCAGAGGAAAAACCAAGATGCGCCGGAGAAACGGGCCATTGCGCAGGGGAAAAACCCCGTTTCTCCTGCGCAACGAGGCGTTTCCCCGGTCCGCGGACCGGCCGAGCTCGCGCAAAAAAGGGCGTGGCCGAGGCCACGCCCCATTTCATTCGAGAAGATTCGTCCTACTCGGGAGCAGTGGGCGGGTTCGGCTCTTCCGGCTTCGCCGTCTTGAGGCCGCGGAACGGTTGGATGTTGAACTCGGTCAGCTTCTCCGACTCCCTACCGTACCGCTGCTTCACTGCCGCCCGCAGCAGGGTTCCGAGCTGCCGGCCCTTGCCGAGGAGGTCTTGCTGTCTCTGGGTGGTCTCCTGCCTGGCCGCTGACAGAGCGGACTGCCGGGCGAGGACCTCGTCGAGCTCGTCGACGATCCCCTCCAGTTCCACTCGCAGCGGCTCCAGATGCGGGAAGTCCGCCGTGTTGGCGGCCAGCGCCGGGATCAGCCGTCGCAAGTCATCCCGGGTCTCCCCGTTCGTCGGCTTCGATCGTGCCTTCTTCGCCTCCTTCGACTTCGTCGGTCGTGCCATGTCCATCTCCTTTGGGTCGTCCAACGGACTCCCCGGTAACTCCGGCGCCTCCATGGCGCCAGAAGCTCTTCTCCTCCTGTCGGGTGCGTCCCAGCCCTCTCCCTGGATGTACGGTCCTGAAGTGTTGGCAGTCTATGCGGGTACCTATGCCACTGTCAACCCCCTTTTGAACGGACGTTCAGATCCTGCCGGCCTTTGTATACGGAGGAAGGAGGCTGCAGCGTTCAGGCCCGGACGCCAGGCTGGGTCGGCTAAGCCGCCATCGGTCGAAAATGCCTATCGCCGGTCATAAGCACTCAGCCCCGCGGAAGGGGTACTCGGGGAGGCGGAGGTGGTCGGACTTCACATGAAGGGAGGCATCGCTCTTGACATCGCTCAAGCAAGAGGGGTAAGTTTAAGAGCATACGATGACTTAGAGGTACTCTGGGGCACCTGTCGTGGGGGACAAGCGAGGCACAAGCACGGGAGGTCTTGAGGTTAGATGAAGGGTAAGAGGACGTGGCTCTGGAGATCGAGGCGCATAGCGCTTCAAAATCATTCCAAGCTCCTGTATTCGGCGGTCCTGTGGACTTCGAAGACTTGGTACTCGAGCTGCAAGCGCGCGACTTCTCTCTCGTGCAAGCACAAGCTCTGGCTGTTAAGATTTTGCAGGGGCGGGCGCTTGCAGCGGAAGCCTGACGGCACCGCTTAAAGCCCAGAGCCGTTGCTGTCGGCGGTCGTAAACAAATACTTGGGTTTGTCGTAGTCACGCGGCATGTAGGGAGGATTTCTCAAACATGGATCTATCTCGGACTCAAAAACCAAACTTAATTCTTATAGCTAGTCCGCGCGCCCGCATTGGCACAGGCAGTCCACTCCTTCGATTAGTTCGAGATTACTCTGCTACGCTCAAGAAATATATTATTCACACTACTCGCGCCACTGGTCAAGATATCTATTCTACAGGTCTCTTCTCCGATTCAGACATCGAGTTACGCCGCGCAGGCTCGGATGGCGGTCTCGCGGAACTTGCAGCCCAGGTTGCAAGAGGTAATGTTGTCGCTGCCATTCTCTTATTGGACCCTGCAGATCCGTGGATCGACGCTGTAGAAACGCGGACTCTGAGCCGGGTATGCATACAACTTAAAACCAGGCTGATAAGTACCTACGCGGCGGCAATTCGCTGGCTTACCTTCGAGGCGGAAGATTTGGAAAAAATTTTGTCCTCTCGCCTATTTGTCTCCTCCGCTCCTCAATTCCCTCGCGGGACTAAAAACGTGAGCAAGGCTGGCGAGCCCATCTCCCTTGAAATCACAGATCGCACAATCGCTCTCATTGCCCACGATAGGAAGAAGCTGGAGATGATTGATTTTGTCCGTGCCAACACTCTTCCTCTTTCTAAGCATCAGCGTATATTGACTACTGGAACCACGGGGACATTACTCAAGCTCTTGTTCGCTTCGTCTAGGGACCAAGAGCTTCTTCTTCAGGAACTCGCCGGAGATCTAGAAGGAAGACTCGGCATAATAGCCTTAGATATCCTTAACGAGATGGAGATAAGACCAAAGAAGACAGATCTGCGATTCCTTCTAGAGAGGCTACGCGAGGAACGCGGAATAACAGACTGTTCTGCTTTCGTTGAGAAGATTGTGGTTCTGCCGTCCGGTCCAGCAGGAGGCGATGTCTTGATTGCAGAAGCAGTGCTTCAAAATGAGTGTCACTCAATCGTCTTCCTTCATGATCCACTTACCGCGCATCCACACAGTGCAGACATTCGTCTTCTTGAGCACACGTCACAGCTTCCAGGGGTCTTTGCAGAATGCGTTAGCGATAGGGTGTCAGCGGAGCAATGGATAAGCGGCCTCCTGAAAGAGGAAACACAAAGTCCATTGATACGCAATCTCGCTTCTGAGCTGCGCGATCGCTTTTCACGCGATGGACTACGTGATGCAGTGGTGGTATCCCATGCAAATGATAGTGATGGACCCAGCCTCGGTGCCGCAATAGTCCGGGCTGCGGCTGGATACTTTCATCACAAGTTGTTAACCCTCTTGAGACAGAGAGACAAGCTGACTGTGGGAATAGCATGGGGATGGGGAACTAGAGCTGTCTTAGAGTGGTTGATTTCGCTAGATGGCAAGGGTCTAATTGCAAGGCCAAAGCTTTCACCAGAAACGATTACTTGGTCACCTCTGATCGGGACCATTGCAGCTGAGCTTACGGATCGAGAGGCTAGCGCGATCGCAGAGGGTTTTGCCGAGTTCTATGGGGGGCGAGTGGAGGCTTTTCCTTGTGGAGGTTTCACTCTTCGGGACGCTCGCATCCCCGCGGCTGCTGCTCGATTGGAGCGATCTCTTGAAGAGGCTGATCTAATCTTGACAGCAGCTGCGTCATGGAGTCCCACCACGGCACTTATCCAAGAGACTGGCCTCAGCGACAAGTACTTCCCTGCCTTCGACAACGCCGTGGGCCTCGTTTCGGGAGTATTTTTGAGCGTTGACGCCAAGGAAGTTGAACACAGGTATAGAATAGTTGGTCTAGGCTATGAGGGCCTTCGGAAAGTGGCGGCTCGGGACGCTGTTATACTCATGTGTGGTGGTGAGGGAAGGAAGTTAGTGCTCCAAGCAGCAATTCGAGCGAGAATGGTTTCTACGCTAATCACCACTGAGCTCACAGCGGATTGGTTACTCTCGGCGACATTGCCTAGTCAAGACACCAAGGTGCCTACTATAGCCGAAGTTAAATTTACCCCCGAGGCTTCCACGAAAGCTGCTGGGAGGCGAAGGAGGGCGGCCAGCCCCGGCGTTCGAGGGGACGGCTGACACCGCCGCTCCGCATTGTACACCACGCAAGCAGCCGGCGATCTCGCAAACGCGAGTTGCTTACGTTCCGCGGTTCCGACGAAGCGCCTGATCCAGTACCGAGGACGCCGCTTGTGATGTGCTACGGTAACCACCTCAATACCGGCCGGGATCTCTCGATAGATGATGTTGTAGGGAAACTAGCTTCCAGGGTGAATTCAACCTGGGTGCCGCTCACTCAGCCTCGCCAGGAGCTGGTCTCGGATCTCCTCCCAAGGGATCGTCACTTCCCCTGCTTCCAACGCAGCCACTCGAGCAGCAACTTCCTGGCGCCACGCCGTCTCGACATCTGCTTCCGGCTCAGGCTCCAAGCTCTCCAACAGGGCACCTGCGATCTCAGCCCGTTCGTTGTCGGGCAAATGCAGCGCCTCCTGCAGTAGGGCCTCGGCTCTCTTCATGGGCCGGATCCGAGTTCCGACCTATGCGGCCGACAGCCGCTTGACTCGGAGCGTGCTGCGCTTCTTCTCCGCCCGCCAGAGATCGTACTGGATCTGCTGGTTGAGCCAACTCTCCGCCGTCGTGTCGAACGCCAGCGAAAGACGCACGGCCATTTCGGGGCTGATCCCTACGCGCCCATTGACGATCCCGGAGAGTGTTTTGCGGCTGACGCCCAGCGCCCTGGCCGTATCGCTGACCGTCAATCCGAGCGGCTCCAGGCACAGAGACCGCAAAATCTCGCCCGGATGAGGTGGATTGTGCATTCTCATGGTTTCAACCTCAGTGGTAGTCCTCGTAGTCGACCCCGTCAACGTCCTTCCCGATGAACACGAAAGTTACCCGCCAGTTGCCACTGTAACCCGCACCCTCACAGGTTACAACTCGAATCGTAGACCGGCGGGGGCGGCCTTCGCCCTCTCCATACCCGCCGGCTCCGTTTCCTACATGGCAAGCACCTGATTAAGAGAGAGAAGAGGTGTGGAAACCCATCTGATGAAGGGGGCTTGCCATGAGATACCCGAAGGCTTTGCTGCCGGTGCTCGCGGTCGCGGTCGCGCTTCTGCCGTTCGCTTTCTCCCGGATCGCTGAAAGCCAGGTGACGGAAGCTCCGACCGGCTTCGACAACCTCACGAACGGTCTCGTCCCTCAGGCGACGCACGACGCCGATCTGGCGGTGTTCGAGCTGGCGAGGACGCCGGCGGACGGGCTCGGTCCGCCGTTCAACCGCGCGAGCTGCGCCGACTGCCACGCCAGGCCGGTGTCGGGCGGGGTCAGCGACGTCACCAACCTCCTGGCCGGTTCGGATGCCAGCGGCTCGTTCGTCGCGCGCCTCGTCCATGAGGACGCCATCTGTCCGGCTGCCCAGGACCCTGGTCCTGCGCCGACGGAGATCACCACGCTCCGGCTCACCGTGAACGTGCTGGGCGACGGCTATGTCGAATCCATCAGCGATGCCACGTTGGCCCAGATTCAGGCGAGCCAGCCGGCGAGCATGCGCGGGACCCTCATCACGGTCCCCGCCCCCGGAGGTGGATCGGGAGCGGGGAGGTTCGGCTGGAAGAACCGGCACGTCAGCCTGCTCTCCTTCGCCGCGGACGAATTCCTCAGCCAGATCGGCATCACCAGCACCCTCCTCCCAAACGAGCTGACGACGGTCTGCGATACCGTCGCGGACCCTGAGGACGTCGCGAACGACACCGACGTCCTCGCCCGCTTCATCCGCTCCTCCAAGGCCCCGCCACGCTCTGCCAAGCTGGTCGGCACACCCGACGTGGTGGCCGGCACGAATCTGTTCAACGCAATCGGCTGCAACGTCTGTCATGTCGCCAGCATCGTCACCGCCCCGCCGGGAACGGTGCTGTACGGCAGCTACGTCGTGCCCGCGGCCCTGGGCAACAGGATCATCCATCCCTACAGCGACTTCCTGCTGCATGACGTGGGGACCGGCGACGGCTTCGGCTCCTCCGCGACGAGCCAGCTCAAGATGCGCACCGCACCCCTCTGGGGCCTGCGCACCCATCCCGTCTTCCTCCACGACGGCTCCGCCCTGACGCTCCGGGACGCCATTCAGCGCCACGCCGGGGAAGCCGCTCCGGTCATCCAGAGCTTCAACGCCCTGTCGTTCAACCAGAAGCGGCAGCTCATCACGTTCCTGCAGTCGCTGTAGGGGCGAGGAGCGCCTCCCCCTCTCCCGGCCGGTGAGGCGATGGGAGAGGGGGGCAGAGGGGGTCAGCTCAGGCTTCCGCGGGCTTCACGACCGTCTCGGCGGCGCCTCCGCCGTTGCTGACGTGGCTCACGGGAGATGCCGCCGGCGCCGGGCTCAGGCTGGCGAAGGTGTCGCCCGTGCCGGTCATCTGGTCCTTGATGATTCCGGCGAGGAGGACGTTCACCAGGGAGCCCCCGTTGTTGTCGCCGCCGCCGGCGACGATGTCGGGGACCAGCTTGAAGCCGCTGCTCGACAAAGCCTTGGCCACCTCGATGGTCGCGTAGTTGCTGGACTCCATCGAGGAGATCTTCATCTTGATGACGTCCGCCTCGGCGGTACCGACGGCCTTGATCTTGCCGGCCTCGGCTTGGCCGGTGACCTGCGTCACCTCGGCATCGGCCGCGGCATTGACCTTCTTGGACTGGGCGTGGCCTTCGGCGAACTTCACGGCCGCCTGGGCTTCGAAGTCGGCGATCGTCACCTTCCGCTCGGAGTCCACCACCCGGGCCTGCGTGTTGGCGATGGCCCTGGCCTGCTCGAACTCCTTGCGGGTCTCCTCGGCCATCTTCTGCGTCTGGAAGGTGATCTGCTCCTGCTCGGCGAGCTTCCGGTCGGTGAGCGTCTTCATCAGCTCGTCCGGAGGCACGATGTCCCCGATCAGGGTGTCCACCGCTCCGACGTTGTACTCCTTGAGCGCATCGCTGATCGCGTTTTTGGCTTCTCCCTGCCGCTGGCTCCTCGACTTCAAGAACTCGATGACGTCAGCCCCCTGGGCCGCGTTGCGGAAGTAGTTGCCGATCGTGGGCTCGAGCACCTGGGTGACCAGGTTGGCCACGCTCCCGAAGCGCGCGATGACCTTGGGGGCATCGGAACGCGGGATGTGGATGATCTGGCTGACGTCCAGGTTGAACGTGAAGCCGTCACAGGACCGCACCGTGATCGTCGAGAGGTTCTTGTCGAGGTTGTGCGCCTCGCTCTTGCCCGTCGCCCAGTTGAGGACGACGTTCGCCGTCGGCACGTTCTCCACCTTGTGGGTGTAAGGGTTGATCGGGTACTTGCCCGGATCGAGCGGCTCGACCCAGACACCCTTCTGCCCCCGGCTCACCAGGTTGCCATGCTTGAAGGCGGCGCCGGTCACGTCGACACCGAGATCGCCCACGAAGGCGATCACCACTCCGACGTGCGCGATCGGGACCTCCGTCATCGGCTTGGTCTCGACCGTCGCGAAGCGTGGGTTGATGTAATACCGGCCGGCGAGCATCACCTGCTCCTGCAGACCCTTGTAGCCGCCGTTGTCCATGAAGGCCTGGGCGTTCTGGAACATGCTGTGCCCTGAGACCTCTCCGCCCGCGATCTCGCCCGAGGGCAGCGCCCGGCCGTCCTTCGTCGTGACCACCCCCACCATGTTGTCCTGGATCTCCAGGGCGCGCTCTTCGACGATGGAAAAGAGCTGCGTGTTGATGCGGTAGGTGCCCGGCGGGATGACCGCGATCTGCGGTCCCCGCTCGCCGCCGTTCTGGAGAAAGGCCCGAGCGTTCTGGAAGGCATCGCATTCGACCTTCTTGCCCAGCACACGCCCGTTCGAGGGCCCCTTGCCGTCCCGCGACTCCACGACGCCGATGTAGCCTTCCTTCACGGTGATGAACTTCTGCCGGGTGATCTCGAAC
>Ga0134123_10002332_pt1 | contig 12432 bp, 11 predicted proteins | sample KB303_FD_96460 | JGI IMG/M metagenome (GOLD analysis project Ga0134123, IMG submission 96460) | Terrestrial soil microbial communities without Nitrogen fertilizer from Kellogg Biological Station, Michigan, USA - KB3-0-3 | ecosystem: Environmental > Terrestrial > Soil > Unclassified ...
GACCCGCGTCGTGTCACCCACCCGGGCGCGCACCTCGTCACCGGGAGACACCATGGTCGACGGCTTGGCCGGCCGATCGTTGACCCGCACATGCCCACCTCGGCACGCCGCGGCGGCGTCCGGCCGGGTTTTCGTCAGCCGGACGGCCCACAACCACCGATCCACGCGGGTCGACTCCATAACATCCATCATGGACTGCCCACCGGCGTAGGGACACCGAGCAGGGTCGCGGCCGCCCATCGGTAGTAGCCCGGCGATTCCCGGCAGCCGGGCCTTTTGTCCGATGCATCATTACTCGGATGCACGCATGACAAGAGGGCGTCATGAAAGCTCCTGTGCGACTGCGGAACACGCCCGGCACTAACCAAGAGATCCACCGGCACATCTCGAAACATATTGATCTACAAGTTTATAACGAGAGGGGCGGACTCTACGGCAACGTGCCGTAGTTGATTCCGCCGCGGTCCTACCGAACCTAACCTCAGTGGCCCGCGGGCCTCACACCCCAAAACCACGCCGCGCCACGGCTGCAACTCGCAGAGTCCGGGCGACTCGCGCCAAGCGTATAGCAAAGCGCCTGCGATGTTCTGGTGATCTCGCGGTACAGCGCGGCCCGGAGACGTAGTCAGCGTCGCGGTGGAAGCCGTGTCGTACAACGACATCTGGCGCTCTACTGAATTGGTGGTTGTCGTCGTTGTAGGTTGCCATTCTCAGTGGCGGACCGCAGTCTTCGTAGCTGAACGTTTGTATGGTCGCCTTCAAGTTGGCGGACGAGGACTTGCCATCTATCTGGCGGATCCTAAAACCCTCGGTTGTGCAAGCTGTACCGCGGCGAGCTCGAGCCTCGGGCGTCTCGGAGTCCGCCGGCGGCATACGACGCTATCGGCGGCCTGGCGCGCGTGGTTGAACCCGGCGTCGAGACAGCTTTCCGAGACGGATATTTGAGACTCGGTGACCTGGCGAAACCTCAGCCGAGCCAACTATGAGCCCGTTGTCTCAAATGTGGTCTGTTTCAAGACAAACGTGGGCAGAGCCCGTGATGGATGGCCGGGACCCAGCTTGCCCGCAAGTTCACCGAGGTCGACCCATCGGATCTCACAGAACTCCTAGACCGCTGGCTCGGATGGTTCGCCCTGGTGCTTAGTCGTCTGTGAGTGTGATGCGTTCCGCCAAGCGCTGTTCAGCGAGCGGATCGTGCGCGGGCAGCAGCACGGTCGGTTCGGACCGGGCGAATGCGGCGATGCGGTCGAGGGTGTTCAGCGACAGCCCGATGTTTTCGGAGAGTCCGTCGACGATGCGCTGCTTGAGCAGCTCCTCGTCGTAGGTCGCGTCGCCAGTGAGGAAGTACGACACCTCGGGGGTGCGGACTACCACCGACATGTGGCCGATCATGTGACCCGGGGTGGGGACGGCGAAGACCGTCCCGTCGGCGGTCAGCGGGTAGCTGCGGTCGAATGACTGCGCGGGCGGGCCGTCGAGGGTGACGCGGCGGGGTGCGAACCAGGATGGCCATTGTCCGGGGACGGCGGCGAGTAAGGAACCGGTGATGCGCGGGCGGGCGGCGTTGAAGTTCTCGTCGGAGACGACGATGTCGGTGCCCTCGAAGTAGCTCAGGCCGTCGGCATGATCGTGGTGTAGGTGGGACAGCACCAGCGATTTGAGGTCTTTGGTCGGGTCGATGCCCAGTGAGCGCAGCCGGGGGCCGATCTCATCGTCGGGTTCGACGTGGATGTCTACCGCGCAGCTGAAAAAAGGGTTCCACCACGGGAACCAGCCGGGCTTGGTGCTGCGGGCGGACTCGCCGCTGTCGAGCAGGAGCAGCCCTTCGTCGTGTTCGATCAGGTAGGTGTAGATCGGCAGCGCCTGGGTCCAGTCTCGGTCGAGGATTATCGCCAGCCGGCGACGCCACGTGGGTTTGCTCATGTCGGTGGCGCGGTGGGACGGGCGGATTCGGATGGTGCCGGTTTTGACGGCACGGATGGTGGTGGCCATGAGTTACTCCTGTCGGTGGGAAAGGCGTTGGTTGGCGGGGATGTCAGGCGTGCGCCGGTGAAGTTGGTTCGCTGACGGGCAGTCAGCCGGCACTCATCGTGCGGGCCTTTCTGGGTCGAACTGCGCCCGCACGACGCGTGCGGGGCGGATGATTTCGTCGCTGCCCGGGCGGTGGTACGCGATGGCCGTGTGGCCGCCGTCGGTGGTCACGTAGGCGATGTGGCCGTAGTCGGCGGGCCCGCGCCCCCAGGCCGCGCTTGAGGGTCCGACGAGTTGTTCGTTGAAGGGTTCCCCCGCCACGATGCTGGCTGTGGCACCGTCGGCGCCGGCGTTGATCGGCACGCGAACGATGGTGTTGTCGGTGTGGGTGGTCAGGTAGGCCACGCCGACGTTTTCATCAAGGCAGAAATCGTCGGCCGTGATATCGGCGGAGACGACTTCGGGCTGGCCAACCGGCGTGTATGTAGCGGGGTCGACGGCCACCCGCATGAAAAGCTTTTGCCCCGTGCAGGTGTAGTACACGACGTCGGTGCGTGCGGCGAAGCGGATACCGTTGATTCCGGGCTGCGGGCCGAGCGGCGAGGTGAGTCCGCTGTCGGGATCGGGCGCCATGGTGTGGTGTTGCAGCCACACCGAGGCGGTCGCGGTCAGGCCGTCGTCGGCCAGGTCCACTCGCCAGATCAAGCCTGCCAGCGAGTCGGCGAGCAGAATGACGCGGGGCGCGAGCAGACACGCGCCGTTGAGACCGGCGGGCTGATCGAAGGTCAGGACCCGTGTCGATTTCACGGGCGTGCGGGGGACCCAGCCGCGCATATCGAATCGCTCGAGGGTGGCCTGGCCGGCCGTGCTGACGTAGAAGATGTCGGGCTGGGTTTCGACGATGCCCATCGCAAAACCATCGAAGGTATGCACCAGTACCGGGGTGACGGGCAGGCCGCCATCGGGAGCGGGGACATACCAGAGCTGTTTGTGGTTAAGAACGGTCACCAGGATCGACCCGTCGGCGCGCACGGCAAGGTTCTCCAGGAAGAAGTGCTGCGGAAAGCTGGCGATTGGACTGATGTCGGCGAGTGCGGCGGTTGCCATGGTGGTCTTCTTTCTGGTCGTGATGGTCTGATCGGCTGTGATGGCATGTGATCTAGTTCGGCGCGGGTACCTCGAACAGGGTGAGCGCCGTGCACACCGTGTGGTACTGGCCCATCAGGGCGGCGATGTCGAACAAACCCGTTGTGCCGAAGGCGTGTTCGGCCTCGCGATACAGCTCGTCGTCGACGCGGTGGCTGGTTGACAGTTGGTGCGCCAGACGCGCTGCGATCTTCTCGTGTTCGCTCAGGTCGTCGGGTATACCGGCGTTGGCAAGTGTCGTGACGGCAACGTCAGAGAGGCCGGCTCTGCGCGCCAGAGCACAGTGCGCGTAGAGCGCATAGTCGGCACCCCACACGGCGCCCACCGCGATGATCACCACTTCGCGCACCCGCGGCGAAAGCGTCGTGTAGGTCGCCTCGGCGGCCTGGAACTCCGAGAACTTCGCCGCCACCTCGGGGTGCAGAAGGAAGGTGTTGTACGGGCCGATCAGCCGCCCGTCGGCGGTCGTCATCTGGACCCCCGCCTTGTTGCTCAACGGCTCCCACCTGGCCTTCAGCGCCTCGAACAGGTCGCGCTGTGCGCCGGTCAGTGTTGTCGGATCGGCGAGCGGTAGCCGCCCGCCCAGGGTTTGGCTTGGCTTGGTCATTGTCGCTGCTCCTTATCTAGGTTGTGCTGGTTGTTGTCGGCCGTCCGGCGCGACGGCGTGGTTGTTTGGCTATGGGATCAGACCCGCCGCGTGAGACGGGACGTCGTAGGCGGCCAATGTCAGCGACACGCCGGTGAACCAGCCCAGCAGGACGGTCACATCGACGATGCCCTTGTCGCCCAACAGCTCCCGCGCCCGCTGGTAAAGTCCTTGCGGCACCACGCGCGGGCCGATCAACGCCGACGTGAGTTCATAGACGACCTGTTGGCGCGGGTCGTCGAAAGATGTTGGTAACCCGGCGATCAACGCCTGCACCTTCTGCGGCGCCAAGCCACCAGCGACCTGCCCGATCTGCTCGTGTTCGGAGTTGCTGTAGGCGGCGTGCCACTTTCCGTTGATGAGATTGGTAGCGATCTCGATCTCGGCTTTGGTCAGCGTGGATTCGGTCTGAAAGTATGCGCCGGTCGGTGTGATGGTCTGCAGCAGCTTGGGGTTGGCCAACCAGATCTTGCTGGGGCCGGGCAGATGACCGCGCATCCCGAGGGTGAACTCGTAGGCCGCTTTCATCTCGGGCGCCAGATGCTTGACGGGAACCTCCTGGTATCGGCCGAATGTTCCAAAGTCTGAATTCTGGGTCATGTGATCGCCTCCGTTCTCCGCGTTGCTGCTCATGTGTTGAAGTCAACGCGCCCGCCGGCACGCCGATAGCGGCCATACCGTGATTGGGTCACGGCCATATCTTTTGGATATCGTGGTGGTGTGGATGTCCGGCAGCTCCGGTACGCCTTGGCACTGGCAGAACACCAGCATTTCGGCCGGGCGGCCGCGGCGGTCGGCATCGCTCAGCCGCCGTTGTCCAAGGCCATCGCTCAGCTGGAAGGCGAGGTCGGCGCCAGGCTGTTTGATCGCACCAGACAAGGCGTGTTTCCCACCGCGGCCGGCGAGGCTCTGCTGGCCCGGGCGCGTCGCATCGACCAGGAGCTCACCGCGGCCGCCGTCGATGCGCAACGAGCCGCGCGGGGAGAAACCGGCAGCCTGCGCATCGGTTTCAACAACTCCGCGCTGCTGTCGATGCTTCCGCCGGTGCTGCGCAGATTCCGGATCGAACACCCGGAGGTGCGGCTACAGCTGGAGGAGATGGTGACGGTGGAAAGCAGCCGGGCCCTGGTCGCGGGTGAACTCGATGTCATCATCTGCCGCGGCGCCCCACGCGGCCGTGGAGTCCAACAGCTTTTCAGCGTAGAGGTCAGCCGCGACTACGTCATCGGCATCGTGAGTACCAGCCACCCGTTCGCCGGCCAGCAACGGATCAGCCTCGATCAACTGCGGCGCCAGCCGCTCGTCGTCGCACTGCCCGAGGATGAACCGGCCGTCATCAAGACGTTGCGCGACGTGCTTCCTGACTTAGGTGCATGGCCCGGCGTCACCCACGCAGGTGACACGCAGACCATCATGGGCCTCGCGGCGTGCGGGTTCGGCGTCGGTCTGGGCCCGCAGGACATGCGCACTGCGGCACGCCCGGATACCTGGGTGCTCGATATTCGTCCGCGAGTCGCCCTGCCCAGCCTGACGTTGGCATTCCGGTCCGAGCACCGCTCTCCGAGTCTGACTGCCCTGCTCGGTGTCGTCGCCGAAACCTGCCCTGTCGCGCGCTCTGCGCTGATGCGGCTCCATCAACCAAAGCTGTGACGATTCAGCCGGTCCGGCCCTGACTGCCTACAAGCGCTGAGCGCTGTGTTCTACAAACATCGGCGTCGCTAATCAGCAACACAGCCGCCAGACATCCGACGAGTCAGAAGGCGTCCGTCGTTGGGTCCGCCATCCTCCGCCATTTCAAATCGGAATCCGCCACGGAAAACCGGAACCTGATATGGGGGGAGATTTGTCAAGTGAGTAGGTGAAAGCCGCCCCGACCGGTAGCCGGGGCGGCTTTCGTTTCGAACTACGATCCCGAGGGACATCGGGACGAGGTCGTCGAAGCGCGGCTCGGCGCGGCATTTTTCATCGAGCGCGGGCATCGCGGTCTCGATATCGATCCCGAACCCAGCGAGGGCCTCGACCAGACCGCGGTCGGTGGCGCCGCACTGCAGCACCATCGACCGCAAAAAGTGAACAGCGCCTCGCCCGAGTTCTCGGACTCCGGCAGTGCGTGCCCATCGTCGACGATCCGGCGGAACCGGTCCTCGACGACCGCCCGGAATAGATCCTCTTTGGCGGGGAAATGTCGGGTAGACGGTGCCGGCGCCCGAATGCCGTGTGGCTGCGTGCCCCCGTGCCGGTTCCCCGTGTGGGCTGGGTAGCGGGTGCTCAGGGCACGATGTTGTGGTTGCCGCGGAAGAGGTTGTGCGGGTCGACGCGCCGCTTGACCGCGACGAGCCGGTCCAGATTGCGGCGGTAGTTCGGTGCGAGCAGCGCGGGGTCGTCGCTCGACAGGAAGTTGACGTAGCCCCCGCCCTGGGAGAACGGCTGCAGCGCGGCGTCGTAGTCCCGGGTCCAGGCGATGTTCACCGGCGCGTCGGCCGGGTCCGGGAAGCTTGCGCCCAGGCCGATGGCGAAGCGGGCGTCGCGGTGGGCAAACGCCGTGGCGTCCGGCGCCACCCGGTGGCAGGCGCCGTCGATGGGGAACACGAGCGTCGCGGTTTCCAGGCAGGGCACGTGCGCGCCGTACTCCAGGTGCACGCCGATGGCACCGTCGCTCAGGTCCGTGGCGAACTGGCCGGTCCAATAGTGGTGCAGCCCGGCCGGCAGCAGGTCGTCGAAGAGCGTGTTGGCGGCCGGGTAGGGCATGCGGGCGACGTGATGTCCGATCACCGGGCCGAGGGCGGCCAGCCGGGCCCGAACCTGGGCGTCGGCGCCCGCGGGCCCGCTGAAGCAGGTGAGCACGACGCAGGCGGGCCGGCCGTGCCAGTGCTCGCTGACAAACGGGAGCGGGGGTGCCAGGGTGATCCCCAGGATCGCTCCGAGCTCGTCGGGGGCGTCGGCGATCAGCCGCCGGTAGCCGCGCATGACCTCGCCGTCGAGCGGGTAGAACGTGGGCCCGCCAAGGACGTCGGCCACCGGGTGCAGCCGGTACTCGAACGAGGTCACCACCCCGAAGTTGCCGCCGCCGCCGCGCAGTGCCCAGAACAGCTCGGCGTCGCGGTCGGCGTCGCAGGTCAGGAACTCGCCGTCGGCGGTGACCAGGTCGGCCGAGATCAGGTTGTCCACAGTGAGGCCGCAGCGCCGGGCGAGGTGGCCGATCCCGCCGCCGAGGGTCAGCCCGGCGATCCCGGTGGTGGAGACGATCCCGCCGGTGGTGGCCAGGCCGAAGGCGTGCGTGGCGTGGTTCAGGTCGGCCCAGGTGCACCCGGCCTCGGCCCGGGCGGTGCGGGCGGCCGGGTCGACCCGGATCCCCCGCAGGCCGCCGAGGTCGAGCACCATCCCGCCGTCGCAGGTGGAGAAGCCGGCGATGCTGTGCCCGCCACCGCGGACCGCCAGCAGAAGGTCGTGGTCCTGGGCGTGCCGCACGGCGGCGGTCACGTCGGCGACGTCGGCGGCCCGGACGACCATAGCCGGGTGCCGGTCGTGCTGGGCGTTGTAGACCGCGCGTACGGTGTCGTAGTCCGGGTCACCGGGCAGCACGATCTCGCCGTGCAGCCCGGCCGGGCCGGGTGCGGTGACGTTCGCGGTCACCGGAACCACCGCCCGGGCTGGTCCATCGGGATTCCCGCCTCGACGAGGTAGGGAACGACGGTGGAGGCCATGTCCCAGGCACGCCAGCGCACCGGGGTGACGACGATCGTGATGTCCTCGACCTCGGCCAGCGCCCGGCCGACGACGGCGACCCCTTGCTCGGTCATCCAGGTGCGGTAGATCCGCTCGTTGAGCGCGCGTGCCTGCGGGCCGCGGACGAGCCGGGCGGGGCCGGTGCCCGAGACCCACCCGACCGCCTGGCGGTCGTCGACGGTGACGGTTGCGTTCGGGCGGGCGGCGATGTTGCGCCCGGTGCGGCCCGCGGAGGTGGTGGCGACCAGGAAGCCGGTTCCGTCGAAGGTGTAGAGGTAGGGGACGGCGTGCACGGTGCCGTCCGGGTTGGTCGTCGCGAGGACCAGGTGCTGATGGGCGGCGAGGAACTCGCGCCTGCAGTCGGTGAGCGCGCGTGCGGTGGCCCGGTGCACCGCTGTCGGGGCACTGCTCGTGATGGTGTCGGTCATGTCCATTGTTGTAGCTCCGGACGACGCGCGTCGGCATCGCCTGCACGGCCCACAGGTGCGGCGGTCGCGCGATGGGCGATTCAGCCCATGCGGCTGCGCGGAGTCAGATCAGCTCGTGGGTGACGGCGAAGGCGGTCGCGGCGGCGCGGGAGGAGACGCCGAGCTTGGCGAAGATGTTGTTGAGGTGGCGGGCCACGGTGTGGTCGCTGACCGCGAGATCGCTGGCGATCTCGCGGTTGGTCCGGCCCGCGGCGACGAGGCGCAGCACCTCGATCTCGCGATTCGTGAGACCCCCCGGCCGCGTGGGCCCCGTCGCGAGGAGCGCGGTAGCGCGTCGGGCGTCCGGCTCGGCGCCGAGCCGCAGGAAGGCCGCGCGCGCGGCCTCGATCTCCAGCCGGGCGCCGTCCCCGTCGCCGGCCGCGCGGCAGGCTGCGGCGATCAGCATCCGGACCTCGGCCAGGTGGTAGGGCAGCCCGAGGTCGAGCCAGAAGTCGCGGGCGATGTGCAGGAGCGGCAGCGCGTCGAGAGGCTCGCCCTCGGCCAGCCGGACCGCACCGCGGGCGGTCGCGGCCAGCGCGGGCAGCAGCGTCGCGCCGGGGTCGGCGCCCTGCGCGATGGCGGTGAGCTCGTCAGCTGCCTCCTGGGCCGTGACCCGCTCGCCTGCGGCGAGCGCGACGTCGACCTGGGCGGCGCGCAGCCTGGCCCGGCCCAGCGTGCCACTCGCGGCACCGCTCAAGGCCGTGCGCAGCGCCGCAGCCGCAGCCGGGATCCGCCCCTGGCGGAGGCGCAGCAGCGCCAGCCCCGGTTGCGGGTCGCGGCCGAGCTCGTGCGCCCGCCGGAACGCGGTCTCGGCGGCCTCGGTGGACCCTCGGCCGACGGCGATCTCGCCCGCCAGGTAAAAGGCCTCCGCGGCGATCCGCGGGTCGTAGGCCAGCAGCTCCTCGCAGGCACAGCTCGCCTCCTCGGCCGCCGCTGACCAGGCACCCCGCAGGTGCAGCACCTCGACCCGATGCACGCGGCACAGCCCGTGGAACGGCGTCCCGGCAGGCAGTGGCGCGCACCACGCCATCGCCCCGTCGGTCCACTCGGCGGCCCGGCGCAGATCGACCGCCCCGATCGCTGCCGGCAGGGCGAGGCAGTAGATCCACCCGGTGAACAGCGACGAGAGCTCCCCGGCCAGGACCGGGCACATCGCCTCGTCGATCAGCGCGAACCCGGCCTCCCGCTCGCCGCGCGCGAGCAACGCGGCCCCGCGGATCTCCAGCGCCATGGCGGCGAAGTCGGCGCTGCCCTGGCGGTAGGCGATCTCGGCCATCGTCCCGGCACGCCGCAGGACGGCATCGGGGTCACCGCGCTCCTGCGCGAGGAACGCCTCGGCAAGCTCGAGATAGGCATGCTCGACCGACTCGGGCTGCCCCGCCAGGTGCCGGCGGGCGCGGGCCAGCCAGCCCGCCGCAACCGAGCCATGCCCGGCGAGATGGTGCTCGAAGAACACCATCCAGGCTGAGTACGCGGCCCGGCGGTGCGCGCGAGCGGCGACGTGCCCGGCGTACGCCCGCTGCCGATGCGCGATCGACTCCTCCACCCGGCACAGCCACCAGGCGGCGTCGGCCAGGGTGTCGAGGTCGCCAGGGTCGGCGTCGGGCGTGTCGGCGAGCCCGCAGAGCAGCGCGTAGGCCAGCGCCCAGTCGCCGCGCACGGTCGCCTCCCGTGCTCGTTCCGGTGACGTCACCGTCCGCGCTCCCGCACCCGGTCGATGACCCGAGCGTAGTACCCCGGCCGCACCGCATCGACGGTGCCGGTCTCAGGCCTGCAGTCGGGGCTCACCCGATCCCGGCGCCGGAACTTGCCGCGACAGGGCTCGGCGGCGTCGTGCACGGCACGGACGCCCGCGCGCTCGCGCACCGGAGCGCGAGCCCGCACGCAGGTCACCACCTTCGTGCTGGGCTTGGTGTCGCCGGCCAGGCACCCAGGTGGTCTGATTCGCGGCCGATGCCCGAGGTGGAGCGTCGGGGCCTGTGGAGCATGCGAGCCTAGGAGGACGACGGGCGGTATCGCTGTCCGACCCACTGCCGCCCCGGTGACGACGTCCTTGCGGTGGGGAGCGGCATGACCAGGCCGGAGATACTCGAGCGCGGGCGGGCGGGAGTCGAGCGGCACGTCTGGGGTGAGGCAACACCCGACTGTCGGCGGCGGATCAAATGGAGCCGCTGGCGGCTGATGACCTGGAACGCTGGCGATTGCCGCGCACATGGTCGGTGAGGACGCCGTCTCCGTCGCGAACCGGAAACGGGCGCATCACAAGCACTGTGGTCGATTACCTTATTCGTCTACGCTCACGGTTGGCCGATTGGATCCCTGTCCCGTGCAACACGGCGCTGATCGGACCGCCAAGACAAAGCATCCGGGCATTGAGGGGTGCACAGGCCGGGAAATTGGACCAGGTTCGCTAACGGCGATCGGCTATCGAAGTTCTGCGGCGCTGAAGCCGGTTTCCAGAAGCTTTTTGATCGTGGTGAGGAATCGGGCGGCGTCAGCACCGTCGATGATTCGGTGGTCGTAGGTGATGGCTAGATAGACCATGGCCGCACGCCAAAGGCGGTTGCGCCATCGCTATCTCGATGTGGAACAACACGTTCGACGACCGCACCGGTTCCCAGAATCGCGCTTTGGGGTCGGTTGAGGATCGGGGTGTCGAACAACGCACCGCGGCTGCCGGTATTGGTGATGGTGAAGGTTCCGCCGGTCAGGGCATCGGCGGTGATGCGGCCCGCAGCGGACAGCTGTGGCGACCTGCGCAATCGCGGTGGCCATTCGCGCGATGGTCATGTGCTGGGCGTTGCGCAGACAGGCACGATAAGGCCTTTGGGACTGTCGACGGCAATCCCCAGGTGTACCGCGTCGTGATACGCGATCTCGGTGGCATCGTCGTTGATCGTCGAGTTCAGCCAAGGGGTGTTCGTTCAGCGCCTCCACGGTGGCTTTGACGAAGAACGGCAGATACGACAGTTTCGTCCCGGTCCGGTGTTTGAAGTCATTCTTCTCGGCGGCACGCAGGCGTGCGATGCCGGTGACGTCGGCCTCAATAACCGTCGTCAATTGCGCTGTGGTGTGCAGCGATTCGAGCATGCGTCGCGCGATCGTCTGACGGATCTTCGGGAGGCGTTCAACCCGGCCGGGCTGAGCTGATTCGGTCGGCGTCACCGGCGCCGTCTGAAGGATGTCGGATACGCCACCCGTTGCGGCGGAATCGTCGGAGCAGCGAACTTCGACGACGGGCTGCCCCGACTCGGGCGTACTTGTCGGCTCCGGCCGCGGTGTGGAGTCGGACTGTTCGCGTTTGGCAGACTCCCCCTCCACACCGATGATGGCGATCACCGCGTCGACCGCGGCCCACCACCAGTTCGACGAGGGTGCCCGCCACCGGTGAGGGGATCTCGCTGTCGACTTTGTCTGTGGCGACTTCCAGCAACGGCTCGTCCACCTCCACCCGGTCCCCCGGTGCCTTCAACCACCTGGTGATGGTCGCTTCGTCAATGCTCTCGCCGAGTGACGGCAGCACTACTGCGGTGCCGGTCTTGAGCTGCGTGTCCACGCTGTGGGTCCTTCGCTGGTTCAGGCGGTGATATCAAGGGCTGCAGCGACAATCGAGTCGGTGTCGATGCCGTGGTAGCGGAGACATCGTCGAGGTCACCAGCCCGTCCGAAGGTGGTCACTCCGAGATTCGCGCTTGGTACACGGTTGACCGTGGCGAGGAATGCCAGTAACGGACACGACTCACCGCACTCGCCGACTCAGCGCAACACGTTGATTCCACCGACTGATCGCGATCACATCGTGCGCGCTGGCCTACTGGGCTGGCTCGACACAGCAAACCGCAGCGGCCCGCAGAAATCGCCCATGGAGCCAGAGCGCAGGCGCCGATCAGCCCCCCACCGCCGTGCGACATCATCGGTTGGCCGTCTACCTCGCGGCCGCCTACACGCAGGTGCTCTCGCCGTCGGCCGCGGCCGCAGACTACGCGCGCGAGGTCCTCGACGAAGCCTACCGACGCGCCTTCCGCGACAACGGGATCCGCATGCAGCAGCTCGCAGGGTGCGGTGCCGAACGTGAGCTGATCACCGAACGGTTCACCGCCATCCGCGATGAACTCGCCGACCTATGGCGCCGCGCCGAGGCCGCCGCCAAGCCGGGGTGGTTGCAGTCGTGACACGCCCCGATCCACTCGAGGCCACCGTTGCTGGCCACACCGCGCGCCACCTCACCGCGACGACCTACTGCCAGCCCGGACGCTCCAACACCGAGGCCGCCCAGCTCATCGAATCCGTGCAACACCCGAGCCCAGCGCCGCGCCCAACGACGGGTGTCGGTGCCCACCCGCGCAATCCCCCCAACACAGCCCGCCAGGCGAGAAATTGGATGAACCCGAACAACCCCCGCTCGAAGAGGCGCCCGATCAGCCCAGCACCGATGCGTGCGCGCGGCACCGCGGCCGCTGCCGCACTGGCCGCAGTC
>Ga0134123_10002333_pt1 | contig 12428 bp, 9 predicted proteins | sample KB303_FD_96460 | JGI IMG/M metagenome (GOLD analysis project Ga0134123, IMG submission 96460) | Terrestrial soil microbial communities without Nitrogen fertilizer from Kellogg Biological Station, Michigan, USA - KB3-0-3 | ecosystem: Environmental > Terrestrial > Soil > Unclassified ...
AAGCCCAACAGCGCAGCGTCGCCAACGAAGCGCTGGATCAAGTCTCGCAGCTCGCGCTCACGATGCGACCGGGCCGCCTGAGGCGACGGCGCTTCGCGAACGAAAGTGCCCACTCCGCGGCGGGTCTCCAGGATTCCATCGCGCTCCAGCTGGACGTAAACCCGGGCGACGGTATTCGCGTTGACCGCGAGATCCACCGCCAGCTGCCTCACGGTTGGCAGCTGCATTCCCGGCACGAGCGCGCCCGTGGCAATCGACGCCCGGATAGCTCTGTCGAGCTGGGCGTAAATCGGAGTCGGGCTCCTGGTGTCGACCTCGAAAGTAGGCATTGTCTGCTTGTACTATCACATTAGGACAATACGGGCAAAACGTCAACCGGTTTCAGGCGCCGGACTGCCCAGATCAGCGGTTGTGGGTGTACATGAGCTCGACCAGCTCATCGTACATCCGATCCGCCTCGCTTCCCCCCGAACGGATCGCGCCGGTCGCACAGTGTTTGAGATGATTCCGCATCAGCTCCCTTCCCACGCCGCGGAGCGCCTCCTGAACCGACGAGATCTGGGTCAGGATGTCGGCGCAGTAGCGGTCCTCGTCGACCATCTTCTGCAGCCCGCGAACCTGGCCCTCGATTCGGCGCAGGCGCTTGATGTTTTTCGACTTCAATTCCGGATCGACGGCTGCCGCGTGACGCGAGCTCGCCGATGCCTCGCGCACGGCGCATCCACACTCAGCGGCGGTTTCGGCAGCTCGTGCAGAGTTGGTCCTGCTGCTTGGGCTCACTTTGACTCCTCGTCTCTCACGCCAGACTCACCCGGCGCAGTCGTAGACTGTTTGTAACTACACTCACCGAGCTGAGAGCCATCGCCGCGCTGGCGAGTATCGGGCTCAACATGGATCCAGTGATTGGGTAAAGCACGCCCGCGGCGATCGGGATTCCGATGACGTTGTAGATGAACGCCCAGAACAGGTTCTGCCTCATGGTCGCCATCGTTCGGCGGGACAGCGATATCGCGGTTGCCACGCCCCGGAGATCGCTTCGCATCAACGCGATGTCGCTCGCCTCGATCGCGATGTCAGTCCCCCTGGGCATCGACATGCCGACGTCTGACTGCGCCAGCGCGGGAGCGTCGTTGATACCGTCTCCGACCATCGCCACCACCTTCCCGCTCCGCTGCAAACTGGCAATCTCTTCGACTTTCTGGTGCGGCAGGACTTCGGCGACCGTGTGCTCGATGCCGGCGATCGCCGCAACGGATCTTGCCGGTCCTGCTCTATCTCCCGTCAAAAGTCTTACATCGACGCCGAGCTGCCGCAGACGATCCACTGCCTCACGCGCTGTTGGTCTGACGGCGTCGGCGACGACGATCCTGCCGACTACGGTGCCATCGACCGCGACGAAGAGATCGCTCTCCCCTGGACCGTCCGGAGTCTCGCCAGAGCCCTGCTCGACTTCGATTCCCAGCATCTGCATCAGCCTCGCATTTCCCACTGCTGCCTCGCGATCGCCAATGCGGCCCGACACTCCGCTGCCCGTATGCGACCGAAAAGCGCCGACATTCTCGAAGCGGACCTGCCTCTCTCCCGCCGCTCGAACGATGGCCGTCGCGAACGGGTGCTCCGAGTGTCGCTCGAGCGAAGCCGCCACGCCGAGGACCTCATTTTCTGTCAAAGACGCGAGGGCAACCACGCGCTTCACGGCCGGATGTCCTTCTGTCACTGTTCCGGTTTTGTCGAACACCACCGTGTCGACGTCGCCGGCACGCTGAAGGACCTCGCCCCCCTTGATCAACAGGCCCAGCTCCGCGCCTCGGCCCGTGGCCACCATCACTGCCGTCGGAACCGCGAGTCCCATCGCGCAGGGACAGGCGATGATCAATACGGAGACAGCCGCCACGATGGCGCGAGGCAAAGCCGCTGCGCCGCCGATCAGGTACCAGGCGAGGAAAGTCGCGATGGCGATGGCTAGCACAGTCGGCACGAAAACGGCGCTCACCCGGTCGGCCAGTTTCTGGATCGGCGCGCGTGAGGCCTGTGCGTCGCGCATCAGTTTGACGATTCGCGCCAGAACGCTGTCCGCGCCAACGCTGGTGGCGCGGTAGCTGAATGAGCCGGTGGTGTTGAGAGTACCGCCGACGACCGTGTCACCAACGCCCTTTGCCACAGGGAGGGGCTCGCCCGTCAGCATCGACTCGTCGACTTCACTGCCACCATCGGCAAGGATCCCGTCCACAGGTATGCGCTCGCCGGGTCGGACCAGGATGGTTTCGCCGGAGCGAACGTCCTTGAGAGGCTTGTCGAGCCAGTCTCCCCCCGACGACACGCGTGCGGTTGAGGGGAGCAGTGACGCCAGCTTTCTCAACGCATCCGAGGTTTTTCCGCGCGCACGGGATTCGATGGCTCGCCCCGCCAGGACGAATCCGATTATGAAGATGACGGCCTCGTAATAGACAGCCGACGGAATTCCGCTTCGCGCAAAAATCTCGGGGGAGATCGTCGCAACGACGGAATAGATGAACGCCGATCCAGTTCCGAGCGCCACCAGAGTGTTCATGTCGGCGGAACCGTGCCGCACTGCCTTCCACGCGCTGCGATAGATGTCGCGGCCGGCCCAGACGAGTATCACGGTCGTGAGGGCGAGCAGCGCATAGTTGACTACCTGATTGCCCATGGCTCCCATCGAGAGCGCCATGGCGACGACGCCCGCCAGCACACTGACAACGGCCCGTACGGCGAGGGACCTCACCTCGCGTACCTCGGCCTCGGCATCGCTCGATTCGGCGAGCACGTCCCTACCTGACACCGGCAGCTCAGCGTCGTACCCGGTGGCTCGCACCGCGGCGACGAGACGCCCCAGCGTGACGGTGGAAGGGTCATAGCGCACCGCCGCACTCTTCGTCACCAGGTTCACCGAAGCGTCGATCACCCCCGGCTCCGCCGCCAGCGCCCGCTGCACCCGCGACTGGCACGCCGCGCACGTCATCCCGGTCACCGGAAAGTCGATCGCGATGCCTTCGTTTTCTAACTCGTTTCTGACTTGAGTAGCAGCCACAATTCCTCCAACTGCCATCAAATCAATATACCCCCCTCCCCTATGTCAAGCGGCAGCCCGCTCACTCAATCACTCGATCGAACCTCACCGGCTTTGAAACCTCGTAGCTAAAGTGCCACCACTCCTGGTCGTAGTTGGTGAAACCCTCTTTCTCCATCGCCGCCTTGAGACGCTGCCGATTCGTTGCTGCCACCCCGGTTGCATTTGCGGTGTGTGCTGCAGCGGAAAAGGTGTCGAACGGCGTCCCCATCTCCAGCTCCTTGCCGGTCGCGAGATCGATGAGAGTGAGATCGATGGCGAGCCCCAGATTGTGTCGCGAGCGGCTGGCGATGTAACCGTCTCTCAATAGATCGGTTCGATGGACTCGCTCGGTCCAGTCGACCATCGCCAGCGTCGCTCGCACCGGACGGTAGGCGTCGAAGACTTTGAGGCCGAGCTGCTGGGCGTGAAGATTTTTCTCCACGCGGGCCAGCGCGGCGGCCGCTTCGCGACGGAGGAACGCCCGATTGGCCAGATATCCCGGGAGCGGCGCGCCCGTAAAATTGTTCGCCGTCGAGTAACGCATCTCGACGACGATCGCCGAATCAAGCGATCTCAGATCGGTCAACAGACTGTCCGCCGCGGAGTTCGGCGCGATCTCGGTCTCGGCGGTGTTTATGGGCGGCGCGCTGGACGGCCCCGGCCGAGTTGCAACTGCCGCCGCGCAGGCAAGACTCTGCGTCGCGATCAGGACGGAGAGAAATTTTCGCATGGTCAAACGATAACTCTCGCAGCGGCTGTTTCACGAGGCATTCCAGACACATTCCGTTTCGCGCATATTGGCGCATGGCTGCCACGGATTCGATAAACGCTTCCTCCGTCCAGCGCGCGGTGCGAGGACATCGCTCCGCCGTTCTCGCCAGCTTCCTCGGCTGGACGCTCGACGCTTTCGATTTCTTCCTCGTCGTTTTTGCGTTGACGGCGATCGCCAAGGAGTTCAACAAGACCGACGCCGAGCTCGCTCTCACCATAACGATCACGCTGGCGTTCCGGCCCGTCGGCGCTTTCATCTTCGGGCTGATGGCGGACCGTTACGGCCGCAAGCTGCCGCTGATGATCGATCTGGTGTTCTTCTCGATCGTCGAAGTTCTGTCGGGTCTGGCGCCCAACTATACCGTCTTTCTCATTCTGCGCGCGCTGTTCGGGATCGGGATGGGCGGCGAATGGGGCGTCGGCGCATCGCTGGCGATGGAAAAAGCCCCGAAGGGAAGTCGCGGCATCTTGTCGGGTTTGCTGCAGGAGGGCTACGCAACGGGCTATCTGTTGGCGGCCGTCTGCTATTTCTTCGTGTTTCCCCGCTGGGGCTGGCGGCCGATGTTCTTCATCGGCGGATTGCCGGCGCTGCTGGCTTTGTTCGTCCGCTTCCGCGTCGAGGAATCCGAGGTCTGGCAGCGGACCCGCCACAAGGACTGGAGCAGTCTGGGCCGCGGCATCGCCTCACACTGGAAGCTCTTTCTCTACCTGACGCTGCTGATGGCAGGCATGAATTTCGTGTCGCACGGAACCCAGGACATGTATCCGACGTTTCTCCAGCGCGACTGGGGATTCTCTCCCCAGAAACGCGCGGCGCTCACTGCGTTCTCGATGGTCGGCGCCATCATCGGCGGAATTACCTTCGGATATCTGTCCGACAGGATCGGACGGCGTCGCGCGATCGTGATCGCCCTGGTGTTGGCAATCGTCGTCATCCCCGTCTGGGCTTTCTCACCCGCGCTGGGCGGGCTCGTCGCCGGCGCGTTCGCGATGCAGTTCATGGTGCAGGGCGCGTGGGGAGTCATACCGGCGCACATCACCGAACTCTCGCCGGATAACGTCCGCGGGTTCCTGCCCGGCTTCGCCTACCAGTGTGGTGTGCTCATCGCCAGCTCGGTCGCATATCTCGAAGCTGTCCTGGCGACGCGAATGACCTACGCCAAATCGATGGCGATCGTGGCCGCCATCGTGTTCTCTTCTGCGGCGGTCATCGCGTGGTTCGGGCGCGAGCGACACGCCGTCGAATTCGGTGGGTCGCCCGATGCGGATCTTCCCGACTCCGGGAGACTCGCGCGGTCAGACTGATTCCAGCTCTTTTGCCTTGGCGACAAGCCCGTTGAGCAGTGCTTGCACGTGCGTCGCACTCGTCCTCGGATTCATCATCGTCACCCGCAGCACCGGACGTCCCTCCAGGATGGTCGCAGTGATCCAACCGCTCCCCTCTTTGTTGTAGAGCGGTCTGACCGCGCGATTCAGCTCGTCGACGCGCCGCACCTCATCGGATCCAACGGACGTTTTCTGCCGTCTCTTCCCATCCTTTCCCAGAAAGCGAAAGCAGAGAATGTTCGACTCCGGCTCGTGCAGGTTCTCGAAATCGTCGCGATTCTCGATCGCGTCGTAGAGGAGTTTCGCGGTGTTGCACAGGTGGTCGTACAACGCGCCAAGGCCTCTGGACCCGAACCGCTGCATCACGAACCAGAGCTTCAGAACGTCGGCTCGCCGCGAGCACTGAAAGCTTCTCTTTCCCTGGTCGATTACCCGCGCTGACTTCCCGGCGTGGAAGAGATACGGAGCCTGTTGCGCGAAGGCGCGTTCCAGATCAGCCTCGTTGCGGGTGAGCACCATTCCAGCCGCCAGCGGGAGCAGCATCATCTTGTGTGGATCCCAGGCCAGTGATCGGGAGTATCGCAAGCCGTTCAGCGCGCGCGGCGGTCTCGCCGAAAGCAGCGCGCTCGCTCCATGAGCGCCATCGACGTGCAGCCAGATATCGCGCTCTTCGCAAAGGGCTCCGATCGTCTCCAGATCGTCGAATGACCCGGTAGCAGTGGTTCCCGCGCTCGCCACCACTGCCATCACCTGCTTGTCTTCGTCGCGGAGTCGATCGAGAACCAGGCGAAGAGCCTCAACGTCGATCTTATAGTCGCGGGACGGGATCGGTATTCCTTTACGCAGGCCCATCCCGAGTTGTCCAATGGCGCGCGTCACCGCGTAGTGGGCGTGCTCGCCGTAGACGACCACCGGCGGATCCGCACCAACCCCATTCTCCCACGCGTCGGGCACGGCCGCGTTCCTCGCCGCCAGCATCGCCGTGAAGTTTGCCTCGGTGCCGCCCGACGTAAGCGTTCCACCCGCGCCGGAGCCGTATCCGGCAAGCTTCGCCAGCCACGATACGATGCGATGCTCGATCATCGTCGCCGTCGGCGACATCTCCTGGACGGCAAGCGACTGGTTCATCGCTCCGATGATGCTTTCCATCCAGATACCGACAGGCAGGGGCGCCGACGTCTGATGCCCCATGTACATCGGGTGGTAGTACTTGTTGGCATCGGCGATCACTTCGCGCTCGAGACGGGCGAGGATCTCGCCCACCGGCTTTCCAGTCTCGGGGAAATCCTCGTCGAACCGCTTCTCCAGCTCCTCCGCGGATCGCGGAGTGGAAACCTGACCATCGCCGCCGCGCGTCGATTCGAAGTAACGCGCCGTCACCGCCGCGAACTGCTTGCCGACCTCGAGCGAAGTGTCTGCTTCGAGCTCGGCGAGAATGTCGTCGATCATCCGCCAAATTTATCGACGGCTTGGGCGTCGCGCGTACCGGCTAGCCGTCCAGCAATCCGTTTTGACGAACAAAGTCGGCGAGCTCTCCGCGCGAGGTGACGCTCAGCTTCGTGAAAATGTTCGAGAGGTGAGTGCTAACGGTGCGCGACGATATCTGGAGCGCGCCCCCGATCTCCTTGTTCGATTTCCTGCCTGCAACCATTCGCGCGATCTCGACCTCGCGTCCCGTCAGCCCGGCTGCTCCGCTGGCGACGGTTTTTGGCGGCGGGCGCACCCCACGCTCGCGCATCTCCTCGCGGGTCTCCCAGAGCTCGCTAGCCACTGCGAGCCGGGCCATCACATCGTGCGCCTTTCGGAGCTCTCGCGCTCCTTCCTCCCGCTGGCCGATTTCGAAGAGCGCCCCGGCCAGCTTTCTTCTCACTCGCGCCGCCTGCGGCGGAAACGGAATTGCCTCGAGCTGCTCGATTGCCGATCGCAGCAGATCGATCGCGGCCGTGGGATTTCCGTCGCGGAACCACAGCAGCAAACCGTCACACGCCTCGGCGTACGCGAGACCAAGACGATGCTTGAGTCGCCCGGCATCCCTGCGCATGCGGGCGGAGTGCATCGCAGCCCGATCGAAATCGCGCGCGGTGAGGGCCGCCTCGCCGATTACCGGCAACAGCCACTGCAGCGACCAAACGACGTAACCGGTGCGATCCGCAATGGCGAGCCCGGCCTCGCCCACCCGCACCGCCTCGGCCGGCTCACCCACTGCGAGGTAGTACGACGCCAGGCCGAGGTGCGCCGGGACGATGGATGGAACGTCGAGCGCTCGCTCTCCGGCACCTTCCAGTGATCCTGTCTTCTCCGCTCCTGCGATCTTCCAGGCCAGATCGAAGTATTCCTTCGCCTTCTGCTCTTCGCCGCGCCACAGATAGACCAGACCCGACCAGACGTAGAGACGCGGCAGCAGCATTCGTTGATTGAGGATCTTCGCCTGACCGATCGTCCGGTCCGCCATCGCCAGCGCCGCATCCCAGTCCCCAATTCCGGAGAAGTACTGCACCCAGATCTCACCAGACCAAAGCGGCAGCAGCGGCGATCGCATTTGATCGGCGAGCTCGTCGGCGCGCTTGAGATGCGTGGCGATTGCCTCCGCATCCACCGAGACGCCACCCAGCAGCGCCAGCGCCCAATTCGCGCTCCATTCGAGCATCAGCTGTCCCGCCGCCTTCGCGTGTGAGACGGCCTTGATTCCGTGCTCGAGAGCGAGGTCGAATGGGCCCGTCCACGTATAGAGCAGGAGCAGTGCGCGGTGAACGCGCGACAATAGCGAGGGGTTCTCCACTCCACTCGCTGCCGCCAATGCCAGCGCGTTCTCCACTTCGACCTGCGCCTCCTGCAACCTTCCGAGGTCTTCGAGCGTTATTCCCTTGGCGAGACGTAGTCGGACCGCGATTGTCGGATCCGCCGATCCCGCGTGCTCCAGGCCCGCCGCATAGTGCGACAACGCATCGGCGAATCTTCCCATCCAGTAGCACGCCAGACCCATTCGGTGCTCGATGTCGGCCAGCGCCAGCCGGTCGCCTCTCCGCGCTGCATCCTCGCGCGCGCGCTCCCAAAGCTCCAGTGCCGCGGCGTACTCGCCAAGCCGTTGTCGCGTCCTCGCCAGGGTGACGAGAATCTGCTCGCGCGGCGCGTCGCTGACGATTGGGTCGCGGTCCAAATGGTCCACCGCCGCGGCGAGGTAGTTTGCCGCCTCGCGGTTGGCGTACTTGTCCAGCGCCGCACGCCCCGCCGCGTGGAGATACGTCACCGCCTTCGGCGCCAGCTTGGACGAGTGGGCGCGGGAGAAATGGAGCGCCAGCTCGTCGGCGTGCGCGGCAGCAGTGTCACCGTACAAGCTCTCGAGTGCCTCCGCGATCACCGCGTGGAGCAGTCTCGCCCGCGCCTGCCCCAGCTCTGAATACAGCACCTGTTGGAGCAGCGGGTGAGTGAAGTCGTAATGAATCGCGCTCTCATCGCCGGTCTCGTGGAGCACTCGCTGCGCTATCAGCTCCTCGATTGCGACTATGGTGTCTTTCTCGGGTAATCCGGAGACTTTCGCCAGCGTGTCGTATGGGGCGCGAGTTCCAATGACCGCCGCCAGGTTCGCCACCGTTCGCGCGTTCTCCGAAAGCCGATCGAGACGCGCCTTAACCACGTCGCGAATGGTGGATGGCAGCGGAATCGTCTGCATCTCCCAGCCCGTCCAGTGCCCATTGTGTCGGGCAAGCGTTCCGGATTCTACAAGCGACTTGAGCGTTTCCTCGACGAAATAAGGATTGCCACGTGTCCAGTCGTACAGCAGCGTGGAGAAATGCCGGGCCGCCTTGCCGTCGACTGCGAACATGTGTCGGAGCAGCTCGTCGATCTCCGGCTGCCCGAGTGGCGCCAGTCTCTGCATTGCGCTGACACCGAGGCGAACTAACGATTGCTCGGTCGTGCGCAACACCGGATTCGAGTCGCGTTCCGCTTCATTGTAGGTCCCAATGACGAGAATCTTTTGCCCGCCGATCTGTCGCGCGATGAAGTGCAACAGTTCCAGCGAAGATTCATCAGCCCATTGCAGATTCTCGAGGACGATCAGCAGAGGCTGCTTCGCCGAAAGCCGGCTCAGAAACTGGGTAAAGCTCCAAAGCAGGCGAGCTTTCAGCTCGGAGGGATCGGCGCCCGTCGATGCGCGATCCCGCGGCGCCAGTATCGACAGATACGGAAAGACGTTGCCGAAATCCGACGCGCCGCCGCGGGTCAGGAGCGCCATCGAGGCGGGCTCGAGTTTGCTCACCAGCGGCAGAAACGCGTCCGAAAAAAGCGCGTAAGGGACGCCCGTCTCGACCGGATAAGCGCGTCCTACCGCCACGCTCCAGCCTTTTTTCGTCGCGCGCTCGGCGGCGGCCATCGCCAACCGCGTTTTCCCGATGCCGCCTTCTCCTGTGATGAAGACGGAGCTCCCGGCGCCCTTGGCGGCCTCATCCATTGTTCTTGACAGGAGCGCCAGCTCCGCGCTGCGACCTACGAGGGGGATTTCACCCGCATCACGTGTGGGCATGCGCCAATGTACGAACGTTAGTTTACCCCGGCCAGAGTTCCGGTCCTCGCGAGGGTTTGGACCAAGGGCTACTTCTTTTCCACCTCCCGTTTCGCCGATTGCTCGTCCGAAAGATCCAGCATCTTTTCCCCACCGAGGTAATCGACAGAGCGCGGCTCGCCAGCTTGTCTGAGCTTTTGCACCACCACTGCGATCCGGTTCGACGCGCGGAGAATCTCCCCGGCGATTTCCGGGATGTCCTCCGGCGTAGCATCGTGAGCCAGAAGCTCCGCATTCATCATCAGCACCGTCAGCACGTTGTTCATCTCGTGGGCGACGGCGATCGTCGTTTCCATTATGCCGGCTCGTCTCTGTTCGGTCGCCCGCGCTTCTTCGCGCTCGCGGTGCGCGGTGATGTCCTGCATCTGTCCGATGAAGTAGATGGGCTGCCCATCTGCTCCGTGCACCGCCGACACTCCGAGCGAAACCCAGATCGCCTCTCCGTCTTTGCGGAGATAGCGCTTGATGCGATGGTAGCTGCGGATCTCTCGCGTCACCAGCCGATGGAGCTGCTCCAGATCGGTTGCGACGTCGTCGAGGTGAGTGATGTCGGCAAATCGCATGTCGAGGAGCTCGGGTTCGGTGTAGCCAAGCATGTCGCACAGCACCCGATTGACCTTGATGAAGTTGCCTTCGAGATCTACGAACGCCATTCCATGCGGGGATTGGCGAAAGGCGTTGGCAAACTTCTCTTCGCTCTCGCGCAAAGCCTGTTCTGCTTGCGTTCGCCTGCTGATGTCCCTGATCAGACCTAGCAGCGCCTTCTGGCCGTCGAACATGACCGGGACCGAGATGATCTCCGACGGAATCACCTCGCCGTTGCGGGAGACGAATCGAACGTCGAGCGGCGGTCCGGCTTTACCTGTTGTGACGACTTCCTGAAGGCGCTGCACGACGACCGGCACCGAATCAGGATGGACGAACCCCATTATCGGTTGACCCACCAGCGACGCCGGATCGGAGCCCAGGCGCATTGCAGCGAAGCTGTTGAGAAAGAGAAACTTTTCCGGCGTGTAGACGATGATCGCTTCCGGCGCGGCCTCGATCATCATCCGATAATCGATGTTCACGGCCAAGACCAATTATTTTCCAGATTCGGGGATGTTGCGAAAGCCACGGGTTGAAAGAGGGCGACTAACCTGAAAAAGACAACGCGCAATACCGGAAGGCAGAAGCGGCAGACCGCCGTCACGGACCTGGCGACTCGCACGCGCGATCTCGAGGAAGCGAACAAAACCGCGAGTTTCGTGGCCCATGAGCTCAATAATCTCCTCACCGTCATTCAGATCAACACCGAGTTCCTGCTGGAGTCGGTAGGCGAGAATCCTGCCAGCGCGCAGGAGCTGGAAGAGATCCAGACGGCATCGAAGCGCGCATCCATCCTTGCCCGACAGCTGTTGGCATCCTCGCGTCTCGAGCCGTTCGACGCCAACCTCGCCGAGACAACACTGCGACGCAAAAGAGCAGCTAAGGAGCCGGCCGTTCCGGAAAAAGCGCCGCGCGTCGATGAAACCATTCTCCTCGTAGAGGATGAGGCGGCGGTGCGTGCGCTGGCAAAGCGGATACTTACGCTGAAGGGATATCGCGTGCTCGAGGCATCAGACGGCGCCATCGCGCTCCGCGTCGCCGCCGCGCACGTCGGCGAGATCGACCTCGTTCTCACCGATGTCGCGATGCCAAACCTCGGGGGAAGAGGAATGGTCGAGGAGCTCAAGGAGCTCAGCCCGGGAATGCGCGTTCTCTTCATGTCTGGCTACGCGAAAGAGGAAGTTTTCCCGGAAAAAGGATCCCTCGGCGAGGCGCCGTATCTTCAGAAGCCTTTCACCAGCGAAACGCTCTCGACGGAAGTGCGCAGCGCACTCGGCTACGCTTTGTAGCTAGGCCGCCGCCAATTGGCTGGTGCAGTTGGGGCAACGCGTTGCACCAAGGTCGATCGACATCTTGCAGAACGGACAATCCTTCTTCGGCACGTCGCGGATGAACATCTTGGAGATCCGCCACGCGACGAATCCAACGATGATGAAATTGAGGACGGCTGCTATAAACGCGCCCACGCCGAACTGGAACGGGCCGGCCGTAAACTTGGCTGTTTGCCAGTCACCGCCCGGCTGAGCGACCAGGATAATCGGCATGATGAACCCGTCGACGATGGATTTGACGACGGCATTGAGAGCGGTGCCGACCACAACGGCTATCGCCAGCGCGACTATGTTCTGCTTGAGCAGAAACTCCTTGAACTCGTTGACCATTCGCATCGTTTACGTCCGGTTAAGGTTTGGCTGAAAGACCGAGATTTTCGTTTCGCGCCGGGGTTCCGCGCAGCGCCGCGAATCTACGAATAGCGGCGATTCCAGCGAGTGGGCCTAGGGCAAGTATAGCGAATGCCCACCGCCAACCGGTCCGCTGAGCGATAAGCGGGACGATCTGCATCGGAAGCATTGTCAGCAGGAAGCCAAGCGACGTCTGTATCGTGAGGGCTGTGCCGACGGTGTGAGCAGGCACGGATTCAGTAACCAGCGTGCTGAATTGGGCGCTGTCGGCGATGACGAAGAATCCCCACGTCATCGCCAACGCGCCCAGCACCCAGATCGGTCCGCCAAACAGAACGCCGCTCAGCAGACAACAGCTTCCGCTCATGAAGAGGGAGATCGAAACGAGTTTCTCGCGGCCGCGCTTGTCGGCGAACAGGCCTCCCCATAC
>Ga0134123_10002338_pt1 | contig 12418 bp, 7 predicted proteins | sample KB303_FD_96460 | JGI IMG/M metagenome (GOLD analysis project Ga0134123, IMG submission 96460) | Terrestrial soil microbial communities without Nitrogen fertilizer from Kellogg Biological Station, Michigan, USA - KB3-0-3 | ecosystem: Environmental > Terrestrial > Soil > Unclassified ...
GAGAACGGAATGCCGATGCAGAGATAGATGCCCTTGCCGGACGCCACCTGCATCAGGCCGGGCTGGTTGTACGGGCCCATTTCAGGCGTGGGCACCCGCTTCGGCGAGATGCCCTGGCGCGCATACAGCGTGTCCACCTTGTCGAACAGATACGGCATGATGTGCCGATCCCAGAGCAACAGCGTCTCGTCGGCGAGATCCCGCAGCCGAAGCGTCTTGCGCGACGCGAGCGGGCTGTCCGCGCTGACGACGGCGACGATGCGTTCCTGGTAGAGGACGGCCGATTCGAGCGTCGCGCTGTCGAACGGCGGCCGCGCGAAGACGAGATCGAGCATGTGGTGCTGGAGCTGCTCGTTGTAGATCTCCGCGCACAGGACGTCGCTTGCGTCGATCGTGATGTTCGCGAACTGCCGGGCTGACGCCACGCGGATCTTGTTCACCGTCTCCCACAAGCCCCAGGCGATCCCCACCCGCAGCCGGTTCTCTTCACTGCGTGTCGTCTGTCCCGCGGTCTCGTAGAAATCGGACGCCGCGGCGGCGAGCACCTTGGCTTTTTCGAGCAGCGCGGCGCCGGCGTCGGTGAGTCTCACGCCCTGCCGGTGTCGGACAAACAACGTCATGCCGAGTTCTTCCTCGAGCTGACGGATGTGCCGGCTCAGCGGCGGCTGCGAGATGTGCAGCCTCACGGCGGCTTTCGTGACGCTGGATTCCTCCGCGACGGCGATGAACGCGCGCAGGTGTCTGAAGTCCATGTCGCGGGAGTCTATACCAGTTCCGTATGTATACAGGTCAAAACTTGTATTGGACTCAGGACCGATCGGAGCGCAGGTTTATGCCGACGCGGTATGGAAGTGTCTCGCCGTGTCAGTGTGGGTGACGCTCGCCAAGGAGGGTTCCAAATGCGTGGATGGATCAGGGTGCTTGGTGCTGCCGCGTGCGTGCTGCTGACGGCCTGGACGGCCTCGGCGCAAAGCGGCGCGTCGATTTCCGGCGTCGTCAAGGACGCCTCGGGGGCGGTCCTGCCCGGTGTCCTCGTCGAAGCGGCCAGTCCGGCGCTCATCGAGAAAGTCAGAACCGCGACGACCGACGGGTCTGGCCAGTACCGCATCACGGAACTGCTGCCGGGCTCCTACACGGTGACGTTCAGCCTCACAGGGTTTTCGACGGTCAAGCGCGAAGCGCTCGAGCTGAGCGGGTCGTTCGCCGCTGTCGTGAACGTCGACATGAAGGTCGGCAGCGTGTCGGAGACCGTGACGGTCAGCGGCGAGGCGCCCATCGTCGACGTGCAGAACGCGACCAAGCAAACCGTTATTACGCACCTGGAGCTCGACTCGCTGCCGACGGGCAAGAACATGTTCAACGTCGGCGTGCTGATTCCGGGCGTGACGATTACGACGGGCGGCCTCGCCAACCAGGACGTCGGCGGCGCGCTCGGGCCGAATACGCTCGCGCTCGGCATCCACGGCGGCCGCACCCAGGATCAGCGCTTCACGATGAACGGTATCTCGCTGAGCACGATGATTGGCGGCGGCTGGGGCGGCGGCACGATTCCCAACCCGTCGGGTGTCAGCGAAATGCTGTTCGATACCTCGGCCGTCGACGCGAGCCTCTCGACCGGCGGCGTCCGCATCAACTTCATCGCGAAAGACGGCGGCAACCGGTATTCCGGCACCGCGTCGTTCCTCTTCGCCAACGACAAGATGCAGGGTAGCAACTTCACGCCGCGCGTCCAGGCCCTCGGCCTGACGACGCCAGGCGGCATCACGAAGAACTGGGATTTCTCGCCCGGCTTCGGCGGTCCGCTGGTCAAAGACAAGGTCTGGTTCTATCTGTCCGGCCGCTATCAGGGCGCGAACACGCTGGTGCCCGGCCAGTTCTACAACCTCAACGCGAACAATCCGAACGCATGGGTCTACGTGCCGGACACGTCGAAGCCGGCGGTCCTCAACCGCAAGTGGGGCGACTATCAGGCGCGCGTGGCCTATCAGGCCTCGCCGAAAAACAAGTTCGGCTTTCTCGTCGACTGGCAGGACAACTGCTTCTGTCCGTTCGGCGTGGGGAGCTTGACCGCGCCAGAGGCCGGCAACAACCAGCGGTTCCCGCTGCAGCGGCCGATCGAGGTCGACTGGACGTCGCCCGTCACCAGCAAATTGCTGCTCGAAGGCACGGCGATGCACCGCATCGAGCGGTGGGGCGCCATGGATCCAGGCGCCGATCTGGCGCCGGGCATGATTTCCGTGACAGACAACGGGCCGGGCGCATTCCGGCCGGGGATGACGTACCGCGCGGCGGGTTCCTACAGCAACAACCTCAACACCACGTTCCACTATCGCTTCGCCGCGTCATACATCACCGGCACGCATGCGTTCAAAGTCGGCTTCAACGACGCGTGGGGCCAGTCCGACGCGACGACGTACACGCGCTCGCCGTTCAGCTACCAGTTCAACACGCCGGTTGGCGCGACGGTGCCGGTGCCCGTGCAGCTCACCGAGTACATGACGCCCTATACGGCCAGCACTCACGTCAGCCATGACACGGGCGTCTTCGTACAGGACAAATGGACGAGCGGTCGCGCGACGATCTCGCTCGGACTGCGGTTCGATCACGCCGCCAGCGACTATCCGGCGACGACACTCGGTCCAGGTCCGCTGGTGCCGAACCGGAACATCACGTTCCCGGAGACGCAGCAGGTGAGCTGGAACGACATCACGCCGAAGTTTGGCCTGACGTACGACTTGAGGGGTAACGGCAGGACCGCGATCAAGGTGACCGCCAACAAATATCTGCTCGGGTTCGGCACCACGCTCGCCATCGTCCCCGATCCCAATCCGGTGTCGGCCACGGTCGGCGCGTTCGGCAATGCCACGCGCACCTGGACGGATTCGAACAGGAACTTCGTGCCAGACTGCAACCTGACCAGCGTCGCGCCGAACGGCGAATGCGGACAGTTGAGCGTTCTGACGTTCGGCAGCAACGACGTCTCGCAGCTGCTCACCCAGCTGGCGTTTGATCCCAGCATGCAGACGGGCTGGGGGAAGCGCGGGTACAACTGGGAGTTCGGCGTCAGCGTGCAGCAGCAGCTCGCCTCGCGGCTCTCCCTCGACGTCGGCTTCTTCAGGAAGCTGTACGGCAACTTCCAGCTGGCCGACAACCTGGCGCTCGCCCCGTCGGACTTCAATTTCATCAACATCACCGCGCCTGCGGACGCGCGTCTGCCGGGAGGCGGGGGATACACCGTGACCGGATTCCCGGTAATCAAGCCGACGGTTGGATTCGGCGGATTCGTGGTGAACCAGAACGTCGTGAAGCTGAGCGACGACATCGGGCGCCAGATCGAGCACTACAACGGGGTGGACGTGAACCTGAACGCGCGGCTGGCGGGCGGCTTCTTCGGCTCAGGCGGTTTCAGCACCGGCCGCACCAGCACCGACAACTGCGAGGTCCAAGCGAAGCTTCCCGAAGTCGCGTTCGAGAGCCTGAACTTCTTCAGCCCGTTCTTCTTCACGACGATGCCGAATCAGTTCTGCAAACGGGACGGCGTCTTCCTGACGCAGGTGAAGGGCCTGGCCGGCTACACGATTCCGAAGGCGGATGTGCTGGTGAGCGGCACGTTCCAGAGCCTCCCGGGCGTGAACGTCGAAGCGCGGGACGCGCAGTTGTTCCTCCCGGGCGTCGGCGGCCTGCAGCAGTTCCTGGGCAACTACCACATCATCGAGCCCGGGCAGGTCTACGGCGAACGCCTCAACCAGATGGACATCCGCGTCGCCAAGATCGTCAGGCTTGGGCGCGCACGAACGACGGTCGGTATCGACGTCTACAACCTGTTCAACACGGACGTCGTGACCGGCCAGAACAACACGTACACGCGCGTGCCGGGCGGGCAGGCAATCTGGCAGGTCCCGAACCTGATCCTGCAGGCGCGGTTCTGGAAGGTCAGCATCCAGGCGGACTTCTAGCAACTAGCAGCTAGTTGGGACGTGGCCGGAAGACGGGATCGTTTTCCGGCCACGGCACCCTGCAGGGCAGCCGCTGCTTGTAGCGCTCGAGGTTGTCCGAGCGCTTTCCTCCTGCCGCACTGGCTTCCGACTGCCATCGAACGGCTTCGTCGAATCTGCCGACTTCCGCCAGCGCCATCGCCATCGTCTGCGCCAGCTCGACCGTCCGCTGTGATCGCAACAGCCCTTCCGTAATCGTCAGCGCGCGAGCGCCGTCGCGCGCGCGGTCGTCTGGCGCGGCGGCGAGCACGCGAGCGAGCGCGTGGGCGAAACCCGGCTGATCGGAGAACGTCGTCGAGGCGCGAGCCAACGCGTCCCGCGCCTCGACATACCGGCGCGCATGGACGAGCGCCATCGCGAGGCCGAAATGGGCCGGCGAAGCGGACGGATTCGCGTTGATGACGACGGTGTAGTGCGCGATCGCGTCCGCGTCGCGGCCGTTCCGGCGCAGCGCGTCGGCCAGGCTGAGCTGCGCCTCGAGCAACGACGGATCGGCCGCGGCCGCCCGCGTGAACGCGGCGATCGCTTCGTCGTCATGGCCGGCGGCTTCGCGGACGATGCCGGCGCCGTAATGGGCTTTCGCGAGCGCCGGATCGAGCCGCGCGGCTTCGGTGAACTCAGTGAGCGCGCCGCCCGCGTCGCCGGTCTCGAAAAGCGCCGTGCCGAGATTCAGGTGCGTGAACGCGTTGGCGGGAGCGAGCGCGACGGCCTGCCGCAACGCGGTGACCGCATCGGCCCATCGGCGGTTGGCGAGCGCTTCGGCGCCCCGGACTTCGAAGGCGCTGGCATTCTGCAGCAGAGCCGAGACCTCACGCATGAGCGGATCGTTCGGCGCGGGATCCGTCGTGCCGCGTGCCCGGAGCTGGGCGTCGGCCTCGCGCGTATCGCCCAGCCCGCGGTACGCGAGCGACAGCGGGTAATGGATGCTCGATGCCCCCGGCTCCACGACCAGCGCGGACGTCAGGCGCTCGACGGCGGCTTTGTAGTTCTTCTGCGCCAGTGCGGCGCGCCCTGCCTGATAGAGCGCCGCCGGATCGTTCGGCTGGAGCGAAAGCGCCCTCTCGAGCGACGACGACGCCGCGAGCGCGTCGCCTGCCAGCAGCCGCATGGCGCCGAGCCAGACGAGACTCGGGACGTGATCCGGTTGCAGTGTCAACGTCCGCTCGAAGAGCGCCGTGGCTTTGTCGGGCTGGTTCCGCAGCCGCTCGACGTGCGCGAGGTAGTAGGGCCAGCGCATGTCCGCCGGCTGCAGGGTCTGCGCGTTGCGGAAGCAGACGCCGGCGGCGTCGTAGAACTCCGCCGCCAGGAACAGCCGTCCCATCGCGCCGAACGAATCCGGAGTCGTCTGCAGGGCGGCATATTGATCGCGAATCTGCTTCTGGACCGCCGGTGCGGCCGATGAGATATCCGGAAGGGCGACCGGCTCCAGCGCAGGCCGCGTCGAACAGGCGGCAATCACGAGCGCCGCGAAGATCAGGCGTCTCATCCCTGAATCCCTTTGCCTTCGACGATCGTGATGTAGCGATCGATGGGAACGCTCTCGAATCGCTCGGTCCTGCCGCTCGGCTGCGGCCAGGTGATCTCGAGCGCGTCCACTTTCGTCGCGGCGCCGAGGCCGAGCACCTCGCGCGGATCGTGAGAGGAGAGATAGCTGCCGCCGCCGTTTTTCGATCGGGAGCGTGTGACGCCGCCTGCCGTCCATCGCAGCCTTGCGCCGACGGCGTCGCGGTTGCTCGACGTGCCCACGAGCTTCAGGCCGAGCCAGTGGTGGGCGGGCGTCGTGACGTTGCGCAACAGTAGCGGAGCGCCTCCGTTGCAGCCGACGAGCGCGTCGATACGTCCGTCGTTGTCGAAATCGCCCGTCGCCAGCCCGCGTGCCGCGTATGCGCCGGCAAACGGCGCCCCGGCCTCCGCGCTGACGTTGCGCAGTCGCCGGCCGTCGTGCTGGAAGAGGAGCAGCGGCTCCTTGTAGCGCACCTCTGCCGCCCGCTTCGCGATCACGTCGTCTGGATGTCCGTTGGCGAGCAGCAGGTCAGCGCGCCCGTCGTTGTCGGCGTCGAAGAACTTCACGCCCCAGCCGCTCATGAGCCGCGTGGCCTGCGCGAGCCCGTGATCGGGCGCGGCGTCGGTGAAGAACTGTCCGCGGTGGCTCTCGTAAAGCGAAAAGCTCTCGTGGTCGATGTTCGCGACGAGGACGTCCGGAAAGCCGTCTCCGTTGAAGTCGGCGGCGTCCACGCCCATCCCCGAGCGCGCCATTCCCGACGCGCCGAACGCGACTCCCGCCTTCACGCCGTCCTCCCGCCACTGGCCGCCCCCAAGATTCCGGAACAGGGCGTTCGGCGCCGTGTCGTTGGCGACGAAGAGGTCGAGACGGCCGTTGTTGTCGAGATCGACGGCGACGACGCCGAGCGCCTTGCCCGGCGTGCGATCGATAGCCGTGCCGGTGACGCGGGTGAACGTGCCGTTCCCGTTGTTGTGCCACAACGCGCTGGCGGTGGGCTTGAACAGGTGCGGAATGCAGTAGTGATAGTAGAGGCTGCCGTCCTTGTTACGGTCCGCGCACAGGAGTCCCTGCCGCAGGTCGTAGTCGACGTAGCTGCCGACGAACAGATCGAGGCGTCCGTCGTTGTCGTAGTCGAACCAGCACGCGCTCGTCGTCCAGCCGTTCATCGCCACGCCGGCGCGCGCGGTGGCGTCGGTGAACGTCCCGTCGCCGTTGTTGTGGTACAGCGTCGCGCGGCCGTACGCGGTGACGAAGAGATCCGGGTATCCGTCGTTGTCATAGTCGCCGACGGCCACGCCCATGCCGAACGACGCTGCCGCGCCGATGCCTGCGGCGGCCGTGACGTCGGTGAACGTGCCGTCGCGGTTGTTGCGATAGAGGGCGTGCCTCAGTGGCGTTGCGGGCTGAAAGAAGTCGGCCGGGCCGCTGTTTACGAGAAAGACGTCCATCCAGCCGTCGTTGTCGTAGTCGAGAAACGCGCAGCCCGGCCCGAGCGATTCCGGAAGAAAGCGCTGCGGGGACATGGCGTTCGCGTGGACCCAGCTGATGCCGCTGCGTGACGCCGACACCGCCTCGAATCGCGGCGTGATGGAAGCAGCCGTCGCGGTTTGTCCAGAGCAGGGCGATCCTTTCAGGGTCGCCGACAACAGGATCGAAGACTGAAGGAACCGTCGTCGCGAGATCATCGGATCGTCACGTAGCGATCGACGTCGACGTTCGCCTGTTCCGTCGTTCGTCCGTCGGGCCAGGTGACGCGCACCGTGGGCCGCTCGCTCGAATCTCCCAGACCGACGAGAACCCGGGGATCGTTCGAGGACGCGTAGCTGCCGTCGGTGTGGGCGCGCCGCCAGAGCGAGACGCCGGACTTCCGCCGTACTTCGACGCGCGCGCCGGGCCGCGCGACGACGCCGAGCCAGTGCCGCCGGTTGCCGACGTTGTTGAGGAGGAGCTGCGCCGGCCCGTTGCTGTTCGACACGACGACGTCGGTGTCGCCGTCGTTGTCGAGATCCCCGAACGCCGCGCCGCGGCCCACATCGGAATGGCCGAAGGCGTCACCCGCGCGCGAGGTGACTTCCTCGAACCGCCCGCCCGAAAGATTCCGGAACAGCTGCTTGGTCTGATGAAGCGGAAACGGATCGCGCGCCTGGGCGAGCGCCTGAATCGTCTGCACGGCGCCGTTGACGGTGAGGAGATCCAGCCAGCCGTCGTTGTCGTAGTCGAACCACGCGGCGCCGAAGCCGGTGAAGCGCAAGCTCGCCGCGGCGAGTCCTGAGCGCGCGCTCTGGTCCTCGAATGCGCCGTGGCCATCGTTTATATAAAGGTTGTGGCCCTCGCCGGTCTGCTCGGTGACGAAGAGATCGTCGTCGCCGTCGTTGTCGACGTCGCCGGCGTCGACGCCCATGCTCGCCTCCGCCTTGCCCTCGGCGGTCAGCGCCACGCCCGCGGCCAGCGCGACGTTGGTGAAGGTGCCGTCGTGGCGGTTGATCCAGAGCTGATTCGGCTGGCTGTCGTTCGCGACGTACAGATCCGGCCAGCCGTCGCCGTCGAAGTCCGCGGCGGATGCGCCCAGTGCCGGCCCGTACTCGCTGCCGATGCGCGACCGCGCCGTCACGTCCGTGAACGTGCCGTCGCGGTTGTTGTGAAACAGACGGCTCTGCTGAGGACGGTAGGTGTTCGGGGTGCAGTAATCCACGGCGCCCGACGGGCTGACGCATTGTGCCGTGTCTTCGACGCGGTACTGCAGATACGTTCCGACGAACAGGTCGGGCCAGCCATCGCGGTCGTAATCGAAGAATGTCGCGGGCACGCTCCAGCCGGAGACTTCGGTACCGCTGCGTTTCGTCACATCCGTGAACGTCCCATCGCCGTTGTTCCTGAACAGCTGGCTGGCGCCGAAGCTGGTGACGTAGAGATCGACGTGGCCGTCGTTGTCGAAATCGGCGGCCGCGGCGCCCATGCCATAGCCGGTCGTCGTGATGCCGCTCGCACCGGTCACGTCGGTGAAGCTCAGCCGTTTCGTTTCCACGAAGTCGTTGCGGAACAACCGGCTGGCTCCCTGGCTCTGTACGAAGAAGACGTCGAGATCGCCGTCGCCGTCGTAGTCGAGAAGGGCGACGCCTCCGCCGATGATCTCCGTCATGTAGTGTCCGCCGCGCATGCCGTTGACGTGGGTGAACGTCAGTCCGGCGGCACGCGCGCTTTCGGTGAACCACGCCGTCGAGGCTGGCGCCGGTTCTGCTCGAGGCTGGCTGTGGCATGCCGCCGCCAATACGGCGAGGCCCACTAGTCCTGGCAACAGGCGGATCCGGCCTGGCATCGAGCGGTAATCATGTAAGATCACTCGCTGAGCAACAAGGAGATCCTGCCATGACCCTGCGAAACATCCTGACCGGTTCGTTGTTTGCGTTGTTGGGTGCGGCCACTCTGTCGGCCCAAGCACCCAGACCTCGCGCGTACACACCGCCGAAAACGGCGTGGGGCGATCCGGATCTGCAGGGGATCTATACAAACAAAGACGAGAACGGCATCCCCTTCGAACGGCCAAGCGGCCTGGCCGGGAAAAACCTGGGCGACGTCAACGACGACGAACTGAAGGATCTCATCGCCGAGCGCGCGAAAGCCGCCGAGGAGCGCGCGCCCGGGATCGGAGGCGCCGACACCGGCGCCGGCCCGACGCACTGGTATGAACACTATGGGGCCAAGAACAGCCGCGCCTGGCTCGTCATCGATCCGCCGGACGGTGCGATCCCGGCGCCGTCGGCGGAGGCGAACGCGCGCAATGCGGCGCGCGCGGCGCGGCGCGGCCTGCGCGGACCGGCCGACTCGTACGAAGATCGCAGCCTGTACGATCAGTGCATCTCGCGCGGCATTCCCGGCTCGATGATGCCGGCGATCTACGGCAACTCGTACGAGATCATCCAGTCGCCCGGCTGGGTCGCGATCCGGTATGAGATGATCCACGAGACGCGGCTGATTCCGCTCGACTCGCGGCCGCACGTGAAATCGCGCATCAGGACGTACATGGGCGACGCGCGCGGCCACTTCGAAGGCAACACGCTCGTCGTGGAGACGACGAACTTCAAGGACGGCTCCGCCTATCGCGGCGGGTCGGAGAACTTCAAGCTGATCGAGCGGTTCACGCCGAAGGGGCCGAAGACGGTGGAGTGGGCGGTCACGTCCGTCGACGCCCAGACCTGGCCGCGGCCGTGGACGTTCGCGATGAACCTGTCGAAGGATCCGTCACAGCCGATCTTCGAATACGGCTGCCACGAGGGGAACTACGGTCTTCGCGACATCCTCAGCGGCGCGCGCGCCGACGATGCCGCGGCGGCGAAAGCGGTTGCGAAGTAGGAACGGGCAAGCGGACATTTTCGGGGAGGTCGAATGAATCGCAGGTCGATGGCGTGGGTCTATGGTGTCACCGTCGTGACGATCGCCTGTCTGGCGACGTCAGCGCGTATGTCTGGACAGCCAGGCGGACATCCTTTTGTCGATCACTCGGACAACGGGGAGACGGTGCACGTCCTTCCGGGTCCCGCGTCGGTGCGATCGCCCCACGATACCTCGCCGACCTTGGCGCCGCGCGTGCCCGGCCTGTCGGTCTATGCAGCGTCGTACGGATCCGGACAGCTCAGGAACCACGGCGGCCCGCAGATCGCCAACGCGGGCTTCTTCGCGGTGTACTGGAACGGCTCCGTCGCCAACGCGGGGGGCAAAGGCATCACGTCGCTGGGGTACGCGACGCTGCAATCGCAGCTCAGTGACTTCACGCGCCTGTTCTCGGACAACATCAACTACACCTCGTCCGATCCCGGCGCTGATTACACCGTCGTCCAGCAGTACGGCGTCAGGAACAACATCTCGTCGGCGCCGCTGTCGCCCGTGCTCACGACGCTGGGCTACTACATCGACAGCCGCGCTTCGCAGTCGAGCATCAGCGACTCGAGCGTGCGCAGCTATCTGGCGTCGCTGTTCCAGAGCGGTGCCGTGCCCGTCAGCGCCAACGTCGTCTACGGCGTGTATTTCCCGCCGGGCATGAAGGTCACGCTGCAGGGCCAGTCGTGCGTCTCGTTCTGCGGCTATCACGGGCACTTCACGTATGCCGGCAAAGACATCAAGTACGCGTCCTTCCCGTACCTGAACTGCTCCGCGTGCATGTTGTCGGGTTTTTCAGTCGCCGACATGCTGACCATCGTGACGTCGCACGAGATTCGAGAAGCCGTCACCGATCCCGATCTGAATGCGTGGTACGACAACGCCGGCTACGAGGCCGACGACAAGTGCGCGTGGCACAACCTGTATCAAACGCAGAATGGCGGTTTCTGGGTGCAGCCGGAGTATTCGAACGGGGGCACGGTGACGGCGTCGGGCTTTACCGCCACGTACCCGCAGATGTCGGCGGGCACGGGCGGCTGCGTCGTGGCGAAGTAGAGACGTCCGGCTGAAGCCGGACGCTACGAACGTCGGTACTACGAACGTCGGTACGCTTTCGCTTGCGACCCGACGATCTCGATCAGGTTGCCCATCCCGAGGTTCGAGTCGATCAGGTGCAGGCCCCAGTTGGCCTGCGGCTGACCGTTCGCGCCGTTCAAATCGCCGACGATGTCGTCGGTGCGAGGGTCGGCCGGGTCGCCGTGGACGGTGATCTCGAGATACGTCGCGTTCTCGTTCGACCTGCACTCCGACGTCAGTAATCCGGGGACGCTCACGAAGGGCGTCTCCACCTTCCGCTCAGGCGTCACCCACGGCGCCGGTTTGCTGCTGCCGACAATCGACGTGCCCTCGGTCGACAGGTACGCGTGGAGCGTGCCGCTGCCGCCGCCGAGCGCAGCCGGATTCGTGCACGCGGCGACCATGTCCGGCGTGGTGACTCGTCCGAACAGCGTGTTCGCCGGCGGCGGAATCGTCGAGCGGAACGACGCGTACGTGATGACGCAGCCGGTCTGCGTCGCTGAGCGGCACAGCGGCACGTGCTGGAACGACCCGCCGACGTCCTTGCCTTTGGGGACCGAAATCGTCGTGCCGAGCAGAATCGCCGAGACCATCCGCGACTGGATGGGCTTGCCGTCGATCTCCTGCCGGATCAGCTCGGTGGCGATGAACGATCCCTGTGAGTGCGCGACGATCACGAAGCCGCGCCCGCGGTTCTCGTGCTCCACGTAATACTTCCACGCATCCCGCACATCGTCGTACTGCACGCCGCGCTCGAACGAGGCGCGGCCGCCGCCCGCCATGGAACGGCGCAGCCCGGCGAGCGTGACCTGGCGGTAAAGCGGCGCGAACGTCCGGCATACCGAGCCGAAGCGCGCGAACTGCTGCTTGACGACATTGCGCTCGGCCGGGTCGGCGGTCATATCGCTGTTCGGCGTCGGATCGGTCGAGACGGTCGGATAAATGTAGAAGCAGTCGATCGGCGCGTTCTTCGCGGCCGTCCACGTCTCGCGGGTGAAGTCACCCTTCGCCGAGATCACCGTGGTCGTGTGATCGATGTCGCACGCGCTGGTGCCCGCCGGAAGATCCGGACGGCAGAGCCACGTCTTCGCGTCGGCGTAGTTGTTCGGCGCCGCCGCCGGCGCGGCCGGTGGCGGTGCTTGATCCTGGCCGCCGAACGATAGGGCGACGAGCGTCGCGGCGATGAGCGTCTTCATTTCCTGTCTCCTGGATCGGCGCCGTCGTTCGGCGCGCCGGTGCCCGAGGATCCGAGGAACAGTTTCTTGCCGTCGGCGAACGTGATGTTGCGGCCGTTCGCTCTCGGCTGCGTGTAATCGCGCGCCTGATAGCCGTCGACGATGATCTCGGTGCCGACGGTCAGGGAGTCGCGGTTCACGCCGCGGCGGAAGAGGGAGTTGGGGCTGCCGCCTTCGACCATCCAGACTTTCTTCGTGCCGTCGGGATTGACCACCTCGACGTGGATCCACGC
>Ga0134123_10002339_pt1 | contig 12418 bp, 9 predicted proteins | sample KB303_FD_96460 | JGI IMG/M metagenome (GOLD analysis project Ga0134123, IMG submission 96460) | Terrestrial soil microbial communities without Nitrogen fertilizer from Kellogg Biological Station, Michigan, USA - KB3-0-3 | ecosystem: Environmental > Terrestrial > Soil > Unclassified ...
TCCGGACGGCCGGCTGTTCGTGGCGCAGCAGGGCGGGCAGCTCCGCGTCATCAAGAACGGCGCCCTCCTCGCGACGCCCTTCCTGACGGTGACCGTGAGCTCCTCCGGAGAGCGCGGCCTCCTGGGAGTCGCCTTCGATCCGGACTTCGCGTCCAACGGGTTCGTCTACGTCTACTACACGGCGACCACCCCGGCCATCCACAACCGGGTGAGCCGCTTCACCGCCTCCGGGGACGTCGCGGCGCCGGGGAGCGAGGTCGTCATCCTGGACCTCAACAACCTGAGCGGCGCCACCAACCACAACGGCGGAGCCCTGCATTTCGGCCCCGATGGCAAGCTCTACGTCGCGGTCGGCGAGAACGCCGACGGCTCGAATTCCCAGACCCTGGGCAACCTCCTGGGCAAGATCCTGCGCATCAACAAGGATGGATCGATCCCCGCCGACAACCCGTTCTTCGGCACGGCCTCCGGGGTCAACCGCGCGATCTGGGCGCTCGGGCTGCGCAATCCGTTCACCTTCTCGTTCCAGCCCGGGACCGGCCGCATGTTCATCAACGACGTGGGGCAGAACACGTTCGAGGAGATCAACGACGGGATCGCCGGCTCCAACTATGGCTGGCCGTCGACCGAGGGGCCGACCAGCAACCCCTCCTTCCGCGGGCCGATCTTTTCGTACGGCCACGGCGGCGGCAGCACCACCGGCTGCGCGATCACCGGCGGCGCCTTCTACAACCCGGCCACGCAGCTGTTCCCGGACGAGTACGAGGGGACCTATTTCTTCGCGGACTTCTGCAGCGGCTGGATCCGCCGGCTCGATCCGGCGCACGGCAACGCCGTCACCGGGTTTGCCACGGGCATCGCGGCTCCCGTCGACCTGCGGGTGACCGGCGACGGCAGCCTGTATTACCTGGCGCGCGACGAGGGCGCGGTCTACCGGGTGCGGTTCACCGGGGGGCAGGCGCCAGAGATCACTTCTCAGCCGGCCGACCGGACCGTGTCGGTCGGCCAGCCCGCCACGTTCAGCGTGAGCGCCTCGGGCGCGACGCCGCTGCGCTATCAGTGGCGGCGGGACGGCGGCAACATCCCCGGCGCCACGGCGGCCAGCTACACCCTCCAGTCCGCGGCGCTGTCGGACGACGGAGCGACCTTCTCCGTGGTGGTGTCGAACGACTTCGGCTCGGACACCAGCGACGACGCGACGCTCACGGTGACCGACAACGATCCGCCGACAGCGATGATCACGGCTCCCCCGGACCGCACCCTCTACCGGGCCGGAGACACCATCTCCTACAGCGGCACGGGCACCGACCCCGAGGACGGCAACCTGCCGGCGAGCGCCTTCACCTGGCGGGTGGACTTCCACCATGACCAGCACACCCATCCGCACGTGCAGCCCACCAGCGGCGCGAGGTCGGGCTCGTTCAACATCCCGACCCGCGGCGAGACCTCGGCGAACGTCTTCTACCGCATCCACCTCACGGTGCGCGACTCCGGAGGGCTGACCCATTCCACGTTCCACGACGTGGTGCCGCGGAAGTCGACCCTGACGCTGGCCACCGAGCCGGCGGGCCTGCGCGTGACGCTCGATGGCCAGCCGGTGACCACGCCCCGCTCGGTCGAGGGAGTGGTGGGGATCATCCGGACCCTGGGCGTGGTCTCGCCGCAGACCTCCGGCGGCATCACCTACGTCTTCGAGTCGTGGTCGGACGGCGGCGCGGCCAGCCATGAGATCGCGACGCCGGAGAGCGCCACGACGTACACCGCCCGTTTCCGCGCCGCCGGCGCGGTGCCTGGCCTGGGCCTCACCGGGACGTATTACAACAACCTCGACTTCACGGGCACGGCGCGGACCCGGCTCGATTCCACGGTGAATCTCGACTCGGGCACCGGCTCACCCGTCGCCGGGATCGGCGCGGATACGTTCAGCGTCCGTTGGACCGGCCGGGTGCGGGCCAAGGTGACCGGGACTCACACCTTCTGGACGCAGACCGACGACGGCGTGCGCCTGTTTGTGAACGGGGTCCAGCTCATCGACGACTGGACCGATCACGGCACGACCGAGAGATCCGGGACGATCGCGCTCACCGCCGGCCAGACCTATGACATCCGGATGGACTATTACGAAAACTTCGGCGATGCGGTGGCGAAGCTCCTGTGGTCCGCTCCGGGGCTCGCCAAGGAGGTGGTGCCGCAGAGCCAGCTCTACCCCTATGTCCTCTTGATCGCGGGATCGGCGACCCCCGGCGCCGCCGACGAGGCGGTGCGCGGCCGGCTGGAGGAGGCGGGATACGTGCCGGTGGTCAAGGTGCCGAGCACGGCGACCGCGGCGGATGCCAACGGTAAGGCGGTGCTGGTGATCTCCTCGACCATCCCCGACACGGCTCTGGGCGCGCGCTTCCGCAATTCCATCGCGCCCATCGTCACCTGGGAAACCCACCTCTTCGACGATCTGGGGTTGACCTCCGCGGCCTCCGGCAACGCCGGAGTCACCGGCAACCAGCGCCGGCTCGACATCGTCCGCCCCGCGCACCCGCTGGCGGCCGGCCTGTCGGGAAGGGTGACTGTGACCTCTGCGAACGCCTCGTTCGCCTGGGGAAAGCCCGCCGCGACCGCCGCCATCATCGCGAGGCTCACCAACAACCCGGGCCGCGCCGCGATCTTCGGCTACGAAAGGGGAGCCGCCATGGTCGGCCTCGCGGCGCCCGGGCGGCGGGTGGGGTTGTTCCTGGGAGACTCCACCGCCGTCGGCCTGACTTCAGAGGGCTGGGCGCTGTTTGACGCAGCCGTGCGGTGGGCGAGCGGGAGATAGTTTTTCACTCTGCTGCCGCCTTCCACGCCCGCGCATCGTAGGCCACGAAGCGCGGCAGCAGCACTCCGCACAGGAGCACGCCGAGCACGCACAACACCCCGCCCGACACCACCGAGGCCCGCACGCCGAAGGCCGCCGCGACCATGCCGGCCTCGACGTGCCCGAGGAGCGGGCCGCTCATGTAGCTCAGCATCTCGATCCCGGCCAGCCGGCCGCGCAGGGCGTCGGGGATCGTCTGGTTCCACAGCGTCATGCGGAACATGCCGCTCACCGCGTCGGCGCCTCCCGCGAGGGCCAGAAAGGCGACGGCGAGCACCAGCCGGTCGCAGAAACCGAAGCCGATGATGGCCAGGCCCCAGGCCGTGGCCGCGAGCATCACCGCCAGGCCGTGCCGTGAGACGCGGGGCGTCCAGCGGCTCGTCAGGCTGGCAATGAGCGCTCCGCCGGCCGGTGCCGCGTAGAGGACCCCCAGGGCTTTCGGACCCCCCAGAGCCTGGGAGATGGCGGGAAAGAGCGCCAGCGGCATGCCGAACACCATGGCCACGATGTCCACGACGTACGTCCCGATCAGCTCCTGCCGGCTGCGGGCGTAGCGGAAGCCTTCGAGCACGCTCCGCCAGCTCGGAGCCTCCGCCGACTCCGGCGGCGGCACCGAGCGGATCGAGCGGATCGCGAAGAACGAGAAGACGTAGGTCAGAACGTCGAAGGCATAGGTGGGGACGAGGCCGGTGGAAGCGATCAGCGCGCCGCCCAGCGCCGGCCCGGCGATCATGCCCACACTGCCACGGAAAGCCGCGAGCGACGCCATGGCGGGGAGCTCGTCGGGGTCCACGAGCCGTGGCGTCAGCGCGTCCAGCGAAGGCCGCTGCAGGCCGTTGAGCGCCGACATGAATCCGGCGACCACGTACAGGATCCAGACAGGTGGCTGATCGAAGAGCGCGGTCAAGGCGAGCGCGCCGCTGCCGAGCGCGAGGCCGACCTCCGTCAGCAGGATCATGCGGCGGCGGTCGACCGTATCCGCGAGAGCGCCGCCGATGAACGCCGTCACGAGCAGCGGAAGCAGCTCGGCGAGCCCGAGCAGGCCCACCGCCAGCGACGAGCCGGTGAGCTTGAACATCTGATAAGGCAGGGCCACATAGGTGACCATGCTGCCCAGGAAGGAGACGAGCTGGGCGGCGTACAACGCCCGGTAGTCGCGGTGTCGCCGGAGGGGGCGGAGGTCCATGCGAGTCGAAACGGTATCACACCGGGGAGAGCACTTCGCGAAGCGCCGCGAGAAACTGTTGCGGGTGCGTGGCTAAAGCAAAGTGGCCTGCTCCTTCGAGGATGATCATTTTCTTCCTGGGGGCCGAGACCTTTTCAAAGTAGGTCTCGGCTGGCTCCGTGGGTGTGAAAGTCGTCCTTTCCCTGGATGACGTAATAGGGCAGTTGGAAACGCACGGCGTTTGTCGAGAGGTTCTCCCGCATCTGAAAGGGAAGCATGGAGCGTCCGGAGAGCGTCATCCCATCGATGATGGCTTGAAGCTCTGTCTCGGAAACCGAGCCTTTGACGAGCCCTGGCAGCTTCGACAGCCAGGCGGAATCCGCGTCGCCCAAGTGTGCTCGGAGCGACCGCGTGAAGCGAAAGTATTGATCCGCGTTCATCGGATCCGGCTTGCCGATGGCCTCGAGCTCCGCCAGAAGCTCCTGGTTCCCCGATTCGCGGGCCTTCGCCTCGAGGAAATCGAACTGCCATTGGACGGATTCCGCCCAACTCGCAATCTGGCCCGTTCCGACGTAGGCAGAGAAGAGATCGGGCCGGCGCAGAACCATCTCGGTGGCGATCGCCGTGCCCCAGGAATGCCCCAGGACGACGACGGCGTTGTTCGTGAACCGTCCGTGCAGATATTCGGCGAGTTCGATGCCGTCTCGAACGAGCTGCTCGAGCGTCAGGTCCGGCGTGCCGTCGCGATATCTGCCGTAGGTTTTCCCAGAGCCCCTTTGATCCCACTGGACAAGGACGAAGTCCCGCTCGTAGGGGGAATACGTCGAGATGAGCGGCGATTGGACGTCGCCCGGGCCGCCATGCACGAGGATCAAGATGAGATGGCTGGCATCATCTCCTCGCATCGTGATCCATTGCTCGATCCCGCCCAGCTCGAGAAAGCGCGCTTCCTCGACCCGGGTGCTCCGGGGCTCGGAATGCACGGGCCTCCGAGCACTGCAGCCGGAAGCGATGCAGGCGGAGAGCGCTAGCCCGACGATAGCTGCAAGACGCGGCATCTCACATTCTCCTACGTTCTACGCCACCCTAGGGAACGATTGGTGAAGAGAAGGGGGGAAGAATCGCCAGATAGGCCAGCTGCGGTTTCATACGTATCTGGCCTGAACTCTGTCCACAAAAGTATAGGTTCCGTTCAGTTCAGGGAATTCTGGTGGGTCTGTGCTCTCTTCAAATCGGTGAAGAAATTCCTCGCCCAGTTGTTCGCAACCAGCCGTGACCTTCTCTTTGTAGCTTGTGAGTACGTAGATATCACCCTTCCCGGCATTGACATGATGCCCAGGTTTTCCCCGAAAGGTGAATACTCTGGCTCCTCGATCAAGGCGCTGACTTGAGAGAGTCCGAATGTGATCTGTGACATCTATCAACTCATAGTTTTTTTCTCTAAGCGATAACCGCCTTAGCTTATCTTGATCAACGGCTATGAGCACGCCGTTTATGGAGTCTCCTTCGACTTCCCGTATGTCCAGAAATGCCGCATCGACCTCTTGACCCAGGTTCCTGGAAAATACTCTTTCTCTGAGTGTCCATGACCTTCTATAGCCAATCAGCGCAGCAGGAAGCACATCTCCGCTATCAAGCGTCTCCTCTAAGGCGCGCGAGGCACTCTCGCGATGAATAAGGGAGCCGTATCCGAAGATATATTTAACGTTCCAATTTATCGCAAAATTGACTCGTATGACTTGGCCTTTCCTGCCACTTTTGACCTCAGCAGCATATATTCCCGGATAAAGATCTATCACACCCAATGAGGTTTCTATGCCCTCTATATCGCGCAAATGAGCCACCGGTGTCGAGAGGAGGACGCGTTCATAATTTGGTAGTGATGAAAAGTCAAGTATTATCCGGGCTTCCTCCGTATCTTGTTCGAGTTTCATCGCAATGTCTTCGTGGCCATCTTGAAGCGCATTGTAATAAATTGATCTTGTCAGAAAAACATCGGACTTTGAGGTTATGGTTTGTTCTACAAAATCAATCAGTTCTCCGGCGTCCTTGTCAGCAAAATTTAGAGCTTCTTGCCAGGGATATATAATTTGAAGATCTACGGCGCCACTTGTGCGATCCGCAATGCGGAACTCCTTCTGAGGCTTGTGGAAGACGTTGAGGCGAAAGAACTGATATTCATCGAAGACGTCGAGTTCTCGAGCAATGCGGTGAAGAGTGGCGCGGTAGGCTGGAGTTCTTCCGTGCTCACGCCTGCGAAGATGAATGAGCTTTACATAGACGAACTTGTACTTCTGGTAGCGTCGCTTGCGACGCTCGATATAGAACGGGATCAACCCCGCGAGAATTGTGGCCAATGCACCTACGAATGCGCCTAAGAGTTCGGGTCCCACGAATCAAGCTCCAATAGTAATTACCGCCGCCCGTAACACTCTACCCGCTACAAACATTTGCGGAGAGTCTGATCAGCCATTAGTTGGCAGCGAGCTCGAAGCATGGACTCACCTGTTAGACTCCTGCTTCTTAGAGACTTTACACGCCTTTCGGTAAGTGTGTCAACGCGGGGCTCGAAAAGCCCGCCAGGCCGTCCGCATGGCGGGCGGAAGGGAAAGTTGCCGCCTATTCTAAGGGCAAGACCGGCGCCCAACGCGCCGGGTCCGCGAACAGGAGGAGAGGCTCCCTGGCGACGCGGAAGACCGCGCGGGCGCCGAACGGAAAGCGGGTGGCCATCCGCGCGCCGTCGATGAAGAGCCACCCCGCCTCCATGGCCGACTCGACGACCAGCTCCTGGCCTGGCTCCACGAAGCCGGATTCGAGCGCCGTGCCGTGGTCCCGCACCCGGTAGAGCTCGCGGGCGCGGAACTGGAGCCGGCGCGCGGCGAGCGGCATGGCCTCGCCGCCCGCGGAGCGGAGCCCCGCCGTCGAGCCCGCCGCCGTGGCGACCCACAACCCGGAGCTGCGGTGCTCCTCTGCCTTGCGGCCGAGGCGCAGCTGGTAGCGGCTGGTCGCCGCCGGTTGCTCGTGTGCGATGAGGACGTCGTTGAGCGCCGGCGGCAGGAGCCGCCCTCCAGTCCCCTCTTTGAGACCCTCTTCGAGGCCTTCTTGGAGGACGACCTCGAGGCGGATGACCCTTTGCGGCAGCAGGTCCCCGGCCGCGATCCGCGCCAGGATCCGGGCCAGGCCGACGCGCCGGGCGAGCGACAGATAGCCCACGCTCGACCGTGGCGCGGAATTGACGCCGAGCAGAGCCGCCCCGGTCACCCAGTGCGACGTGGCGAGAAGGGTCCCATCGCCGCCGACCGTGATCACCAGGCGGGCGCCGGCGATCGCCTTGCGCGCCCGGGCGTCGAGGGCATCGACCGAGAACGTGACCGGCGTGACGCCCAGCCGGGCGAGGGCTTCCAGCAGGGTGGCGAGAGTGAGCTCCTGCTCGCGCGCCGCGTCCGTCACCTGACCGGCGAGCCGCCGCCCGGTACGGACCAGCCGGTCCGCCACCCGCTTGCGGGAGGCGACAGGCGTCTTGACCACCAGGACGCAGGGGGAGAGGGGGGAGTCGGTTCGTGGGCTTGGCACGGGGCGGATGCTATACCAGGGGTTTGACCCCCTGGTGGGCTCAGTTGATCTTCGAGGCCTGGTCCTCTCCTCCGTACAGCTCATCGAGGAGCTCACGCACGTCCGCGACGAGGAGATCGACGTTTCGCAGAGTTTTCTCGATGTGGCGGTGCAGGTTGGCCACTGTCTCGGTGAGGCTCGCCGGTACTTTGCCCTCGGCCGGCAGGCTCGCGGTCATCTCGCGGAGGGGCGTCCAGAACTGCATCAGCGACCCGGCCGTCTCCTGGGCGCGCTCGCGGAGGCCAGAGGGCAGCGCCTCGGCGATCTGGAGGAGAGAATCGCGAGAGATGCGCAGCTCCCAGGCCATTCGCAGAAGCTGCTCATGGACCTCGTCAACCGGCACATCCATCCAAGCTTCTCCTTTATGGGGCAATCTTCTGTGGTCCCATGCCGCGAGCGCGGGAGGATTCTAGATGATCGGGCGCGAGGCTGTACACCGGGGGACTTCCGGGAGCCTCTCCCACTCCATTCCGAGCGCCGAAAGACGAGGGGAACCGTTCCCCTCATCATTTGGAGCTCCGAATGATGAGGGGAAGCGTTCCCCCCATCATTTCAGGGCTCTCCCTGCCACTTTGGCGGTTCAAATGATCTGGGGAACCGTTCCCCTCGTCTTTTGACGGCGAAATGATGAGGGGAACCCTTCCCCTCATCATTGGAGCGCGGAAATGATTGGGGGAACCGTTCCCCCGATCATTGAGCGGCTCCCCTGCCTTTGCGCCGCCGCCGCGGCTCGGGCGACGCCGGGGGCTCTTCCGCGGCGGTCGCAGCAGCCAGGGAGCCGTCCAGGTCGCCGGCGCCTTGGCGGATACTCTGTAGAGATAGGCGAACGGGGCGAGCGGTCACTCCTCAGGCAGCTCCGATGCCGCGCGGACCTTCTGCCAGATGTCCATGAGCCCCAAGCGGGCTGACCACTGGTCAATATAGGTCAGATCGATCTGCTCCCCGCTGATCTTGAGGATCCCCGTAATATCGCGGAGATGCTTTTCGGCTCTACCTTCCCGGTAATACTCCAGCTTTTTGAGGATGACATCCTCTGGCGAGGCGAAGACGGCGTCGTAGTCGGGCGCCGGCCGCAGACGCCGGACCCGCGCGAATCGACTCCGGTTGAAGGCGTCCTCGCTCGGAACCATGATGTCCACTTTCAGACCCGAGGCTGGATGAATGACGTTGAACTGGCCTTTTCTCGAGACGGCCCTTCGCACTGTCTCTTCACTCACATAGAAGTCATCGCTCGGAAAAGTCATACAGAGGTCCGGGATTCGATTTGCCGGAAGATCGACAACGATGTCGATGTCGTTCGTAAAGCGCGGCTCGCCGAAGAAGATCGTGGCGACGGAGCCTGTCACGAAATAGCGGAGGCCGAGCTTCTCCAGGGCTGTCGTGACATACCGGAGCAGCTCAGACTGCTCCATGCGAGATCCTCCGCGAGGTTTCCCGTTGGATCCGCTCCTCGTCCCAATCCGGATGCTCCGCGGCGAGATGGCTGGCGATCATCCTCCGGGCGGAGGCGAACATGTCGCTCGCGATCTTCAGCCGCTCGGCGCCTGTCTTGGCCCGCAGGATGCGAGCCATGTCGTCGTCCACGACCTCGATGCGCAGGTCATCCAGAGGGCGGGCCATGTCCCTATGGTAGCCCAGCGTCGGGGTTCCCGAGCTTCGCGACAGCCTTCCGCCCTCATCCCGCCCGGCCCATGGGCGGTTGCCCTGGAGGCTGGGCGGTTGCGGGATCGGGCGGAGCCGTCCGCCCTTGGCCGTGGACGGTTACCGCGAGAAGCGGAGCTGCCCTGCTTTCGGGGCAACCGGTTGCCGGGAGAAGCGGAGTTCGAGGTGACTTCCGAGCGCTCGGCCCAACTGAAGGTCGTGAAGAGACGGCGTCTCTCCGATCTCTATGGATCCCTCCCGGCGACACGTCCTTTTCCCGGAAAGGATGAGGTCCGCGAATCGGTCGGACGGGAGTTGGGGAAGAAGCTCCTCAAGCAGTTCCCAGCCCAAAGGGTTACGCCTTCCTGAAGCCCGCGGCACACCTCCTGTCAAATCTCAGCGTGAGGCGGTAGCCACCGCCGGCCGCCCACCCTCTGGCCCATCACTTGCTTCAGCTCTCTGCCCGGAGGCGGGTCTCGCCCGCCTCGGTGGCGGTGGAACGCGTTCCGCCACCGGAAAGGTCCCCCCATGACCACGGACGTGCCATTCGGCTCCCGGTCAGTCCTCGCAAACCCTTCTCTCAGAGGAGCTCCATCATGGCAAACCGGTCCTCTCTCGTCTGCCTGATCCCGCTACTGGCTCTGCTTGCCGTTCCGGCTGTTGCCCAGGCCCCCGGCGGCTTCATCGAAAAGGCGGACTCGACGGCTACCCGGCCACCCCTGACCCCCTCGCAGATCCAGTCGTTTCTGCCTTCCCGCGGCCCCTTCACCTTCCCGGCCCCCTACAACACCCGCGGCATCCGCCTGACCAACGCGAACGATTGCGGTGGGACCGATTGCCTCTCCTACGTCGGCTATTCCTATTGGAGGAACGTCAACAACCACATGGGCAGCAATGACCTCTATGTGTTCCTGGGCCTGTCGCAGGCGACCGGCGGGACGGGGCCGACGCTGTTCCGGGTGGACAAGACGACGCGCGCAGTCACCAACCTGGGGCCTCTCTTCGCGCCTTCGAGCCCCTTCTATTACGCGAGCGCCGAGGGCTGGTACTGGAGCGCCACCCAGCCGTCGAAGATCTACGTCACGGACACTTTCGGACCCCGCCTCTACCGCTATGACGCCTTCACCCACCAGCTCAGCCAGGTGTTCGACGCTTCGACGCAGTTCGGCGCCAACCGCTACATCTGGCAGGCCCATTCGTCGGACGACGACCGCGTCCACTCCGCGACCCTGCGCGATATGGGCACCTACGAGATGCTGGGGTGCCTGGTCTACCGCGAGGACACCGCGCAGTTCTCCTGGTTCCCCAAGGTCGGCGATTTCGACGAGTGCCACGTCGACAAGAGCGGGCGCTGGCTCGTGTCCCTCGAAAACGTCGACGGAGCTAATGGGGAAGACAACCGGATCTTCGACCTCCAGACGGGCGCCGAGCGGATCGTCCTCGACCAGGACGGCGCTCCCGGGCACATGGACACCGGCTTCGGCTACATGGTGGGCGCGGACAACTGGAACAATCAGCCCAACGCGATCCGGCTCGATCGGTTCGACCAGACGCCGGTCCCCGGCCCGGTCGTCTACCACGACAGCGACTGGTTCGCCCTGTCGGCCGACCATGTAGCCCACGGCAACGCCAAGCCGGGCGTGCCGCTCAATCAGCAGTGGGCTTGCGGCAGCGGCGCGACGCGCCAGAGCCTGCCGCGCGGCAACGAGCTCGTCTGCTTCAAGCTCGACACGTCCATGGACGTGCTCGTCGTGGCTCCCACCATGATCGACCTCGACGCCCCGGGGGGCGGCGACGACTACGGCAAGTTCCCCAAGGCGAACCTCGACGTGACGGGCCGGTACATGATCTGGACCAGCAATCTGGGAGGCAACCGCCTGGACGCCTTCCTGGTGGAGGTCCCCTATGAGCTCCTGACCGGCGGCGGATCGACGGGCGGCGGGAGCGTGGTGTGGACGAGCCTGGTCAATGCCACGGCCTCCGGCGGATCGCTCCAGAAGTCCGGCGGCTGCGACGGCTGCGACGACGCCGGAGCGGTCTCGCAGCAGCAGATCGCGGCGGGCGACGGCGCCGTCAGCTTCACCGCGACCGAGACCGGCACGATCCGCTACATGGGCTTGAGCCACGGCAACACGGGCACAGGGGTCGCCGACGTCGATTTTGCGATCCGTCTGGGGCAGGGGTATGCCGAGGTGCGGGAGAACAACGTCTACCGGGCCGATACGCCGCTCGCCGCCGGCGACCGCTTCAAGGTGGCGGTGGAAGGAGGCGTCGTCAAGTACTCCAAGAACGGCGTCCTCTTCTATACGAGCACGGTGGCGCCGGCCTATCCGCTCCTGGTGGACAGCTCATTGCTCTCGGCCGGCGCGACGGTGACGGACGCGGCGATCGAGTAGGGCGCGCACTCCCGCCACTTGTTCCTGGACAGCGTTCCACGATCGGCAGAGCTTCGCCTCTCTCGAAATGGAGAGGCCGGGCTCGCCCCGAAGGCGGATGTGCCCGGCATGGGCTCCATCTACTCTGGCTGCGGAGGTGACTGATGAGAGTACGTACCACGATCAAGGCTGGTATCCAGAGACCCATCAACTAGATGCGCTCATCGCACCGGGACAGAATGTGGAAAGGAGGTGAGATTGTGAAAGTACGCACCACGATCAAAGCTGGCATCTCAAAGCCCGGCAACATAACTACCAGCTGAGCCAGGTCTTGCCCCAGGGACAGCAGGACAAGCCCCTGCGTTCCCTGGGGCTACGGTCGGCCCTAGTTCATGATGCAGATCGAGCCGAAGACGATATCGCTTTCCGGCCCGTCGTCCTGGCAGTGGCTCCTGCCATCGAACGAGGAGAAGCCGAGCAAGCCCTTTCTCCAGCGGGGGCGGAAGGTTTCAGGCGGCACGAAATAGTGCTCCTCGAAAATCGCGACGAAGTCGAGCCAGACGGTATCGCTTATACGTTGGGGCACGATACTGAAGGTCACATCGCTGCAGTCCCGGCTGTACACCACGCTGACGCTCGCGACGTTGCGGGTCTTGGGCGATTGGTCCAGCCAGTAGATCCCCTCGGTGAACAGGGGGTGAGGGTCGCAGGCATTGCTGCCGCAGAACATGGCGTGGCCCTGGGGGGTCGTCTTGCCCTGGAGGCGCAGCCGAAGGA
>Ga0134123_10002340_pt1 | contig 12416 bp, 11 predicted proteins | sample KB303_FD_96460 | JGI IMG/M metagenome (GOLD analysis project Ga0134123, IMG submission 96460) | Terrestrial soil microbial communities without Nitrogen fertilizer from Kellogg Biological Station, Michigan, USA - KB3-0-3 | ecosystem: Environmental > Terrestrial > Soil > Unclassified ...
ATCCAGCGGCTTCACGGCCTCGCCGTGGAGCTACAACGGGAAGATCTTTCTCTTGAGCGAAGACGGCGACACGTTCGTCGTGCAGGCGGGACCGGAATTCAAGCTGCTCGGAAAGAATTCGCTGAACGAGATGACGATGGCCACGCCGGCCGTTCTGCGGGGCAGCGTGCTCCTGCGGACGCAGTCGAAGCTGTATCGCATTGCGAGGCCAAGAAAGTGAAGGGCCTTCTTCGTGCCTTCGTGGCTTCGTGGTTTGCCTTCGTTTCTTGTCTACCGGTTTGCGCGCAGTCTCTAACATTCGCGCCCGCCGGAACTATTCCCGCGCCCGTCGATCTGATCCGCGTCGAAGGCACGCACGCTTACGTGTCTTCGGGGCGGACGCTCACTATCTACGACGTTTCGAACGCGGATTCGCCGAAGCGCGAAGGTTCGTACACCTTTCCTGAAGAGATCTGGTCATTCCGCGTGGTGGGCACGACCGCGTACGTTGGAGCGAATTTCTTCGGCCTGGGCATCCTGGACGTCTCCAATCCCGCGGCGCCGGCGTTGCGCGCCTCGTTCAAGACACCGGGACAAGCCAAGACCGCCGCTCCATTCGGATCGAAAATCGTCGTCATCGACCATATGGAAGGCGTCGTGCTCGTGGACGCATCGAACGCCGGCAAGCCGGTCTCTGCCGGATCGTTTTTCGTGGATGGCTACGCCCGCGACATCGTCACGTCGGGCGCGATGGCCTACGCGGTGGACAGTCCCGCAGGGTTCTACGTTCTCGACCTTTCCGCACAGAAGCCGATGGAGCCGATCAGTGCGCTTCAAACCGGCGCCGGACTTCGGACTGTGGAAGTGTCGGGGTCGCTTGCGGTCCTCGTTGGGAACGGTCTGATTCAGCTCTACGACGTGTCGAAGCCTTCTGCGCCTGTGAAGATTCCGCCGTTCAAGACGCCTGGCGCCGCGCTCCGGGCGGCGATCAGCGGGACCACGGTCTACGTCGCCGACGGGCGAGAAGGCGTTCAAGTCGTGGATTTTTCGGATCGTTCTGCGCCGAAAATCGTGGGGAAGTACGAGACCGCGGGGACGGTACGGGATGTTGCGGTGGCTGGCGATCTTCTCTTCGCTGTCGTGACCGAGCCGACGGCGAAGCCGCAGGATGGCGGAAAGGTCGTCATCCTGCGGCACACGCGCTGAGCGGTTACTTCTTCATCGCCGGGTGCACGTACCCGTGTTCGAGCACCTTGTCCGGATCGGGGCGGACGCTCAGGTAATCCACGTGATCGGTGATGTCGGTCCAGCCGTGCGGAACGCCGGCCGGAATCACGATGATGTCGCCGGTCTTCACGACCTTCTTCACCACGTTGCCGACCGTCGGACCGCTGCACGACGGACCGTTCAGCACCCGGGTCACCTCGCTGTCGGGCGCCGACCGGTTGCCGTTGACGATCTTTCCGCCGGTCACGAGCGTGCCGCCGCCCGACACGATGATGTAGGTCTCCGTCGTCTGATCGTGAGCGATCGCGCCGGGCGTCGCATCAGCCGGAACCGCTGCCACCTTGTCGCCGCAAGGGACTTGAGGCGCGGCGTTGGCTCGACCCGCACCGCCGCCCGCCCCCGCACCACGAGCTGCGCCTGCTGCCGCTCCGCGTGCCCCGCCCGCCGCACCACCGCCGCGCGCTGCGCCGCCGGTCGGGCCGCGATGAATGATGCCGATTGACATGGCGGTCTTGCCGAGGTCGAACACCTCGAGCGTACGATCGGTGCCCGGCGTCGCGTTCACGGCGTCGACCTGCTCCTTGGTGATGTAAGTGGCTGATGCCGCACCTTGCGCCTGCAGGTGCTCGTGCCCGAACACGCCCGACAGTGCGACGACGGCGACTGCGCCGATCGCCGAAAGAACCGACTTCCTCATAGCTGCTCCTTTCGAGATGTGCGAGAAATCCTTTCCGAAGGCGCCACACTCTAACGCAGGTGGCTTGTTCACTGCACGATGCGGCCTTCGGTGACGAACCGCCGGTAGTCCGAGAATCGCTGGCTGATTCTCACGCGCGGTGTTAGCGTGAGCCCGATCGAATTGCGAATGACCGTCATCCTGTCGATCGAGATCGGCACCGTCAAGGTTTCCTCCGGGTCCTGAAAGGTCAGCTGGCGGTAGCGGATTGACGTGTCCGCGCGCTCGATCGTCCACGAGCTGAACATACGGCTCCTCGACTGGTCCGTGTAGTCGAAGTCGACCATACCGGTCAGTGCTTCATCGAGCCGCAGCACGTCGCCGCTCGACTGGTCGATCCATACGCGGCCGCGAGTGCGCCCCGGGGCATCGAACTCGTAGCAGTCTTCGTCCTTTTTCGTCACGACGGGTTTGCCAGTCTCGCGCGATCGATAGTCGATCATGACCGCGGGCTTTCCATCGACCTTGGTGAATCCGGCCCAGTTGAAGGTGAACTCAGATTGCTTGTTGGGCAGGAGCATGGCCAGCGGATCGGGCGTCACCGGCTTGGGGTCCATGCACTTGGGCTCGTCGTTCGGACGCGGCCGACGCCCTCCGACCGAAACGATTTCCCGGATCGCGTTGGCTACCGGCGCCTCGTCGGGGCTCGCCGCCGGCTGCCATTCGATCCGAAGGTCGTATACCAGTTGACGCGTCAGAGAGCCGTCGCCGGTAAAGGATGTATTGAGGGTTTGAATGCTGACGGTCTCGCGGCAGACGAGGCTCTGGGCGCGGGCGAAATATTCGGCCACCCGTTCGCCGACGCGAACGAGGACGGCGCTCACGTCCATGCCGGCCGATGGCTGGCTCCTTGCGGCCGTTGCGACCGCCAGGCCGAGCCCGACCAGTGCCCCAATCCTTTTCAGTCGCACGCGTCACTAGAGACTACACCCTCTCGGGATGGTGTTGACACCTCACCGGGGCGGGCCTAGAGTCGGCGCTATACGTTTTCTTAAAGGAGAGTCTGCCCATGGGGTTCAGGCGCGGCGCGCAAATAGCAGCAGCGGCAATGCTGGTCACGATGGCGGCGTCATTGGCACAACTCGGTGCTCAACAACAGCCCCGGGACCTCAAGGCGCTCGCCAGGCAGTCACTCGCAAAGATCGACGGCGAGCTGAACGTGTCGGGCCTGAAAGAGTCGGTGGAAGTCGTCCGCGATCGATGGGGCGTTCCGCACATCTACGCCAGGAACGTTGACGATCTGTTCTTCGCGCAGGGATATGTCATCGCCCAGGATCGACTGTGGCAGCTCGAATGGTGGCGGCGGCAGCGCGAAGGTCGGTTGTCCGAGGTTCTCGGGCCGGCGGCGTTCGAGCGTGATCGCCAGGCGCGTCTCCTGATGTATCGCGGGCCGTTCGACGACACCGAGTGGACGAGTTATCACCCCGAAGGCAAGCGGATCTTTACCGCCTTTGCGTCCGGCCTGAACGCGTTCATCGCCGAGAACGCGAACAACCTGCCGGTTGAATTCAAGCTGACGGGCATCAAGCCGACGCGCTGGACGCCGGAAGCGCTGGCACTCCGCACCACCACGTTCGGAGACGCCAGCGGCGAGCTGCAACTGGCGCGGCTAGTCGCCCAGGTCGGCGCGAAGGAAGCCAACCGTCAGCGGATGCCGGACCCCTGGGACGAGCTCGTGGTGCCCGACGGACTCGACGTGGCCTCGATCGGCGAGAACGTGATCGCCGCGACACGCGGCGGCCGGGGCAATCTGCCAACGCCAGCGATTGTCGACGGCTATAAAGAAATCCTTCCCCGAACGCTGGCCGCGGTCATCCCCGAAGATGCGGCGCCCGAGCCGGGCAGCAACAACTGGGTGATGCACGGATCGAAGACCGACACCGGGAAGCCAATCGTGTCGAACGATCCGCATCGTGAAGTGACGAACCCTTCACTGCGCTACATCATGCATCTCACCGCCCCTGGCTGGAACGTGGTCGGCTCGCAGGAACCTCCGTTTGTGGGCATCGCCATCGGCCACAACGAACGTCTCGGCTGGGGATTGACGATCACCGGCACCGATCAGCACGACGTCTTCGTCGAGGAGATCAACCCGGCCAACCCGAACGAGGTCCGCTACAACTCGGCCTGGGAACCGATGAAGACGATTCGCGAAGAAATTCCCGTCAAGGGCGAAACGCCGCGCGCGGTTGAATTCAAGTTCACGCGTCACGGCCCCGTGTTCTTCGAAGACCGGGCCGCACATCGGGCGTATGCGCTGAAGTCGGTGATGAACGAGCCGGGTACCGCCGCCTACATGGGCGGGCTCCGCCTGTCGCAAGCCAAGGACTGCCGTACGTTCCTCGACGAGGCAATGTACTGGAAGGCGCCCACCGAAAACCTGATCTGCGGAGACGTCGACGGCACGATCTCGTTCCAGGGCTCCGCGCTGTCACCGAATCGCCGCGGCTGGGTCGGCCGGCTTCCGGTGCCGGGCACGGGCAAGTACGAATGGGACGGCTTCCGGAAAGAGCTGCCGCGCATCATCAACCCGTCGAAGGGCTACATCGCGACCGCCAACAACAACATCAATACGTCCGGCTACTGGCCGCCGGTCGTCTTCAAGACGACCAACGGCCTGCCCTTCGAGCGGATCACGCGCGTCGAGACCGTCATCAACTCGATCCTGCCGACGAGAAGGTGGACCATCGAAGACACCAAGCACCTGCAGCACGATCCGCTGTCTCTCCGCGGCGCATTCGAGCTCGAGCTGTTCAAAGGCTGGACGGCCAGGAGCCCGGAGGCCGAGAAGGCTCGCGCGATTGTCGCGGCCTGGGACGGCGTGCTCGACGTGAACAGCGCCGGCGCGGCCATCCACACCGCGTGGCGAACCGCGGTCGATCAGAAGGCCCTCGAGTTCAATCGTCCGCGCGAAGAGAAGCTCCCGCTCGTCGAACCGGGTCTGGTGAAAGCTGTCGCGACGCTGACGAAAGAGCAGGGATCGGACCCGTCGAAATGGCGCTACGGGCCCATCCACGTCCGCGATTTCCCGCACCCCTTCGTGAAGGAGTTCGATCTTCCGACGGTTGAACGAAACGGCGGCACCGGCGCGGTGATGGCCGATGGAGCCAGCTACCGCGAGATCTGGGATGTCGCCGACTGGGATCGTTCCGTCGTCACGAACGTTCCGGGACAGTCGGGACAGCCCGAGAGCCCGTACTACGGCAACCTGCTGCCGCTGTGGGATCGCGGAGAATACTTCCCGATGGCGTACACGCGTGCGCGCGTCGACAAGGAGGCCGCGCACAAATTGACGCTGAAGCCTGGTGGACGGACATCCACGACCAGCTCAGCACAGCGTTAGCAAAAGTGTGACGTCCGCGATCGCGGCGTAGAATCGTGTACTCTTTGAGGACCGGAGGATCAGGTCTTGGCTAACAGTCAGCTCTTTCTCAGAAAGCCGCTGGCGATGCTGCTCGACGAGGTGCGCGGCGAAAACCGCCTGCGCCGCGTCCTCGGTCCCGTGCAGCTCACATCGCTCGGTATCGGCGCGGTCATCGGCGCGGGAATTTTCGTGGCAACCGGCGCCGCGGCGCACAACGTGGCCGGTCCCGCGCTCATGCTGTCCTATACCTTCGCCGGTATAACCTGCGTGTTCGCGGCGCTCTGTTATGCGGAATTTGCGTCGATGGTACCGGTGGCCGGCTCCGCGTACACCTATGCCTTCGCGACGCTCGGCGAGATGTTCGCGTGGATCATCGGCTGGGACCTCGTGCTCGAATACGCCGTAGGCGCGGCGACCGTCGCCAACGGATGGTCGGGCTATTTTCAGTCGCTGCTGCCCAAGATCGGCATTCACCTCCCGGCTGCGATCGCACAAGCGCCGATCATCTACGATGCGAACGTCGGCGCGTTCGTCCAGACCCCGGGCATCGTCAATCTGCCAGCGGTGATCATCGTCGCGATCATGACCTACGTGCTGGTCATCGGCATTCAGGAGAGCGCGAGCTTCAATGCGACGATGGTTGCGATCAAGGTCGCGGCGGTGCTCTTCGTCATCCTCGTCGGCTCGTTCTTCGTGAACCCGGCCAACTGGGTTCCGTTCGCGCCGTACGGCTGGACGGGCATCAACATCTTCGGGAATCACGTCGCCGGTCAAACCGATCCTGGCGGTCAACCGATCGGCATGCTCGCCGGCGCTGCCATCATCTTCTTCGCCTACATCGGGTTCGACTCCGTGTCGACGCACGCCGAGGAGGCGAAACAGCCGCAGCGCGACGTGCCGATCGGCATCATCGTGTCGCTGTTAATCTGCACGTTCCTCTATATCGCGGTCGTGGCCGTGCTGACCGGCATGGTCCCCTATACGCAGATCGACCCGAGCGCCGGCGTCTCGAGCGCGTTCGCGGCAGCAGGATTGGGTTGGGCCGCGGTCATCATCGCGATCGCGGGCGTCGCTGGCATCACCTCGGGTCTGCTCGTGATGATGCTCTCGGCGCCGCGCGTCTTTCTGGCGATGGCACGCGATGGTCTGCTGCCGAAGAGCTTCTTTGGTGACGTGCACCCGAAATTCCGGACGCCCTGGAAGAGCACAATCCTCGTCGGCGTGTTCGTCGGAACACTGGCGGGCTTCATGCCACTCGACGCGCTGCTGCACATGACCAACATCGGCACGCTGATGGCGTTCGTAATCGTCTGCGCGGCCGTGCTGATCATGCGAAAGATGCACCCAGAAGCCGAGCGTCCGTTCCGCTGCCCGCTCGTGCCGCTTGTGCCGATCCTCGGGATCCTGAGTTGCCTGCTGCTGATGTTCTCGCTGCCGGCGGCGAACTGGTGGCGGCTGGCGGTCTGGCTGGCGATTGGCCTGGTGATTTACTTCGCCTACAGCCAGAAGCACAGCGTCGTGGCGCGGGAAGTGAAGAGCAACGGGTCGGTGCCCGGCGCGATTCCAGCGACCCGCACCTAGAACCTGGAACCTCGAAGCTTCTCAGGCGCGCCGAGCGATCCTGCCGGCGGCCACGCTCGTTCCGCCGGTCGCGACGTTTCCTCTCGACCTCGCCGTAAACGGCGGGTGCGCGACGATCAGATCGATAAAGGCCTTCACGTAAGGCACGCGCATCATGTCCTTCAAGACCGCCGCGCTCCACGTGCGCCGGTAGCCGAGGCGGGTGAGGCGCACTGCCCGTAAGGCTCCAGCCTTCACGTACGGATCGACGGCCCAGCGCGCCAGGACCGCTACCCCCAGCCCCGCTTTGACGAGCTCGATCATCGCTTCGGTGATTTGCACCTGTTGAACCACCGGCATGACGCCGGCCGGCAGCAGCACGCGCTGATAGATCGTGCTCTCCTCTTTCGGCGAATAGGTGAGCAGCGTCTCGTGGGCGAAGTCTTCCGGCTGGAGAAACGGTTTCGCCGCCAGCGGATGGTGCGGTTCCAGGACCACCACGAGCTCGTCGTCGAACAGCGGTTTGGCCACCACCCGCCGATCCCGCACCGCATCGCTGACGATCGCCAGATCGAGCCGGCCCTCTACGAGACTGGTAATGGGATCGGAGGTCGCCGTGACGTCGATCCGGATGTCGACCTGCGGATGCGATTGGCGGTAGCGCTTCATCAGGTTGGGCAGCCAGTGATAGCAGGTGTAACACTCCGTCGTGAGACGGAGAACGCCGCGTCTGTCTCCCGACAGATTTCTGATGGCTTCCTCGGTCCGCTCGATCGCGGCGAGCACGTCGTCGGCCGATCGCAGGAGGCGTTCGCCCGCCGGCGTCAGCACCATCCGTTTGCCGACGCGCAGGAACAGCGCGGTGCCGAGACGCGATTCGATGTCGCGCAGCTGGTGACTGAGCGCCGACTGGGTGAGGTGCAGCGCGGCGCCGGCGCGGGTCAGGCTGCCGGCGGCGCTCACTTCGCGCACCAGCTTCAAATGGCGGACTTCAATCTCCATGACCCTATTATCATCACTCATCGTTCTGATGAAAACAAAGAGTTTCTGTCATACGAGCCTCTGCGCCTACGATGCCGGGCATGCGGTTGCTCGCGCGTTTCATCGCCATCGGCGTCATGGCGGCAGCCGTATCGTCGGACGTGCTCGCGCGCGCGACCGCGCGCCAGGCGGTGACCGTGGGCATCGTCCTGGGAGGCCACGCGTCGGCCGCCGCGCGGCTCGTCCCGGCGCTCATCGCCGAATCGGATCGGATCTGGCGGCCGCGGGGAGTCCAGATCGTTTCCGTGACGAAAGGCGCGGTGCCTCGCGAAGACGTGCGGCTGACATTGAACTTCGCATCGCTTGCCGGCTCCCCGCCCTCGTCGAACCGCTCGAAGGTCGAAAGAACGAGTGGGCTCGGGTCGATATGGTTCGATGAAGATGGCGCGCCCGGCGACACCATCACGATCGATGACACGGCGGTGACGATCCGCATCGCAGAAACCAAGTTGAACAATCGTCCACTCGACGACTGGCCGCCCGCGATTGCCGACCAGGTGATGGGTCGTGCGCTCGGACGTGTGCTCGCGCACGAACTCGGCCACTACCTTCTGCGTTCGAAGGTGCACCAGCCGCGCGGGCTCATGCGAGCCGTGTTCACCGGTTCGGACCTGGCGGCGTGGGATCGGACACGCTTTGCGCTCGACTCGAGCATGCTGCCGCGGCTGAGAGCCAACCTGGCAAGAATCGAGCTCCTGAACGATCCGGCTGTCGCGGCCAATCGTCAGGGTGCCATTTCGAGCACGCCCGATGGAGACCCCTAAGCCGGTGAGCTCTTGATCCAATCGGGGCCGTTCCCCATACTGGCCGTATGGGTCGCAGAGGCCGCGTCGCCCTCCTCCTCGCGTGCACCCTGTTTGCGTGTCGTGTTCTCGCCCAGCCTGCAGCGCCTCCGCATGCTGGCTTTGCCGACATCATCGAGAGGCTCTCGGAGCCGCCCGGCATCTTCGACACGGACAACCTGATCTCGAACGAGCGCTCCTACCTGGACGTGATTCCCGCGATGGTCGCGCGTCCCATCCAGGGAGGCGCGTACGTCGGCGTCGGGCCGGATCAGAATTTCAGCTACATCGCGCGCATCCGCCCGTCGGTCGCCTACCTCGTAGATATCAGGCGGGAAAATCTTCTTTTACACCTGCTCTTCAAGGCACTGTTCGCGGAAGCGCGCACGCGGGCCGAGTATCTGTGCCTGCTGACGGGCCGGCGTTTCCCGGTGGGGACCGAGCGATGGAAGTCCGCGACGATCGGCGAGCTCGTGGCGCATATCGATGAGTCGGCACAGTGGCCTGAGGACCTTGACGCGCTGCGGCAGCGAGTGGAGACACGACTCGCGGCCTTCGGCGTGCCGCTTTCGCTCGCTGATCTGGACACCATCCGTCGGTTTCATCGCATCTTCATCACAGAAGCGCTCGACCTGGTATACAGCGGCCAGCGTGCACCCGAGCGACGCACGTATCCCGCGTCTGATTATCCGAACCTGCGCGAACTCCTCACCGCGCGCGCTCCAGACGGGCGGCAATGGAACTACCTGGCGTCGGAAGATGATTTCGCCTTTCTCAAAGAGATGCAGGCGCGCGACGCCATCATTCCCGTCGTAGGCGACGTCAGCGGTTCTCGCGCGCTCAAGGCGATCGCATCGTCGATGGCCGACCGCGGCGATCGCCTGTCGGCGTTTTACATCTCGAACGTGGAAACCTATCTCGAGCAGAAGATGGTGATGGGCCGGTTTCTCGACAATCTTTCAAGGTTGCCGCATGGAAGTGAGAGTGTCATGATTCGGTCGACGTTCGACGGCGGATCCAGCACCTCGCTCCTGAAGCCGATCGATCAGATCCTCATGGACGCATCCCGGAACCCACGATGAGAGCCGTTCGAGGTGTCGCAGGCCGGCGTTTCGTGGCGGCGCTCGCGGTCACGCTGATTGCGGCCGGGGTCTCGCTCGCCTATGCGCAGCAAATCTGGGTGGGCGGCGGGTTCGGACGGGGCGGGCGCATGGCGCCCCACTGGGCGAAGCCCGGCGACTTCGATGGATCATTTCTCTACTGCCGCGGCTACTACGAACAGGTCCGCTACGAAGACGGCGGCATGGGCTGGTGGACCGATTATCCGAATGCCGATCACAACTTTTCGGTCCGCCTGGCCGAGCTGACGCGCGTCTACGTCAAGGACTGGAACACGCTTCCAAAGTTTGTCGTGGTGTCGCTCGAGGATCCGCTCCTCTATCGGTGTCCGCTGCTCTTCATGGAAGACGTCGGCACGGCGGAATTCAGCGACCTCGAGATTAAGAATCTGCGCGAGTTTTTCCTGAAGGGCGGCTTCCTCTGGGTCGACGATTTCTGGGGGTCGCTCGCCTGGACCCAGTGGTCGCGCCAGATGGCTCGTGTGCTTCCGCCGAGCGAGTACCCGATCGTCGACATCCCGCTCACGCACCCCATCATGCACACGCTCTACGACGTGAAGGATTTTCCGCAGATCCCCTCGATCAACTTCTGGGGGCGAACCTACCACCAGACGTCCGAACGCGGGCGTGACAGCGCCGAGGTGCACTTCCGCGGTATTTCAGATCAGCAGGGCCGCCTCATGGCCTTCATGACGCACAACACCGACATCGCTGACTCCTGGGAGCGTGAGGGCGAGAGCCAGGAGTACTTCGATCTCTTCTCGCCGCGCGGATACGCCATCGGTGTCAACGTCGTGCTTTACGCAATGACGCACTGAAGCAGCCGGGCGCAACGACATGGGGCGAATTGCTCTCGTGACTCTGGCGATGCTGGCTGCGGCCGCGGCGGTTGCCGCCCAGCAGATCTGGGTTGGCGGCGGTGGGTTCTCCCGCATGTCGCCGCGCTGGGCGAAGCCCGAGGACTTCGACGGCGGCTTCATGTACTGTCGCGGCTACTACGAGAGCCGCTGGCGCGAGCGAAGCGGCAGCGGATGGCGGACCGATTATCCCGGCGCCGACAACAACTTTTCGGTGCGCCTCGCCGAGCTCACCCGCGTGCCGGTCAAGTTCGATCCCGACCGTCAGCCCCACCACGTGGTAATCGCACTGACGGATCCGGTGCTCTACCGCTGCCCCATCCTTTTCATGGAAGACATCGGCACCGCGGAATTCTCGCCGGAGGAAGTGCTGCGCCTTCGCGAGTACTTCCTCAAGGGCGGTTTTCTCTGGGTCGACGACTCATGGGGATCATTCGCGTGGGCCAACTGGGTCGAACAAATCAGCCGGATTCTTCCGCCCGGGGAATATCCGATCTTCGACATCCCCACGACGCATCCGATCATGCACACGCTGTACTTCGTCCCCGAGATTTTTCAGGTGCCGGCGATCAGCTTCTGGCGTGGAAGCGGCGGCGCCACCTCGGAGCGCGGGCCCGACAGCGCACAGGTCTATTTCAAGGGCATTCAGGATGCGCGCCAGCGGCTGATGGTGCTGATGACGCACAACACGGACATCGCCGACACGTGGGAGCGCGAAGGCGAGCCGCCGCATGAATACTTCGATCTCTTCTCGCCGCGCGGCTATGCCATTGGCGTCAACGTCGTCTTGTACGCAATGACGCACTAGAATAAGCCCGTGCTGCCAGGCATCCTCCTGCGTGCGCTCATCGGCTCAGTCCTCGTGGCCGGCGCCGCCGCAGCCTTTGCGCAGCAGATCTGGGTCGGCGGAGGCGGACGGTTTGGCGGCATGCGGCCGCGCTGGCCTGCCGGGGAAGATTTCGACGGGCGCTTCATGTACTGCCGGGGTTATTACGAAGGTCCCGGCCGGCGGCGCGGCGGCTGGAGCACCGACTACCCTGGCGCCGACAACAACTTCTCCATCCGCCTCTCCGAGCTGACGCGCATTTCGGTGAAATTCGATCCGGACCGTCAGCCACATCACGTTGTCGTCTCGCTGACCGATCCGCTGCTCTACCGATGTCCGATTCTCTTCATGGCGAATGTGGGCACGGCGATGTTCACGGCGGAAGAAACCGGGCGGCTCCGCGAATACTTCCTCAAAGGCGGGTTCCTCTGGGTTGACGACTCGTGGGGCTCGTACGAATGGGCGAGCTGGGTGAATCAGATCAGCCGCATCCTCCCGCCGGGAGAATTTCCGATCGTCGACATCCCGACGACGCATCCGGTCATGCACACGCTGTACGACGTCAGGGAGATTCCACAGGTGCCGAACATCGGCTTCTGGCGAGGCACCGGCGGTCAGACTTCCGAGCGTGGTCCCGACAGCGCGCGGGTGTACTTCAAAGGGATCGAGGATTCGCGAAAGCGCCTCATGGTGCTGATGACGCACAACACCGACATCTCGGACACCTGGGAACGCGAGGGCGAACCTCCGCATGAATACTTCGATTTGTTCTCGCCTCGCGGATACGCGATCGGCGTCAACGTCGTGCTGTACGCCCTCACTCACTGAACGCATTATCTGACCGCGATCGCGCCCAGATCCTCCCGGCCGTGTCCCTTCGCGATCGCCTGATCCATCCGTTGCGCGATCGCGGGAAGCACCGTGAG
>Ga0134123_10002342_pt1 | contig 12413 bp, 18 predicted proteins | sample KB303_FD_96460 | JGI IMG/M metagenome (GOLD analysis project Ga0134123, IMG submission 96460) | Terrestrial soil microbial communities without Nitrogen fertilizer from Kellogg Biological Station, Michigan, USA - KB3-0-3 | ecosystem: Environmental > Terrestrial > Soil > Unclassified ...
CGCTGGCACCCGCGGCCCCAGCAGGAGACGACCTGGGGTGTCGTACGTGCTTTCCTCGGTGTGCCGTGCGAGTTCGGTGAGGACTGTGCGTATCCGGGTCTTGGCTGGCGCTGCGGACACCGATGGGGGGGGGGCTCGATGACACCGCGGCCATCGACCGATTCGCCGTCGCAATATGAGCGGCTCAAGGTCATTTCGCGACGTGCCGGTGTGCCGATCGCGCAGGTCGTCGAGGTGTTCACCGAGCGCGCAGCGATCCGCGAGTACCTCGGTGAGATGGCGCGTCCCGCCGCGGAAGACGCCGCGCTTGAGGACACGTGCGACGTGTTGGAGGTCCCGCGATGACGAAGACGCATTGGTTGTTCGGCCGCGGTCCCGACAAGCTGCTCGACTTCAAGCGCGAGATCCACGAGGAGACCGAGTGCTCCAAGTGCATTCACCGCGAGGTGTGTGATCGGAACATGGAGAAGCGCTGCTATCTGTCCAGAGAAGAATTTCTAGCTATTTGGGCTGAGGTTAATGGACAAGCTTTGCAAGTTCCTGTGCGAAGCGCGTGTGACACCGAGTGACTCCCTGCATCGAGGGTTTTGTTTGCGGAAACTGGATCGCGTGCGAGAACAACGAGCGGCTCGGCGAGCTGCTTCGTCGTGTGCACGTGAGGAAGACGACGTGAAGATCGCCGTTGATACCTGCGTCGGCCGTCGAGGCCGCGCACTCGAGAACGCGGGGCACAAGGTCTTGGTTGAGGCAGATCAGGGCGAAATGGACCACGTGTGGTTTGGTCGCGCACTCAAGGCCGCCGTCGATGGCTGGCTGCTCGTCAGCGCGCTTCAATGCGGATGCGCCCACTCCGCCGTCTGGGCCGGACAGATCGAAATGCACCGCTAGGGCGACACGTGGATCTGGACTAGTTACCCGGCGCATTGCGTCAGCGTGCTGGAACGATAGCGAGCCGCGGTACTGATAGCGTCCGCGGGTCTTGTGGCTAATCCACAAACTGCTTACGTTGCGCGACTATGGCTGATAAGACTCCGAACAAGCACTGGTACTACCCGAGCAGCACCATCGGCTGCGGGCTCTCCATCGACGACCTTAGCGCTAACGAGCTGACCTGCGTGCGCGGAGAGGTGACCTGCCCGCGATGCATCGAGCGCGTCAGCGCCGACAAGGTGACCTGCGAGGCTTGCCGGCTAGGGCAGACTAAAACGGCGCGTCCCCACGTGTGCGATCCTGCGGTCGTCTACGTCACGAAGGACTGGCCGTACGACGCCTTCGAGATCAACGTTGTGCTACACTACGCGTTCAATCGAGGGCTCTGAGCCAAGATGCACGCGTTTTCGTCCTGCTCGTTAACTTGCGACGGAAACTATTCGAAGGTGCCAATCGCCGCGGAGCACACGCATGGGCACTCTCGGCAGTCCCAACAACGATCGACTACACCCCTTGAAAGACACACTCCTGTAACCGTACCACATACGCGGTATGGGCTAGATATCATGCCCGATCGACCTTGGTCGTACTCGCCGGATGGTCGAGCCGGCACTTCACGGCCTTCTCCCTCTGTAACCAGAGCGCGGATCTCGCGGACGCTTTCCGGTACGGGCTTGCCTTGGGCGATCGCCTCAAGCTCACGCACGGTAGCAACCTCTAGCAATCGTTCTTTGAGAAGTCGCACGTACTCCTCGTCTCGCTTTCTCACGGCTACACCTTCACTAGGGGCTGCGCTCCGATTAATCTGGATCTCGGTGTAGCGCGCAGCGCCTCGCGAGGGATGTCCTAACATTAGTTTAACTAAATATGTACATGATCGTGCTGAGAAGCAAGCACGTTGCGCGTCGTTACGATCGAGAAGTACTTTGGCTTGTCCGTGAGCGTTGTGCAGACGGTGATGATCGGTCGATGGCCATGTGTGGGGCGTCCGCGCCCCTATGCAACTCAGCGTATTTGTCCGTTTCTCCTGGCCTTCTCGACAGTGCCCGGCCTACGCGTTGCGCTAGGTCTGAGAAAGCCCCCCTCGAAACACCTGACCAGACACCAGGAAGGCATGCGCCTGGTCGTCCGGTGCCTCGAAAAATTGTCGTGCGCCCTTCGAAACGGGCTACCATCAACTAGTCACCCACAACAGGAGCACCCCATGCACGACCGCGGCTATTACGGAACCCCCTACGCGCAGTACGCGTACTACAACCACCCATACGCGTATCTTGGCCAGGAGGCCCCCGCAGCTCCGGGGGGCCCGCCGGTGGTGACCCCGCAGGCGGTTGTCGCGCCACCACTGCACGAGATCGAGCACCACCACCGCATCAAGGTGAAGCCCGCAGCAGTCCGCCTTACGGCCGGCGGCTTCTTCCAGGTCGCGGCTGCCGTGACGCTCGGCCTCATCGGTGCCGGAGTCGTGGCCGGTGCCGCGGGCGCCGCCGCCTACAAGATCCATGAGCGCCGAGACCGCGGAGCGCTCAACTACAACGACGACGACTTCTGATCGCAGCCGCTGTCACGTCGTCACAAAATTGGGACGATGTTGTCACGGAGCGTACCGTGGGCCATGGCAACCATCGGTATCGACATCGCGGCCGTTGACGGTAACGGCACACCGGACTGGAATCGCGCGCGGGCAGACGGGCGCCTACGCTACGTTGGTCTCCGCGCAGCGTACGGCAGCTCACCGGACACCTGGTACCCGACGTACCGCACGCAGCTCGACGCGATCGGAGTGCCGAACTTCGCGTACCTGTTCCTGCGGGCGAACGTCGATACGCCCGAGCTACAGGCGCAGCGGCTCCTCGCCGCAGTCGGCACCCTGAACAACCACTATTTCCCACCCGCGATCGACGTCGAGGGTGATCGCAACGGGCTCACCGCGACCGAGTGGCTCGACTGGGTTATCCGCGCCAAGCGCTTGGTGCAGGCCGCGATCGGCGTCCCGCCGCTCCTCTACAGCGCGCACACGTACTGGATCGATCCGGCCGGCATGAACAGCCTGCCAGCGCCCGAACTCTCCGACTGCACGCCCTGGCCGAAATATTGGCCGTTTCCGGTGCACTCGCTGGCGCAGTACGATCCCGCGGTTGTCGACAAGCTCGCGCCCCCACCCGGGCTTCCACCGTGCGGTAACGCTTGGATCATCCAACAATTCCAGGGCGACGCGATCGGCTACCCGGGATTCAAGTCGACCGTCGACATGAATCGCGTCAATGTCCAGCGCCAGGGCGACAGCGGCGACAGCGTGCGCTGGGTGCAGCGGCGCCTCCCCGGTCTCACTGTCGACGGAATCTTCGGTCCGAAGACGGCCGAGGTCGTGAAAGCGTTCCAAACGCTCAAGCGCATCACGCCTGACGGCATCGTAGGCCTTGACACCACCCAGCTCCTCGCGTGGGTCACCCCGAGGGTCGCTTGAGCTTCACGCAGAAGATCGCAGCGCTGGCCGCGGTCGACAATGGAACGCGCCTCGACGTCGCCACCGTGTTCCCCGACACGAAGATGTTCGACAACAGGGTCGTCGCGCCGCGAAAGTCGATCCGTGCGCAGCAAACGAGACAGCGCGATAGCCTACACGCAGATCGACGAGCCAACGCTTCGAGACCTGTGCGTGTTCACCGCGACCCTCGCCATGACGGCCGACGAGGCGGTCTCGATGCTGCCTGCCGGCCCGACCGGCAGGCACAAGCGGACGCTGACCAGGCTCTACACGCTCGTCAACCGTACCGCCGGCCAGGCCAGCTCCACGCTCGAGCTGGGCGAGGAGCTGGTCCACATGCACGAGGCCAAGTCGTGAACCAACGGGCCCTCGCGCTCGCGGAGTCCCTCCGCGGCCAGCTCGTCGCAATTGGCCCGGGCGTGCGCTCCGTCAGCGCCGACGAATCCCTGTCGTGGTTGTTCGTCAGGATCGGCGCGGCGACGGACGAGATCCTGCGGCGCGTGGCCGACAACCTCGGGCTCATGCAGACTCGGACCGCCCGAAAGGGTCGGGTCTGGTGGCGGGAAGCGCTCTCCCGAGTGAATGGCGTGGTCGTCGTGGCGGCCGGGCCGCACCACAACATCGAGGAGAAGCCGTGAGGCCCCCTCGGCCGACGTCCCGAGAGCGTGCGGCGAGCCGTCGCCAGGTCCCGCGCGGCGCGGCTCCGAGCCATGGAGCGTCGCCTCGCCGACCACCTGGGGTACCTCCGGCGGCACGACCCGGACGTGCACGGCGCCCTCGTCGAGACGTTGCGCCGCGTGCTCAAGCAGCAGTTCGCGCCATTTACTGGCCCCCGTGGATCGGCCCCTCGATGATCCGCGCGGGGTGCCGCCGAAGAAGCGCGTCGTGCTGTCGCCGCAGGTACGGGAAGCACTGCGCGTGCTCCTCCTGTCGCTTCGCGATCAGCGCCGCCAACGCGGCGACCTGACCACCGCGCAGCTTCGGTTCCTTCGCCGGTTGCTCGTGGACGCGGCCGACGTCCTCTATCGACTCGCCGACCGCACCGAGCGGGGTGAACGCGTCCGCGTTCCCCGCGGCCTTCTTGACGACCTTGCGGACCAGGCGGCCCGCGTTGGACCGGCAGATGACGCGGTGATCGCCCGCGCGCTCGCGGTGATCGCCGAGCTGCGGAGAGAGCACCGGATCCGTCGCCGCGCTCGACGATCACCGACGGCGAAGGAGTTGCGGGCCGAGGCGATGCGGCTCATGACCCAGGTCGACGAGGTCGAACGTGCGCAGCGCGCTCCGCGGGTGCCTGGCGGGCGGCCCTCGAGCACCGTCGGCCGTCCCCGCAACAACTTCCTCGATCGAATCTTCGAGTACGCCACCAAGAAGGGGATCCCAGACGCCGAGCTGGCGCGCGCCCTGGCCGCCGTCGATTTTATTCCGGACGGCCCCGGGTCGCCTCATACCCGTCTCGATGAGCGCTGGGCAGCGATCATCAAGTCCGCGCGCGCTCGTCGACGGAAAACGCGGTGATCCAAACCTGGGTAACGAAAAACCCTCCTACTCATCACGTCGTCACCATCCTGAGTATATGTAACGAAATCAAATGGTTGCAATGATTTCGTTGCTTGGTCCTCGCTCCTCACCGCCTTACGAGATGGGTCAGAGGTTCGATGACCCCGCTGCCTACCCTGCTCAAGAAGTACGAGGCCCTCACCCGCGACATCGCGCGGCTCGAGGGCGACCGCGACGCCGTGCACGCCCAAATCCTCGCCGCGGGCCGATCGTCCACCAGGAAGCCAAGGGCGAAGCAGTCGCGGGCACAGGCCGTCGAGGTCGTGCGCGACGCCGTGCGCGTGCTGCGCGAGACGGGCGAGCCATTGCCGCGCCGTGAGATCGCCGCGCGCCTCGGGATCAAGCCCTGGGCGGCCGGCTACCGGCTCGACAAGGCCGTCGAGATGAAGTTCGCCAAAAAGCTCGACGGCGGACGCTACCGCGTCAGCAACGTCGTGCCGGCGTTCTAGCCGTGGACATCTTCCTGACGAGCTTCTTGTCGGGCCTCCTGGCGGGCGCACTTGAGCAACCGCTCGGTGACCCACGCCGAGAGCGAGATCCCCGCCCGCGCCGCGGCGGCCTGGAACTCGCCCATGTGCCCCTCGGCGACGCGCACCCGGAGCTGCGACTCCTTGCGGGCGTGGGCGGGCTTCCGGCGCTTGATGCGGTCCGTCGTGGTCACGAGGACGAACGTATTACAACAGTTTACGGTAGGCAAGCCGGGGATCGCCCGGGTGGTGTCAGACTAATGTGTCACGTTAGTTCTCATGACGAAGTCGCTGACAGCCCCGATCCGCGCCGACGCCCGCGAGGAGCGCGGACGCCAACTCGCCCGCTCGGTCAAGATCAAGCGCATCGGCCGCCGCTGGGCGGTGCCCTCGCAGACGCAACCCTCCGAGCGTTACCTGGTCAACATCGAGGACGCGGAAGCGGGCTGCACCTGTCCCGACTACGAGCTGCGCCGCACCGTCTGCAAGCACCAGCACGCGGTTTTGTTCTGGATCGCCTGGGGGCGCGACGTGGGCGCTGATGGCACGGTAACCGAGACGGTTTCCGTCAAGCTCGAGCGCAAGACGTACCCGCAGAAGGACTGGAGCGCGTACAACGCGAGCCAGCACCACGAGAAGGAATACTTCGAGCGGCTGGCCCGCGCGCTGTGCGCGGAGATCCCGCAGCCGCCACGCAAGCCCGGCCCGGGGCGCAACGCACGGCTGCTCCGTGATCTCGCGTTCGCGACGATCATGAAGATGTACCTGATGCTCTCGGGCCGGCGTATGCGGACGGATCTGGAAGCGTGCGCGGCCAAGGGCTACCTGACGCACGTCGGTCACGAGAGCTGCGTCTTCAACTTCCTCGGGAACGAAGCAACCACGCCGCTGCTCACCTCGCTCGTCGAGCGGTCGGGTGCTCCGATGCGGGTGATCGAGCAGGGGCAGTACGCGATCGACTCGACGGGGTTCTCGACGGCGGTGTACGACCGCTGGTTCTCGCAGAAGCACGGCCAGCTCTGCTCGCAGAACACGTGGGTGAAGCTCCACGTCATGGTGGGGACGAGGACGCACGCGGTGACGAGCGCGGTGGTGACGTCGCGGAGCGACGACTCGCAGCTCCCGGAGCTGCTCCGGCATACCCTCGCGCACCACGACGTGCGCGAGCTGTCGGCCGACAAGGCGTACTCCACGCACGACAACCACGACGTGCTCGACCAGCTCGGGATCGAGCCCTACATCCCGTTCCAAGATCACGCGGTCGTCAACCCGAAGTATCCCGTCTGGTCGCGGCACCTCTGCGAGTTCCTGTTCAACCTGGACAAGTTCAAGGTGCACTACCACCGCCGGAGCAACGTCGAGGCGACGTTCGCCATGATCAAGGAGAAGTTCGGCGCATCGGTCTCGATGCGGCTGCCGACGGCGCAGGTCAACGAGGTGCTGGCCAAGTGCATCGCGCACAACCTGTTTGGCCTTCTTCGCCAGCTCCCGCGCGCGTTCCAACGCGACCGCGCGCACCCACGTCGACACGCTCATACTCGCAGTCGCCGCGGCACGCTTCAGCTCCCCGTGCTCGGCCTCGGTCGTGAGCACGCGTACGTGCTTGCCGCGACGCTTCGCCTTGGCGACGCGCGGGCGCCCGCGCTTCTTTGGTTGAACCATGCGCTTATCCTAGCCATAAAAATTTCCGGGTCAACGCGCTTGCCCGGTCGATTTTTCATGGCTATATTCGCGTCATGGTCACGAACGCGAGCTCGATCGAGTTCTCGCCGCTGCCGACAACGCGCGAGGAGCGCGGGCCCGCTCGGCGCGCGCTACGCCGTGCCGTCGCAGTCGGTCCGATCAGACGCTCCGCCGACCTACCTCATGGATCTCGTCGAGCAGACCTGTACCTGCGGTCCTGTTCTGGCTCGCGTGGGAGGGCACGGTGAACGAGCAGACCGGCGAGGTCGTGCTGCCCAAGAAGCGCAAGACCTACAAGCAGAACTGGCCCGCCTACAACGCGGCCCAGACGCACGAGAAGGAGCACGTCGAGGTGCTGCTCAGGGCGCTGTGCGAGGGCATCGAGCAGCCGCCCCGCAGGCCCGGCGCCGGGCGCAGGCCGCACCTGTTGCGCGACGCCGTGTTCGCGAGTGTAATGAAGGTCTACACGACGCTGTCTGGGCGGCGGGCGTCGACCGACATCGAGCGCTGCGAGGAGCGCGGCCACCTCGACCGGGCCGTGCACTGCAGCAGCGTCTTCCGCACGATGGAGGACCCTGCCACGACGCCGATCCTGGTCCGCCTGATCGAGGACGCCGCGGCCGTAATCGAGAACGCGGCAGGTCCACCGGCTTCTCGACGGTGACGTACGACCGCTGGTTCGACCAGGCCCACGGCAAGCTCCGCGCGGAGCACGCGTGGGTGAAGCTCCACGTGATGGTCGGCACCGTCACCAACGTCGTGACGGGCGTGAAAGTGTCGAGCGAGGCCGACTGCCCGCTCCTACCGGCGCTGCTCGCGCAGACGGCCAAGACGTTTCGGGTGAGGGAGGTCTCGGCCGACAAGGCGTACCTGAAGAAGAAGAACCTGGCGGCGATCGAGGCCGTCGGCGCGGTCCCCTTCATCCCGTTCAAGTCAAACAGCGTCGGCATGTCGAGCAAGTCGGAGCCCTGGAAGCGGATGTGGTGCTACTTCACGCTCAAGAGCGAGGAGTTCCGGGCCCACTACCACCGCCGGAGCAACGTCGAGTCGACGATGTGGATGATCAAGAGCAAGTTCGGTGGATCCGTCCGGTCCCGACTGCCGACAGCCCAGGCGAACGAGGTGCTCGCCAAGGTCCTGTGCCACAACCTGACCTGCATCGTGCACGCGGTCGCCGAGTTCGGGATTGACGTTGGCTTCAACCGGACAACGGCCGCGCCGACGGCGCCGACCCCTGCCTTGGTGCAGCCGTGAGCGACCTGACGGCCAGGGAGCAGCGATCTGTCCGCACCACGCTGTTGTTCCTGCTCGCTGGGACGCACATGTCGTCGCGCGTCTGCCCGCACTGCGGCCACCCGCCAGACGGTCGTCTCAGAGCAGACAACGCCCAACAGGTTCAAGCAATGATAGCCGCGCCATCCTGGCAAGCGACGGGTCTTCGGGCCCCATCATGACGCTCGCAGGTTACGCGGCTGCATGATTAACGCCGATGTGCCTCCGTGTTACTCTACGTCACACCACATCTGTGAATTAATAGTGACGAGTATCCAGGAGCAGTTCCTAAAATTTCGCTGCCTTGGACACGTCATTTCATCTGGCCCATTGACTGCAATGCAGGACGACTATGGCAAGCACGAGCGCAATTGACAGCCCGGCTGAGTTCTCTGTGTGGGTCCCTATCTATCTCCCCTGGTCAACTGGAACTGATACCGAAGAACACCGCGAGGTCCTGCGGCTCTCCGAGGAGTATCGCGTCTGGTTTGACGCCGAGACCGAACGTCAGCTCCAGGCTGTGCTGGACCGCTGCCCGGAACTCAATGACGAGGTCAACTGGGTGACCCTCATGACACATGAGGACACCGACGTCCGCGCGTTGGCGACGCGGCGGCATCAGATGGCTCTGCGCCGCTGCTTCGAGCCGCACGACGCACAAGCACTGGACTGGCAGTCCCGCATCGCCGAGGCCGTCCGGCGCGAGAATGCCGGCCGCTTTCGCTGTCACCCTCTTTGTCGGCCGGGTGTGGCGCTGGAGATTCGCAGCCCCGGAGGCTCGATACGGTACGCTGTGATCGGGCACGCTGATGAACACGGAGACCTCTCGACTCCCGCAATCGCGAACGACGACGTCGTGACGCGAGTCATGGATCTCATGCCGATGATCGAGGCGAGCGGGAGAGGAAACAACACCCGGAAAACTCGCGATTCGTGACGGAGGTAAGTAATGATGGACATGAGTGAGCAACTATCAGAAGATGATGACATTGCAGCGGCCCAGGTGCTCAGCATGGCCGCGACGCGCTATGCCGGGGCGACGATTAAAACCGCGGTCGGGGAGCCGCCGCCCGGATCGAACATCCTGGAGGCGCTCACCCGTGCACGCGAGATCATCGGCACCGCGGTCCACCTGCCGGCCCCCGTGGCGAGCGCCCTGCGCGATCTCCAGATGATCGCGGTCCTCTTCACCATGCAACTGGCGATCTCCGACGGCCACGGCGCCCCGGAGGTCCTACGACAGCTCGGAGACAAGCTCGTCGAGACGCTCAAGCGGGGCACAACGCGCCTCCACGCGCGCGACTGCGTCGCGGCGGCCCAGGGCCTCGGCAACCGCGCGCTCGACTACATGCACCAGATCATCCTCGCTGAGGACAACCACGCGCCGATCGGATCGGATGCCGTGGAGCGCGCCATCACGGAGCTCCAGATCGCCGCCGTCGCGTTCACCACGCAGCTGGCAATCGCAGAGGGCCAGGACCCCGCACTTCTGCGACGGATCGAGGACAGCTCGTCGCGGTCCTCGCGGACTATAGAGGCTCGTGATGACCACTTACCGCCGTCGGGCTTTGAACCCGACGGTTTTCGTCAGTAATCGGCCAGTGTTGGCCAAGGAGTGTTGTCCAGATGATCACCGACAAGCAAATTCATGTCATGCGTACATGGGCCGAGCAATGCTTGTTCACAGAAGCGGGATCGATCTCGCAACTCTGCGCAGCTGCTCTCGGAGTGCTCTCGCCGGAGGTGCCTGGCTACAAGCCGAAGGACGTTGCCCGCGCCCGCTGTACCGAGATCTGGAACGAGCTGGGCGTGGATGCGTTCGTGGAGTGCAGCCGTGGTCGGTGACGGCGCGATCATCAGGTTGGCGCGACAGCTCGATGCGCTGATGTGGAAGCAACGCGAGCTAATCGAGCGGATCCGCGAAAGTGGCCATCCGAAGGCCGAGGAGCTTGCCGAGGACCTCGATCAGCAGTGCGCGACCCTGGCGTGGCCAACCCATGTGACCCATCATCACCTCGAACATCCCGAGAGATTCGAGTGCGGCGACTTCAAAATCCGTCGCAAGACAATGTCGCCATGGCACGCTACGTGACGATTCGTATGACGCGCGAGCAAGCGCAAGCCGCAAGCAACGCGTGTGACCTGATCGCGGACTCGTATCGCGCCGATGGTGAAAAACGCGAAGCGGCAATCTATGCCCGCGCGAGCGTGACGCTGGATCAGATCCGTCCAGCCAACAAACCTGGACAACCGCCGCGTAGGCGTCGTCGGCGACCGTAGGGTCTAGTACCCTATCACCTGCACTTGTCTCCTGCGGATCAACTCCCGAGCAAAAGGATCGGCATGCCAGCCAAATGCGACCTTGATACCTTGCGCGTCGTCTGCGATACCTGTGGTGCTGGTCGAAACCAGCAGTGCTTCACGCTCGACCGCACGCACAGCGGGGTGTGGTACCCGACCAAGCCGCATCGTGCTCGACTAGAACGCAGCCGAAGGGCCGCTACCAAACGCAAGACTCACGTATGACCCACCCCCATAGGAGAGCGCCATGTCTGAGCATGAGGAGGAAAAGCGGACCCGCTGGAACCGAGCCGATCAAGCAGTCGGAGCTTGGAGCCGACGACAAATCATCGAGTGGAACAAGCACTTACGGCGGCTTGGTTTGCCGTCCATGCCCGTCCCTCCCATCAGTCTCAGGAGGGATCCATGACCCTTTCCTTCGCCGAAGACAACCACGCGTTGCTGCAACACGCGCCGCGGCAGCACGTGCTCGGGATCAAAAAGTAACCATGACGACCGAGCCAGCCAAAATGGGCAAGGCGACAGAGCACATGCCGGACGTGTTGTCGCGTTGGTCGACAAGGTTACCGGATTTCGCGATGGTGTGATGCTCGCATTTATCGAGTGGGCAACGGTTGAAATTTGGGGATTCGATTACGCGCCTGCCAAGTTTCGCGAGGAGATAACCCGCAAGGGCGGGTGGGCATTGCGCGGTGATGGCCAACATCGAACGCAGGATCAACCGGAGGAGACGATGAGCGACGACAAGCAGACAGCACCCCTGCGCGGGCTCCCCGATGGCTGGACGGTCGAGCACCGCGACGGTTACGCCGTGCTCCGGCACCCGAGCGCGATGGGCGGCTACATTACAGTCGACTGGGACTGTCGAGGGTTCCGCGGTGGTTACTCAACAGCCGGTCGCCTGACCAGCACGAAGACCTACCGCGGGCGCGGCTGGCGCGAGGCACTCGTACGCGACGCCGTGGCGTGGCTGTCAAGCGTCTACGATTCGCATCCTGCACGACGTCAAGGTGCACGATGAGCGGCAACGACAACTCGAGTATCGCGGAGCTAACCACGGGTGCCATCGGCACACTCAGAGCGCGCGACTGACCTATGGAGCAAGGGACGTGAATAACGCGGAGCCTCGTAGGCTGAACGTCGTCCTTGACGTTGAATCCAACAGCGAAGACATGGACGCGATCATCGTCGCGATCTCACTTCTTCGCGGCGTCAAGCGTGTCGAGCCGCTTCTCACCCTTGGTACCGAGACTCCCATCCAGCAGCTGGGGCTGTCCGCACGTCCCTTGAATGCGCTCACCGCAGCACAAATCATGACGATTGGAGAGCTCATGGTGCACAGCCGAAGCGAGCTCCAGTGTGTGAAGAACCTCGGCAGGCTCAGCCTTCACGAGATCGAGCAGAAGCTTGCGTCGATCGGCGGACGACTTCGTCCAGAGCCTCGCGGACCATGGACCCATGCTTATCCGATTGTCACCCAGGAGGATCACTAAATGTTCGGTGTCGGAGACAGTGAAGATTTTGAAAGCCAAATTGAGCGGCTCAAGCGCCAAGCAGTTCTGGACAATCAGTCGTGGGAACAGCGCGTCGCTCGCCTCGTCGATATCCTCGGCGATCTGTACATGCAACTGGATGCCGGTTTCGACAACCTCGAATGGGAAGGTACCCAGGCCAAGTACGATGCAAAAGGTTTTGAACTCGGGCTCATGAAG
>Ga0134123_10002344_pt1 | contig 12405 bp, 6 predicted proteins | sample KB303_FD_96460 | JGI IMG/M metagenome (GOLD analysis project Ga0134123, IMG submission 96460) | Terrestrial soil microbial communities without Nitrogen fertilizer from Kellogg Biological Station, Michigan, USA - KB3-0-3 | ecosystem: Environmental > Terrestrial > Soil > Unclassified ...
CGGCTCGCCGCGCTCGACGGCGGTCATTCCTGGAGCGGCATCGTGCGGTGCGAAGCGTCGGCGCATCTGCCGATCGACCAAGTGCGCGCGATCGCCGATCGCACCGCCACGCTCCTGCCGCTGGTGGCATCGGCGCCGCACCTCGACCCCCGCGCGCCACAGAACCTCGTGCCGGTCGGCGCGCTCGAGCGCGTGTTGCGCCATCGCATGGGCGACGCCGGGCTCGTTTACCGAGCCCTGCGCGCCGCGGTGTCGGAGCGGGTGGCGTCATGAGCGAAGGCTCGGTCGGCCGCGTCCTCGGGTCGGAGCACACCAGCACGGCCGCGTTCCGCGTCGTGATCGACGAGGATCAGTTCCTGCAGCTCGACGATCTCGTGGTGGTGCGCACACACGTACCGAAGGTCGGCGAGGTGAGCACCTACGGCGTCGTGACCGAGGCTGAAGCGGTGTACGAGGGCGCCCAGTACGAGTCCGACACGCATCGCATCGCCGAGCTCGGCATCATGCCCGCGCAGAAGGTGCGGACGGCCTCGGTCGCGGTCACGCGCGTCGACCCGGAGGTGTGGGTGTCGACCGACCCCGGCGAGACGGTCGAGCGCGCGACCGGCGACGAGCGCCGGCGGGCGCTCTACGCCGATCAGATGGAGCGGCCGCTCGCGATCGGGCTCGGTCGCGACGGGCTGCCGGTCCACATCGACCTCGATTTCTTCGACGGGCGCAAGGGCGGGCATATGTCGATCGCCGGCATCTCGGGCGTGGCGACCAAGACCTCGTTCGCCTTGTTCTTCCTCCGGGTGCTCACCGCGTCGCCGGCGATCGTGGGCGAGAGCGCGGCCAACCTGCGGGTGCTGGTCTTCAACGTCAAGGGCGAGGACCTATTGTGGCTCGACCGGCCGAACCGGCTGTTCGCGACCACCGACGGCGCGGCGGACGGATGGGCGGCGATCGGGGTCGAGCCCGCGCCGTTCCCGAGCGTCCGGTTCTGGGCGCCGCCGCGCCGAGGCGTGCCCGACCTGATCCCCGACACCGGCGGTCGGCTGGAAGGCATCGACGTCTTCGCGTGGACGCCGCGCGAGTTCGTCGACCTCGGGCTGCTCGAGTTCTGCTTCACCGACGCGAACGACGCGAAGAACCAGCTGCCGTTCATCCGCGAGCGCGTCCAACAGCAACTGCAGCGGTTCGCGGTCGACATCGAGGGGCAACCCGGCGCGGTGGCGCTGCGCGACCCGCGTGACCAACCGGGCGGTCGCTGGGGGGGACCGATCCCTGCGAGCCAGGCCGGCCCGGTCGCTACCGACCTCGCGACGTTGGTCGAGGCGCTCGAGGCGTTCCTCGACCCCGACGAGGGCGAACCCGACCCGGCGTGGACCGGGCGGGTCCAGCTCTCAACCGTGTCCGCGTTCCTCCGACGGCTCCACGCCGCGGCCTCCCGTTTGGGTCACCTCGTGCGCGCCGGCGAGGGCCGCCGGATCGATCGGGCGGCGGCCAACGTCACCGTGGTGGCGATCCAGTCGCTGCACGACCAGGCGCAGCGTTTCGTCGTCGGGGCGTTGCTGAAGGAGACCTTCCAACAGAAGGAAGCAACGGGCCAGCGGCTCCCACTGTCGGTCATCGTGCTCGACGAGCTCAACAAGTACGCGCCACGCGAAGGCACGAGCCCATTGAAGGACATGCTGATCGACATCGCGCAGCGCGGCCGCTCGCTCGGCGTGCTGCTCGTCGGCGCGCAGCAAACCGCCAGCCGCGTCGCGCCCGAGGTGCTCGAGAACGCGTCGATCCGCGTGAGCGGCCGGCTGGATGCGGCGGAGGCCGAGCGCGCCGAGTACGGCTGGATGCTTCCGTCCACCCGCGCGCGAGCGCGACTGCTGAAGCCCGGGACGATGGTCGTGAACCAGCCGTCGGTGCCGGTGCCGCTCGTCGTGACCTTCCCGTTCCCGCCGTGGGCGACCCGGCACGAGGAGGTCGCCGAGGGGACGGACGACCCCTTCCTCGGGCTGTAGCGACGAGCGATGCGGATCCTGCACACCGCCGACTGGCACGTCGGACGCCGACTCGGCCGCCACGACCGCACCGCCGAGATGCGCGCCGCGCTCGACGAGGTCGCTGCGATCGCCGACCGGGAGCGCGTGGACCTCGTGATCGTCTCGGGCGACGTGTTCGATCGCGCCGCTCCCCCGGTAGAGGCCCTCTCGCTCGGGCTCGGCGCGCTGTTGCGGCTCGCCGACGATCGACCTCTCTTCGTGGTGGCGGGCAACCACGACGCGCCGGAGCTCTTCGACGCCCTCTCGCCGTTACTGCGGCAGCGGGGAGTACACGCGGTCGGCCGGATCCAGGCGCCCGATTCGGGCGGCATCCTCGGACCCGATGAGCTCGGGGTCCCCGCCGTCGTGGCGGGGTTCCCCTTCCTCCGCGAGGGACGGGTGGTCGATTTCATGGCGGAGACCGGCAGCTGGTACGGGCAGTACGCCGAGAAGGTCGCGGCGATCGCCGCCGCATACAACACCGCGCTGGTCGAACGCGCCGGAGAGGATCTCGTACCGGTGCTCGTCGCCCATTTCATGGTCAACGGCGTCCGCGTCTCTCGCAGCGAGCGCGAGCTGCACATCGGCGACGCGTACACGGCGACCGCCCAGGCGATCCCGCCGGGACCGCAGTACGTCGCGCTCGGCCACATCCACGCGCCGCAGTCGGTGCCCGGCGCCCCGGTGCCGGCCGAGTACGCCGGCTCGTTGCTCCCCTTGGATTTCGGTGAGGCGGGCGAACAGAAGCGCGTCGTCCTCGTCGATGTCGAGCCCGGGCGGCTCGCGACCGTGCGCTCCGTGCCGATCACGGCCGGCAGGGCGTTGCGGCGCGAGCGCGGCACGTGGGACGAGATCGAGGCGCGCGCGGACTCGCTCGCCGACAGCTACCTCGACCTGACGATCGACGTGGGCGGCCCCGATCCGGAGCTCGGCCGCCGAGCGGCCGAGCGGTTCCCGTTCCTGGTCCGCGTGCGCGCAGAGCGTCCCGCGGTGCAGCGCCGCGAGCGCACGGGCACCCATCGACCCGGGGACGGCGAGCTGTACGCCGCCTTCGTCCGCGCGACGAGCGGTGAGGATGCCCCCGAGCCGCTCGTCGCGCTGTTCCGCGACGTGCTCGAGGAGGTCGCCGATGCGTCCGCGTGAGCTCACGCTGCGCGGGTTCCGCTCCTATCGGGATGAGGTGACGTTCGACCTGCGCGGCCGCCGTCTCGTCGGCGTCGTCGGCCCGATCGGCGCGGGCAAATCGACGATCCTCGACGGTGTCGCGTTCGCGCTGTTCGGCAAGACGCCGCGCGTACAACGCGACACGAAGACGCTGATCCATCAGCTCGCCGACTCGGCGCACGTCCAGCTCGTCTTCGAGGTGGACGGCTCGCTCTGGCGCGCGACACGCGCCCTCAAGCGCCGCGGTCAGGGACAGGTGCAGCTCGTCCGGCTCGCCGACGACACACCGGACGCGGACGTCCTCGAGACCGTGGTGATGGACAAGCCCGTCCGCGAGCGGATCGAACAGTTGCTCGGCATGGACTTCGAGACCTTCGGCCGCTCCGTCCTGCTCGCGCAGAACCGGTTCGCCGAGTTCCTGTTGGCGGCCGACGGCCCACGCAATGCCGTGCTGAAAGGCGTCTTCGGCTACGAGCGGTTCGACGCGGCGCTGGCCGCGATGCGCGAGCGCGCCGCGCGCGAAGAGGCGACGGTGGCATCGCTCCAGGCCGATGGCGCTCGCCTACTCGAGGCGCGTGCAGCGCTCGGGAGCGCGCGCGAGGTCGCGACACAGGCAGCCGATCGCCGCGACCTCCTCCTCGCGCTTCGCCCGCAGGTCGAGGCGCTCGACCAGGGGGCGGTCGAGGCGCGGCAGCACGCGACGGAGGCCGTGGAGGAGCTCGCGCACCTGGAGCGCGTCTCGAAGGCCTTGCCGGGCGCCGCCGAGCTCGACGCCGTCGTCGGCGCCGCCGAGATCGCCGACGCGGCGGTGACGGCCGCCGAGGAAGCCGCGACCGAGGCCGACACCGCACGCGGCGAAGCCGAGGCCGGGCGCATGGCGGCCGCGGATCGGGTCGGCGATCTCCAGGCGTTCGCCGACCTCGTCGCGCAGCTCCACGCCCAGGCGGACGCGGTGGCGGCGACGGCGGCGGTGCGGGACCGAGCCTCGACCGCGGCGACCAAGGCCGACGACGCGGTCATCGGCGCCGGCGCGGCGCGTGAGGCGGCCGACAAGGGGGCAGTCGATGCCGACGCCGTGCTCGCCGAGGCCCTCGAGGCGCTCAGCGCCGCTGACGAGGCCGTACACGCTGCGCGCCACGGCGAGATGGCCGGCGAGCTCCGCCGGGCACTCGTCGCCGGCGAGCCGTGTCCCGTCTGCTCCCAGCTGGTGGCGACGAAGCCGCGAGCGGCGAGGAGCGCTGGTGTCGCCCAGGCAGAACGCGCGCTGAAGGCTGCGATGACCCGGCGGGACAAGGCCGCACGATCGCGTGACCGGGCGGTGGCGGCCGCCGCGGACGCGGCGGCCGCTGCCACCGTGGCCGTCGGCGAGCGAGACCGGTTGGTGGCGGCCTCGGCGGACGCCGAGGCCGCCGCGCGCGCCGCCGAGGCTGTGCTCGCCGCCACGCAGAGCGCGCTCGTCGATCAGCTCGGTGAGGGCGATCCGGGCGCGCTGCTCGAGGAACGCCAGCGGGAACTCCGCGAGGCCGAGGCCGCAGCGCGTGCCGCGGTCGAACGGGAGCGCAGCGCCCGCGAGCAGCTCGACGAGGTTCGACGGGCCGCCGCAGAGGCGGGTCAGATGCTCGGCAGCATCCGCGAGCGCCTCGCGGCCGCGCACGGTGCGCTGGGCATCGATGCCGTGACGCGGTCGGGGACCGACGGGATCACCGACGCGTTCGAGCGGCTCACGACCGCGATCGACGAGCGTGCCCGCGCCGCCACGGCCCGGCGGGAGGCCTCGGCGACAACGCTGACCGAGCTCGATCGTTCGAGAGCGTCGCTGGTGCGCGACGCGGGACTCGAGCCCGATGTCGACGTGGGTGAGGCAACCACCCAGGCGCAGGTGGAGACCGCACAGGCCGAGGAACGGGTCCAGGGCTTCGAGCGGATCCTGCAGGAGGGGGCGGACCTCGACGCCCGCATCGAGGCTGCGCACGAACGGCTCGGGCTCGCCCGGAGGCTCCGCGACGACCTCCAGCCATCTCGCTTCCTCGCGTGGCTCCTCGACGAGGAGCGGGCCGTGCTCGCCGACGTCGCCAGCACACACTTCGAGGAGCTGACGGACGGCGACTTCCGCTTCAGCGACGACGGCGCGTTCCGCATCGTCGACGTCAACGGCGGGGGCCACGTCCGTGCCCCCGAGTCGCTGTCGGGCGGCGAGACCTTCCTGGCATCGCTCGCGCTCGCGTTGGCGTTGGCCGAGATGGTGACGCGCGGTGGCGGCCGGCTGGACTCCTTCTTCTTGGACGAAGGGTTCGGGAGCCTCGACCCGGAGCACATCGAGCGTGCGATGCGAGGCATCGAGCATCTCGTCGGTGACGGCGCCGACCGCCTGGTCGTCCTCGTGTCCCATGTCGAGCAGATGCACGAGCTCATCGAGGATCTGATCGTGCTCGAGAAGGACGACACAGCGGCCACGTCGCGCGTCCTCCGCGGCGCTCGGCCCGCGTAGTCCCCCGCCCGGGGGAGGACTTCGGACCGAGGGAGCGCGCGCGTCCTACGTCGGCGGACCACTGAATCTCACGAGGGGACCTGCCGATAACCACTCACGGAGACCAGCTCGAACCGACCGGAGAGGGTCGGGCGAGGCCGACCGACGCACCGACGAGGGGCAGGAGATGATCGCTTCGCTGAAGAACTACAGCCGCATCGCCAGGCTGCTGCTGGGGGTCCTTGGCGCGCTGCTGATCCTGGGCATCATCGGCTCGGTGCTGATGGGTGTCCGCGCGAAGCGCAACGCCGAAGCGATCGTCGTCTCGCAGGCCCGTGCCATCGCCGACAGCTCTCTGTCCCTGTTGTTCGAGCCGAGCGACCTGACCGCGCCCGTCGGCACGACGCGCGCCGACCAGCTGACGCAGCAGATCGAAAGCGTCGTGGTCGACCCGAGCGACTTCGATCAGGTCACGATGTACTCGCCGGAGGGCACGATCCTGTATGCGACCGAGGAGGGTCGGATCGGCAACGAGCTGCCCGGCGAGAAGGATCGCATCCGCGAGGCGCTGAAGGGCACGCCGCAGGTCAGCACCTACCAGGGCACGGTCTCCGTCCTGCTCCCCTTCACGTTCCGCTCTGGCGTCGGCAGCCCCGCCGCCGTCCAACTGACCCGCTCCGACGCGCCGATCGCGAGCGCCGACACGCCGTGGAACACGAACGCCCTGTTCCTGTTCGGCATGCTCGTCGTGCTCGGTCTCGCCGTCTTCGGGGTCGCCCGGCTCCTGTCGGTGGTCGCGGCGCAGCCTGAGCGCATCGCGGAGCAGCCGCGGCCGGTCGCCGCACCGCAGCCGGCCGCCCGCCCCAGCAGGCCACAGCCGGGCTTGCGCGAAGAGGGGGAGGCGCGTCGTCGCGCCGAGGAGCGTGCCACGGCGGCGGAGGACCGCCTGTCGCTGCTCCAAGATCAGTACCGCAAGTCGCTCGAGGAGCTGCAGAGCTTCCGCGATCTGGCTCGGCAGCCCCGCGAGACGGTCGACCCCGCCTTCGAAGGGCGGGCGCTGCGGGCCGAGGGGCAGGTGCGGATGCTCGAGCAGGAGCTCGAGACGCTGCAGGGCGAGCGCGCACGCTTGGGGGAGCAACTGCGCGACGCGCTGCGCGCGCCCGTCGAGGCCGACGAGGGACGCGTCGCGGTCCTGGAGGAGGAGGCTCGGAGCCTTCGCACCGAGCTCGAGCGCACGCGAGGTGAGCTCCGCGAGGCGGTCGTGCGAGCCGAGCGGGCGCCACTGGGTGAGGACAGCGACCTGCAGACCGAGCTCGATGCGACCCACGTTGAGCTGCTGCGCACGAAGGACGACCTCAGCACGGCAAGCACCGTCGCCGAACGAGCTCGCCGGGAGCTCGACGATGCGCGGACGGAGCTGCGTGCCCTCCGCAACGAGGAGCAGCGCGCGACGATGCTCGACGACGAGCTGCGCACGATCAAGGCGGAGCTCGAGAGCCGCGAGGCGTCGCACCGCGCCGACCTCGTCGAGCGCGAGGCCGAGTTCGAAGACAAGGTTCGCGAGACACGGGAGTCGTTCCAGCAGCAGCTGACCGACATGGAGACCTCGTATGAGGCACAGGTGCGCAAGGCGGAGGCCGAGATCGCGGATCGCGTGCTCGAAGCCGAGGCCACGGCGCGCCGTGCGGCCGCCGAGCTCGAGACGGTGCGCGTCGATCTGGACACGGTCCGGGAAGATCTCGTCGCCGCTCGCGCCGAGGCGGAGAGCCGAGAGCAGCGCGTGCTCCAGGCCCACGATGAGCTCCAGAAGGTTCGCCAGGAGGCCAAGGCGCTCCAGCGCGAGATGAAGGAGCGCTCCACCACGGTCTCCCAAGCCCACAAGGAGAACGACGACATCCGTCGTTCCCTCGTGGCCGCGCAGGCGGACCTCACCCGCACCGACGGCGCCCTCGACGAGGTGCGCGCCGAGCTCGAGATGGAACGCCAGCGCGCGGAGGAGGCCGACCAGCTCGTCGCGACCGCGACGCACGAGCGTGACGAGCTGCACGAGCGGGTCGACGCGTTGATGCGCCAGCTCGACGGCGCGGGCGCCGACAACCAGGAGTTGAACCGGCGACTGCAGGACTTCGAGGCGCGGCGGCAGCTCGAGCTTGCCGACGACCCGGGTCGGTCCGAGATCGACGAGCTGCTGCGGGTGACGCAGGAGCGGCTCGCCGGCCAGACCGAGAAGCTCATCGCGGCCGAGGACCGCGTGCGCGATCTCGAAACGGAGCTCGAGACCGTCGTCGAGCGCGCCGATCTCGTCGAGGCCGAGATGCGCACCCATCAGATGTCGGAGGCGCTCCGCGAGATGCGCGAGCAAGACGTCGCCGCGAACCGTGATGCGGCGACACAACGCGAGGTCGCCGCCGCCGCGACCACGGCCGCGATCGAGGCCGGGGCGCTGGAGGACCGCAGGGCAACGAGCCCGCTGCTGCGGGAGCTCTCCGTCGAGGCGAAGCGGTCGATCGCGAAGATCGACGCCATCACGAAGCTCCTCAAGCACAAGAAGGACGCGAAGGATCAAGCGCCGCTCATGAAGCAGCTGGCGACCCACACGCGGCGCCTCGACCACGCGGTCGCCGACATCGCCGACGCGGAACGGCTCGCGACCGGCACGGTCGAGCTGTCGATCAAACGCACCGACATGGAGGCGTTGGTCGCCCGGGTCGTGGAGGAGACGAGTGCCGACGCTGACCACGACATCCGTGTCGTGGCGGATGCGCTCAAGATCCGGGTCGACGCGCAACGGTCGGAGCGGATCTTGTCGGGCCTGCTGCAGGCCTCCACGGAGCGCACCCAGGGTGGGAAGACGATCGTCGTCCGGCTCCAACAGGTCGATGGCGGCGCGCTCCTCTCGGTCGAGGATCCCGGCCAACCGTCCGAGGCCGTCGTGACCTCGATCGTGCGGACCTTCGCCGAGATCCAGGGGGGCTCGATCACGGCGGAGGCGACGGACGGCGGCTCAGCCTTCCGCGTGTTCCTGCCCGACGGCGCCGGCACGGGGGCGACGGCGCCGCAGCTGCAGATCACCGTGGAGGAGCTCGAAGCCGAGCAGGGTGACGGGTGGGTGGCTGAGGACGCGCACCAAGAGCTCGCGGCAGAGCTCCGGCGCTTCGCCCAGCTGCAGGGCGACAAGAAGTCCTGAGCGAGCCGTTCGCGGCGGTCAGGCGCGGCGCACGATGAGCGCGTCGCCCTGTCCGCCACCGCCGCAGATAGCGGCCGCAGCGAGCTCCGCGTCCCGACGTCGCATCTCCAGCGCCGCCGTCAGCACGATCCGGGCCCCGCTCATCCCGATCGGGTGCCCGAGCGCCACCGCTCCCCCGTTCGGGTTCACGACGGCCTCGTCCACCCCGAGCATCCTGGTCGCGTGCACGGCGACACCGGCGAACGCCTCGTTGATCTCGATCACATCGAGATCCGACGCGGTAGCGCCGACCTTCTTCAGGGCCTTCTCGAGCGCGAGCGCCGGCACCGTGTGCAGCGAGGCGAACCGGTCGGCCGACATGCCGTAGGCCTCGATCCGCGCGAGCGGTGTCAGGCCGAGACGCTCGACCGCGGCCCCGCTGGCAACGACGACGGCGCACGCGCCGTCACTGATCTGCGACGCGTTGCCCGCGGTCACCGTGCCATCCGGCGTGAAGGCGGGCGCGAGCTCGGCGAGGCGCTCGACCGTGGTCCCCTCGCGGATGCCCTCATCGCGAGCGATCGTGACGGGTTCACCCTTGCGCTGCGGCACCTCGACCGCAGCGACCTCGTCGTCGAAACGTCCGGCCTGCCACGCGGCGGCGGCTCGCTCGTTGGACCGGGCCGCCCAGGCGTCCTGCGCCCCACGCTCGACCCCGTACTCCCGATTGAGCGCGTCGGTGCCCGCACCCATGTGCTGGTCGTCGAAGGCGCACCACAACCCGTCGTGGATCAGCGTGTCGAGCATCTCCGCGTTCCCGAGTCGGGCACCGCTGCGGGCCTTGGGGATCACGTACGGTGCGTTCGTCATCGACTCCATGCCACCGGCGATCGCGATCTCGATCTCGCCGGCGCGGATCATCTGATCGGCGGTCGCGATCGCGGCCATCCCCGACGGGCACACCTTGTTGATCGTGATCGCGGGCACGTCGATCGGGATGCCCGCGGCGACGGCGGCCTGCCGGGCGGTGATCTGTCCCTGCCCGGCCTGCAGGACGTGACCCATCAGCGTGTAGTCGATCTGCGATGGTTCGACCCCGGATCGCGCTAGCGCCTCCCGGATCGCGATCGCGCCGAGGTCGACGGCGCGCAGGGGGGCGAGCCCGCCTTGGAACCGTCCGATCGGCGTGCGGACACCGGCGATGAGGTACGACGCGGTCATGCTGCGAGTCTACGGCCGCCTCGCCCGGAACCGGCAGCTAGGGGCGGTTGGCGATGGCCTTCTCGATGACCTCGAGGATCTCGTCGCGCACCAGCTCGTCGCGATCCAGGAGCGCGGCGACCAGCGCGGCGTGGATGTCGCGGTTCTCGGCCAGGATGGCGGCGACCCGCGCTCGCTGCGCCTCCAGGATGTCCTCGACCTTCTGCTTCGTCTCGGTGTTCGCCAAGATCTTGCCGACCAGGTTCGACCGCGACAGCGGCCCGTCGGCGACCGCCTCGTAGCTGATCAGCGAGCCCGCCATCCCGAACGATCCGACCATCTGTGCCGCGAGCGAGGTCGCACCCGCGAGGTCGGCGCCGGGACCGGTGCCCGACTCCCCCAGGCAGAGATGCTCGGCCGCGAGGCCACCGAGCGCGATCGCGATGCTGTTCTCGATCTCCGAGCGCGTCCGGGTGAGCCGTTCCTCCTCATCGCTGTGCGCCAGCAGACCGAGCGAGCCTCGCCGCTTGATGATCGAAAGCACCTCGAGGCGTCGTCCCGTCCCGACGAAATACGCCACAGTCGCGTGGCCCGCCTCGTGGGTCGCAACCGCCTCGCGGTCGAAGTCGGTGTAGGAGGTCGTCTGCTTCAAGCCGACCTCTTCGTCGAACTTCGCGTCCATCACGTCGCGCAGGCGCATCTCGCGCCGACCGTCTCGCAGCGCCACGAGCAGCGCCTCGTCGAACAGGTGCTCGATCATCACCGGGGTGTAGGCGAACGTCTCGGTGGCGATGCGATCGCGGCCCTCCTCGCTGCCGAGCTCCTCGTCGTGCGCCTTGCGCGCGAGGAAGAAGTCGATCAGATCGAGGCGCTCGGACTTCGTCGGCACGTCGAAGTACAGCCGTCGATCGAACCGGCCGGGCCGCAGCAACGCCGGGTCGAGCGAGTCGCCACGGTTGGTGGCCGCGATCAGCAGGATGTTCGAGTACTCCGAGCGCATCGGCGTCAGCTGCCAGTTCGGCGGCAGGTAGCCGTTGATCCACGACTTGATCTTGGCCTTGAGCCGGCGGCCGAACGGCGGTTGATCGAACGACTGCATCTGGATCAGGAGCTCGTTCACCATGTTGCCGGAGTCCCCACCACCGAAGAACACCGACGTCGTGCGCGCGAGATCGGTGGGAGCCTCGACGGCCGGCGACCCGCCGCCACGGGTCATCGCCACCGCGTCGATCTCCTCGATGAAGCCGATCGCGCCCCCTTCCTTGCGCGCCGCCTTCCGGAGCTTGCGGAAGAACGATCGGATCCGGAACGCCGACATCCCCTGCCACATCGATTGGAAGGCCGGCGCCGGGATGAACAGGAACGGCACGCCAGCCTGCTTGGCCATCGCCTTGGCGAGGAACGTCTTGCCGGTTCCGGGCGGCCCCTCGAACAAGATCCCTCGCCGCGGCGTACCACCCAACTCCTCCTTGAAGGTGGCGTACCCGAGGAACACGTCGATCGACCGCATGACCTCGTCGACCTGGTTGTCGAGGCCCTTGATGTCGGTCAGGCCGACCTCGACCTGCTCCGGGTAGACCGTCATGTGCGGCGATTTCCCGTTGAGCAGCATCACGAGCGGCATCCCGATGATCGCGACGAGCATCACGAACGGGGGGATGAAGAAGATGGCTTCCGGACCGAACTTAGGCATCCCGATCGAGAAGCCCGACGCCCACAACCGGTAGAGCCCGTAGTCGAGCAACCCGACGATGACGATCGCGCGGATGACCTTCTTGAGGCGGGTGCGTTCGCGCTGGCGGAAGACGTCGGCGCGACCCTTGCGCACGAGCTGCGAGCCCTCGAGCAACGCGGTGGGGCTGACGTGCTCCTTGTCGCGCAACGCAGGCTCCTCGCGTGTCGGCCGTTCGGGTGGTCCGGGAGGGCCACGGTACATCGGATGCCCCTTCCGGTGCATCGGACTTCCGGCGGGTGTCGAGGGAACGAACGCAGGGGACCCGTTCGGCAGTCGCCGAGGTGCCCTGCGGTAGGCTCCGCCCCCCATGGCCCGGACGAAACGGCAGCCGATCGCGCCCAGCGACCGAGCCATCATCGGTGCGCTGCTCCGCGATCTCCGGCGCTCGGCCGGCTACCGGTCGGTGGAGTCGGCGGCCGACACGAAGGGATGCCCGGCGTCTCGCCAGACGATCTACCAGTACGAACGCGGCGCCATGAGCCCTTCCCTCGCACAGTTCCTCGAGCTCGTCCGGTTCTTCGTGCTCGACGCGCCACGCGGCCCCGAGGCGAAGGCCGAGCCCGACCTGCGGGCACAGGGCGTCGCGGCCGTGACGCGAGCGCTCGATCTCCCCGCCTACCACGTCGTGCGCGCCCGCGAGCTCATCGCCACG
>Ga0134123_10002345_pt1 | contig 12398 bp, 14 predicted proteins | sample KB303_FD_96460 | JGI IMG/M metagenome (GOLD analysis project Ga0134123, IMG submission 96460) | Terrestrial soil microbial communities without Nitrogen fertilizer from Kellogg Biological Station, Michigan, USA - KB3-0-3 | ecosystem: Environmental > Terrestrial > Soil > Unclassified ...
ACGACGGCGACCTGCTGGAGATCGGACTTCGACGGCGCGGAGAGCGCGGCCGCCAGGACGATCTCGAGGATGTCGTCGGGCACGGGATCGGGCTTGTAGCGCCGGTGAGTGCGGTGGGCGAGCAGCTGGGCGACGGTTCCCTCGGCGGGCATCGCCCGGCCCGCCTCGGTCGGCAGGCCGAATCGCGACTCGATCAGATCGGCGAGCGTCTTGCCGGAAGCGTTCATGCGGCCACCTCGAGCACGCGCCGCGCCGCCACCAGCTCGGGCGCGACCGGCGCCAGTCCGACCTCCTCGGCTCTCAGGACGAGCTGCCGGCACGCTTGACGGTGCAGCGCGGCGTTTCCGTTCTTCTCGTAGGCCCAGGCGAGCGCCGCGAGCGATTGCACGTGATAGGGATTGGCGAGCAGGCGCTCCTGCGCCAGCTCGATCACGCGCTCGACGCGGCCAAGGCGCCGGTGGATCTCCATGAACACGTCGCGGAAGATGTCCTTCTGCTCGCGGCTGCCGCCGCCCATGGTGTGCAGATCCGCGATCGCCGGCCCCATGAGACGGACGGCCGCGTCCAGATCGCCCTTGACGATCGCCAGCTCGGCTTCCAGCAGCGCGACGCCCAGCGTCGACCACTGTCCGCTCGCCTTGCCGGCCGGCATCCGCCGCAGGCGCTCGACCTGGTGTCCGGCCCTGGTCCAGTCTCCGGCGCGCGCGAAGGCGACGCCGAGCCAGTGGTGCATCCATGTGGTCTGCCAGTCGGCGTAGTCGGCGAGAACGCGCTCGCCCTGCTTCGCCAGATCGCGCCAGGTCGCCTCGTCCACCTGGGCGCCGCGCAGCACCTCGAGGCGCCACATGAGCTCGATGCGCTCGTACACCGGCAGCGGCGGCGCGCTGCACGCCCAGTAGTCGCGCGTCATGCGCTCGTGGCCGAGCAGCGCCTGGGCCTCGGCCAGATGCCAGAGCACGTGCGGGTAGCGCTCGAGGGACGCGGCGCGCTCGAACGTCTCGAGCGCCTTGGGATAATCGCCGCGCGCCTGATAGGCGTGGCCGACCGCGTGATACGTGTAGAGGCTGGTCGGATCCCGAGCGAGGGATGCGAGGCTCATCGCGAGCCCCTCGTCGTTGTAGCCGGACTGTTCGAGGAAGAACCCTAGCATCGTCAGGTACTGCGGCTCGTCGGGGCTGGCCTCGAGGCTTCGCCGCGCGATGTCGATGCCGCCGCGGTAGTCGCCCTGGGTGATGCAGTTCAGCCCGACAATGCGCACGGCGATCCGGTCGGTTGGATGCTTCTCGGCGATCTGGCCCAGCAGGTCGTAGGAGCCCCTGTGATCGCCGCGCTGCATGGCGTCGACCGCGCGTACGTGCAGGCGCTCGCGCTCGTGGTGCGCGTCGTCGGCCACCGCGGCGGCCTGACGGGCCGCGGCGATCGCCAGGTCGGCGCGCCCCATGCGCCAGGTGATATAGGCCTTCGCGCAGTAGGCCAGGCCGAACCGCGGATCGGCCTGCGCGGCGGCGTCCAGCGCTTCCACCGCTCCGCCGCGCCAGCGGAGGAACAGGTCGAGGCCGCGCTCGTACGCGGCCAGGGCGTCGGCCGACGTCGTGGACACGCCGAGTCCGGTGAGATCAGTGGCGTTCATGCTCTCCTCCGCGGTCAGTCGGTCTCGATCGGCAGCGACGGATCCTTTGCCCACTCTCCCATGGAACCGTCGTAGAGCGTGAGGTTGTCGTAGCCGAGCTGGTGCAGCTGGAACAGGTCGATGGTGGCCGAGATGCCGCCGCCGCAGTAGCAGATGACGCGCTTGTCCTTCGTGACCCCGCTCGCGCCGAATTTGGCCTCGGCGTCGGCCTCGGAGGTGAAGTCCTTCGCGGCCGCATTCACGAGCGTCGCGGCGGGAACGTTGACGCTGCCCGGCACGCGGCCTTGACGGCCGTATCGGCTCGGCTCGAGGCCCTTGTGGAACTGCGGGCCCAGCGCATTGACGATCACGGTGCCGGGCTCCTTCGTCGCCGCCAGCACCGCGCGCTTGTCGACGAAGAACCCTGGGCGCGGCGAGGCCTTGAACCTAGCGGCCGGATAGCCCCGGCCCGGGCCCGCCTCGGTCGGCCGGCCCTCGGCCTTCCACTTGTCGAAGCCGCCGTCGAGAACGGCCGCCCCGTCGAAGCCGAGCGACCGCAGCATCCACCAGAAGCGCGTCGCCCACATCATCGTTCCGATGCTGTAGAGCACGACACGGCTGTCCCCGGCGAGACCGTGACGGCCGAAGGCCGCTTCGAGCTGGGCCGTCGGTGGCATCATGAAGCGCAGCCGCGTGGTCTGGTCGGAGAACTCGCCCTGCAGGTCGAGAAAGTCGGCGCCGGGGATGTGCGCCTCCTCGAAGGTGCGGCGGCCCGGCACCGCGATGTACGGGTCGTCGCTTCCAGGCGGCGGCGTCTCCAGATAGGTCGTGCAGTCGTAGACGCGAAGGCGCGGCTGCCCGAGGAGGCTCGCGAGGTCGGCCGTGCTCATGAGGGCCTGCGGATCACGCATGGTGTTCTCCACTGGTGAAGTTTCTAGTCGCGCGGGCGCCAGCTGACGAGGCCGACGGGCACCGGGCTCCACGACAGGGCCCAGCGCCCGTTCCGGCTCGTGATCGCCTCGCGGGCCAGCGCGGCGAGCCGCTGCCCCTTCGTAGTGTCGGGCGCGACGAAGAGCTGCTGGTAAAGCCAGCGAAGCGGCCCGTCGCGATCGGCATGCGCGAGAGGATCACGCGCGCACAGCCGAAGCTCGAAGAGGCGACCGCGGGCCAGGAGCAAGTGAAGGAACTCGGTGAGCCCCGGCAGTGACACGCGCGCCTCGCCGTGAATGGGCGGCCAGAACGGCTCGGCCGGAGACGGAGGGGACGGCGTCACGAGCACGGCGACGCAGAGACGGCGCGCCGAGGCCTCGACCGCGTCGAGAAACGGACCGATCTCCTCCAGGTCGTAGCCGATGTGCGCCATCAGCGCCACGTCGGCAGTCGGCGCGTTCCGCATCGGCCAGCGCTCGGCGACGAGCTCGATGTTCGAGATCCCGTGCTCGGCCATCCCGGTCTGCAGCACGCCGCGCATGCCCTCCGACGGCTCGACGGCGATGACGCGCTTGGCCAGGAGCGCCAGCGGCAGAGCGTAGCGACCGCCGCCGGCGCCGATGTCGAGCCACGTCTCGCCCGGCTGCACCAGCGCGCGCAGGAGCTCGAGCGCCGGCTCGTCCGTGCGGCGCGGATTCGCGCGAAAGTCGGATGCGACCGCGGCATAGAAATCGCGAGGCGGACTCCCCTCGCGCAGGCGCTCGGCCTGCTCGCGATTGGCGCTCACCCTCCGGCGCCAGGCCTCGAGCGCGCCGGCCGCGTCGGGACGGAGGAGGTCGGACATGGGTCGTTTGCAGATAGTACACTCTCGGGCGTCGACTGGAACGCCAACCCCGAGTCTGCGCCACCGGAAGGTCCGGAGCGCCGCGAGGTGATCGCATGCCCACCAGGATCGTCGAGGGTAAGAAGGCGCCCGATTTCTCCCTGGAGGACACCGACGGCAAGCGCGTGTCGCCCGGCGACTTCAAGGGCAAGGACGTGGTCGTCTACTTCTACCCGAAGGACGACACGCCCGGCTGCACCAAGGAAGCGTGCGGCTTCCGCGACTACTGGAAGGAGCTGCAGAAGGCCGGGGTCGTCGTGCTCGGCGTCTCCGCGGATGGCGCCGCCTCGCACAAGAAGTTCGCGGCGAAGTACAAGCTCCCGTTCCCGCTCCTGTCCGATCCCGACCGCAAGGTCATGACGGCGTGGGGCGCGTACGGCGACAAGATGATGTACGGCAAGAAGACGAAGGGCGTCATCCGCTCCACCGTCTGGATCGGCCCCGACGGCGTCGTCCGCAAGCACTGGGCCCGGGTGGCCGACGCGGCCAAGCACCCGGCCCAGGTACTCGAGCAGCTTCGCGGCGAGGCGCCGGCCGGAAAGTAGCGTTGTGGAGGGCGCCGCTTTTCCCCTATCCTGAGAGGAGAACCTCATGAACCAAGCACGCAAGCCCGTCGCCGTCGTGGTCGGCGCCACCTCGAAGTGGCAGTCGGATGGACGCAATACTCGGCTGGCGCACGGCCGGGCGATCGACGACAGCGACATCCCCGTCGGCATGCGCTGGGGCGTGGGCGGCGCCATCGCCCAGAAGTTCGCAAAGGAGGGGTTCTTCGTCGTCCTGACGACCCGCAACGCCGCCAACGCCGCGGCGCTGGAGAAGGCCATCGTCGGGCAAGGCGGCGAGGCCGCGATCGTCGAGCTCGATCTGGTGTCGCGCGAATCCATCTCGCGTGCCTTCGCGGCCATTCGCGAGCGCGCCGGCGACCCGGACGTCCTGGTGTACAACGCCGGCTACCTCGAAGGGCGAGACCTGCCGCCGGACAAAGAGCTCCTGGAGCACGTCTCGGTGGAGATCTTCGAGACCGCCCAGCACATCGCCAGCCGCGGACCGTTTCTGGTCGCCCTGGAAGTCCTGCCGGCCATGCGCAAGCGCGGCTCCGGCTCGTTCCTCATCTCGAACAATCAGTTCTCGCTGCGCGGCCGCAAGCGGTTGACCGGACAGTCGCTGTACTATCCGCGCGTGATGATGCGCACGCTGGCGCAGGTGCTGACCGAAGAGTATTCCGAGCACGGCGTGCACGTGGCCAACGTGATCATCGACGGCCTCATCGATTCGCCGGGAACCCGGGCGCTCGCGAGGGCCCGGCAGAACCCCGAGGTCGTGATGAATCCCATCAAGATCGCCGAGGCTTTCTATTACCTGCACACTCAGGACAAATCCTGCTGGACGCACGAGCTCCAGCTGACGCCGTATTCGACCAAGCCGAGCTTCTAGGCGCCAGGACGCCGGTCGAAACGGCGGGCGACGTTCTCAACCGTCGAAAGGATGAACATGGATCATGTAGAGTTTGACCGCGATCCGCCGACGAATTTGACGACGATGGTGATGGCGTACGGCGGATGGATCGATGCCGGTCAGGCGGCCACGGGCGCCCTGCGCCAGCTGGTCCGCGATCTCTCGGCAGCGCGGGTGGCCCGGATCGATCCCGAGCAGTTCTTCGTCTTCACGCAGGAGCGGCCCGAGGTCAAGATGCGGGACGACGGGAACCGCGACATCTACTGGCCGCGGAGCGAGTTCTTCGCGTGCCACCCCTGGGAAGGGCGGGACGGCCTGCTCCTGTTCTGCGGCCCCGAGCCCCATCAGCGGTGGCGGAGCTACACGAAGGCGTTCCTCGACATCGCCGAGCGCTGCGGGGTGAAGCGGATTGTCTCGATCGGAGCCTTGCTGGCGGGCGCGCCTCATACCCGACCGATCCGCGTCACCGGCCGCAGCAACGACCCCACCTGGCGCTCGGTGCTGGAATCCTGGGGCATCTATCGCCGCCCGACCTACGAGGGCCCGACCGGCATCTCCACAATCCTCCTCGACGCCGCGGAGCGCCGGGGAATATCCAATCTCGGCTTCATGGGGCAAGCGCCTCATTACTTACAGAACGGCGAGAACCCGGCGGCGATCCAGGCGCTCCTCGTCTCGGTGGCCCGCCTGCTCCACCTCACTCTCGACATGTCCAAGTTCGCCGAAGCGATCCAGGAGTTCCGCACCCAGTGCGACCGCGAGGTGGCCCGCAATCGCGCCACCCGCGAGCACGTGCAGCAGCTCGAGCAGCAGTACGACGCGACCGCCAGCGAGGAAGGCCAGGCGCCGGCCATCGGCGAGCTCGACTCGGACAAGCTGATGCAGGAGCTCCAGGACTTCTTGCGGGGCCAGCGGGAAGGCGGTCAGGAGAGCGGCGGGGCCCGGTAACCGGCGGGCTCGGCCTGCGGGTCTAGCAGCCGAGGCGCGCCGCCAGATCCTCGAAATCGGTGGCGACGACGTCCCACGCCGCTTCCGGGCCGAGGTCGCTCTTCTGGCCCGGACCGAGCTCGAGCGGACGTGGGACGAAGGCCGTCGCCATCCCTTCGCGTCGCGCCGCCGCGAGATCGTAGTTGTGGGCGGCGACCATCATCACCTCCTCGGGGCGAAGGCCGAGGAGCGAGATGGCCGTTCGATAGACCTCCGGCCGCGGCTTGTAGCAGCGCGCGTTCTCCGCGGTGATGATGCAGTCCCACGGCAGGCCCGCGAACTTCCCGAGCTCAACCATGCCGATGAAGCTCGCGTTCGAGAGCGGTGAGAGGATGTACCGGCGCTTCAGGCGCTGAAGGCCCGCGACCGAGTCCGGCCAGGGCGCGAGCCGCCACCACACGCGCGAAAGCGTCTCGATCTCTTCCGCCGTGAGGCCGGCTACCCGGTGGGCGACGAGGAGCTCATCCAGGCGCTGCCGGTAGATCGCGTCGACGGTCGTCCACGGGCTCTCACCGCGGTTCACCTTGTCCATGCCCGGGCGATAGACAGCTTTCCAGTCGTCGAGAAACCGAACGCAGTCGAGCGCGGGCGCGCGACGCTGGGCGAGCGCCTGGAGCTCGGCAAGCACGGAGCTCCGCCAGTCGACGACCGTACCGTAGGTATCGAACGTGAGCGCTCGGATCATCTACCGGTGTCAGTCTACCGAAGAACCCGCGCGCGTAGGTGGTCCGGACTCGTTCGCGTCGCGAGAGCAGCCGAGCAGGTGCCGCGGCCCTGCCCGAGCCGCGAGGCTGATCGACTATCCGGTGGGCGATGCGATGAGGTGTGCGAGCGTAGGCCGCTGATGCCGGTGATTGGCATCGTGGGCACGATCAAGCCAGACCGCCAGCGGGTACGATTCGGCGCCGCCGCACCGCGGACAGCGGTCGACGGCCGAACGGTCGAACACGGTGTTGCAGTCCAGCTCGAGACACAGAGCTGCCGCGTCCAGCTCGACGCCACACGCATGCACGCGAAGCACCTGGCGGCGGCCCATGTGATCAGGAGATCCGGCGGCGCTTGAGCAGGGAGCTCTCGACCGCCACAGTCGCGCGCGCGGCGGTGAGCCACGCAGGCCGAACTAGCAGGTTACTCGCCACGTCGACGACCCGGCGCGGCGTGCCGAGATCCGACCACGTCAGTCGCGGAAGAGCCGAGACGGCCAGGCACGCGGGCTTCCGCTCGAGGACGCCCCTGGAGAAGTCGCTCGGCTGAATCACGGCATAGGCTTGGCGGATCGCCCATCCCTCGTGACGGCTGCCGGCGAAGGCGCCGATGAGCTGCAGGCGCGCGTCGACTGCCGGCAGGAGCTCTCGGCCGACATTGAGGAGCGTGGGCAGCGACGTCACGAACGCAAACGTGTTCCAGAGCCAGCCCGTTGCCAGGCAGCGCTCGGCGTTTTCGCGCTCGGGCTTCTCCAGGAAACCCTGAACATTGTAGACTGGGGCGTCGGTCGTCTCGCCGACAGGAGTCCCGGGCTTGACCCAGCCGTACTCGGACTCCGGCATGGTCGGGCGCGCCGCGAGCAGGACGAGCCGCTCGGGATGGCGCGCGACGAACGCGGCGACCTTGCCGACGTGCGCCAGGAACGTATCCTCCTCGAGGACGAAGTGGTCGGAAGGGAAGAACGCCAGCGTGGCGCTGGGGTCCCACTCACGAATTCGGTGAGCGGCGAAGAGCACCGCGGCGCCCGTCCCGCGCTCTTCCGGCTGCAGGAGCACGTGCGGCGCCGGTCCATCCGGTAGCTCACTGGCGACGTACGGCGCGTGCTCGGCTCGCGTGACGACGACCGTGCGCTCCGGCGGAATGACCCGGCCCACCCGCTTGAGCGTTTGCCGCAGGAGCGAATCCGGGCCCAGGAGGGGGACGTACTGCTTCGGGCGCTCGTGTCCAAAGAGCCGACGGACGAGTGGTCGGAGTCGGACTCCTTCTCCCCCCGCGAGCACAACGGCCCAGATCGGAGCAACGGGAGAGACACGCTCTTCGGCGCTTGGCGTCTCGAGAGCCCAAGCTGTGGTCGGGTTCATGTACGTTCCTTGGGCCGGGACGGGCCCGTCACGATGGGGGTGCGCGGCAGTAGGCACACGAAGAGGATTGGACTTCTGGGAAACCGCCGCCATACGGGAATCCCTGGACGCGACTCCGGGGAGATACCTTACGCGTCGATCTGCGGGCTCACTCGATCACGGTGCCGGCGCGCCTAGTGCGATCGTCTGCGAGCGCCGCGGCCCATCGGCTCGATGCCGAGCCCGTCCTCGCCGGGGAAACATCGCGGATCGCCCACTCCGACGTAGACCCGGAACGGCTCCTGGAGTGGATCGGCTCGGGGCGGAGCCGGCCGATCCTTGATGTCATCGCGCATCATCGAATCGACGGTGACGGGCTTCGCGGGCGGGCTGAGCTGGAGAAGAAGGTTGGGTTGGGTCGGTTCCTGAGCACAGGCAGGCGCGACGACGATCGCGCCTATGAGCAGCATTGCGATACTCCCGACCGACCTCGCTGCGTTCACACGACAACCCTACCCAACGTCGAGTCTACGCCGGTAGACCCGAGCAGTCATCCCTGCATCTTCCCGCACGTCAACGTGCTTCGCTCCTCGAGAATCAGGTCCAGACTGCCTCGCGCTTCTTCGAGAGGATCCGCGCACTCAGGCAGCATCGCCAGCGCCATTTGAGGCTATTGGGGGGCCGCCCTCCGGCGATCGTCCAGCCAACGCGTCAGGAGCTCGTGCGAGGCCTTTTCGGTATCGTAGCGGTAGCCGCCGCTCGCGATCGACCAGCCGCGCCCCTTCATGGGATTGAACGAACCAGCCCAGCCGTACGGTAGCTTCCGGCGTCGAACGTGGTCGCCGGCGTCCACGCGCGTTCTTGCGTCTCGGCCCGCACGAAGGTGTGGGCGTCGATCGCGAGATCGTATTTCGCCAGGTCGATGACGTTGGAGACTAGTACCGGCCGCCGCGCTGATTCCTCGTGGCGGATAGCCCCTTCACCCACAGAAGCTTCTGGTCCTTGACGACGGCGGCCGAGATGCCCGGGATCTTGAGCGTCCGTCGCAAGTCTTCCAGCTGTCGTTCGAGGCGGTTGACCCGATCGCCGACCGCCGGTGACGCCCCGCGCTCCTGCGCGGACACCGCGCGGCCGCCCACGACCACAGACAGGCACGACCGCGCGAGAGGGGCCGTGACGTCACGCCGGGTCACACGCAGGGCTTTCAGCGCTCCCCCGCGTCCTGCTGCCACGGCATAGGCTTCAGATCACCCGCTTCTCGCGGAACGCCCGCACCTCATCGGCGCTGAAGCCGGCGACGCTCGTCAATACTGTGTCCGTATGCTCGCCCATGAGCGGCGCTCGAGTCGGCGAGAACGGCGAGTCGGACAGGCGTACCGGACAGCCGATCACCGAGAACCGTCCGCGCGCCGGGTGCTCGATGTCGTAGACCACACCGCGCTCGCGCAGATGCGGGTTGGCCAGCACCTCCGCGGTGTCGAGGACGGCACCGCAGACCACCCCGCGGCTGGCGAGGGCTTTCATCACCTCGTGCTTGCCGCGCGAGCGTGCCCAGCCCTCGAGAATCTCGGTCAGCGCCGCGGCGTTCCGCGCCCTCGCCCGCGGCGTGGCAAAGCGCTCGTCCTTCTGCAGCTCGGGCTGGCCGATGACGTCCGTCACCGCGGTGAACATCTCCGGGTTGTCGGGCGGGATGATGAGGTAGACCGCGTCGTTCGAGCCGGCGCCGGCGCAGCGGATCAGGTCGGCATAGCCGCCGGTCGCCGAGCGATTGCCGGTGCGGCCGAGCGGCTTGCCGTCGCGCAGGGTCGGCGTGAACTTGACCCGCGTCAGGTTCAGTACCGCTTCCTGCATCGCCACCTCGACGAGCTGGCCCTTGCCGGTGCGGCCGCGCTGCACGAGGGCCGCGAGGATGGCGATCGCCAGGTGCATGCCGGTCCCGCTGTCGCCGATGTTGGCGCCGTTGAGCAGCGGCGGCCCCCCGGCCTCACCCGTCACGCTCATCGCGCCGGAGGTCGCCTGGGCCACTGGCTCGAAGCACTTGTAGGCGCTGTATGGACCGTAGGAGCCGAAGCCCTTGACCGAGGCATACACCGCGCGCGGGTTCAGCACCTTGACCGCCTCGTAGCCCAGCCCGAGCCGCTCCATCACCCCTGGCCCGAGGTTTTCGGCGACGACATCGGCCTCCCTGACCAGACGGCCCGCGATGTCCTTGCCCTCAGCAGTCTTCAGATCGACGACGATGCTGCGCTTGTTGCTGTTGAGTAGCAGAAAGAAATAGCTGTCGGCCGGATCGTCCGCCGTCGCCCACAGCCGCCGTGCCCGGTCACCGTGCGGCGGCCGCTCGATCTTGATCACATCGGCGCCGAGCCAGGCCAGCATCTGGGTGCAGGACGGCCCCGCCTGGTCGTGGGTGAAGTCGATGACGCGAATGCCTTCGAGTGCCTGGCTCATCTTTCTCTCTCCTGACTGCGGGCTTTCGTTTTCACTACACCCCGCTGAGGGACGTCGAGTTGTGATCATAGCGCGCCGGATGACGCAAGGGCTTTGGGTTAGGATTCACGCTGGGTGCCCAACATGACCTACAGCTGGCTGCTCTTCGACGCCGACGGGACGCTGTTCGACTACGACCAGGCGGAAGCGACGGCGCTGCAGCAGGCCTTTGCTGAAGTCGGCACGACCTTCGAGCCGGCACACCTGAACGCCTACCGGGAAATCAACACGCGCGTCTGGCGCGAGTTCGAGGCCGGGCGGATCACGGCTGAGCGGCTCCGCCTGCAGCGGTTCGAACTATTGTTCGAGACCGTGGGGCGGTCGCTCACGCCGGCCGAGTTCAGCCCCGTCTATCTACGTCACCTGGCCCGCGCCAGTCAACTGATCGAAGGCGCACGCGAGATCGTCCCGGCCCTGTGCGCGAAGTACCGCCTCGCGCTCATCACCAACGGCCTGCGCGACGTCCAGCGCCCGCGGCTGGCGGGTTCGGCCATCCGCGACTGCTTCAAAGAGGTGATCATTTCGGAGGAGATCGGCGCCGCCAAGCCCGACCCCGCCATCTTCGATGCCGCCTTCGAGCGGCTGGGGCGCCCGCGGCGCGCCGAGGTCCTGCTGGTCGGCGACAGCCTCACGTCCGACATTGCTGGTGGCCGACGCTACGGCCTGGACACCTGCTGGTTCAACCCGACCGGCGCCGTGCGCGCGGCCGACGCGACATCCACCTATGAGATTCGCCGCCTGAGCGAGCTCGCCCGGTTGTTGCTCTAGGCCTTGGTCTGATCGCGGGCTTTCTGCGCGCGGGAAAATACGCTTCAACCTCCAACCATCACGACTTTCGACTAGCCCTGACATATTCCCAAGTGCTCTGGAGTGCGCTCTCTGGGGACCCAGGTAAACTCTGCTCCCCTCTAGTCGGCGCCCAACCCGCGCCCCTGGAGGCGCACGCGATCGGCCTCGCTCGTGTCGCAGGCACTTGACTCGAGCTTCTCGGCGAGACCCAAACATCGCTCGGCGGAATCGCGATCGCCGAGCATGGCGAAAGCCTCGGCCGAACAGAGTATGCCGCTGAGCGATCGCTGTTGGCGCGCTCGAAAGAACGCGATCCAGTAGGTCTCCCGGGTCAAGGCTGCGGCGCTTCGCGCGAGGCTCGGGGACGTACCGACCCGGAGCGAGGCGGTCGCGACAGTGAAGAGTCCAAGCCAGCCGGGATGGCTGAGTGCCGCCGAATAGGCCAGCCGCCACGCTCGGATGGACTCGTCCGTATCGTTCGCCGCGAGCGCCTTGTCCATCGCTTCGATATGAGCTGTCCAGGGGCCGAACGCCTCGATCTTGCCGACAGGCATCATCGAATCCTCCATGTCCACGGCACTAAGGGCATGAGGCGCAGCTGGCTTGTGACGTACCTCCGTAGTAGCTTTGGACGATCGACGTGATCTGCCTCGGGGTCCCTGGGTGTCATCGGCGACCACGTCTTCGAATGGTCGCTACCATCAGCAGAGCCAATTCCTGACACGTCAGAGCTGACGAACGAGGCGGGCCGGTCGACCGGAACTGTTGGGCGAACCTGGGCGGTCGCCATCGACAGCATAAACAGCACAAGCCCGAAGAGCACGAGCCACAGCAGGACGGAAACAAGCGCGTCCCGGTAGACTTCCCACGAGACGCTGTCCACGCGCCTTTGGAGCCTCGGTTTCGAGTGAGCCGGGAGATTGAGCGAGGCGTCGTTGGGCTTCTCTGCAACGGCCCGGGCAGTCACCGTGTCGGGTCGCGGCAAGCCGCTAGCGTCCATACTTTGACTCCCCCCTGCCGGTTTCGCACAGCAAGAGGGAGACCAGACGCAGCACTTCGGAGTCCACGAGTATCTCGGATGCCGATTGGTACGCTGCTCATTCACCGGTCGATGACCACGAAGCTCAGCTCTGGAGCGCACCCGATGTACTTGCGCCAAGGGACATCCGGCTCCGGGGGAAGTCGCGCAAATCAACGACCAGAATTGCCA
>Ga0134123_10002346_pt1 | contig 12395 bp, 7 predicted proteins | sample KB303_FD_96460 | JGI IMG/M metagenome (GOLD analysis project Ga0134123, IMG submission 96460) | Terrestrial soil microbial communities without Nitrogen fertilizer from Kellogg Biological Station, Michigan, USA - KB3-0-3 | ecosystem: Environmental > Terrestrial > Soil > Unclassified ...
GTCGAAGATCGGCAGCAGCAGCGTCGCCGCCGGCCGGACGGCGATGTCGCAGGAGTCGTCGTTGTTGCGCGTCGCGGCCTGCCCGGCTTCGGCGAGTGCGAACACCACGAGCACGGTGATGACGTTTTTCATCGAGCCGGTCCGATCTCGCGCGACGGAGCGAGCTCGCGCGCGGAGCATCCGTTGCCGAGCATGGCTGCATCGAAGTCGACGGCGAAGCGTCCCTGGGCGGACATCGAGACGACGACCCAGTTCTGGCTGGCGCGATAGCTCGTGCCCGGCGGTGGAGACGTGTATCGGGGCGGAGTGCCGCCGCGGAACGGGAAATTGTCGAAGTTGAGGTACATCCAGCCGCCGACGTCGTTGGAGGCCCGGTTCGGAGGGTAGATGGTTGAATTGGTCGTCCAGGTGATTGAAGCCGTGGGGAGTTGGCCGAAACACTGTCCGAGTGTGCCCCCGATGTGGCAAACAAAAGCGACGAAGGCGAACGAATTCTCGTGCTCGTCGAAGCGGATGATCTCCGCGATCGGCATCGCGCTGTTCGATGCGGCGGTGGTGCAATTCGTTGGACCGACGGAGATGCCTTCACGCCAGATCTTGTAGCTCGTCTGCGTGGAACTTCCATTTTCGATCCAGCGGGCCGCGAACGTCGACGGCAGCGGCTGGCGGCGATCGAACCGGCGATGAGCCGCCAGTGTGGTGTAGCGGTCATAGAACGTGTACGGGAGGTTGGTGACGGGATGTGAGCCCGCCGGCCCGCCCTCGGGGATTGCGCGGATGTGAACCATCGGATTGCCCTGCGCGAAGTTTCCGATGGCCGGGTCGCCGCTGATCTGCTGGTAGTCGCCGATCAGAACGTTGTCGAACAGCAGGTCGCGGTCGTAGTACGTCACGCTCGTGGGGAATTCGCTCGTGCAGCGGCTCACGACGTCGATCGTGAGATACCCCCGCGCGTTCGAGTGCGTGCCACCGACGCGCTGCGTGCCACAGGTGCCACTGATGCCGAACATGAGCGCTCGCTGAACGCTGTCCATCAGCATCGGTGGAAGGCTGCCGGGCGCGTCCGCGCAGTCGTCGACGATGTTCGGATTCGCCCCGCTCGCCTCGGGCGTGGAGCCGCGAGTGACGCTGTGCAGAGGCGCCGGGTCACGCGAACCGATGGTGCCGTGAACCAGCACGTCGTACAGGTTGATGGGCTGCACGTCGTATCCGGTCAGGACGATGTTGAACGCGAGCACCGGGTACGCCCAGTCGGTCCACACCGTGACGTGCGCGATCTGCTGGACGCTCGAGGTGTTGGTGATGGTGAACAGCGTCGTGTCGCCGGCCCCCTGCCCCGAGTCGATCGCGACGTCGAAGATCGGCAACAGCAATGTCGCCGCCGGCCGGACGGAGATGTCGCAGGAGTCGTCGTTGTTCCGCGTCGCGGCCCGGCCGGCTTCGGCGAATGCCACCACGGCGATGACGGCCACGATCGTCGTACTGCGCATACTGTTGGGCTGGCCATCACTCTAGTTATTTGCTTCGCGGAAAGCAACAAATAACTACTAGCTCGCGAGGTGACGAGTTGGGTTCGCGACGCAGGGATGAGACCATGAATGCGGTGGCTTCCGGCGATCGACTCCCATACCCATGGCTTACGGCCTGGATCGGGCGCGAAAAAGAGATGGAGCGTCTGGCGGCCGCGCTGCGGGCCAGCCGGCTCGTGACGCTGCACGGAATCGGCGGCGTCGGGAAGACGCGTCTCGCGGTGGAGACACTCATCGCGAACCGGAACGAGATGCCGCGCGAGCTCGTCTTCATCCCGCTCGAGCACGCCCGCAATGAGCCCGAGGGACTGCTCACCGCCGTGCGCGATGCGCTCGGGCTCACAGAAGTCGACGCGCCCGACGTCGACCGCCTCTGCCGCCAGCTCGAGAACGGCGACCGGCTCCTGCTGCTCGACAATTTCGAGTCCGTGCGGCACGCGGCGAAGGAAGTGCCGCGCCTCGCTGCGACGCCTGGCGTCCGCGTTCTCGTGACGAGCCAGCACGCGCTGAATGTCGCGGGCGAGCGCCTCGTCGAGCTCGATCGCATGACGCCCGAGGAGAGCCGGCGCCTCTTCATCACGCTCGCGCAGCACCGCGATCCAGGCTGGGAGCCGAAGGACGAGAACGCGTTGCACGATGTGCTCGCGGCGACCGACGGCTTGCCATACCTGATCGAGATCATCGCCGCCGCCGCACAAAACCGGCTGCTGCGGCAGCTCGCGAACGAGTTGCACAAGCGGTTGACAAAGATTCGCTCGAAGGATCCGTCTCGCCTGACTCGTCATGTGAGCGTGCAGGCCTGTCTCGAATGGGCGCTCGAGCGACTGCCGGATAAGAAACGACAGGCGCTCCCCCGCGTCGCGATTTTTGCCGGAGGCTTTGATGCCGAAACTGCACTCGCAATCGCGTTGACTACGACCCAGACTCTTGATGTTCTCGTGGATGCCTCGCTTGTTCGCTTCGACCGCGCTACCGGGCGCTACTCGCTGCTACCGACGACCCGCTTGTTCGCGCAGGAGCGCATGGAGGATCGCTCGGCACTCGCTGCATCGCACGCGCGCTGGTTCATCGCGCGACTCGAACGTGCCAATACGGCGCTGCGCGCCGTCGGGGGCGCGGCGCAGGCAGAAGCGCGGCGCTGGATTACGACCGAGATCGAGAATGTGCGGGAGGCGGTTGCGTGGGCGGAGACGAGCGATCCCTCGCTGTTTGAGCGAGCGGTCCACGCGTTCAACATGTATCTGTTCCAGACGGGTCGTTTCAGCGAGTCGGTACGTCTCAACGACACGCTGCTTGAACGCCTGAGCATCGAAGTATCGCCAACCGCATGGGCGATGGCACAGAACAACCTTGGTCAAGCCTATTGGCGACTGCCAACCGGCGATCGAAGCAACAACATCACGCGGGCCATTGCATGCTGTGAAGCTGCGCTGCTCGTTCATACCGAGCATGATTTTCCGACAGAGTGGGCGAACATACAGAACGACCTCGGGAATGCGTATTCAGATCTTCCCCTGGGGGATCGAGACGAGAATCTCACAAGAGCCATCACGTGTTATGAAGCGGCACTCCGGGTTCGGACGGAGCAGACTTTTCCTTCCGCGTGGGCGATAACACAGAACAATCTTGGCGTTACTTATCGGCAGCTCCCGTCGGGTAATAAATCCCAGAATCTCGCGAAAGCGATCGTGCACTATGAAGCAGCGCTGCGAGTACAAACCGAGAGCGACCTTCCGATAGACTGGGCGATGACGCAGAACAATCTCGGGATCGCGTACTGGGAACTACCGACAGGCGATCGCGCCGATAATCTTGTAAAAGCGATCTCCCATTTTGAAGCAGCGTTGCGAGTGCAGACCGAGCATGACTTTCCGGCCGAATGGTCGGTTACACAGAGCAACCTCGGCGTCGCATTCGCCGAACTGCCGAATGGAATTCGCGCCGACAATCTCACAAAAGCCATCGCTTGCTTCGAAGCAGCGCTGAGGGTACAGACCGAGCGCGACGTTCCGGTGTTCTGGGCGAACACCCAATACAACCTCGGTTTGTTCCATCGCGAAGTTGCTGCAGACAAAACGGAAGCCTGCCAGAAGGCCATCGCCTGCTTTGAAGCCGCGGCCCGAGGCTACGCTGCCGTCGGCCTCACAGAGGACGCGGAGGAGGCGCGACAGCAAGCTGAGGCGCTCAGGAATCCTTCCGATTGATGTTGTACCCTTAGCACCATGTCCGAAGAAAAGAAAACCGTGGCTGACGCGCTCCGTGACTGGGGCATCGACGTCGACAAGTTCGAAGAACGCGCGAAGGAATCATTCGCGATGGCGAAGGGCGATCTCACTGAGATCACCGGTACCCTGCGTCACACCCTGCTCGAAGCGAAAGACATCCTCGTCGGCATGCAGAAGTCCGGCACGCCCGTCGCCGCCGAGTTGAAAGGCGGCTTCGAGCGCGCGTGGCAGGAGATCGAGCGCGCCTTCGCGGCGGCGAGGCAGAAGGCGAAAGAGGCGGCCGCTGCCGAGAAGCCGGCCGATGCGGAGAAGCCGGCGGAGACGGACGAGGAGAACCGAGAGGCGTAGATTTGGGTTCCGGGATCCGGGTTCCGGGACCGGGCTTTTTCGCCTGAGCCAAAAGGCTGGTCCCGGGGTCCCGAATCCCCGATCCCGGATTACGCGAACTGAACGACGCACAGCGAGTAAACCCGCTGACGAACAAGGCAAATTTGCTTGCATCGGAAGCAAACTCGCTTGCATCGGAAGGATCAGGCGAAAAAGCCCGGGTCCCTGACCCCGGAACCCTAACCCCGGGGTCTCACGCCGACTTCTGCACCAGCTTCTCGATCTCCGCCACATCGATCGGCTTGTACAACAGCCCGGTCACCACATCCTGATCGGCGATACTGAGCTTCTGGTTCTGCACGCCGGTCACCACGAACACGCGGGGGATGCGGGAGCCGCGGTGGCTGCGGACGTAGTCGATCACGCCCCAGCCGTCGACGCGGGGCATCAGCAGGTCGACGAAGATCAGCGAATACTCGTTCTGCTTGAGGAACTTCACCGCGTCCGCGCCGTTGTCGGCTTCATCGAACGCGATGTAATAGCGCTGCAGGATGCTACCGAGGATGTAGCGCGTCGCGGGATCGTCATCGGCGACCAGAGCGCGATTCTTCGAGGCCGCGCGTGAAGGCGCGGGAGCGGGTACGGGGGTGGGCGGAGGCGGCGCCGGACGCGCGGACGCGGCGGCGCGCGGCGGCGGCTCCGGCTCCATGCGCCGCGCCTGCGGCGGCGGCGGCTGGCGCACGGCGAGCGTCGGGATGCGGGACTGCCGCGCGGCCTTCGCATCCTCCTTCAGCGACTTCACCAGCGCCGTGCGCAATTCCTCGCAGTCGGCGTAGCGCGCCGCCGGTTCCTTCTGCATGCAGCGCCGCACCACGGCGGCGAGCTCCTTCGTGATGCCGGCGGCGGCGATCGAGATATCCACCGGGTCGTGCATCACGATCTTCAGCAGCGTCTCCGTGATCGCCGCGCCGGTAAACGGCTTCTTCCCCGACAGCATCTCGTACAGCACCGAGCCGAGCGAGAAGATGTCCGTGCGGGTATCGATGCTGCGCCCCATGGCCTGCTCCGGCGACATGTAGTGCGGCGTGCCGATGACCATGTTGCCCTGCGTCAGGTTCGCGTCCTGCGACGCCCCCATCTGCTTGGCGATGCCGAAGTCGAGGATTTTCACGAAGCGCGTGGAGACGATGATGTTGTCGGGCTTGATGTCGCGGTGGGCGATGCCTTTCCGATGCGCCTCGGCCAGTCCGTCCGCGACGTGCACGGCCACGCGCACCGCGTCGAGCGGGATCATCGGACCGCGCTCGATCAGCACCGTCAGCGGATCGCCCTCGACGAGCTCCATCGCCATGAAGAGCGTCTCGCCCTCCTGTTCGATGTTGTAGATCGTGGCGATGTTCGGATGCGTTACCGACGCGATCGCGCGCGCCTCGCGCATGAAGCGCTCTTTCCACTCCGGGTCCGACGCGAGCTGCGCGGGCAGGATCTTGATCGCGAGCTGCCGCAGCAGCTTCGTATCCTCGGCGCGCCAGACTTCTCCCATCCCGCCCGCGCCGAGACGGCTGATCAGTCGATAGGCTCCGAGTTGCATTGGACGGAAGGATTATAGGCCGCACTCATAGCCGTGGTACTGCATAGGCACCGCTGCGGCGGACGATTCCGTTGTATGCGGCGATGACGCGTGAGAACTCCGCGGCGAGCTGATCGACCGAGGCTTCCGCGCCGTCGAGGCGTCCGCCGCGCGCCTTGTCCTCGAGCGCCGCTGCGATGGTGTACATCCGCTTCGCGCCGACGCTGCCGCAGGAGCTCTTGAGCGCGTGGGCGGCCAGCGCGAGCTCGTGCGCCTCGGCACTCGCGACCGCGGCGCGCAATGCGTCGAGCCGCGACGGGACGTCCTGCCGGAACGCTTTCACCAGCCCGTCGAGGAAGCCCGGCTGCGTGCGGCTGATCGACAGGAACGACGCCACGCGCTCGCGGTCGAGCACGTGCCGGTCGTCGTCTTCCATCATGTCGGGGACGTTCGGCTGGGGCGCCGACGGCTTGCTCGCCCAGAGCCGGATCACGGCGCCGAGCTGCTCGAGCGACACCGGCTTCGCGAGATAGTCGTTCATGCCCGCGCTCAGGCACTTCTCGCGCTCGCCCGGCAGCGCGTGCGCGGTGAGTGCGATCACGGGCGTGCGGCCCGCCGCGCCGCCCATCTGGCGGATACGGCGCGTGGCTTCGTAGCCGTCCATGTCCGGCATCTGGCAATCCATGAGCACGAGGTCGAAGCCTCCGTCGCGGATCGTCTCGATCGCTTCCGTGGCGCGCGTTGAGACGACGCCTTCGTGTCCGAGGCGGCGCAGCTGGCCGAGCGCGACGAGCTGGTTGACGGCGTTGTCTTCGACGAGGAGCACGCGCGCGGAGCTGGGGGTGGCCAGGCTGAGAGCCTGTCCCGCCTGCGGCTCCGCCTCTCCGGGCGGACCGACGAGCAGCCGCGTCGCGGTATCGCACACCTGCATGCGGCGGATCGGCTTCATCAGGAACGCATCCACGCCGGCGGCGTGGAAGGCCGCGACGTCGCTGCGACGCTTGCCGAACTGCGTCATCAGCAGCAGGCGCGTCTTCGCGTCGATGCCGCGGAGCGCGCGGGCGAGCGCGAGGCCGTCGTCGTCCGGCAGCTGCATCTCGAAGACCACGAGGTCGTAGTGCTGCGCGCGCGCGGCGGCGAGGGCATCGGCGACGCTCTCGACTTCGTCGATCGCGATTCCGGTCGCGCCGAGGTGGCGCGCGACCATGAAGCGGTTCACCTCGTTCGAGTCGACGAGCAGCGCGCGGAACTGCGTGAGGTCCCAGCCGCGCGACGACTGGACGTCCGAGGCCGGCTGCTTCGCGAGCGGCAGCTCGAACCAGAACGTCGAGCCTTCGTTCTCGACACTGAGCATTCCGATCTCGCCGCCCATCGCCTCGGTGAGCTGTTTCGACACCGCCAGCCCGAGACCGCTCCCGCCGTACTTGCGCGTCGTGGTCCCGTCGGCCTGCGTGAACGGCGTGAACAGCCGGCGCTGCGCGGCGGACGGAATGCCGATGCCTGTGTCGGTGACGAGGAAGCGCAGCGTCGCGCTGATCTCGTCGTGTGCCGGCTGCATCACCGTCACCACGACCTCGCCGCGGCCGGTGAACTTCACCGCGTTGCCGACGAGGTTCAGCAGGATCTGGCGGATGCGGTGCGCGTCGCCGCGCAGCAGGCGCAGGACGTCGGGCGCGATGAACGCGCGCAGCTTGAGCCGCTTGGCCGCCGCGCGCGCGGCGAAGGTCTCGATCACCGCTTCGACGACGTCGTCGACGTCGAAGTCGATCATCTCGATGGTCAGCTTGCCCGACTCGATGCGGGCGAGGTCGAGCACGTCGTTGACGACGGTCAGCAGCGTGTCGCCGCTCGAGCGAAGCGCCTCGGCGTACTCCCGCTGCTCCGGCGTGAGCGGCGTGTGCAGCAGCAGCTCGGTCATGCCGAGGACCCCGTTGAGCGGCGTGCGGATCTCATGGCTCACGTTGGCGAGGAACTCCGACTTCGAGCGCGCCGACTCGATCGCCGCGTCGCGCGCGCGCGACAGGTCCTGCTCCAGTCCCTTCCGCTCGGTGATGTCGCGCGCGACGGCCTCGTAGCCTGCGATCTGGTCGCCGTCCTGGATCGCCAGCACGTTTTGCCCGATCCAGATGCGCATCCCCGACTTCGCGATCATCGGGAACTCGAAGTACGTCATCGACTCGCGGGCCTCGAACTGATGGCGGTAGAACGACTGCGCGGCGTCGCGATAGTCGGGATCGATCAGGTCGAGGTAGCTCCGCCCGATCAGCTCATTCTCGTCATAGCCGGTGATGCGGATCGCGGCCGGATTGACGTACGTGAAGACCCCGCGCGCGTCGGCCTGATAGATGAGGTCGTGTGCGTTCTCGACGATGTGGCGATAGCGCTCGCGCAGTGTCTCGGTCATGTCTTTCGGTTCCGCAGTCACGCAGTCACGCAGTCAGGCGGTGATGCGGGTGTCATCCCGAGCGTGAGCGAGGGATCCGGGGCTCGGGTGGGGTTGCGATATGCGCGCTTCGCGCCCCACCCGCACAGGTTCCTCGCTACGCTCGGAATGACACCACCGCGCAACCGCGTGACTGCGTGACCGCGTGACCGATTCATGCCGACGCATCTCTCAGCCAGGTGCCCGTCGTATTCTCGTCGGCCAGGCGCACGCAGTTTCTCCCGGAGTGTTTCGCGGCGTAAAGCGCGCGGTCGGCGCTGGCGACGAGGTTTGCGGGCGTCTCGGCGGACGGGACCATCGCCGCGACGCCGCAGCTGGCGGTGACGCTGCCGATGCGCTCGATGCCTTCGCGCAGCGCCTCCGCGACGCGGATCGCGCCGTCGGCGTCGACGCCGGGCAGGAGGATCGCGAACTCCTCGCCGCCATAGCGCGCCACGACTTCGCCGCTGCGGCGGACCGCGTCGGCGAGGAACGCGCCGACCCGGCGCAGACAGTCGTCGCCGGCCGGATGTCCGCGGCGGTCGTTGAGGTCCTTGAAGTGATCGAGGTCGAGGAGGATCAGCGCCAGCGGCGTCTCGCGGCGACGCGCGCGATTCCATTCGTCCGCCAGCGCGCGCTCGAAATAGCGGCGGTTCGCGATGCCGGTGAGATCGTCCTCGAGCGACAGCGCCTCGAGCCGCGTGTTCGCCTGCTCGAGCAGCTTCACCGTCTCCTGCAACTCGCCCGTCTTCTCGGCGACGCGCTCGCGCAGACGCTCGGCCTGGCCGCGCAGCCGCGCCGTGCGGATCCACGTGATCAGCGCGATGACGCCGAATCCGAGAAGCGCCCACAGCGCGTAGGCCCAGCCCGTGCGGTACCACGGCGGCAGCACGCTGAACGTCCAGATGCGCTCCGCGCTCGGCACCATCGACGGACCGCGCGCGCGGAGGCGGAACGTGTAGTCGTTCGCTTCGAGCGTCGTGTAGTCGATGAACGGCTGATCGGTCCAGCGGCTCCAGTCCGGATCGATCGGATCGAGGCGGTACTGATACTCGACGCCGGGCCGGTACGACGCCGGGGCGAACTCGAGGCGCATGCGTCCGAAGTTGTGCGCGAGGTCGGCTCCGCTCGCGATCAGGCGGTCCTCGCCCGCGACCACGCGCCGGATCAGCGGCACGGGCTGCACGGCCGCTGCGGCGGTGGCGGCGGCCGGCTCGTAGCGGAAGAGCCCCTTGTCGGAGCCGAACCAGACCACGCCGTCGGGATGCGCGCGCAGCGTCTGGATGTCGGCGGCGGTGACGGAGACGAGCGGCTTGCCTTCGCGCGCGAACGTGCCGTCGGGCTGCCGCTCGAACAGGCGCGGCGGAATGGAGTTGATCCAGAGATCGCCGCGCGCGTCCTGCACGATGCCGAAGAAGCCGCGCGGCGACTTGATGTGGCCGAGGAGCGGATCGCGCTCGTAGTGGTCGTTCTCGTCGACGCTCAGGATTTCGCCGGTCGCGCGCACCGCCACCACGCGTCCCGCGGCCTCGAACACGTTCGTCTCGCCTTTGCCGAACGTCGCGATCTGCGGCTTCGCGCCGCGCGGGTCGCGCACGCGCACGATGCCGTTGAAGACCGTGCCCGCCCACACTTCGTTGCCGCGCTCGACGACCGAGGAGATGTACTCCGGCACGCCCTGCACGACGTCCTCGTAGATCCATGCGTTGCCGTTGCGGCGCAGGCTGCCGAGGCCGTGGCGCTGCGCGATCCAGACCCGCGACGGATCCTGGCGCGAGCGCACGAGGTCATAGATCTCGCCCTCGCGCTCGAACACATGCTCCGGCGCTCCGTTCGCGCGGAGCCGGTAGATGCCTCGGCTCGTGCCGATCAGCAGCTCGTCATCGACCGGCAGCACGCGCCATGCGTCGCGAATGCCCTCGATGCGCTGCGCCATCCCGTGCTCGTCGAACCGGTGCAGGCCGTGCGAGCTCGCGACGTAGAGCTGTCCGTTCCAGCGTGCCACGTCGCTCACGCCGCCCTTCAGCCCCCGGCGCGCGTCGAAGATCGTCACCGGAGACGCCACGTCGATGCGCGCGATCGGCCCTTCCATCGCCAGCCACACCGACCCTTCGTGATCCACCATCGCGTCGCCGATCACCGCGTCCGGCAGACCCGCGGCGTCGGTGATGAGCTGCTCGATCTCGCCGTTCGCTTCGATGATCGCGACGCCGTGCTGCCGCGACGCGAGCACGAACCGCCCGTCCGCGAGCCGGCAGCCGCCCGTCGCGCTCTTGCCCTTGAACCATGCCGATGCGGCGGGGGAGAAGGGCGCGGCGGTGCCGCCGCTGAGCGTGAACAGGCCGGTATCTCGCACGACGGCGAGCAAGGCGTTGCCGTCGGCGCCCAGCACCAGGTCGACGCGGCCCGGGATCAGCGGCGCGCTCATCGCGAGCGTCCGCGTGTCGATGCGCTGCAGCCCGGCCGGTCCGAAGACGAACACCCCCGTCTTCTCCGAGGAACAGCCGCGCGGGCCGGTGGCCGGGTCTACGCTCGCGACGCGCATGCCGTTGCCGCCGTCCCACAACGCGACGCTGCGCTCGTTGACGAAGAGGAAGCCGGCGGCGGTGGCGCAGATCGCGCGGACGTCGCCGACTTCGCGCTGATTCGCCGGCAGCAGCGGGAGGAGCGATCTCAGTTTGGGCGTCCCGTTCGCGTCGTGCTCGAGAACGCCGAGGTCGTTCACCATCCCGATGACCACGCGTCCGTGCGCGTCGGAAGCGACCGAAAGCGCGACCTGATCGTCGGGCAGCTTCATCAGCCGCCACCACGCGCCGTCGTACGTGAGCAGTCCGTGGAGATTGCCGAAATAGAGAACGCCGCGCGGATCCTGCGCGACGTCGAACGTCTGCGGGCCGGCCTTGTGCACTTCGGCGGGATAGACCGTGATCAGCGGGAACCCGCGCTCGGCCGCGCTCGTCCTCCCGCTCAGCAGGATCGCCGCGCAGACGAGGGCCAGAGGCACGACCGCGCGCGAGGCGGCAAAACCCGATCGATGTGCAAGCATGGCGAGGACCGACGAAACTTTCGGTCACATTACCATTAGGCGGTTGCGCGGTCACGCGGTCACCGCGGTCACGCGGTTGCTGCGGTGTGTCATCCCGAGCGTTAGCGAGGGACCCGGGCGGGCGGGGCGCGATGCACATGCCTCGCTGCGCCACCCGAGCCCCAGCTCCCTCGCTCACGCTCGGGATGACACTGCCGCGTGACCGCGTGACCGCGTGACCGCCATCAATGCCCCGCATACCAGTCATACCCCCGCTCGGCCCAGAAGTCGGCGGGGCGGATGCTGGTGTAGCGGATGGTGCCGATGCGCTTCAGGTTCTTGATCCCGTACTTCACCGGGATCGCGAGGCGCAGCGGCGCGCCGTGCAGCGGCGCCAGCGGGCTGCCGTTCATCTCGTACGCGAGGAGCGTCTGCGGATGGAGAGCGCTCTCGAGGTCCAGGCCGACGTAATACGCGCGGTCCGGAGTCTGCAGCGCGACGTACTTCGGCGTTTCCGAGGGCGGGTATTTCGCCATCAGGTCCGCGAGCCGCGCCCCGGTCCACTTCACGATGATCGACCAGCCCTCGATGCAGCGCAGCTCGGTGATCTGCTCGTGGCGCGGGAGCGCGCGGAGATCGTCGAGCGTGAGCGCGACCGGCGCTGCGGCACCTTCAATGTGCAGCCGCCACGCATCGAGGTCGAGCGCCGACTGCAGTCCGATGCGGCCGTTGATCCGCGCACGCGTGAGATCCGAGGGGCGGAAGCTCGGGCTGAGCCGCGCGGGGCTGAAGTACGCGCGCGCCAGCGACTCGTTTGCCTCGAGTATGCGCCGCAGCGGCCACTCCACGCCTTCGATGCGCGGCCGCGTGCGCAGCCATTTCCAGCTCGCGTATCCCGCGCCGGCGGCCAGGGCCGCGGTGATGAAGCCGCGCCGCGTGCGTCGTTTGAGCTCGAGGTCGACGTCGTTGCTCATTCGTTCACCTCGGAAACCTCGACTCCGATCACCATCGCGCGAAAGTTGTTCCAGCCGGCGCGGATCACCTGCGCGACGTGGACGAGGAAGAACAGCACGTAGCCGACCGTGAGCGCGAAGTGCATGAAACGCGCGCCCTGGTAGCCGAAGAAGAGCCAGTTGAGCCACGCGAACTGCACCGGTTTGTAGATCGCGAGGCCGCTGACGATCGAGCCGAGGCCCATCAGGATCACGCCGGTGTAGGAGATCTGCTGCGCGCCGTTGAATTTGCGCGGCGGCGGCGCCTCCTTCCGGATGTGCAGGTCGTGGAGCAGCACCTGCCA
>Ga0134123_10002347_pt1 | contig 12390 bp, 12 predicted proteins | sample KB303_FD_96460 | JGI IMG/M metagenome (GOLD analysis project Ga0134123, IMG submission 96460) | Terrestrial soil microbial communities without Nitrogen fertilizer from Kellogg Biological Station, Michigan, USA - KB3-0-3 | ecosystem: Environmental > Terrestrial > Soil > Unclassified ...
CGTGGATTGCGGAACGCGATGCCCGCGCAGACACCGTCGGAGCCGGCCCCGCGGCCGAGGATGTGCGACAGCCGCTGGCTCAGCCACCGTTCGACTCCCTTGGCCGGGACGAGGACCAGCTCTTCAGCGAACGGATCGGGCAGGGGAGTGGACAGAAGGGCGCCAAGGGCGTCGGCGAGGAGGTCTGTTCGTTCAGCACGGTGTAGATGAAGCGCCATCGACGATCAGACTACGGACGGTGCCGAGTTCTCGACTTGGCGCTACAACTCGTCGACCACGCGGCCGAGCTCCTCGACCATCCAGCTGCTCATGCCGCGCGAGCGGTATGCGTTCAGGAGTTCGCCGTAGTACCAGAGGTGGTCTTGTGGGTTCTTTCGATTGAATCGCTCCCACAGCGACGGCCCGTGGGTGTGGTAGTCGCGCAACATCGACCGTGCATTGTCGAGCTTGTCCGCGACCGAAACCAGCAGCGTGTCCTCGCCGACCTCCGCCAGATGATTGACGTACTTTCGCTTGCGCTCGAGCCACGGCGGCTTCGGTTCCTCGTCGGTGTCGCTGCACTCCTCGACGATGCGCGCAACCTCGTCGCCGAAGTTCCTCTTGATCTCCTCGAACGTCGCCGGTCCGCCCTGATCCTCGACCGTGTCATGCAACAGCGCGGCGATTGCCTGTGCTTCCGATCCGCCGTCGTTGATCACCAGGCCGGCCACCGTGAGCAGATGCCCGACGTACGGGATGTCGCCGCCCTTGCGCACCTGGTTGTGATGCTTCAGTTCGGCGTACACCAGCGCCTTCGAGAACTGGCCGGTCAGCTTCGGTGTCGACGTTTGCTCACTCACTGGTCGATTTCCTCTCTGTCAGTACGACCATAGCGAGAGGGGGTGACATTGATATTTGCCCGGCTCTAGGCGACAAAGTCGGCCAGAGGTAGGCAAAAGGCACAGTGCCCCGGGCCCGGGGACGCACCGCTCAGTTCCCCGCGTACCAGGCCGTCGTCACCGCACGCCGTCGCGGCGAGTCAAACGGGGTGTCTCGCGGGCCCAGCTCACCGACTCGCACCACCCACACCGGCCCCGACTGGTCGATCGCCGACACCGGATCCGCACCCGGCGGAATCAACACTCCCATCGACGTCTTGCCCGGATTGCATCCGTACGCCGGCACCATGTCGTCCGCCCGTGCGCCCCAATCGATTCCGTTCGGCAGGATGCACCGCGTCCCGTCATCGAGCTGCAGCGCGAACGGCATCGGCGCGGCAGGCGGATCCACCGCAGGCAGCGCCCCCGGCGCGGCGAACCGGCGCAGCCCCTTACTCCACGGATCCGCCAGGCACAACACCGACGCCGGCGCCGGCCAACACACTTCGGCCGCCGCCTGCGCCGGTTCGCACGCATAGATGTTCCTGCCCACCGCCGACGGCGACGGTCCCGGGCAATCCGAGAGATTCGGCGACCCCTGCCGATTCACCACCTGATAGCCATTGACCGGCTCACCATTCGCGGAGACGGCCCTGACCGTGATCGTGACCGTCGCCCCCGGCGCGGCACTGGCGTGACCCGGCAGCGCGAGAACCCCGACGAGCGTCGCCACAGCCGACGCTCGTAACAGCCTGACAGCTGACCGCCGCATCACGAGAGCCTCTGCTCTCAGCATGCTCCGATCCGGCTTGTCCGGAAAGCCCTTCACGTGGTGCGGCCTAGGCTCGGCCCTATGAAGGCAGTCACGTGCACCAACGCCAAGCTCGAGGTCGTCGAGCAACCCACCCCAACCCCGGCCAAAGGTCAACTGCTCATCGACGTCCTGCGCTGCGGCATCTGCGGCTCAGACCTGCACGCCCGCAACCACTGCGACGAGCTCGCCGAGGTGCTGAACGAGACCGGCTACCCCGACTTCATGCGCTCGACCCAGTCCGTCGTCTTCGGCCATGAGTTCTGCGGCGAAGTCATCGACCACGGTCCCAAAACCCGCAAGGCGCCGAAAGCCGGCACCCCAGTCGTCGCCCTGCCTCTTCTCCGCCGTGGCAAGGACGTCCACACCGTCGGGCTCAGCGCGAAAGCCCCCGGCGCCTACGCCGAACGGCTCGTCGTCGAGCAGTCCCTCGCCCTGCCCGTCCCCAACGGACTGCCGGTCGAACACGCCGCCCTCAGCGAACCCATGGCCGTCGGCTGGCACGCCGTGCGCCGGTCCGAAATCTCCAAGGGCCAAGTCGCCATCGTCATCGGCTGCGGCCCGATCGGCCTTGCCGTCATCCTCATGCTCAAGGCCCACGGCGTGCGCACCGTCATCGCGAGCGACTTCTCACCCGGGCGCCGCGCACTCGCCACCCAGTGCGGCGCCGACATCGTCGTCGACCCCGCGCAGGACTCGCCGTACGCGAAGGCCAAAGGCCATGGCCACCTCGAAACCGCGCCCGAGGCCCTCGGCCTTGCGGTCTCCACCGTCGAAACGATCCGCAAACTGAGGCTTCCGTGGTGGCACGTCTGGCGCGCCGCCGACGCCGTCGGCGCCGCGACGCCCAAACATCCCGTCGTCTTCGAGTGCGTCGGCGTGCCCGGCGTCATCGACGGCATCATCACCGGCGCGCCGATGTTCTCCCGCGTCGTCGTCGTCGGTGTCTGCATGGGCGCCGACAACCTCCGGCCGTCCATGGCGATCAACAAGGAGATCGACCTGCGCTTCGTACTCGGTTACACCCCAATGGAATTCCGTGACACGCTGCACATGCTCGCCGATGGCAAGGTCGACGTCACCCCGCTCATCACCGGCACCGTTGGACTCGGCGGCGTCGAGAACGCCTTCGGCGCCCTCGGCGACCCGGAGGCGCATGCGAAGATTCTGATCAATCCCAAGAGCGACGCCACCAGCCCCCAGAGGAATTGACCATGGACCTGATCGGCTTCGGCCGCTCCGATAAGCCAAGCGCCGTAAGCGATTACACCTACCTGCGGCATGTCGAATGGGCGACGGCGTGGTTCGACGAGGCCCCGAACTGGCGGCCCGGATCCTGGCCTGGGATGCGGCGAAGGGCTGACCCTCTAGACTGACGAGAGCTTCACGAGTTGCCGTCGCCAAGCTCCGACTGGACGGCACGCCAACCCCACGCTCGTGGGTGGCTCGGATGACGAAGCGGTCTGCACCGACCGGTGCCGGCAAGAGCGCCTCCTCTGCGGAGGCCCTGGACAGGGAGCGCCATGCGCAAGTACTTCTTCCGCCCCTTCATCGCCGATCCCGTCTGCGCGTCGTCGGACGCCGGCCATCACGTCGACGTCGGCCGGTACTTCATGGCCGTCGCCAAGTCGGCGGTGACGGTCCCCGTGCGAGCCCTCGTCGGCGACGAGCTGATCCGCCTCGATTGGGACGGTCAGTCCACCGAACTCTGGAACCACCGCCCCGACGACGTCGCCTACGCGCTACGCACCACCAACGGTGTCGCCGAGTGGGCGCCCGAATGGCAGGTGCTCCTGGTGCCGAGGGCATCGCTGGCCGATGAGCGCAGCGTCTTCACGCTGGCCCACTTCGACGAACGAACCGAATGCGCTACCGAACTCAGCCCTGTTGGACGACGTTGGATCCGCCGGAGTTGACGTCGGGTGAGCCCGAGTGGAACGTGACCACGTTGTCGAAGCCGGACGCGTTGATCTGATCCGACTCGTCGAGGGTGACCTTGTTCTGCATGCCGGACACCGTGACGGTCGTGCAGTGCCCGGTGATCGTGACGGTGTTGGACACGCCGCTGACGCTCACGCCGTTGTCGTTGCACGTGATCGTCTTGGTTTCGCCGACACCGGCGACGCTGATCTGCCCGCCGGGCGGGGCAGCGGTCGGCTGCGAGGGCATGTTCGGCATCGACGGCATGTTCGGCATGGACGGAATGCTCGGGATGTTGACGCCGGGGATGTTCGGGATCGCCCGCGTCGACTTGTTCACGATGTAGAAGCCGACGGCCCCGGCGACGACCAGGAACAAGACGGCGGCCACCGCGAAGATCACCCACGGAATTCCCGCCGACGACTTCCGCGGCGGCGGCGCCCACGGAGCGCCGTAGCCCGGCCGCGGGTACGGCCCTTGCGGCGGCATCGGCGGCAGCGGCGGTGGCAGGTAGGCGTCGTTGGGTGCGGTGTACGGCGTCGTCCCCAGCTCGGTCGCCCGCGCGTTGTCGGCGAGCGGTTGCTCGAGCGCCCTGATGCGCGCCTCGGGATCGTCGTGCGGCTCCATGCGCAGATGGTCCCACACAAGATCGCGCGCGTCTCGCAGTCAGTCGCTTAGTTTGACCACCGCTGCGCTACAACCAGTCTCGCCGCCGGAACATCCAGTAGAGCCCCGCCACGCACAGCACGATGATCGCCGCGCTCGTCACCGCACCCCATATCGTGTTGATGCCCGGATACAGCACGTTCTGGCCGTAGTAGCCGGTCACCGCCGTCGGCACGGCGATGATCGCCGCCCAGCCCGTCAGCTTCTTCATCACCGTGTTCAGCCGCGCATCCTGCAGCGACAGGTTGGTCTCGAACACCGTTGTGACCATGTCCCGCAACGACTCTGTCCACTCCGACACCCGCAGCACGTGGTCGTACAGGTCGGAGTACAGCGGGTCCAGCTCCGGCGCCGTCTTGGCGTCCAGCCTGCGATGCTGAATGGAGTTGACGACCTCCCGCATCGGCAGCACCACCCGTCGCAGTTGGACGAGATCCTTACGCAGACGGAACGTCTTGCGCTGCAGGCCCTTCTGCATATTGTTCTCGAACAGGTCGTCTTCGAGGGTCTCGATGCCTTCGTCGAGCTTCTGCACCGCCTCGAAATGCCCGTCGACAACGACGTCGAGCAGGCCGTGCACCAGCGACCCCACGCCGTATTCCTGGCCGCCCAGCTCGTCGAACCGCTGCGACACCGCGTCGATGTCGAAGTGCGGTGACAGTCGCACAGTGATCAGCCCCCGCGGCAGCACGAACCCGGAGATGCGGTGGATGTCGAGCATCGACGCCGTCTCATCGGCAGGCTCCCGGGTGGTGACGCCGTACACGGTGAAGAAGGTGTGGGTTCGGTAGACGACGGCTTTGGTGCGTTCGGCTTCGGCGATCGCATCCTCGACCGCCCACGAGTTCAGGCTCAGCTCCTGTGCCAGGTCCTTGAGGATCGCGTGGTCGGGGTCGTAGATGTCGCACCACACCAGCGTGTCGTCCTGAACCAGGTAGTCCGAGATCGACGGGAAGTCGAAGTCGTCCTGCGGCTTGCCGGCTCGCCACACTCGGCCTCGAACGTGCGTCACCTCATCATCATGTCAGCCGCCTCTCGCGGCTGTATTGGCCGGAAAACTCGCGAGACCCCGATCGATTGCAGCGAGACTGGCCTGGGTGCGGTTGTTGACACCCAACTTGGAGTAGACGCGTTCGACGTGGTTGCGCGCCGTCTTCTCGGCAATGAAGAGCTCGGCGGCGATTTCGCGGTTCGACCGGCCCTGCGCGACGAGCCGCAGCACCTCGACCTCGCGAGCGGTAAGCCCCGCCGCCCGGGGCGTCCGGCGCAGACTCCGATGCCCAGCCGCCGCCAACACGGCCTCGACCGACTCGGCGTCAAGCCGTCCGGCACGCCCCTCGCGGCGCAACTGACTGGCAACATCCTCAGGATCGAGCGCGGGCTGTTGTGGACGCGGCTCGAGCAACTGGTGATACGCGACCGCCGCAGCGAGTAAGCGGTCCTGTGCAGTCAACTCGGCGCCGGTGAGCCCTCGCGGAAAACCGGACCCGTCGATGCGTTCCTCGTGCCTGGTAGCGACGGACACCACCGACTCCAAGCCGCCAACCCGGCTCAAGATCCGTCCGGTCAAATACGGGTACATCCGTACCCGCTCCCACTCCGCTGTACTGAGCGGCCCCTTCTTCTCCCAGATCTGGTTGGATACGCCCAATCTGCCGAGGCCGTGTACGAGGCCCGCGCGGTAGAGACGCGTGGTGTCCGCCGCCGGCATCCGCAGGTGTCGGGCGGCTGCAGCCGCTAGATCCGCGACGCTACGCGAGTAGCCCGGGGAACACGGACATTTGAGGTCAACGAAATCAGCCATGGCCCTGAGTAGTTCGTCGATCTCGTCGCCTTCGAGAGTACGGCCGCGATCCGGCGCTTGCGTCAACGCCGCGGTCCAGGCATCCGTTTCGAGCACTCCGTTGACGATGGCGGCGGCATCACGCTCGAACACCGCAGCCACGGTCGGGCTGAACTGCGTGCCGCGGCGCGCTCTGACGACATCAATCGCCTGTTCGAGCCCACCCGCCCGCAGGTGAACCTCAACGACATCGGCGATGTGCACGATGTGGATTTCGAGCGGAATTTCTTCTGCCCGAGCGCCATTCGGCATTCCGCGACCGTCCCAGCGCTCGAAGATATACGCCAACGCCTCGCCGACCTGCCGGTCCAATCCCATTCGATCAGAGAGAACCCCGGCAGAACTGCAGTGTGAATGAATCAGCTTGGCGACCTGGTTACGTGCGGTGAGAGTAAAGGCCGCTGCGCGGATGCCGCGCTCCCAGCCCGGTAATCCCCGGCCGACGTGACTGATCATCAACCGCAGGAAGGGCATTCCGGTCATGTCCACCGAGTAGGTGTCGGCCCGGAAGGCGATGTCATCGCCGAAGAGTGCCGAAAGTTCATGGGAGTCGGCGTGACAACCGACCCAACCCACCAAGTTCGCGTAATACACGATCGCCCGCTGCTGGGCGTCGAGGCCCATCCGCTCGGCGATGCGTGTCGCGATCAGGGATGACCGAAGCATGTGCTCCATCGGCTGCCCCAGACCTAGGTCGATCGCGAGCGATATCGCGGCCAGCAATTCCGCCCTGCGCAGGCCTTTTCCCGAGGCGCGCGGCGTCGGGGTGGGGTGCACGCCCCCATTCTGCACCTGAAATTGACGCAGTCGACGCCAAAGACGCGGCGTCGCGGTCCGCCAAGTTGAGGCGAATGCCCCATGTGCGGTCGGTGGCCGCGACCCAATATCGGCTGCATGGCGCACCGCCCCGTACGCGACGACGCGACAACCATGTCACGGCGAGCCCAAAACCGAAGGAGATCAACGATCATGACGCAATTGACATTCGACCCGCCGACCACCGAGCCAATGACCGCAGGCGGTCGGGTCGATGCAGTCGACGTGTGCCGGATTGTCGGCACGCGCCAGATCCTGCAGGAAGTCTCGCTGTCGATCGAGCCCGGCGAATTGGTCGCCATTGCCGGCGGCAGTGGCGCAGGTAAAACCACGTTGCTGGAGATCCTGGCTGGACTGCAACCGCCGTCAGCAGGGCAGGTTCGACATAACGGCGTCGTACGCGGCGCCCGGGTCCATGCCGATTCCCGGATCGGCTACGTGCCCCAGGACGACATCATCCACCTCGAAATGCCCCTGCGCCGCACACTGCGCTACGCCGCGCGGCTACGGCTGCCCGCAGTGACATCGGCGGCAGAGGCGGACCGCGTAGTCGAGGAGACCATGCGCGACCTCGATCTGGCTGATCGGGCCGAGGTGCCGGTCCGTGCACTGTCCGGCGGCCAGCGCAAGCGGGCCAGCATCGCCGTGGAGCTGCTGACTAGGCCTCGCCTGTTCTTCCTCGACGAACCCACCTCCGGGCTCGATCCGTCGACCACGGCCGACGTCATGCGTGTGCTGCGCCGGCTCAGCCAACGCGGCGTCACAGTCGTCCTCACGACACACGAGCCGGCAGGCATCGAGCGGTGCGACCGAGTGATCTTCCTGGCACGAGACGGCCACCTGGCATTCGTGGGCAGCCCGGCTGAGGCGCGCAGCTACTTCGGGGTGAAGGATCTAGCCGAGGTGTACGAGCGGCTGTCGGGTGAACATACTCCGGCGATCTGGGCGGAGCGATTCGCAGACAGCCGGCAGAAGCCTAAGACTCAGGCTGATACAGCTCCATCGTCGATCCGGGCTACCGAACCAAATATGAAGCGCACGAGCATGTTTCGACAGTGGTGGCTGCTAACACGGCGCAATGCTGATGTGCTGTTTCGCAACAGGCTGACACTGGCGATCCTGCTCGGGTCACCGGTGCTCGTCACGGTGATGATGGCGACGCTGTTCAAGCGCGGTGCCTTCGATCCGGGCGGCGCGGCCGACGTCGGACCCGCCCAGATCGTGTTCTGGATCGCGTTCGACGGCTTCTTCTTCGGTCTCACGTACGGCCTGCTTCAGATCGTGGGGGAGATGGCCGTATTCCGGCGGGAGCGGCTGGCAGGGCTGAGTGTGAGTGCCTACGTGGCATCCAAAGTCACCGCTCTGCTTCCTGTGCTTGCCGGGGTGAGCGCGGTCTTGCTCGGCGTGCTGCGGCTGCTCGGTCGGCTTCCCGCCCTCGGATGGCACGTGTACGCCCTGCTCTTCGTGACGATTGTCATCGAGGCGACCTCTGCTTTGGCCCTCGGCCTGCTCGCGTCCGCTTCGGTGTCCAACGCCGCACAGGCCGCGCTCGCCCTGCCGATGCTTTGCTTCCCTCAGGTGCTGTTCGGTGGGGCCATCGTCCCTGTCGACAAGATGGCCACCGCGGGACGCCTGATGAGCTTCGGCCTGTCCAACCGCCACGCATTCGAAGCGTTGGGGCGCTACCTGAATCTCGACCGGTACACCGCCACACTGCCGGCCATGTCCGCCTACCGCGACACCTTTCACGGCGGCACCGGCGCCAGTCTGATCGCGCTTGCCTCGTTTGCCATTGTGCTCACAATGGCCACGGTGTGGGTACTGAACCGGCGCTCACGGCCGGGGATGTCCCGTCGATAACCGCTCCGCACAGCTGGGCCCGCGAGATCTCTGAACAGATGTCTCGCGGGCCCTGTCGTTCGTCAACCCAATAGGTCGGCTCCAAGAATCCGCCAAGACGTGCGTCGCAAGGTTGGGATCGGTAGTGACCCTCACCGTCTCTACTTGACCGCAGCAGCAACACCAGCGGGGTGGCACCTCTCGAAAGGACTCTCAATGAACGGACTCTCCAGGTTCGCCACTGCTGTCGTGGTATCCGGCGGTGTTGGCCTGGCCGCCTTGGGTCTGGCCGGCGGAACCGCTCAGGCCGGCCCGGCGTGGGGTCCCAGCTACCAGGGCGGGAACTGTCCGGGTGGGCTGACGTGTACGCACTGGTGCCCCGGTGACCCCCTCATCCCGGGCAGCCAGGTCATCACGTGGGACTGGAACATCTGCCACGACTGGTACTGGAACTCGGAGGGCGTCGTCGACGTCAACTCGAACGTGATCTACCCGTGGCACGGCGTTCCGCACGATGCGGGACCGCCTCCTGCGGCCCCGCCGCCGTACACGCCGCCTCCGCCGCAGCCCTTACCGGCCGACTGCCCGCCGTGGTCGCCGTTCTTCGCGCCCTCGCGGTGTGGCGGGTTGTAGGAGGTCACCAGAAGCCACGTCGGTCCGCCACCTCGAGGCGGTGGTGGCGGGCCGACGTCAGTTCCGGCCGAGGGTCTCCACGGGAGTCGCACCAGGGCGGGTCCACTGTGGCACGGGGCGGCTGGTCGGGCCCCAGGTGGCGTTGCCGTCCGCGTCCGAACGCCAGTACCAGCACGAATGACGCCCCTCGGGCCAGCCCTCGGGCTTGTCCTCCCACGCCTCGCCGCGGCCGTAGGGCGTCATGTCAAGCAGGCCGAGGGACCCGTTGACCGCCTCGTTGCCGCGGCCCGTCGTGGAGTAGGTGAGGAACACGCGGTCGCCGTCGCGCAGGAAGCAGGTGAGGTAACCCATGCTGCCGCCGACGGGCGCCTCCACACCGCGCACCGAGTACCAGGGCTGGGTGTAACCCATGAACTCGACGTAAGAGGCCACCTCGTCCCACCGGCCCGTGGTCAGGATGGCGAACGAGACGCCGCGGGCGTTGAGGTAGACAGCGTCCTTCAGGTGCCAGGCCGTGGTGGTACAGCCCTCGCACTGACCCTGGTGCGGCGCGCCGTCGTGCCACATGTGCTTGTAGACCACGAGCTCGTCGCGGCCCTGGAACAGGTCCAGGAACGGGACCGAGCCGTCAGGACCGACGACCTCGACCGTCCCGTCGAACTCGACCATCGGCAGCCGGCGGCGGGCCGCGGCGAGGGCGTCGCCCTCGCGGGTGTGGATCTTCTCGCGGATCAGAAGCTCGTCACGGGCGGTCTGCCAGGTGGCTAGGTCAACGACGGGCGGGTGGCCGGGCAGCGCGGTCGTCATGGGGTCCTCCGTGGTGTCTCGTGCCGGGCAGCGTCGTGCGACGTAACGACGGTCACCAGAACAGACTGGCGACCCGGCCGGAACTCATCGCGTCCATTCGAAATGCGGGCTGCTTCAGAAGTGCTCCGGGAGCGACGACGTCAACTCGCGGCATACTCGACCATCGGCTCAGTGATCGCCTGCCCATCGGGCGGGATGATCGTCAAGCCATCCGGCCGTATCTGATACCGCGTACCGTCCGTCGGGTTGGTGACGTCGAATCCGCCCGAGGACCGCACCGCGTTGGCGAGTTCGATGCTTGCGCCGTCGGTGAGGCGAACCCCTCGGTAGTAGAAGTCACCCGGCCCGGCACGGCACACCACCAACACCGAGTGCGTGGTTCGAGCCAGCGCCGCCGGGCTGGTGCCCGCGTCGCATCGCGCACCCGGATAGTCGATGAACCCTTGCGCATCGGTACCGGGCAGGGCCGCCGGAGCCGCTGTTGCAGTCATCTGCGCACTCGTCGGTGTTTGGGACGTCGGCGAGGGAGCGGCGACCTCCCCAGTTCTGTTCTGCCCGAACACAAGCCACAGCACCAGGCCCAGCACCCCCGCAAACACTCCGAGGGCCGCACCGGCGAGCAACCACTGGCCTGCCCCGAAACCTTTTCGCGCGGACGGACTTTGAGGAGGACGAGGCGGCGGCACCGCCGCAAACCGATGAGTGGGGGCCGTCCGCGAGGCAGCCGGGTTGATCGTCGTCGGCACCTGCACCGCCGTGGCCGCGGCATTGGCCGCACGAGCCAGATCACCGGCCGATGCGAACCGCTCGTCGGGGTGCTTGGCCATACCGCGCGCGACGACGGCGTCGAAAGCTGCGCCGAGCCAGGGCCGCGCCACGCTCGGCCGCGGTGGTGGCGACATGATGTGCGCGCCCATCAACTGACTCACTTCGCCGGTCGGGAACGGCGCTGAACCCGTGAGGCATTCGTAGAGCAGGCATGCCAGTGAGTAGATATCCGCCGCCGGGCCCACCCGTCCGCCGGTGAATCGCTCCGGCGCCATGTACGCGCACGACCCGATGGCAGCGCCCGCGCTCGTCAGACCACTGTCGCCGCCGAGGTGCGCGATGCCGAAGTCGACGAGATACGCGAAGTCGTTTGGGGTGAGCAGGACATTCTCCGGCTTCACGTCGCGGTGAACGAGCCCGCTGGCGTGCGCGGCGTCCAAACCAGCAGCCACCTGTCCCACGATCCACGCGGACCGCGCAGGATCCAACGGGCCAGTCTCCTGCAGCACCCTGTGGACGTTGTTCCCCTCGACCAGCCGCATGTCGATGTACAGCACACCGTTGATCTCGCCGAAGTCGTGTACCGGGATGACGTGGGGCTCCTGCAGTCTCGCCGCGATACGCGACTCGCGCCTGAATCGCTCCTGGAAGCCTGCGTCGGTGGACATCTCGGCGCGCAGCAGCTTGACCGCCACCACGCGGTCCTTGACGGTGTCGTAGGCGCGATACACCTCGCCCATCCCGCCGACACCCAACAACGACTGCAGCTCGTACGGCCCGAACATCGAGCCGACGCGACTGGCCATAGGAGAATTATCGCAGCCCGGCGAGAAGCGACGTCACCCCCAGCTTCCACCGCCGCTCGATCACCGGCCCCGACCCCAGCCACCGGCCCGCCTCCTGCACCGCCAAACCCTGTGCCAGAGCGAGCAATACATGCGCCATGTCGTTCGGATCGCCCGACAACAGCCTCGCGTCGACGCACCGCTGGATGCGGCCGACGAACACCTCCCGCACCGACGCCCCCGCCGCGAGTTCCTCAGGCCCCGGCTCGAAATCCGCGAACGGCCGCGAGAACATCACCTGGGCCAGCCGCGGATACGCCCGGCAGAACAACCGGAACACTGGAACCAGCCGCTCCAGATCCTCCACGGGATCGTCCGTGACGGGCACCTTCGCCAGCTCACTGCCCAGCAGCCCGAAGCCCTCGAAGAACATGGCCCGCACCAAGCCGGCCTTGTCGTCGAACAGCTCGTAGACCGCGGGCACCGATGTGCCCGCCCGCTCCGCCACCCGCCGTGTGGTGAACCGCGCGATCCCCTCCTCGGAAAGCGTCGCGATCGCGACCTCCAGCAGTCGGTCCCGAAGCTCGGGGGTGCGCTGCTTGGCTCTTGGCATCAGCCGAGGGTGAATTCCGTTGGGAGTCCCTC
>Ga0134123_10002348_pt1 | contig 12388 bp, 6 predicted proteins | sample KB303_FD_96460 | JGI IMG/M metagenome (GOLD analysis project Ga0134123, IMG submission 96460) | Terrestrial soil microbial communities without Nitrogen fertilizer from Kellogg Biological Station, Michigan, USA - KB3-0-3 | ecosystem: Environmental > Terrestrial > Soil > Unclassified ...
CACGGGCGGCGGGTTCCTGCGCGATCCCTCGCATACGACGAACACGTCGGACTCGAACACGGGCTCGAGCGTCACGACGGGCATCACGGGCGGGGGCATCGACTCGTTCAGCGTCGGCAGCTCGCTGAACATCAATGGCATCAACTACTGCGCGCTGGTGTTCCTCGGCAGCGCGACGGCCGGCAACGGCGGCTTCAGCATCAACGGCGAGTTCATCCCGGTCGAAGCCGGGCCGCCTGGCGATGGGCCCTGGCCGGTGCCGGACCCGAACGACTTCATCGTCGTGCCGGTCGTCACGCCGCTCGCCGGGGAGCCGGATCTCGATCAGGACACGGTGCTGCTCGACGCGGCGACGGAGATCGGCGGGCTGGTCGGCGGGCAGCCGTGCGAGGTCTACACGCGCAAGCTCGTGAACATCGCGCTCACGCGCATCGGCGTCTCGAAGCGCGTCGCGAATCTCGTCGATGACCAGACGGAGGAAGCCGAGCTGGCGCGCTCGCACATCCTCGAGGACGTGAACACGACGCTGCGCGCGTTCGACTGGCCGTTCGCGACCCGCTACGCGACGCTGGCGCTCGTGTCGGGCAGCGCGGCGGCGCCGGTCAATCAGGACTGGACGTATGCGTATCGCGCGCCGGCGTCGATGATGAAGGCGCGACGCCTGGTGAACCAGGACGGCAGCGGACGGCTCTACGATCGCAACCCGCCGAAGTTCCGGGAGGGCAGCGACAGCAGCGGCTTGCTGATCTACACGAACGAGCCGAACACGTCGACGGCGCTCGTCCTGGAATACACGGTCCGGATGCTCTGCCCGGCCCTCTTCGGCGACGCGCTGTTCCGCAACGCGCTCGCGTGGAAGTTCGCCGAGTCGCTGGCGCCTGGGCTCGCGAAGGACACCAAGAAGCAGGACTACTGCCGGCAGCGGTTCCTGCTCGCGATCACGGAGGCGAAGACGACGGCCGCGCAGGAGCAGCAGCAGGCCAAGCCAGGGAACGCCGACTGGATCACCGACCGCGACACCGGCGCCGGCTTCAACGAACCCTGGGGGCGCGACTAGTGGGCGACGCGCTCTATCAGCGGTCGTTTGCCGGCGGCGAGCTGGCGCCCGTGCTGCACGCTCGAGCAGACACGGCGAAATACGTGTCGGCCGCGAAGACGGTGAAGAACTTCGTCGTGCGGCGCGAGGGCGGCGTCACGCGCCGGCCGGGGCTGCGCTTCATCGGCGCCTGCAAGACGACGACGCAGGGCACGAAGCTGATGCGGTTCGTGTCGACGATCGCGAATCAGTCCGTGCTGATCGAGATGGGTGCCGGCTACTTCCGGTTCTTCCGTGCCGGCGCGGCTGTGACGGTGAGCGGTGTCTCGGCCTGGAGCGGCGCGACGGCGTATGTGCCCGGCGATCTCGTCGTCGACGGCGGCATCAACTACTACTGCTTCCTCGGCCACACCAACCACGAACCGCCGAACCCGACGTATTGGTGGCCGCTCACGGGCGCGATCTACGAGATCCCGACGCCGTATGCGCTGAACACGTTGCCGAACTGGAGCCAGTCGGGCAACGTCATCACGCTGACCCATCCGAGCGTCGCGCCGATGGAGCTGGTGTTCGTCTCGCTCACGCGATGGGTGCTGCGCGCGATCGTCACGACGCCGATCGCGCAACCGCCAACGACGCCGCTCGGCACGGGCGGCAACCCGGTGCCGGCCTGGAACGCGACGGTCACGTATGCCGTGGGCGCCGTCGTCGCCAACGGCGGGGTGAACTACCAGTGCGTGCAGTCGAACCTCAATCAGGCGCCGCCGAACGCGGTGTATTGGACCGCGATCAGCGGGACGGCGCTCGATCGGGCGTATGTGATCACGACGGTGCTCGCCGACACGGGCGAAGAGTCGATCGCGTCCGCCGTCGTGACGATCGCCGGCAGCCTGGTGCCGACAGCCGCGCTGCCGAACGCGCTGTCCTGGACGGCGCCTGTCGGCCTCTCGGTGGACGCCTATAACGTCTATTGCGATCCCTACGGCAACGGCATCTTCGGCTTCATCGGCGAAGCGGACCCGGCCGGCCTGGCGTTCAACGATCCCGGCTTCACGCCGGACTTCGACACACAGCCGCCGATCGCGCGGCCGTTGTTCCAGAACGCGAACGACTACCCGGCGACGGCCGCGCACTATCAGCAGCGGCGGTTCTTCGCGAACACGAACAACGTGCCGGATGGCGTCTTCGGCTCGAGGACCGGCTTCGAGTCGAACTTCGGCATCTCGACGCCGCTCCAGGACGACGACGCGATCACGTTCCGGCTCGCCGGCAATAACCATCATCCGGTGCGCTGGCTCGTGAGCGTGAAGGCGGGCCTGATCCTGCTGACGGATGGCGGCGAGTGGACGGCGACGGGCGGCAACGGGCCGAACACACCCATGACGCCGAGCAGCCTCTTCGCCGACCAGGAGACGTATAACGGCGTCGCCGGCAACGTCCGGCCCGTCGTCATCGGCGGGCAGCTGCTCTATGTCCAGACGCGCGGCTCGATCCTGCGCCAGCTCCAGTTCCAGCAGACAGTCGAAGGGCTGGCCGGCAAGGATCTGACCGTCTTCGCGACGCATCTCTTCGAGTCGCACACGATCGTCGACGCCGACTATCAACAGGTGCCGGACTCGATCGTCTGGTGCGTGCGCGAGGACGGCGTGCTGCTCGGGCTCACGTATGTGCCGGAGCAGGACATGTGGGGCTGGCACCGGCATGAGACGTGGACGAAGACGGAGCAGTCGACCGTCGAAGCCGTCTGCGTCGTGCCGGAGGCGGCCGAGGATGGCGTGTATGTCGTTGTCGCGCGCGTCATCGGCGGCACGACGAAGCGATACATCGAACGGCTCAACACGCGCATCGTGCGCGCCTCCGCGTTCAATCAGGACTGCTTCTTCCTCGACGCGGGCCTGAGCTACCACGGCTCGGCGGCGAGCGTCTTCTCTGGCCTCGATCACCTCGAGGGCCAGGTCGTCGGCGTCCTGGCTGACGGCAAGGTGATTTACAACGGCGATCCGGCGGGCGCGAACGCCGCAGCCTTCACCGTGACGGCCGGGAAGATCACGCTGCCGGCGGGCGTGCTGGCGTTCGATGTGCACATCGGGCTCGCCATCCGCTACTCGGATCTCGAGACGCTGGCCGTCGACGTCCAGGGCAGCAATGTGCGCGACAAGCGCAAAGCGGTGCACGGCGTCCGCGTGCTCGTCGATAGCAGCTCGGCGACGTTCTCGGCCGGCGCGGATGCGAACACGCTGAAGGCTTACGCCAAACAGAAGTGGGACTCGGCCGACGCGCTCGTGACGGGCGCGTTCGAGGTCTTGATCGGCGCGAGCTGGAACGACGACGGCCGCGTGCTGATCCGGCAATCCGATCCGTTGCCGCTCACCATCATCGGCGTGTTGCCGAATGTCGAAGTAGGAGGGTAGATGAAGAAGGCACTGCTCGTTCTCGCGCTGCTGCTCGTGAGCACCGTCGCTCAGGCGCAGCCGTCGTTCATGACGATCCAGCCGTCCCAGGTGTCGGGGATCACAGCGACGACGGTCACACGCAACACGGTCATCCTGCCGACGCTCCAGCCAGGGGCCGGCGCCGAGTTCCTGCTGAACATCACGGCCGGCGGCACGGCAACCGGGACGCTTCAGATCTGGCTCGAGGACTCGGTCGACGGCGGGACGACCTGGGACGATCTCTGCTCGTCGCTGACATTCGCGCTCGGCGCGGCCGTCGTGACGCAGCGGTTCTTCGTGAGCGGCCAAGTCGTGCCATCAACGATTACCACGGCCGCGTCGACGAACATCACCCAGGGCTCAGCGGCAGCGGTCGAAACGCTCGCGGCCGGGAGCTGCCGCCAGGGCCCGTTCGGTTCCGTCATCCGCGTGCGCGAGAAGATCACCGGCCCCTCGGGATCGCCGGTCGGCGCGACTTACACGATCACGGGGGTATTCCGATGAAGCTCGTCGACATGAAGCTCGATCCAAAGGAACGGAAAGAAGAGCAGAAGTCGATGATGGTCGACGCGCCGCTCTATCCGTTCGGCACGAGCGTGGACCTGGACAACGAGGCGCTGTCGAAGCTCGGCATGGACGAACTGCCGGAGGTCGGCGAGGAATACACGCTGATGGCAAAGGTGTCGGTCACCAGCGTCTCGTCGAATCAATACGGCGCCGGCGAGAAGAGCCGGCGCGTCTGTCTTCAGATCACGGCGATGGGCCTCGGCGACGCCGACGCGGACGACAGCGGCGAGAACCAGACGAAGAAGCTCTACAACAGCTGATGCAGATGTTTCACTTCCCCGCGTGTCCGCTCGTGACGGCCGAGCGATCGTTCGACGTCGAGCACTTCGAGCGCGTCGCGAACGATCCGTCCGTGCGGCCGTTCATCGGCGGCGATGGCGACGTCGTCCTGAAGGACATCGTCACGGACCCGCAGAACTTCTGCTTCAAGACGGCGAACGGCGCCTTTCTGTTGTGGGCGCTCGGGGCTGGCCGCTACGACGTGCACAGCCTGTTCTTGCCGGACGGGCGCGGCCTCGAGGCGTCACAGGCGATGTGGGAAGTCGCCGCGTATATGTTCACGCACACCGACTGCCTCGAGGGGCGCACGACGGTGCCAGAAGGCAACGCGGCGGCCGGCGCGCTCGCGATGCGCGGCGGGTTCGAGCGGCGCTTCAAGCTCGAGCGGATGCCCTGGCGCAACGACGGCACGACGGTGAAGGCGAACTTCCTGTCCCTGACGCTCGAGAAGTGGGCCCTGACCGACAACGGCAACCACGTCGCCGGCGACTGGTTTCATGAGGCGCTGGAGCGGGCGAAGGTCGACGCCGGCAGCCAGCAGCCGGTGCACGCCGATGAGCCGGTGCACGACTACATGGCCGGCGCGGCAATCCGGATGATCCTCGGCGGCCAGGTGGACAAAGCGATCAACTTCTACAACGCCTGGGCCATGACGGCTCACTACGCGACGATCCGGCTGCTCTCGAAGAAGCCAGTCGTGATCGACGTCGTCGACGCGGTGATCGAAGCGCGGCCGGGCGGAATGGTGATCCTCTCATGCCGATAGGCGCCACGATCGGGATCTCCGCAGTCGGCATCGGGCTGCAAGCCTGGGGGCAACACAAGGCCGGCCAAGCGCAGAAGGGCGCCGACGAAGCAGCCGCACGCGCGAGCGAGAGCCAGGCGCAGCTCGCCGACTTCAACGCGGACGTCGCGACGCTCCAGGCTAAGGACACGCTCGATCGCGGCAAACAGCAGGCCGACGAGTTCGCGAACCAGGTGCGCGGGTTCATCGGCACGCAGCGCGTGACGCAGGCGGCGAGCAACGTCGATGTGAGCTACGGCTCGACCGTCGACGTCCAGGCCGACACGGCGTATCTCGGCAAGCTCGACGAGATGGCGATCCGCGCGAACGCGGTCCGCGCCGCGTGGGGCTATCAGGTGCAAAGCCTGAACTATCGCGAGCAGGGCCGCATCCTGCGCGAGACGGGCACGGCGCAGCTCGCGGCCGGCGACGCAGCCGCGACGGCCGGGAACATCGCGGCCATCGGCACGATCGCCACGGGCGCCGGCAGCATGCTCTCGACGAAGTATGGCTTCGGGAAGGGGAAGTAGATGCCGGTCGTCCCGATCTACAAGCGTCAGACGCAGCTCGAGCAGCTTCCACAGAACGTCCGCCTGACGGCCGGAGAGACGCCGGAAAGCCAGGGCGCGCTCCAAGCCGAAGGCGACGCAAAGATCGCCGGCGCACTCGCTGGCGTCGGCGCGAAGACGGCCGCGATCGGCGAGCAGGGGTTCTCCGAGGAGATCGCGAAGGAGAAGGACCGCGCCGACAACATCGCGCTCATGAACGCCGACACACAGCTCGCGCGGTGGGAGAACGAGCGCGTCTACGATCCGAACAAGGGCGCCCTGACGATTAAGGGCCAGGCGGCGTTCGGCCTGCCGGAGCAGCTGCGCGACGAGTTCACGACGCAGGCCGATGCCATCGAAGCCGGGCTGTCGACGGACCGGCAGAAGCAGGCGTTTCGGCGCGTGCGCACCGAACGCGGCATCAACCTGGACGGCGTCATCTGGAAACACACGTCCGCAGAGATCCAGCAGTATCAGGCGAACGAGCTGCAAGCCTCGGTCGACAACAGCCGGAACGCGGCGATCGCGAACAGCGACGATCCGCGCCGCGTTGGGATCGAGATCGCCAAACAGACGAACGCGATCCAGACCCATGCGAAGTGGCTCGGCTTCGGGCCGGAAGAGACGGCGAAGCAAGTCACGGCCGCGCGCTCAGCGACGATCGTCGGCGTGATCGAGAACGCGCTGGCGCAGGACAAGACAAAGGCCGCGCAGACGTATTTCGACACGCTGAAGGGCGAGATCAGCGGCGAGGCGATCGTGCGCATCGAGAAGGCGCTCAAGGAAGGCAGCGTCCGGACCGAAGGGCAGAAGCAGGCCGACGCGATCATCGGCGCCGGCGGCACGCTGTCGGAGATGCGCGAGAAGGCGAAGGGCATCCAGGATGCCGAGGTCCGCGACAACGTCACGCAGCGCATCGAGCACGAATGGAGCGTGCGCGAAGCCATCAATCGGCAAGACGAAGAGAACGCCCTAAAGGGCGCGTTCAACATCCTCGACAAGACGCCGGATATCCACAAGATCCCGCCGACTGCCTGGGTGAGCTTCACCGGCGCACAGCGCGGCGCGCTGATGGCGTATGCCGACAAGCTCTCGGCGGGCACGCCGGTCGAGACGGACTATCCGACCTACTACTCGCTCATGACGCAGGCCGGGAAAGATCCGACCACGTTCGCGAACGCCAACCTGTTGAACTACCGCGCGAAGCTCGGCGACACGGAGTTCAAGCAGTTGACGGACATCCAGTTGTCGATCCGGAACAAGGACAACGCGAAGGCCGACCGCGATCTCGGGGACTTCCGCACGAAGGACCAGATCGTCACGGACTCGCTCATCAAGTTCGGCATCACGACGGACGACTCGAAGCTGTCGACGGATCAGCGTCGCGCGCTCGCGGAGCTGCGCCAGCTCGTCGACACGCGCACGACGGCGCAGGCGAACCTGACCGGCAAGAAGCCGACCGGCCAGGACATCCAGAGCATCGTCGATCAGATCCTCTCGTCGTCGATCGATGTGAAGGGGAGCTGGTGGAACATCTGGCCGCGCTCGGGCCCGTTCTTCGATCAGTCGAAGAAGTTCCAGGACATCACGCCGGCGGACATCCCCGGCGACGAACGGCAGCAGATCGAGGCGGCGCTCCGTCGACGCGGGCGGCCGGTCAACGACACGACGGTGCTCGATCTCTACCTGGACGCGCACAGCAGGGCCAAGTAGATGGGCGCGAACCTCTACGACGACGCGCTCGAGCAGTTGGACCCGGCCGCCACGCCTGGCCCGAAGAACGTCTACGACAGCCTGCTCGACGAGCGCGACGCCTCGGGGCAGCAGCAGCTTCGGACGGCCGTCGTCCAGGCGCAGGGCACGACGCCGGATCGTGCGGCGCGCGTCAAGCAATTAGCTACTAAGACCGGGCTGCCGACTGACATCGTCGAGCGGAACTTCGAGGCGATCAGCCAGCGCGTCACGTCGGAAGACGTGCCGTATGCGCAGATGCAGGCGCAGACGCCGGCGACGGCGACCTGGCTGTCGGCGCCGGAGAACGCGAAGGTTGCGCACGACGACATGGCGCAGCTTGGCGCGCTCGAGTGGCTGCTGAAGGCGCCGCAGCGCGCGGTCGCGCAGCAGCTCGTCTCGCAGGAATACGGCGCGCTGCGCACGAAGTCGCTGTTCGGGGATTTGACGCAGGACGAGCGCGATCGCATGAACAGCGCGAAGCTGCGCATGCAGGACGACGGCGCGCTCGGCACGACGGATCACTGGTTCCGGGGCGCGATCACCGGCGGCATCAAGCTGGCGACGCAGCTCGTCTCGACCATGCCCGTCTACGGCCTGGCCGGTGCAGCGGGCGGCGCGGTCGTCGGAGGGGTTGGGGGGTCCATCGTGCCTGGCGCCGGCACCGTCACGGGCGCCGTCGCCGGCGCGAAGCTCGGCTTCGAGGCGGGCAACCTGTATGGACTCGGCAAGATGGCGTTCCAGGCCGAAGCCGCGAACGCTTACGACGCCTATCTCGAGATCCGCGACGAAACCGGCCAGCCGATCGATCCGCGCGTCGCCCGCATGGCGGCGCTGGCGACCGGCGCCATCAACGCGAGCCTCATGGTCGGCGCCGGCAAGGTGCTCGCCGAATCACTGCCGGCGATCCCTGGCCTGAACAAGCTCGGCGCGCCGTTCCTGAAGGACGCGATCAGCCAGGCGCTCGCGAAGCCGACCGTGCGCGCGGCGCTCCTGGACGCGGCGAAGACTTACGGCGCGACGCTGACCGAAGGCACGGCGCTGATGGTCGGCATGAAGGCGGTGAACATCCTCGCCGGCGAAGTGGCGAAGTCCGTCGACGAGGCGAAGAGCGATCGCCGCTACGAGCACGCGACGCCGTCGCAGGTCGGCCAGCAGCTCCTCACGGCCGCAGCGGACGCGGTGCAGAGCTTCGCGCTGCCGGCAGCGGCCGGGCCCGCGATGTCGTTCGTGCACGACGCCGCGCGAGCCACGCGCGCCGAACACGCGCCGGCCTTCTTCCAGGCGCTCGGCGAAGGCGTCCAGCAGTCGAAGACGTTCGAGCGGCTGCCGGATGCGGCGCGCGAGTTCGTCGACCAGGCGACGAAGGACGGCCCGATCGGGACGGTCTACGCGCCGCTCGAGAGCTGGAACACCTACTGGCAGTCGCACGGCGTCGATCCGAAGGAGGTCGCGACGCGCGTCCTCGGCAGCAGCGACGCCTACGAGCACGCGCAACAGACCGGCGAAGATCTCGCGATCCCGACGTCCCGCTACGCGACGACGATCGCGCCGACTGAGCACAACGCATTCTTCGCGAACGAGCTGCGCCTCGGGCCGGACGAGATGAACGGCCGGGAGGCGGCAGCGTTTGCGGAGCAGGTCAAGAACGCGCAGGCGCCGACCGTCGAGACGTCGCCCGTGAAAGCGGCCGTCCTTCAGCAGCTCGAGGCGGCCGGCGTGCCGCGCGACACGGCCGAATCGTATGCGCAGCTCTACGAGTCGACGATCGGCAACCTGGCCGAGCGTGCCGGCGTCAACTCGGAGGAACTGTTCGCGCAGTATGGGCTGAAGGTCCAGCGCGAAGGCATGCCGACCGACGCGGCACAGCCGACCGAACGCGCGCAGCCCGTGCAGTCGACGCTGCCGGAGCAGCCGGTTGACGAAGCCGGACGCGCGCTCGGCGGGTTTGCGGGACCGGAGCGTCGCGTCGCGTCGGAGGGCTACAGCGGGCCCGAACGCCGCAATCAGCCGCTCGAGGGATCGGTCGCGGAACGCGCGGCGGCGATGCGCCGGGAGAACCCGCAGATCGAGCAGCAGGCAGCCGCGATGCGCGAGAGCGCCGCCGGCCGCGTGAAGCCGTCGACCCGTCCGAAAGTTGACAAGAACCTGGAAGCCGCACAGAATCCGGAGGGTTATTTCAATGCGCCTCGGACAAGCACCCCCGCTCAAGAAGGGGCAGGATCTCCAAACGCTGAGGGACAACAGCCTCGCGCTGATGTCGGCGGGCATGGAGAAAGGCGAGGCGATGGCAACGGCGCTGAACCTGGCCGGGTTCCGTCCGCCCCCGCCGTCGAGCACCAACCGCAACCAGACGAGCCGTTCGTCCGAAGCTCCCCCGAAGAAGTCGCCGCGCGCCTCACGCCAGAAGTCCTCCGTGAACTAGCGCGGATCGTCGAAGAGCTCGCCAACTTCCCGTATCAAGACAAGTCCTGGCACTGGCTCGAGGCCGGGCCGAAGGTCGGCAACGCAGCCGGCGGCGCCGCCTTTGTGCGCGCGGGCCATGCGTCGACGGAGGTCTACAACGACGTCCGCGCGTTCGCGCCGAAGAACGTCAAGAACAAGCAGACGGGCGAAGTCGCGAAGGGCAGCAACAAAGGCGTCCACAACAGCAACACGGAGATCCTGAGCGCGGCGCGTGCGCTGCTCGAGACGGGCGATCTGCCGGCGCGACAAGCGAACCTGGCCGAAGGCGCGCTGCGCGTCGCGGAGAATCGGGCGAACGGCTTCTGGAACGCTCTGACGCCGCCGGCACTGCCGCACGGCGACGGCGAGATCGCGCCGCGCGAGTTCACCGACGCGCTCAGCGAAGCGATCGATCAGGCATCGACGCCAGGCGCCGATCTCCTGAACGAAGTCTCGCTGACCGACCAGGAGAACGACATCCTCGAGCCGGACGGCCCGGTCGACACGTCGTTCAACACGGACGAGTTCAACCAGTCGCTCTTCGACGAGTTGGACCAGCCTGATCCGACCGTCGATCGGCTGACGACGGGTGAGGAGCAGCCGCGTCTGCCGGGCGCCGAAGACGTGCGCAGCCAGGAGCAGCCGACGCCGCAGGTCGCCGAGGCGCCGTTCTCGCTCACGTCGGAGATCGCGAAGCCGCGCGCCGGCAAGAACCGCGAGCTGTTTCAGACGGTCTATCACGGCACGCCGCACGTCTTCGAGCAGTTCAGCCTCCACGCGATCGGCAGCGGGGAAGGGAATCACTCCTACGGATGGGGGCTCTACTTCACCAGCACGAAGGAGATCGCGGAGAAATACCGGGACGCGCTCGCCGGAGAAACCTACACGGCCAACGGCCGACCGCTCGAGCGCGAGAGCGATCGCGTCGCGGCAGCCATGATCAGCGAGCGCGGTGAGCAGGATGCGGCCGCCTACGCGGCCGAGGAAGTGACGCGCGCGAAGCGGGGCGAGATCAGCGAGCAATACTGGCAAGGGGTCAAGGACTCGATCGCTGCGCTGCGCGGGCAGACGATCGAGCGCAAGTCGACGGGGCACGTCGTCACGGCCGAGATCCCCGACGACGAGAACATGCTCGACTACGACAAGCCGGCCAGCCAGCAGCCGCCGAAGGTGCAGGAGGCGCTACGCGCGCTCGGCGTGAAGTGGAACCAGATCGATCCGCCCACGGTCAAGGAAGCGATGCGGACCTTCCGCAGTCACCGGATCGCCGTCGCGGCAGCCGAGGATATCGGGATCAGGGAAACGCTGCGCGAAGGGCTCTATTACGCCACGGCCGGCAATCAGACGGCGTTTGACGCCTGGTATGCGAAGCATCAAGGGCTGATGCGGGCGCGCGGGGTCGAAGATCCGACCGGCGAGAGCATCTACGAGCAGTTGCAGTCGGACGCGCTGCGCGAGAACCGGGGCCGCACGCTTCAGCAGGCGGCCGAGGCTGCGTCGAAGAAACTGAACGACGTCGGCGTGCACGGCATCCGCTACCTGGACGGCAACAGCCGGACGGCCGGCGAAGGCACGCACAACTACGTCGTGTTCGACGATCGCCTCGCGAAGATCGTCGAGTTTAATCAAGGGGCGGTCGACCTGACGCCGGAGAACGTCCAGGCGTGGGCCGACGAAGTCCAGCAGCGTGTCGGCTCAGATCTTCAGGTCTTCAACGTCACGCTCACGAACCAGGGCGATCTCAAGCTGAATATGCTCGCCGTCGATCGCGGAGCGCAGCGCGCCGGCATCGGCTCGAGCGTCATGCAGGAGTTGACGCGCTTCGCCGATCTGAACGGCAAGCGGATCGTGCTGTCGCCGGCGACGAAAGACGACGCCTGGGGCACGACGTCGCGCGGCCGGCTGGTGAAGTTCTACAAGCAGTTCGGGTTCCTCGAGAACAAGGGCCGCCATATTGACTTCACGCTCAGCGAAGGCATGTATCGCGAGCCGACGCTACCGAAGCGGATCGATGATCTGGCCGCGCGTCGCATGGGCATGCCGCAGGATCTCGCCAACGACATCAACCTGTTGAACGACGAGCAGGCATGGCGTCGAGCGGTGAGCACGTCCGGCGCCTCGGTGCAGCTCAAGGACGGCACGATCGGTAAGGTTGTCACGCCGGCCGACGAACCGGGCACGGCGTCCCTGGGGCGCGTGCTTGTGGCGCATGAACTGGACGGCCAACAGGTCGAGCGGTTCTATCCGGCTTTGCAGCTGGACGTTCCGGACGGCGTCCTGAAGCAAGAGAAGCGCGGCGCGATCCGGTTCGGGCCCGATCGGCAGTTCACTATCGCGCTGCTCGAGCGGGCCGACCCGTCGACGTTCCTGCATGAGAGCGGGCACTTCTTCCTTGAGGTCTTCGGCGATCTCGCCGACCGGCTCGGGGCGCAAGATCCGGCGGGGCTGACCGACGCGCAACGGAAGCTGCTCTCAGATTATGGGCAGCTCTTCGAGCACTTCGGCATCGAACGCCGGGACCAGCTCGGCGTCGAGCAGCACGAGCAGTTCGCGCGCACGTTCGAGG
>Ga0134123_10002349_pt1 | contig 12387 bp, 10 predicted proteins | sample KB303_FD_96460 | JGI IMG/M metagenome (GOLD analysis project Ga0134123, IMG submission 96460) | Terrestrial soil microbial communities without Nitrogen fertilizer from Kellogg Biological Station, Michigan, USA - KB3-0-3 | ecosystem: Environmental > Terrestrial > Soil > Unclassified ...
CGCCGAGATAGCGCATGACCTCGGGATCGGCGGACATCGCGGCGTACGCGTCCAGATCGGTCTCGCGAAACATCCGCAGGCGCAGGCGTTCGGTCTCGAGCGTGACCATCGGGAGCCGAACGCTATTCTCGCGGCTTCGCCGCGGCATGGCGTGAGAGCCAGGCGGCCGCGTCGCTGGCGTCGCGAATCGAGCCGCGCAGGATCGCCAGCACCAGATCGTGTGTGATCAGGGTGCTGAACGCGGCATCGACGTGCCAGGTCGGGCCGGCCTCCGGCGGCAGCACGAGGAACGGCACGCGCGGGTCGGTGTGCCCGTCGTAGCGCGCCGACGCCTGCCACGACCGGGTGGAGGTCACCACGATCCACGTGACGTCGCCGAGGCGCGCGCGGTCGAGCCCGCGTCGTAGCTCGCCGACGATCCGATCGGCGAGCGCCAGATTGTCGACGTAGCCCCCGCCCTCGCCGCGGAAGTTCGAAGCTGTCAGACGTTCCGAGGCCCGATCGTAAACGCCCGGCGGTTGAGGAACCGGCAGGTGGAGAAAGACGAGCCCGTAGCGGTAGTCGACGGCGGTGCGGATCGCCAGGTCGGTGAGCTCGGCAACCCTCGCCGACAAGAGCCGGCGACGATGCACCGGGGGCGCGAGGCTCGCCCACTGGTTTGCGAGCGCTTCACCGAGCGTGCGGCCGCGCGCCTGCTCGAAATCGACAGACGGTCGCCAGTGCGCCAGCCCGAGCGCGCCGCCGAGGACCCGCGGATAGGGCAGGCGCCATCCGATCAGCGCGGTGTCGTAGCCGAGCGTGCGCACACTCGTGAACACGTTCGACTGGGCGCTCCACTGCGCGGGCTTGCCGTCCTGGAACGTGAGCTCGAGATCCCGCAGATTCAGCGGCGCGACCCGGACGACCGGACGCCCGGTGATGAGCGCCGGGATCGCGACTTCGGTGGCGCCCGCCGGCGGGCGCGCGGCGTCGGCATAGAGCGACTCGCGCCTGAGACGATCGAGCTCCGGCAGCTCGAGCCCGGACGGCCGCGCCTCGAACGCGATGCGCTGGTCGAGCTCCTCGAACACGAGCCAGACGACGCGCCGAAGACTCGGTGGCGTTCGCTTGAGGGGCGCGGGGTCGACCAGGCGCCACGTCGGTCCGGCCCCCAGCTCGAGGAACATCCACGGGACGAGCGCAATCGTGAGGATCGCCAGCGGCGAGGTGACCAGCGCGACGCCGCGAATCATGCGCAGGGCCGGCCGCGGCCAGCCGAGCGATGCGGTGAGTACCAGGACAACCAGGACCAGCAGTCCGGGCAGGCCGATGACGTCCGTCCATCGGCTTACCGTCTGGTGTGTGATGCGCGCGAAGTTCAAGGAGGCGAGAAGCGCCACTGCGGCGGCGCCGGCGGCGAGGCGAAGCCACGCCGGCCGCTGAATGCGTCGAGTCCATCGCGCGGCAAGGTAGCCGAGGGCGGTAAGCCCGACGATGTTCAACACGAATGCCGCCAGGGCCGGCGCCCCGAGCGGCGTCAGGTTGTAGAAGTCCCAGCCGGGCCGGAACAGCAACTCGTTGCGAGCCTGGCTGAAGCAGAGCGTCGAGAGCGATAGACACGCGAGAGCGTCGAGCGTCTCTTGCCGGTGGAGCCATCGCAAGCGACGAGGACGGGGAGGCGGTAGCGGCTCGCGGGCATCGCGGAACCACCACAGTCGCTCTGCTGCCGAGCCGCTATCCGGGCTCATCATGTGCCCTCGACCGCAGAATCGTAGCAAAGCTCACACGGCAGGTCGCCCGAACGTTGCGGAGCCTTGCCCGACGAGACCGCCCGCGCCCTCCGGCCACGTTTACCGTAAGACACGAAAATTCCACACGTTCGGCACGTTCTACCCTTGGCATTGCCGATGCTCCTCGGTGCTTCCGGTGTGAAAAGACCGTTCAGAGGGAGAACGCTGTCATGAATCAGCGCAGATTACTCAGGGACAAGCCGGCCGCGGGAGAGCCGCGGTCGTTGCCCTTCTGTCGCTATCCGAGCGCTGCGGACGTCGTCGAGCACGGCGTCCAGCCGCTGCCGGCGATCTTGCCGCTCGTCGACTTCGAGCGGGCGCGGCCCTATCGGAGTCGTCGCTACACCGCGGTGCCTGCGTCCCGTCTCACGCCGAATCAAGTCGTGCGCTTGGCCGAGGTGGTGGGGACGTCGTTCGCCCGGCGCGAGCCACAGTGCCGCCATCTCCAGCCCCCGAAGCTCCTGCCGGACGGGTTGAGGGACGCTGTTCACATCGACCCGTTCGGCACGTCCGCGTTCGGGCCCTGGAGCAGAGAGAGCCTCCTCTACTGGTTCGTCCGCCTGCTCGTGCTGACGGACCCGACGAGTCCTCGTTCTGACGTCGCCGTCAGCGAGGAGGCGCTGAGCCAGTCACTCGCGATCCTCGACGACACCGGCGACGTGATCGGCGGCGCGATCAACGAGACGATGCCGCCGCTCGTCGATCCGCCGAGCTTCCGCCAGGGCGACCCGTTTCTCGACGCGGTCCTCGCGTTCGTGGAGCCGGTGTTCGCCCTGCTCGGCGCCCAGGACGCGGAGTCGATCAAGGCGCTCTCGATCGCGTATCCGGAGTTCCGCGGCGCCCATGCCGCGGGGGAGGTCGGCCACCACTTCATGGTGGCCCGGTCCGATGCGCTCGGGAAGGACGATGCCTTCGAGCTGGTCGCCGCGACCGCCGCGCGCTACCAGGCGCTGGGCCACGCCTTCATGCTGATCGAAGCGACCAATCAGTGGACGGGAGCGGCGTGCGAGGCGCTCGGAGCCACGCGGATCCACTTCGCGCCGTTCCGGGCGCACCGGACCGTGCGCCCGAGCGCGGAGCCGCTGGCCGACACCGTGACGAGCCCGGACGGATTTCTCTCCGGCAAGGACAGCGGCAGCATGCTCTACGCGATCCGCCTGGCCTAGCTCGGGTAGACGATCGTCCGCAGGAGCACTCGACGCTCGTCGGGACGATAGTCGCCGGCGCCGCGGTGCATCGTCGCGAGCTCGTCCCACATCAGCACGTCGCCGACCCGCCACTGGTGGTAATAGGTGAACTGCTGCTGGGTGGAGTGCTCCGCGAGCTGATCGATCAGCGTCCACGCTTCGTCGCGGGGCATTCCCTGGAAGCCGTGAGTGTGTAGCGGATTGACGAAGAGGACTGTCCGTCCGCTCACGGGGTGGGTGACGAGGGCTGGACGCGCTTTCTCGGGATAGGCTCGATCGATCCGCTGGTCGGGGTCGCCCGCGTAGAGCCGGACCCCGGCCGGTCCATCGTGGCGGCCGTGGAGGCCGACCATGCCGGCGAGACGCCGCTTCATCTCATCGGGGAGCGCGTCATAGGCGGCCCGCATGTCGGCGAAGATCGTTCCGCCCTTCGAGGACGGAATTTCCTTGGCATGCAGGATGGCCAGGCGGGGCGGCTCGTTCTCGTACGGCGAGTCGGTGTGCCAGTCGGTGGCGCGCTTGACCCCGAACCAGTCGATGTTGCCGTCTTTGGCCACGTTGGTCAGCCACGACACCTCGGGATACTCGGCGTGACGATAATCGACCAGCGAGTGAAGCTTCGGCTTGCCGAAGCAGCGCCCGAACGCGGCCAGCTCCCGGGGACCCAGGTCCTGATCGGGGAACACCAGGACGGGATGGTCCGCGAAGGCCCGCTCGATCCAGGCCAGGGTGTCGGCATCCAGTGGCTGCGTGAGGTCGACGCCGAGCGCGTGAGCGGCGAACGTGCCCTCGATCGAACGAACCGTCGGAGTGGCGATCATGGTCGGCTCCTCCCTGGCTCGATGGCCCGGCTCATACTATCCTCATTCCACGTCGAGAGCCATTCGCGCGAGCCTCCTTCTCCTCGTTCTCGCGGCGATCGGTTTCGCCGGTCGGCTCGTCATCGCCGATCCGAGGGCCGAACCGGAGCCGGTCATGGCCGTCACGGTCGTGCCGCGATCGGAATCGGGCGCGTTCCGGGACACCACGGTCGTCTACCTCGACGGGCGGATCGACGCTGGCGCGCCAGTTCGCCTCGCCCAGGCGCTCGAGGGCGTCGACGGCCGGATCGCGATCTGGCTGAACTCCCCCGGGGGCAATCTGTTTGCCGGAATGCAACTCGGCCGCGTCATCCGCAAGCACGGCGCGTCGACCCACATCATCGATTCCCGCACCCTCCTTCCCGGCGAGTGCTACAGCGCGTGCTCGGTGGCGTTCCTGGGCGGCGTCTATCGCTTCAACGACAACGGCGCCCGCTACGGCGTTCATCGCGCATCGCTTCGCGGCGGCCCGAAAACCGGTGATTCCGACCTCGACCAGAATCTTTCCTCGGCGATCCGCGCATACGTTCGCGAGATGGGCGTCGATGCGCGGCTCGTGGATCTCTGGCTGAAGGCCCGGCCCGACGAGATGTACGTGCTGTCCGAGCGAGAAGCTCGAGTCCTCGGTGTGGTGAACAACGGCAGACAGCCGCCGCGGTGGAGCATCGAAAAAAATGCCGGCGGCTCGCGGCTGCAAGGCCGGCAGGTCACCATCGACGGTGCCGGGACCGTGTCGTTTTCCTGTGACAACCAGCAAACACTCTTTGGCACGAGCGAGCGTATCGACGCGCCTGGATGGAGTCATTGGCTGACGATCGACGGCAAGGAAATTCCTTTGACCGTCGCCGGCTCCACCTTCATCTTGCCCCCGGACGTCGTTCGTCTCGCGAGGTCCGCCACCCAGATCGGTTATCGGATGAAGCCTCCGGTCAACGACGCGCCGTCGATCGACTATGCGGTCGACATCGACGGAAAGTCCGCGTCGGTGGTCAGGAGCTTCCTGGGCAACTGCCTTCGGGGGCAGGGTTGACCTCGCCCGCGTAGCAGACGGGCGAGGCGAGCGCGCTCGGCTCGCCATCCGCCGGCGCGCCGAGAAAGACCAGGCCCTCTGGATCGCGCCGGTAGACGCCGCGCTCGGTCACGACCCAGTCCATCGGGATATCCCAGCTCTGGGGGTGGATCGTCGTCAGCTTCCCCAGCTCGTAGCTGACGCCGATGACGACGCGCTTCGTCGTCCGGCTCGCCAGGGTCCGGTCGAAGAAGCCGGCGCCGTAGCCAAGGCGATAGCCGGCCTCGTCCCACCCGAGCATCGGCACCAGCATGGCTGTAGGAACGACAGGATCGGAGCCCGCGGGATAGGAGATGCCGAGCGGGCCCGTCTTGAGGGCCACGCCGGGATGCCATTCCCGGAAAACGAGCGGCTGCCGGGCGCCGACGACCACGGGCAGGGCCGTCACCGCGCCGCGCTCGCGGAGCTCTTGGGTCAGCGGGCGGGCGTCGTATTCCCCGCGGATCGGCCAGTAGATGGCGAGCTTCGCGGTCGCCAGGCCCGGAAACGACCGCCGGAGATGACCGTCGAGGCGTTGGCGGAAGCGCTCGAGCGTGGCCGCATCGAGGCTTTCACGCGCCGCGACCAGCCGGGCGCGCTCGCCCTTCCTCCAGGATTTCAGCTCATCGGCAGTCATGGGCATTCGTCTTTGAAGCCTTGTGCGGGCTTGCCCATATCATACGTTTGCGGTATCACGAGGCGCAGGAGGATCGCACGCATGGCGACAACCGACGTGTACGCGGGCAAAGATCTCGGCACACTCGAGCTGACCGTCACCGAGGAGATGGTTCAGCACTACATCAAGGGGCTCGACGCGCCGAACCCCTGGTACACGGCGACGTCGCCGTTCGGCGGACCGGTGGCTCCGGTAATCGTCTTCCAGCAGGCGGACAGTCAGTTCAAGGGCTGGTACCTCGACAACCTCTTCGGCAACCTGTGGCGGCGTCAGGAATGGGAGATCCACGCGCCGACGCGCGTAGGGCAAATCTTGAAAGTCAGCGCGAAGGTCGTCGATCGCTACCGTCGCCGCGACCGCGAGGTCGTCGCGCAGGAAATGTGGGTGCGCGACGAGACCGGTAACCTGATCGCCCGCAGCATCCATCATCAGAGCTTCATGGCCGAGCAGACCAGCGGCGAGGTCGCCCTGCGCGATCCGGCCAGCAAGGAAGGGGCGCGGCAGGTGGGCGAGCCCTCCGGTGAGCCGCTCTCGGTCGAGCTCCGCAAGGCCTTTACCCCGGAGATGTGCGACGCGTTCTTCTTCCGCAGCCGGAACTATCACAATGACAAGGACGCGTCGAAGGAGCTCGGCTTCCAGGACACGGTCATCGGCGGGCGCATGACGATCTCGTGCGTCACCGAGCTCCTGACCCGGCAGTTCGGCCGCGGCTTCTATCTGGGCGGCCGCCTGGACGTGAAGTTCACCAACGTGCTGTGGCCGAACGAGACCTTCACCACGCGGGGCATCATCACGGGCCGGCGCGTGGAGAACGGTCAGACGCGCGCCGACGTCCGGGTGTACTGCGAGAAGGCCGACGGCACGAAGGTGATCGTGGCCGACGCGAGCGCGCTCGAAGGCGCGTGAGGCATGGCCAAACCGATCATCTCCGCTGACTCGCACATCACCGAGCCGCCCAACGCCTACGTCGACCGGATCGACGCGAAGTTTCGCGATCGGGCGCCCCACGTGGTCCACGATCCCAAGCGCGGCGACCTCTTCGTCATCGAAGGCCTCGACAAGCCGATCCCGATGGGTCTGGTGGCCGCGGCCGGCAAGCGCGCCGAGGAATTGACGGTCTTCGGTGTGCGATTCGACGAGCTGCATCGCGGCGGCTGGGACCCGCAGGCCCGGCTGGCCGACCAGGACCGCGACGGCGTGGCCGCCGAGATCCTGTACCCGACCGTCGGCATGATGCTGTGCAACCATCCGGACTTTGACTTCAAGCACGCCTGCTTCGCGGCCTACAACGAGTGGATCGGCGAGTATGCCTCCGCGCACCCGAGCCGCCTGCTCGGCGTCGGGCAGACCGCCATGCGCTCGGTGGAGGACGGCATTCGCGACCTCGAGCGCATCAAGGCTCTCGGCCTGCGCGGCGTGATGATGCCCGGCAATCCCGCGCTGGCGGATTACGACGATCCGATCTACAACCCCTTCTGGGAAGCGGCCGTCGACCTGAAGCTGCCGCTCTCGTTCCACATCCTCACCAGCAGCAGTGACACGTTCAAGACGCGAGGGCCCAAGCTCAACGCGTTCATGTCGATCATCCGCGGCTGCCAGGACATCATCGGGCTCTTCATCTTCGGCGGCGTGTTCGAGCGCCATCCGAAGCTCAGGCTCGTCTGCGTCGAGGCCGACGCCGGCTGGGTGCCGCACTTCATGTACCGCATGGACCACGCCTACGAGCGGCATCGCTACTGGCTCACCGGCAGCGCGATCACGCGGATGCCGAGCGAGTACTTCCGTGAGCACGTCTACACCACGTTCCAGGACGACTGGGTGGCCTTCCAGGTGAAGGACCTCTGCAACGTCCGCCGGCTCATGTGGGCGAACGACTTCCCGCACAGCGACTCCACGTGGCCCCACTCGCAGGCGGTGCTGGCCAAGCAGGCCGCGCACCTGACCGAGGCCGAGCGCGACCTCGTGCTGCACGACAACGTGGCCGAGCTCTACGGGCTCGACGTCGCGCCCGCTGCCACGAGGCCTGCATGAGCTACGACCTCGTCATCCGCGGCGGCACCGTGGTGGACGGCTCCGGGCTTCCGCGCTACCGCGCCGACGTCGGCATCAGCGGTGACCGCATCGCGCGCATCGGCACCATCCACGCGCGCGGGCGCGCCGAGGTCGACGCGCGCCATCGGGTGGTGGCTCCGGGCTTCATCGACGGCCACACTCACATGGACGCGCAGGTCGCGTGGGATCCGCTCGGCACGTGCTCGTGCTGGCACGGGGTGACCAGCGTCGTCATGGGCAACTGCGGCTTCACCCTGGCGCCGTGCCGGCCCGACGAGCAGCACCTGGTCGTGAAGAATCTCGAGCGCGCCGAGGACATTCCCGCCGAGGCGATGCGGGCGGGCATCGAGTGGACCTGGGAAACGTACGCACAGTATCTCGACGCCGTCGCGCGCTGGCCGAAGGGCATCAACTACGCGGGCTACGTCGGCCACTCGGCGCTGCGTACCTACGCCATGGGCGAGCGTGCCTTCTCCGAGCCGGCCACCGCCGCCGACCTGGCGGTGATGAAGCGCGAGCTGGCCGACGCCTTGGCCGCGGGGGCGATGGGATTTACGACTTCGCGCACGCGCAACCACGAGACGGCCGACCGCCGGCCGGTGGCCAGCCGGGTCGCCGAGTGGAGCGAGGTGCGCGAGCTGGTGCAGGTGATGGGCGACCTGGGTGCCGGCATCTTCGAGATCGCCGGCGAGGACACCGGCCGCGACCTCGACCGCCGGCGCGACTACCTCGAGCGGCTGCGCGACCTCGCGGTGCAGACCGGCGTGCCGGTCACCTGGGGCATGTTCAGCTCGCGGTTCATGCCGGACGCCTGGCGGGCGTACTTCGCGACGCTCGACGAGACCGCGCGCGCCGGCGGGCGCATGTTCGCCCAGGTGCACAGCCGCGCCCTCTCGGTCGTGCTCTCGTTCGAGACCCGGCTGCCCTTCGACCGGCTGCCCGAGTGGCGCGAGGTGCGCCGCCGCCCGCTCGCCGAGCAGCAGACGCTCCTGCGCGACGCCGAGGTGCGCCGGCGGCTGGTGAAGGCGGCCGCCGAGGCCGAGTACGGCAGCGTCGTGGGCGCCGAGGCCCGCAAGCCTGACTACGAGTGGACGATGCTGATGGAGGATCCGTGCGGGCCCCACCGCGCGATCGCCGAGATCGCGCGCGAGCGCGGCCTCGATCCGGTGGACGCGCTGATCCAGGTCGCGCTCGAGCGCGACCTCAAGGCGTTCTTTGTCCAGCCCCTGTTCAACGAGAACCTCGACCACGTGCTGGAGATGATGAAGCACCCGCGCTCGGTGGTGACGTTCTCGGATTCCGGCGCGCACGTGTCGCAGATCATGGACTCGTCGCTGCAGACCCAGGTGCTCGCCTACTGGGTGCGCCGCCGCCAGGCGCTCACCCTCGAAGAGGGCGTGCGGATGCTCAGCTTCGAGCCGGCGTCCGCGTGGGGCCTCCACGAGCGCGGGCTGCTTCGCGAGGGGCTGGCCGCCGACGTCATCGTCTTCGATCCCGATCGCGTGGCGCCCGACATGCCGGAAGTCGTGAATGACCTTCCGGCCGGCGCCCGGCGCCTGCGTCAGAAGGCGACCGGCTTCGACGCCTCGATCGTGAACGGCCAGGTCGTGTTGCGCGACGGAGAGCACACCGGCGCCCATCCCGGACGCGTCCTTCGCGGGCCACTCGCCGCGGCCGCGCGTCGCTGAGCGCGACGGGTCACCGACGGGGAGATACCAGCATGCACAGGCCAAGCACTCCCGTGATGGATGGGCTGGTCGAGTTCATCCTCGGTCTGGAGCTCGCGTCCCTGCCGCCGGCGGTGGTCGAAGCCGCCGGCCGATCGATCACGGACTGGGTCGGCACCGCAATCCGAGGCTCGAAGGAGCCGCTGGCCCAGGCGATCAGCCGCGTGATCGCGGTGACCGGAGGCGAGCCGCAGGCGACCGTGTTCGGCCGCCGGCTGCGCACCAGCGCCTTGATGGCGTCGATGGCCAATGGCGCGCAGTCGCACGCGCTCGACTTCGACGACACGCATCTGCCGTCGGTCGTCCACGGCTCGGCGCCGGTCGCGCCGGTCGTGCTCGCCCTCGGCGAATGGCAGCGCGCCACCGGCGCCGAGGCGCTGGCCGCATTCATCGCCGGGTTCGAGGTGGAGACCCGGATCGGGCGCGTGATCGGCGCCAGGCTGACCGAGCGCGGCTGGCATGCGACGGCGACTCTCGGACACTTCGGCGCGGCCGCCGCCGCGGGCCGGCTGCTCCGCCTCAACGCGGGACAGCTCGCGCACGCCCTCGGGCTCGCCGGGACGCAGGCGACCGGCCTCACGGCCTCGTTCGGCACGATGGCCAAGCCGCTCCACCCGGGCAAAGCCGCGATGAACGGCTTGCTCGCGGCGCTGCTCGCCCGTGAAGGCTTCACCGGATCGATGGCGATGCTCGATGGACCCGGGAGCCTGGCGGAGACCTACCTCGGGGTCAGCGACCTGAGCCCGGCCGTCGAGGATTTCGGCAAGCGCTGGCAGCTCCTGGACAACAGCACGAAGTTCTACGCCGCCTGTCATCTGACGCACGCGACGATCGACGCCGCGCGTGGAATCCGCGCGCACGCGCCGCTCGCCGCCGAGGCGATCGAGCGAGTCGAGTGCCGCGTGCACCCGCTGGTCATGAAGGTCGCGAACCAGCAGAGCCCCCGGACCGACCTCGAGGCCAAGTTCAGCATCGCCTTCTGCGCGGCGATCGCGCTGCTGCGCGGCGACGCCGGCGAGGCGGAGTTCGACGCGGCGGCAGTCGCCGATCCGGACGTCGCGCGGTTGACGGCGCGAGTCACCCCCGAGCCCGATCCGTCGATGCCCATCGTCGCCGCGCACATGACGGTGCGACTCAGAGACGGGCGCGTGCTCGAGCACCATGTGACGGCCGCGCGGGGCACGCCCGAGAACCCGCCGTCGCGCGACGACGTCGAGGAAAAGTTCCGGCGCGTCGCGCAGGTAGTGCTGCCGGCCGACCGGGTGTCGCGCCTCCTGACGACCTTGCGGGGCCTGGTCGATCTTCGCGACGTCAGCGAGATCGCGACGCTGGCCGCCGGCTGAGGGCGCGTGCCGACGACCTCGTTCCCCGTGCGCCTCCAGACCATCGACGCCGACGGGCCGATCCACTTCGCTGATTTCGGCGGCGCGGGGCCGCCGATGGTCCTCGTGCACGGCCTCGGCGGGAGCTACGAGAACTGGCTCGGCGTCGGGCCCAAGCTCGCCGAGCACGCCAGGGTGCTGGCCCTGGACCTTCCCGGCTTCGGGCGCACACCGCCGGCCGGCCGCGCGATCACCGTGACGACTCTCCAGCGATCGCTTCACGGATTCCTCAAAGCGGCCGTCGGCGAACCCGTGATCCTCGTCGGCAACTCGATGGGCGGTCTCATCGCGATGATGCAGGCGGCGCGGGAGCCGACCAGCGTGGCCGGGCTCATTCTGGTCACGCCGGCCTTGCCGCGCGTGCCCGGCGGGCGGGTCGAGCTCGCGGTCCAGATGCTGTTCGCCCTCTATGTGCTTCCGGGCGTGGCTCCCTGGTTCCTGCGAAACCGGGCGGCTCGGCTCGGGCCCGAGGGGCTCGTGCGCGAGCTCTTGCGGCTGCTCTGCACGGACGGCTCACGGGTGCCCGAGGCGATCCGGAAGGCGCACGTCGAGCTGACCCGCGCCCGGCTCGAGACCATGCCGTGGGCACACCGCGTGTTCATCTCGGCGACCCGCTCGATGCTCGGGCTGATCCTCCGGCCGCGACGCTACTACCGGATGGTCGAGGAGATCGTCGCGCCGACGCTCTTGATCCACGGCCGCGACGACCGGCTCGTGCCGCTGGCGGCATCGCAGGCGCTGCTCCGGCGCCAGCCGAAATGGACCCTGGAGGTCCTCGACGATATCGGCCACGTGCCGCAGCTGGAAGCGCCGGCGCGCTTCGTCGACGCCGTGGTGCGCTGGCTGCCAACCCAGCGTGCCGGCGTGCGTTTTTGACGGCCGCCGGCCGGGCGTTCGGTCGTGATACGATCGGCCCGCTTGCAGGTTCCTGAACCGTTCGCGCCGAGAGGAGAGGCCACACCATGGCACAGAAGACCGCACTAGAGGACGTGAAGGTTCTAGATTTGACCCAGTTCGAAGCCGGAACCTCGTGCACCGAAGCGCTCGCGTGGCTGGGCGCCGACGTCATCAAGGTCGAGAACCCCAAGGGCGGCGACCAGGGACGCGGCGCGTCCACCGACACGGCCGGCGTGGATTCCCACTACTTCATGCTGCTCAACGCCAACAAGCGCAGCGTCACGCTGAACCTCAGCACGCCGCGCGGCCGCGAGATCTTCACGGAGCTCTTGAAGAAGGCCGACGTCATGATCGAGAACTTCGCCCCGGGCGCCATCGAGCGGCTGGGGTTCGGTTACGACGTCGTCAAGAAGATCAATCCGCGGATCATCTTCGCGCAGGTCAAGGGCTTCGGTGACGGCCCGTACGAGAACTACGTGAGCTTCGACATGATCGCCCAGTCCGTGGGCGGCGCCTTGAGCTTGACCGGCACGACCGACACCGAGCCGCTCAAGCCCGGGCCGACCATCGGCGACACCGGCACCGGCCTGCATTGCGCGATCGGCATTCTCGCCGCGCTGCATCAGCGCGAGCGCACCGGCCGCGGCCAGCACATCAAGGTGGCCATGCAGGACGCCGTGATCAATTTCAGCCGCATCGCCTTCGCGCGCCAGGCCGCCAGCGGCAAGGCGGCGGTGCGCACCGGCAACCGCAGCGCGCTCGGCACGACGGCCCCGAGCGGCCTCTACA